>Ga0129310_1000302_pt1 | contig 65298 bp, 43 predicted proteins | sample Go1ome_2_FD_94433 | JGI IMG/M metagenome (GOLD analysis project Ga0129310, IMG submission 94433) | Western lowland gorrila individual fecal microbial communities from Wisconsin, USA - Go1022A metagenome | ecosystem: Host-associated > Mammals > Digestive system > Large intestine > Fecal | place...
ACTCGATAGTGAACTGCGATGAGACCTGGTGTAAGGTGCGTAAATATGATCACTATAAGAAGTGCTATATTTGGGTTCTGGTCAACAAGGCTCGGAAAACAGCCATTTTCTTCTATGAGAATGGCTCGCGCGGTCGTGAGGTACTTACAGACTTTTTGGGTGATGCAGAATTGAAGAGTATCTTCCGAAATTTTAAAGGAGTTCTTTATGAGGGAGCGTAAATATGATGATGCCGGATTCACTTCCAAAGAAAGGTTGCGGGAAAGGCAAAGTTTGGCAATGAAAGAACTCCTGATAGAGTTGCGCAGTTTGTTTGACAGTGAACTGTCAAAGGATTCAGAATTTAGAAGTCAGTATTATAGGGAAGCTCTCAATTATCTGAACCGGTTCTGGAAAGAGATTTTTATTTACTTGGATGATGGTGAATTACCGATAGACCACAATCTGGCAGAGCGAACCATTCGAAAGCTGACTACCCAACGTAATAATTCACTTCATTATGGTAGTGATGCCAATGCTGAAATGGCTGCAACATATCATAGTGTGATTGTAATGGTAAAGCTTCATGGCAGTTCTATCTGGAACTTCATCGGAACTTTTTTCAAAAATATCTTTAACGGATGCAGGGATTATGTTAACATGGTTCCTGACAAAATCACTTTGGCTACCAGCCAATGTTAAATTCAAGACTAATTGATTAACAAAACTCGGTTTAGGGCACTGAAAAGTGCCCTTTCAAAGGGGGATGCCCTAAATTGAGTGCTTACAAATAGATAGTAATTATGCCTACATATTCTACTTGGGAACGGCAGTTTGCACGTTTCTTTAATAGCACGCCTCTGTTGAAGGGACTTTTAAAAAGAGGTTATGTTTTCCTAAATTATTGTATTTATAGTATTAATAAATCTAGACTATTTTCTGTCTATGACATATACTGTATAAATGATTGTTTGCCTTCTAATGGACAAAAAAATGAATTGTTTTTTGGTTATTATGATAAATATCCGATGAATAATAGTGGCTTGATGTTATTGAATATGACATCATATTCAACAAAAAAGAATCCATCTGCGAGATATCCTATATCTGTTTTCTTGATTAATATGAAACAAAGGAAAGTTTTATTAGAGATAAAAACAGGGGCTTATAATTGGCAACAAGGATGCCGAGTACATTGGCTAAATGATGAGTTATTTATATTGAATGATTTTAATGAAAAAAATCAGAAATATGTAGCAAGAGTGTTCTCTGTTCCAAATTTGCGAGAAGTGAAGAGATTTGATTATCCTGTTCAGGATTCTTTTGGTACAGATTACTTTTTATCTATTAATTATAGAAGGATTGATACGTTGCGTCCGGATTACGGGTATCGAAATCTTCCTAAAATGTCTGATACAGAACTCAAACGGTTAGATGATGATGGAATTTGGAAGATTGATTATGAAACAGGAGAATCTAAATTATTATATTCTTTAAAGCAGATTGCTGCATTTGGTGTTAAACAGATAAATAAGGATGTTTATCATAAAGTGAATCATTTAATGATAAATAAATCTGGTGATAAATTTATATTCATACATCGATATTTAAAAAAGAATGTGCGTTTTGACAGATTATTACTGGCAGATGTACAAGGCAATTTATTGAAAGTACTTGCCGATAACGGGATGGTTAGTCATTGTTGTTGGTTGAATGAAAATACAGTATTTGCCTATTTGCGTGGTATCGATGATATAGACGCATATTATTCAATAGATATTCATACAGGAAAAATGACATTGTTTGATAATACTTTATTTAGAAAGTATGGTGATGGACACCCTTCAAGTAATGGTCGTTTTATATTATCTGATTCATATCCAGATAAAGCACTGCATCAGCATTTATTTTTATATGATATAGAGAGTGGAGAATCCAAAGAATTAGGAAGTTTTTTTCATGGTTTAAGTTATAATGAAGAAACTAGATGTGATCTTCATCCAAGATTGTCGCCTGATGCTAAAAGAGTTTTCTTTGATTCTGTTTGTCATGGGAAACGTCAACTGTATTATATGGATTTATAAATTAGTATATGCCGGAAACTATTAAGGTCGGGATTTTACTTCCTGTTTATAAAGGAGATACTCTTGCATTTTTGGAATGTGCAATAAATAGTTTGTTAAATCAAACCTATTCCAATATTTCTATTTTTATAGGAATAGATGGGCCTGTAGGGGAGAATCTACTTACGCGCATAAATGAGTTCTCTGCTAAATCTGATGTTCGAATTGTTCGTTTCGAAAAAAATCGTGGATTGGCAGCCGTATTAAATGATTTATTAGACATTTGTCTAAAAGAAAAAATAGATTATATCGCTCGTATGGATGCTGACGATATTTCCGTAGGTAATCGTATTCAGAAGCAGTTGGATTTTCTACTATCTCATCCTGAAGTAGATGTTGTTGGCGGTCGTATTGAAGAGATAAACGAACAATCTAAAAGAAATGGTAAGACTATTACATATCCATTGACCCATCAAGAATGTTTTAAATTCTTTAGATATCGAGATCCCTTAGCACATCCCGCTGTAATGTTTAGAAAATCTTTTTTTGATAAGGTCAAAGGGTATCGGAATGAATACCGTAAAAACCAAGATACCATGCTTTGGTTTGATGGATTTATGAATGGATGTGTTTTTGCAAATCTGGATGAAACAGTATTGCTTTTTCGTGTCACAGATGATTTTTATAAAAATAGAAGGAATGGTTTTAAGCGAGCGAAGAAAATGCTTAAAGATCGGTTTATGATTAATAAGGCTCTTCATTATGATTGGTCTGCTTATATTTTTTCTTTTTTGATGTTTATAATGACTCTTACCCCTCCATTCTTGAAGAAGTTTTTGTATCATATTAGATGAAATTTAGAAAATTCTGTTTACTTCTATTCTGTTGTAGTTATTCGGTATATTTGTTTCCTCAATATTCTTATGGAGTTACAGGTTTGTTACATTCGCCTTCGGCGGAGATGCAATCTGATAAAACTTTTATGATTGGTGGTGGTTTCTTAAATGAAAACCTGATCCCATCTCGTTTTAATTATAACACATATAATTATTATCTGAATATAACAATTTTCCCTTGTTTGGAAGTAGCTTACACTTGTACTCTTTTTAAAGTAACGCCTCAATGGGGAGTGCAATCTCAAATGGGAAAGTTTACTAATCAAGACCGCTATTTTTCTTTTCGGTTAAGAGTATTAAAAGAAAAGCAATTCTTTAAATGCATGCCGGCAGTAGTTTTAGGCACTTCTGATCCATTTACAGAAAGTAGAGACGGGGAGATAATGCCTTCGGGCAATGGTGGTAATGGGTATTTTTCTCGCTTTTATGTCGCAATGACGAAACACATCCCAGTAAATAAAGAAGAGCTTGGAATACATGTATCGTATCTTTATAACCGTCGTCAAGATTATCATCTGAATGGCATTGCCGGAGGAATAACTTATTCCCCTTCTATATTGCCCGATTTGAAATTAATAGTAGAACATGATTCACATGATATTTTAGTTGGTGCGAATTATCTTTTTTTTCGCCATCTTTTGGTGCAAGCTATGATGCAGGAAGGAAAACATTTTTCCTGTGGCCTTACATATTTGATTCATTTAAAATAGTTTAATATATAAATTATGAAAATTCCATTTTCGCCCCCTTATATTGACGAGGCGGTAATCAACGAAGTCGTTGATTCGTTACGTTCAGGCTGGATTACTTCCGGTCCTAAAGTGAAAGCATTGGAAGAAGAAATCAAAATGTTTTCCGGTACAAAAGAGGTGCTTTGTGTAAATTCTTGGACTTCGGGTGCCATTATGATGCTCCGCTGGTTAGGAGTGAAGGCAGGTGACGAAGTGATAGTGCCGGCATATACCTATAGTGCTACAGCATTGGCTGTGCTTCATGCAGGTGCAAAGCCTGTTATGGTAGATTCCGGAACAGATTTTAATATCTCTGTAGAAGCTATCCGCAATGCTGTTACACCGAAAACTAAAGCCATTATTCCGGTAGACATAGCTGGCTTCCCTTGCGATTATGACCGTATTATGCAGCTGGTCAACGAACCGGAAATACATGATTTGTTTCAAGCCTCTTCTCCCGTTCAGGAGAAATTAGGACGTATCCTTGTCATGAATGATGCGGCACATTCTTTGGGCGCTTATTATACTAGAAATCAACGTACAGGATGTGAAACTGATATTGCGATTTTCTCTCTTCATGCTGTTAAGAATGTAACAACAGCAGAGGGTGGGGCTATCTGTCTGAACTTGCCCGAACCGTTTGATAACGCGGAACTTTATAAAGAACTCCGCATGATGAGCCTGAATTGCCAGACTAAAGACGCTTTTTCCAAATCGAAGGCTGGCAGTTGGCGTTATGATATAGTCGGTTTGGGAATGAAAATTAATATGGCGGATGTTAATGCGGCTATTGGTTTGGCACAGATCCGCGAATATCCCGAATTGTTGAAAGAACGTAAAAGGGTGTTCAATATCTATTCGGAAGGGTTTGCTGATTGTGACTGGGCACTTCTTCCTCCTTCTGTGGATAGGGAAAAAGAGAGTTCATATCACATCTATGCGTTACGTATCAAGGGATTTACTGAAGAACAACGTGACCACATGATTGATGAAATAGCCAAAAGTGAAGTCGCCGTAAATGTCCATTTTATTCCGATGCCGATGCTTTCCTTTTTTCATTCATTGGGTTATGATATCAAGGATTATCCGCAGGCATACGAGAACTTTAAAGGCGAAATTTCCCTGCCTATTTATCCGCAATTGAATGAGGAACAACTTCAGTTTATTATAAAAGTCGTAAAGAAGGCATATTGTAAAGTTGTCAATAATGATTCGCTTCTTTGATATTCTTTTCTCTTTTTTAGGAATCCTCTTCCTGTTTCCTGTCTTTTTGTTTTTGTATATTGCCATTCGTCTTGAAAGCAAAGGTGGTGGCTTTTATAAACAGCTGCGCGTAGGGCGTAACGGCAAGGATTTCTATGTCTATAAGTTCCGTTCGATGCGTATTGGTTCTGACAGACAGGGATTGATAACGGTAGGTGGACGTGATCCGCGAATCACTCGCATAGGTTATTTTATCCGCAAATATAAATTGGATGAACTACCTCAGTTGTTCAATGTCCTGAAAGGAGATATGAGCTTGGTTGGACCTCGTCCTGAAGTTCGGAAGTATGTTGACCTCTATACGGATGAACAAAGAAAAGTCTTGTCCGTGCGTCCGGGAATTACTGATTATGCATCTATAGAATACGTGGATGAAAATACAATATTGGGACAGGCAGAAGATGCGGATAAAGTGTATGTGGAACAGATAATGCCGGACAAGATACACTATAATATGAAGTATATTGAACATCGTTCGGTAATGGAATATTTCAAGATTATATTTCTGACAATATGGAGTATTGGCCGTTGATTAGGTATCTTATTAGGATAATGAAATGGTTATTTGTGCCTTACTGTCTATGGCATAAGTAACCTTTCTTTTTATGTACTTATTTTTCGCGTGTATTTCTTTTTTTATTCTCTATCTGTAATTGCGCGAAGCACATTAATCCATCAATCATAAACATGAACGTGTTAGTAACTGGAGCTGCCGGTTTTATCGGCAGTAATCTTTGTATGCGCCTATTGGAGGAACTATCCGATACCCTTGTAGTGGGTTTGGACAATCTGAATGCTTATTATGATGTGAATATCAAGCGATGGCGGTTGGAGCAATTGACCGGGTTTAGAGAACGGTTTGTTTTTATCAAGGGAAGTATTGCCGATAAATCACTTGTCGATAAGATATTTGATGAATATCAGCCGCAAATCGTTGTGAATCTGGCAGCACAGGCGGGTGTGCGCTATAGTATTACCAACCCGGATGCTTATATTGAAAGTAATCTGATAGGCTTTTATAATATATTGGAAGCTTGCCGCCATTCGTATGATGAGGGCAGGGAGGGGGTAAAACATTTGGTCTACGCTTCTTCATCGAGCGTGTATGGTTCGAATAAAAAGGTGCCTTACTCTACTGACGACAAGGTGGATAATCCGGTGAGCCTCTATGCTGCTACAAAGAAGAGTAATGAACTGATGGCGCATGCTTACTCTAAACTTTATGATATTCCGTCCACAGGCCTCCGCTTCTTTACGGTATATGGTCCCGCAGGTCGTCCGGATATGGCTTACTTTGGTTTTACCGATAAGTTGCTGAAAGGTGAGAAGATTAAGATATTTAATTATGGGAGCTGTAAGCGCGACTTTACGTATGTGGATGACATCGTAGAAGGCGTGATGCGTGTGATGGCAAAAGCTCCTGAACGTAAGGTGGGTGAAGACGGTCTGCCTGTACCGCCTTATAAAGTTTATAATATAGGCAATAATCATCCTGAAAACCTTCTGGATTTTGTCCGAATATTGCAGGAGGAACTGATAAGGGCAGGTGTATTGCCTGCAGACTATGACTTCGAGGCGCATAAGGAATTAGTTCCGATGCAACCGGGTGATGTGCCGGTGACTTATGCGGATACCTCTGCTTTGGAACGGGATTTCGGTTTCAAACCAAGTACTCCGCTTCGGGAAGGCCTCAGAAAGTTTGCCGGATGGTATAAGGACTTTTATATGGAATAATCCATTATTGATTTTATGATAACCCAATTGAATTGACATGAAAGATTTTGAGAAACTGCGAATAGCCGTAGCCGGTACCGGATATGTAGGACTGTCTATTGCGACACTGCTGGCACAACATCATAAAGTGACTGCTGTGGATGTGGTACCTGAAAAGGTGGAACTGATTAATAATAAGAAGTCGCCTATTCAAGATGAATATATCGAGAAGTACCTTTCGGAAAAGGAACTCAATCTGACGGCTACGCTGGATGGCAGGTCTGCCTACAAGGAGGCCGACTTTGTGGTAATAGCGGCACCTACCAATTATGATCCTCAGAAAAACTTCTTCGATACACACCATATAGAAGATGTGATAGATCTTATCCTTGAGGTGAATCCGGATGCCGCGATGGTGATTAAATCAACCATTCCCGTAGGGTATTGCCGTTCGCTTTACGTGAAGTATGCCCCAATGTTCCAGTATAAGCCGGAATTGAAAGGAAAGAAATTTAACCTGCTTTTCTCTCCGGAGTTTCTAAGGGAGAGCAAAGCACTTTATGATAACTTGTATCCTTCGCGTATTATCGTTGGTTATCCGAAGATGATTGATTTGGAAGGCCGGGTGTCAGCGGAAGAGAATGCGGCAGTTCGTGCTATCGGAAATCCTGAAGCGGAAGAACTTGCACGTATATTTGCCCGGCTGCTGCATGAGGGTGCATTGAAAGAGAACATCGACACGCTCTTCATGGGCATGAAGGAGGCAGAGGCGGTGAAGCTCTTTGCCAACACTTATCTGGCACTGCGTGTGTCGTATTTCAATGAACTGGATACATATGCCGAGATGAAGGGGCTGGATGCGCAAGCCATAATCAATGGTGTAGGCCTGGATCCCCGTATCGGTACACATTATAATAATCCCTCTTTCGGTTATGGCGGGTATTGTCTTCCCAAGGATACCAAACAGTTGCTTGCCAACTATAACGATGTGCCTCAGAATATGATGTCGGCAATTGTGGAGAGTAACCGTACGCGTAAGGACTTTATAGCCGATAGAGTGCTGCACATTGCCGGTGCATACGGAAGCAACAGTGTATATGATGCGGAGAAAGAAAAGGAGGTAACCATTGGTGTATTCCGGTTGACCATGAAGTCAAACTCGGATAATTTCCGCCAGAGTTCCATTCAGGGGGTGATGAAACGTATCAAGGCTAAAGGTGCCAAGCTGGTGATTTATGAACCTGCATTGGCAGATGGCAGTACTTTCTTCGGCTCGCTTATCGTGAATGACTTGGGGGAATTTAAACGTATCTCGCAGGCCATTATTGCCAACCGCTATGACGCATGTTTGGATGATGTGGCTGACAAAGTCTATACAAGGGATATTTTTAAACGTGATTAAATAAGGTATCTTATAATTAATACTTTATCACTTTTCTCAGAAAAACTACTCCCAAACACCTTTTTTCTTTGGTTACATAGTTTTTAATCCTCACCTTTGCACCGTTGATCAACGAAACGTGTGAATAGGAAAACGAATTTAAATCTCTAAAGAAAAAAAAGTATGAGTGTAATTTTCAGGACGGTGGAGAGACCGTCGGACCCCAGGGTTGAAAACTCTCCCAAGAAGTATTATCCGCAGTTGGTAACATTGGGGCAAAGCGTGGATTTGGCGTTTATTGCACAGAAGATGCAGGACCGCTCTTCTCTGTCTATCGGTGACATCAAGAGTACGATGCAGAACTTTGTGGAAAAGCTGAAAGAGCAGTTGCTGGAAGGAAAGACGGTTAATATAGCCGGGCTGGGTGTTTTTATACTGGCAGCCAAATCGAAAGGTGAGGAAAAGGCTGATGACGTGACAGCCAAGAGTGTGGAGAGCGTCCGTATCTGTTTTCAGGCGAATAGGGAACTGAAGATATCGAAGGCTGCTACCCGCGCTGGAGAGAGGCTGGATTTGGTGAGTTTGGATGATTATCTTAAGGGGAAGACTTCTACAGATGGCGGCTCCGGTTCGGAAGGAGGAGGCTCGGATTCGGATGGAGACCAAGGTGAGAATCCACTGGGATAACAGTAGCTATGAATTATTAATCAGATAATGGATAATCTTTATGAAGAAAACGTGGAATGTGATTTTGAAACTTATTATTGCCGTAGCGAGTGCTGTGGCAGGTGTGATTGGTGGACAGACAATGATGTTTTAGTCCGATAGGATTTGATAAATAAAAAATGAGAAGAGCTGCTGGCAGGAAATCTGTCGGCAGCTCTTTTTTTAATCCTTGTATGCTTCTTCGTGTACCCCCGCTACTGCCCGTCCGCTGGGGTCGTTCTTTCCTTGGAAAGAGGCGTCCCATGCCAGCGCTTCGGCGGTGGAGCATGCCACACTGGGCACACTGGGAACGCTCCGGGCCGCGCTTTCACTGGGGAAATGCTCTTCGAAGATGGTGCGGTAGTAATACTCTTCCTTGTTTTGTGGGGTATGTATCGGGAAGCGTTCGGCGGCATGTGCCATCTGCTCGTCACTGACAGCGGAGGAAGTGATGGCTTTCAGCGTATCAATCCAACTGTAGCCCACACCGTCGGAGAACTGTTCTTTCTGCCGCCAGGCAACGCTCTGCGGGAGCATGTCGGCAAAGGCTTCGCGGACTACTTTCTTTTCTATCTCCTTGCCGGGGCACATCTTGACTGCCGGATTGATGCGCATGGCAACATCCAGGAATTCTTTGTCGAGGAAGGGGACACGTCCTTCCACTCCCCAGGCTGCAAGGCTTTTGTTGGCACGGAGGCAGTCGTACAGATGCAGTTTGGAGAGCTTGCGCACGGTTTCTTCGTGAAAGGCTTGCGGGGTGGGCGCCTTGTGGAAGTAAAGGTAACCGCCGAACACCTCGTCTGCACCTTCGCCGCTGAGTACCATCTTGATGCCCATGCTTTTGATGACACGCGCCAGCAGATACATGGGGGTGGAGGCGCGGACAGTGGTTATGTCGTAAGTCTCAATGAAATAGATGACGTCGCGGACAGCATCGAGGCCTTCCTGAACGGTATAGTTTATCTCGTGATGCACGGTACCGATATGACGGGCCACTTCGCGGGCTTTAATCAAGTCGGGAGCACCCTTCAAGCCGACGGCGAAGGAATGGAGCTGCGGCCACCAGGCATCTGCCTTGTTGTCTGTCTCGATGCGTTTGGCGGCATATTTCTTGGCGATGGCAGAGATGACGGAAGAATCGAGTCCGCCACTGAGCAGGACACCGTAGGGGACGTCGGACATCAACTGGCGCTGTACGGCGGCTTCAAGGGCGTCGTGCACAGCCGTGACTTGTGTGCTGTAGGCTGTCCGGCCTATCGAAGCCGGCGCGGCATTGCGTTCGGCGGCAGGGGTATAGTTGTCCTTCACAGCGGCATAGTCCATCCAGTCGCGGGTGTACCAGCGGTGCATCTTGCCCTCGCGCCCACGGTAGTAGTGGCCGGGAAGGAAAGGCTCATACTCGTCGCAGAAACCCTCAAGGGCTTTCAGCTCACTGCCGAAGTAGATGTGTCCATCCTTGTCGCGTCCTATATAAAGGGGGATTACGCCGATGGGGTCGCGAGCGATGAGGTAATCGTCCGTTTCTTCATCATAGAGGGCGAAGGCGAAGATGCCGTTCAGCTCTTCGAGGAAGCGGATGCCTTTGTCTTTGTAAAGGGCAAGGATGACTTCGCAGTCGGAACCTGTCTGGAAGGCGTATTTTCCGGCATAGCGGGCACGGATGTCGCGATGGTTGTAAATCTCGCCATTGACGGCAAGCACCTGTTTGCGGTCGGGTGAATATAAGGGTTGTCCACCGGATTCCGGGTCGACAATGGAGAGGCGTTCGTGGGCGAGGATGGCGGAGCCGCCTACGTAGATACCACTCCAGTCCGGTCCGCGATGACGGATTTTCTGCGCCATCCGTAGCGCTTTGTTTCTCAACTCAGGAGTTTGAGACTGTATGTTGAAGATTCCTGCTATTCCACACATGAGAATTAAAAATTAAAGGTTAAAAATTAAAGGGAGGGAAATCATTTCTTGTTTTCTTTTAGAGGTTCGAGGTAACGGTCTATCTCTGTTGCCACTCGTCGTCCGTCGGCCAAGGCACGTACTACGAGGCTGGCGCCGTGGGCGGCATCGCCTGCCACGAATACGTTCTCTGCAAACTTCGGTTGCTCGGGCTTGAGGAAACCCATGGCAAGAAGCACCATATCGGCTTCGATGACCTCTTTCTTGCCCGTAGGTTTCATGGTGGGACGGCCACCGTCTGTTGCCGGAAGCCACTCCACTTCTTCCACTTCCACACCGCATATCCTGCCGTTCTTCCCGATGAACCGGGTAGAGGCGAGGGACCATCGACGGGTACAGCCTTCTTCGTGGCTGCTGGTGGTTTTCAGTACGACGGGCCATTGCGGCCAGGGAGTATCCGGGTTGTGTCCTATGGGCGGTTGGGGCATAATTTCAATCTGGGTTACGCTGACGGCTCCCTGGCGGATGCTGGTGCCTATACAGTCAGACCCGGTATCGCCGCCGCCGATGACGAGTACCCGTTTGCCGCGGGCATTGACGAGTTGGTCTTTCGGGAAGGTATCTCCATCCAGAATATGGTTCTGCTGTGCCAGCATGTCGAGGGCAAAGTAGATGCCTTTCAGCTCCCTGCCCGGAATGGAGAGGTCGCGGGCGGTGGGCGTACCGGTACAAATGGCGTAGGCATCAAATCCGGCAGGCAGTTTCTGTACATCGACATGGACTCCCATCTTGAACAAGATTCCTTCGGCCTCGAGGATTTTCATGCGGCGGTCGATGACGGCTTTGTCCAGTTTGAAGTTGGGGATGCCGTAACGCAACAGTCCTCCCGGCATCGGTTTGCTGTCGAATAGGGTAACTTCGTAACCTTTGGCGTTCAGCCGTACGGCAACGCTCAATCCGGCAGGACCGGCGCCGATGACGGCTACTTTCTTTCCGTTGCGTTCGGGCTGGAGGGGGGTGATGTAGCCCTCGCGAAAAGCAGCCTCGGCAATGGCGGCTTCGTTCTCGCGGATAGTGACCGGTTCGTTGCACGAGAGTTTCAGTACGCACGACTTCTCGCAAAGGGCAGGGCAGATGCGTCCCGTAAATTCCGGAAAATCATTCGTACTGTTCAGTATTTGATAGGCTTCGCGCCATTTGCCCCGGTAGAGCGCGTCTTGGAATTCCGGGTCTTTATTGCCCAGCGGACATGCCCAGTGGCAGAAGGGTACGCCGCAGTCCATGCAGCGCGAGGCCTGGAGCTTGCGGTCGTGGCTGTTCAGTGTCTGTTCCACTTGGCTGAAGTCTGTGATACGTTCGTGTATCGGACGGTAACCCGCCTCTTGGCGGGGGATATTGAGGAATGCTTTTGGATCTCCCATGATGAACAAATTAAAAAGTTAAAGAATTAAAGAATGAAAGGGGAATTTCCTCAGTCTTTCATTCTTTCATTATTAATTCGCGATTCAATAATCGCGTTGCATTTCTGCAATCTTCTGTTGCAATTTCTGCATCTGCTCCTCTTGCAGCACTTTTTTGTATTCGATAGGGACTACCTGGATGAACTGGTCGGCATAGCGTGGCCAGTCATCGAGCATGGTGCGTGCCAGTTTGGAACCGGTGTACAGGTAGTACTGGCGGATGAGCTCGTGCAGTTCCTTGCGGTAGGAGGCCTCTTCGATGAGACTCAGTTCTACCATTTCCATGTTGCAGAAATAGTCGAAGTTGCCGTCCCGGTTCCATACGTAGGCCACACCGCCGGACATGCCTGCGGCAAAGTTGCGTCCCGTCTGTCCGAGTACTACCACGCGCCCGCCGGTCATATACTCGCAGCAGTGGTCGCCTACACCCTCCACTACGGCTGTGGCACCGGAGTTGCGGACGGCAAAGCGCTCGCCTGCACGGCCGTTGATGTAAACTTCACCGCTTGTGGCGCCATAAAGCAGGGTGTTGCCTGCAATCGTGTTTTTCTCCGCCTCGAAGTTGCTCCGTACCGGCGGCAGGACGGCGATGCGTCCGCCACTCAGACCTTTGCCCAGATAATCGTTGGCCTCGCCTTCCAGCTTGAAGTTGACACCCGGGACAAGGAATGCCCCGAAACTCTGCCCGGCGGAGCCTTTGAACTTCACGTTCAGCGTATGTTCGGGCAGCCCTTTTTCTCCGTATTTTGCGGCAATGACACCAGAGAGCATGGCGCCGCAGGCACGGTCGGTATTGGCGATGGTGTACTCCAGCGAGATTTCCTTCTGGTTCTCTACGGCTTCAGCGGCGGCATGTAGCATCTCTACATCTTTCACATGGTCGATACCATGCTGTTGGTCGGTGACGTGGCGGATGGCGGCTTCGTTGTCTACGCGTGCCAGTAGTTTGTCGAAGCTTATCAACTGATGTTTCCTGATTCCGTCATCCGGCTTGCGGACGATAAGGTCTGTGCGTCCAATGATGTCATCCAGGCGTTCCACACCGATTTCCGCCAGGTATTCGCGTACTTCCTGCGCCAGGAACGTGAAGAAGTTCACCAGATACTCGCTGCGTCCGCGGAAGCGTTTGCGCAGTTCTTCGTTCTGTGTCGCCACCCCTACGGGGCAGGTGTTCTGGTGACATTTGCGCATCATTACGCAACCCAGTACGATCAGGGCACTGGTGGCGAAACCGAATTCTTCGGCTCCGAGCATTGCCATCAGTATGATGTCGCGGCCTGTTTTGAGCTGTCCGTCCACTTGCAGCATCACTTGTCCGCGCAGGCCGTTCAGCACCAGTGTCTGCTGCGTTTCGCTCAAACCGAGTTCGGGCGAGATGCCGGCATAGCGGATGGATGATGCAGGAGAGGCTCCCGTACCGCCCTCTGCACCCGAGATGACTATCAAATCGGCCTTTGCCTTTGCCACACCGGCGGCAATGGTGCCCACACCGCTTTCTGCCACCAGCTTCACGCTGATTTTTGCCCGTGGGTTCACGTTCTTCAGGTCGAAGATGAGCTGTGCCAGGTCTTCGATGGAGTAAATGTCGTGGTGGGGCGGGGGAGAAATCAGCGAGATGCCCGGAATGGAGTGGCGTGTCTTGGCAATCACTTCATCCACTTTGAAGCCCGGCAGCTGTCCGCCTTCGCCCGGCTTGGCGCCTTGGGCAATCTTTATCTGTATTTCGTCCGCATTCACCAGATATTCTGCGGTGACACCGAAACGTCCTGAGGCCACCTGCTTGATGGCGCTGCGCAGACTGGTGCCGTCTTCGCGCGGCATGAAGCGTGCCCGGTCTTCGCCTCCTTCGCCCGTATTGCTCCGGCCATGCAGCTTGTTCATGGCAATAGCCATGGCTTCGTGGGCTTCGCGGCTGATGGAGCCGTAGGACATGGCGCCGGTGACAAAGCGCTGTACGATGTTCTCTACCGGTTCCACCCGGTCTATGCTGATAGGAGCGCGGCGGAAGTCGAGGAAATCGCGCAGGAAGATGGGAGATTCCTTGCTGTCTACCATGGCAGTGAACTCCTTGAATTTCTTATAGCTTCCCAGGCGTGTGGCAAGTTGCAGTGTGCTGATGGTTTCCGGGTTCCAGGCGTGCTTCTCACCATCCTTGCGGAAGGCATACAGTCCGCGGTTCGGCAATAGCTCTGCTTCCCCCTTCTTTTTAAGAACCTCCATCCCTTCCTTGTGGAAGGCGATGGCGTCGCGTGCCACTTCATCCAGGCGTATGCCTCCGATGCATGAACTCAGTCCGCCAAAGTAGGCATTGCTCAACTCCTCGCTCAGTCCTACGGCCTCGAAAATTTTCGCGCCCCGGTAAGAACGGATGGTGCTGATGCCCATCTTGCTCATAATCTTGAACAAGCCTTTGCAGACGGACTTGATATATTTCTTTTCGGCAGTGGCGTAGTCGAGCTGTATTTCCTTTTCGTTCACCAGTTTGTCGATGACGGCAAAAGCCATATACGGATTCAGTGCGCTGGCTCCGAAGCCCAGCAGCAGTGCGGCGTGCATCACTTCGCGGATTTCGCCGCTTTCTACAATCAGTGCCGTCTGCACCCGTTTGCCCACGGAGATAAGATGGTGGTGTACCGCCGACACGGCAAGCAGTGACGGAATGGCGGCATGGGCGGCGTCTACGTCGCGGTCGGAAAGCACGATGTAGTTCACTCCTTCGTTGACGGATTCTTCTGCCTGCTTGCAGAGGGTTGCCAATGCTTCCTGCAATCCCTGGCACCCTTTTGCCACTTCGAAGAGCAGGGGCAGCTTCACGGTCTTGAAGCCTTTGTACCGGATGTTGCAGAGAATATCCAGCTGGGTGTTGTTCAGGATGGGATGGTTCAACCTCACCATCTTGCAATGGTTTTCGCTGGGTGTCAGTATGTTCATGCCTACGGCTCCGATGTATTCGGTCAGCGACATTACCAGTTCTTCGCGTATCGGGTCGATAGGAGGGTTGGTGACTTGGGCAAACTGCTGGCGGAAATAGTTGTACAGTAGTTGCGGCTTGTCCGAGAGTACTGCTAGCGGGGTGTCATTGCCCATGGAGTTGATGGGTTCGGCACCGGTGGTACACATCGGGACAATCAGCCGTTCCACGTCTTCTTTGGAGTAGCCGAAGATGCGCAGCATGCTGTCGTAGTTCTCCACGCTATGGGAGACTTTGCGACCGCTTTTCAGTTCGTCCAGCTCGATGCGGTTGCCGGCCAGCCAAGTGCGGTATGGTTTGGCTTCGGCAAGTTGTTTCTTCAGTTCGCCGTCATAATATATTTCGCCTTTCTCGGTGTCTATAAGCAGTATCTTGCCCGGTTGCAGGCGTCCTTTTTCCTTGATGTCTCCCGGCTCGAAATCCATCACGCCGACTTCGCTGGCCACTACCATCATGCCGCCCTGCGTAATCAGGTAGCGTGCAGGGCGCAGTCCGTTTCTGTCGAGCATGCCGCCTGCATAGCGCCCGTCGCTGAAAAGCAGTGCCGCCGGTCCGTCCCACGGCTCCATCAAGATGGAGTGGTATTCATAGAAAGCTTTCAAATCTTCGCTGATGGGATTCTTTTCGTTGAAAGATTCCGGCACAAGCATGGCCATGGCATGGGGCAGGCTCAGGCCTGACATGAGGAGAAACTCGAGTACATTGTCCAGCGAGGCACTGTCGCTCATGCCCGGTTGCACGATGGGGCGTATCTCCCGGATGTCTCCCAAGGCGGGAGAGGAGAGTACACTCTCACGGGCTTCCATCCAGCCGCGGTTGCCGCGGATGGTATTGATTTCGCCGTTGTGTGCCAGCAGGCGGAAAGGCTGTGCCAGTCCCCAGGTGGGGAAAGTGTTGGTGCTGAAACGGGAGTGCACCAATGCCAGCCCGCTGGTGAAGTAGCTGTTGGTGAGGTCGGGGAAGTAGTTGCGCAACTGCAAGGAAGAGAGCATGCCCTTGTAGACGATGTTCTTCGTAGAGAGCGAGACGATGTAAAAATCCTCGCGGGTGGGGATGTCCGACTTGCGTATTCTGTTCTCTATCCTTTTCCTTATTATATAGAGTTTGCGGTCGGCGGTTTCGCTTTCCGTAAATCCGGTGATGAAAATTTGCTTGATGTCCGGTTCGTTGGCAAGAGCCGCTTCTCCCAATATTTCGGGGCAAGTGGGCACGTTGCGCAGATGCATCAGGGTCAATCCCTCCTTTTCAATCTCTTCGATAATGACGCTCAAGATGACAGCCTGGTCTTTTCCGTCTTTGGGAAGGAAAAGCAGGCCGGTGCCGTATTTTCCTTTCTCGGGAACGGGAATGCCCTGCAACAGAATGAATTCGTGCGGTATCTGCAGCATGATGCCGGCACCGTCTCCGGTTTTGTTGTCCGCCCCTTCCGCTCCACGGTGGCGCATGTTTTCCAGTACCTTCAATGCCGATTCTACCAGTTCATGTGATTTTCCTCCCTGGATATTGACCAGCATGCCTACTCCGCAGGCATCGTGCTCATGGGATGCCTCATACAAGCCCAACTGTTTGGGCTGTCGCTGGTAATCCTCTGCTTTTGTTTTGTTGTTAAAAAGTTCTTGTTTCATGATTATAAGCTTTCTTTATTGCTGTATAATATTGTTTGTGGTTTCAAAATGTTCGGCAAATATATGGTATTAATTGCAAAATGCTAATATGTATTCCTGCCTTCTTTCTTGCAAAATTCCTGCGATAGAAGATGAAGTTATGAATTGATAGAAAACACCCTCTGTTTTCTTTTAATCCTAAATCAAAATCAGACGGTTTGATTTGGATTTATAAATTAAGCCTTTTGCTTTTAAAATAATACTTTCTTTAACTTTTTGATGTAAAAACAACTTTTTTCTATTCTTTTGATAAATAAATAGTGGAAAGATTAACTTTATGTTCTTAAGAATATGTATATTTGCAACGCAAAATCAAATACTGATACATTATGTGTGGAATAGTAGGCTATATAGGTCAAAGGAAAGCCTACCCCATTCTTATCAAAGGTCTGAAGCGGTTGGAGTACCGTGGATATGATAGTGCAGGGGTAGCATTAATCAGTGATAACCGACAGTTGAACGTGTACAAAACGAAAGGTAAGGTTTCGGAACTTGAAACTTTCGTTGCTCAAAAAGATATTTCCGGTAGCATTGGTATTGCACATACACGTTGGGCCACTCATGGAGAACCTTGTTCCGTCAATGCCCATCCCCATTATTCCTCTTCCGAACGCTTCGCCCTCATCCATAACGGCATTATTGAAAACTACGCCGTCCTTAAAGAAAAACTTCAAGCCAAAGGTTATGTATTTAAAAGCAGCACTGATACCGAGGTGCTGGTACAGCTCATTGAATACATTCAGGTGACAAACCATATTGACCTGCTGACGGCGGTGCAACTTGCCTTGCAGGAAGTGATTGGGGCGTATGCCATTGCGGTGCTCGACAAGGACAATCCGGATGGGATAATCGCTGCACGCAAGAGCAGTCCGCTGGTGGTGGGCATCGGTGAAGGAGAGTTTTTCCTGGCTTCGGATGCCACGCCGATTGTGGAATATACGGATAAGGTGGTGTATCTGGAAGACGAAGAGATTGCCCTCATCCGTCGGGGAGAGAAGCTGAAGGTTGTTAACCTGAAGAATGTGGAATGTCCGCACGAGGTAAAGACGGTAGCGCTCAATCTCGGCCAGCTGGAGAAGGGCGGTTATCCGCACTTCATGCTGAAGGAAATCTTCGAACAGCCCGGCTGCATTCACGACTGCATGCGCGGGCGTATCAATGTGGAGGGTACGAACGTGGTTCTTTCTGCAGTGATTGATTATAAGGAACGTCTGCTGGCGGCCAAACGCTTCGTCATCGTGGCATGTGGTACGTCATGGCATGCCGCCCTCATCGGCAAGCATTTGATTGAAAGCTTCTGCCGTATTCCGGTGGAGGTGGAGTATGCCAGTGAGTTCCGTTACCGCGACCCGGTGATTGACAGCAACGATGTGGTGATTGCCATCTCGCAAAGCGGTGAAACGGCCGATACGCTGGCTGCCGTGGAGCTTGCCAGAAACCGTGGGGCATTTATATACGGCATCTGCAATGCCGTCGGTTCCAGCATTCCCCGTGCCACGCACACGGGTTCCTATATCCACGTGGGACCGGAAATAGGGGTGGCATCCACCAAAGCCTTCACCGGGCAGGTAACGGTGCTTACCATGCTGGTCCTGACACTTGCCAAAGAGAAAAAGACGATGGACGAAGGGTTGTACCTGGCAGTTGTCAAGGAATTGGGACATATCCCCGACAAGATGAAGGAGGTCTTGAAACTGAACGACCGTATAGCGGAACTTTCCAAGATATTCACCTATGCACACAACTTTATCTATCTGGGACGCGGATACAGTTATCCCGTAGCCTTGGAAGGCGCCTTGAAGTTGAAGGAGATTTCGTATATCCATGCCGAGGGCTATCCTGCCGCCGAAATGAAGCACGGCCCCATTGCCCTGGTGGATGCCGAAATGCCGGTAGTGGTCATTGCCACCCGGAATGGGCTTTATGAAAAGGTGCTGAGCAATATCCAGGAAATAAAGGCGCGTAAAGGCAGGGTTATCGCCATTGTGACAAAGGGAGATACGGTCATCAGTAAAATAGCCGACACTTGCATCGAGCTTCCCGAAACAATGGAGTGCCTTGATCCGTTAATAACTACGGTACCTCTGCAATTACTTGCCTATCACATTGCCGTGTGCAAGGGAATGGATGTGGACCAGCCGAGGAATCTTGCGAAGTCGGTGACTGTAGAATGAGGACATGTACAATTTACCATTTACAATGTACAATGGGGCTGCGCTTGGGAGGGGTAAATGTAAATGGTAATTGTATGCTATAATAAGGAAAAGAAAATTGTACACTTAAAATTGTACATTGTAAATGGTAAATTGTAAATAGATAGATGGAACAACTGAAGCATGAATGCGGCGTTGCCATGATACGCCTGCTGAAACCGCTGGAGTACTATGAAGAGAAGTACGGAACATGGATGTACGGACTCAACAAGCTCTATCTCCTGATGGAGAAACAACACAACCGTGGGCAGGAAGGTGCCGGACTGGCCTGCGTGAAACTGGAAGCCAGTCCCGGCGAGGAATATATGTTCCGTGAGCGTGCTCTCGGCTCGGGCGCCATTACCGAAATTTTCGGTACGGTGCAGGGTCACTTCAAGGACTTGACCAAGGAACAGCTGCACGATGCGGACTATGCCAAGCGTGTGCTGCCCTTTGCAGGGGAGGTCTATATGGGACACCTGCGTTACTCCACTACCGGAAAGTCCGGCATCTCGTACGTGCACCCGTTCCTCCGGAGAAACAACTGGCGTGCCAAGAATCTTGCCCTCTGCGGCAACTTCAACATGACGAATGTGGATGAAATCTTCGCACGCATTACCGCCATCGGCCAGCATCCGCGCAAATATGCCGATACCTACATCATGCTGGAGCAGTTGGGACATCGCCTCGACCGCGAAGTGGAACGCCTCTTCAACCTTGCCGAAGCGGAAGGGCTGGCAGGCATGGACATTACCCGTTATATAGAAAACCACATCGACCTTGCCAACGTGCTGCGCACTTCGAGCAAGGAGTGGGACGGGGGATACGTGATGTGCGGACTTACCGGCAGCGGAGAGACTTTCGCCGTACGCGACCCATGGGGCATCCGTACAGCCTTCTGGTATCAGGACGACGAGATAGCGGTGCTTGCCAGCGAACGTCCCGTGATACAGACAGCCCTTAATGTTCCTGTCGAATCCATCAAGGAGCTGCAACCCGGACAAGCCATGTTTATCAACAAGGCCGGCAAGGTGCGCACCGTGCAAATCAACAAGCCGCGCGAGGTGAAACCTTGTTCCTTCGAGCGCATCTACTTCAGCCGGGGCAGTGATGTGGACATTTACCGGGAACGTAAACTGCTGGGTGAGAAACTTGTACCCAACATATTGAAAGCCATCGACAACGATGTGGACCATACCGTCTTCTCCTTCATCCCCAATACGGCAGAAGTCGCCTTCTACGGTATGTTGCAGGGATTGGACGACTACCTCAACGAGGAGAAGGTGCAGCAGATTGCCGCCTTGGGGCATAGTCCCAGCCACGACGAACTGGAGCATATCTTGTCGCGGCGCATACGGAGCGAGAAGGTGGCAATCAAGGACATCAAGCTGCGTACCTTCATAGCCGAAGGAAACAGCCGGAACGACCTTGCCGCCCATGTGTACGACATCACTTACGGAAGCCTTGTCCCGGGAGTGGATAATCTGGTCATCATCGACGACTCGATAGTGCGTGGAACCACCCTGAAGCAGAGCATCATCGGCATCCTTGACCGTCTGGAGCCAAAGAAGATAGTCATTGTAAGCTCTTCACCGCAGGTACGCTATCCCGACTACTACGGCATCGATATGGCTAAGATGAGCGAATTCATCGCCTTCAAGGCTGCTGTGGAACTGCTGAAGGAGCGTGAGATGCGCGATGTGATTGCCGCCGCCTACCGCAAGTCCAAAGAGCAGGTAGGCCTGCCCAAAGAACAGATGGTGAATTACGTGAAGGAGATTTATGCTCCTTTCACTGATGAGGAAATCTCTGCCAAGATGGTGGAGCTTCTTACTCCGAAAGGGACGAAAGCCAAAGTGCAGATTGTCTACCAGCCTCTCGAGGGGCTGCATGAGGCCTGCCCCAAGCATCCGGGTGACTGGTACTTCAGCGGCGATTATCCTACGCCGGGCGGTGTGAAGCTGCTGAACAAGGCATTTATTGATTATATAGAACAAGTTTATCAATTTTAATTGAATCAATGAGAAATGTAACTCTAATCCTCGACGACGGGAGCCGCTTCCACGGCAAGTCGTTCGGTTTTGAAAAACCGGTAGCGGGAGAGGTGGTCTTCAACACAGCCATGACGGGTTATCCCGAAAGCCTGACCGACCCTTCGTATGCCGGACAGCTGATGACGCTCACCTATCCGTTGGTGGGCAATTACGGTGTGCCGCCTTTTACTCTCGAACCGAATGGGCTTGCCACTTTTATGGAGAGCGAGCATATCCATGCCGAAGCCATTATTGTAAGCGATTATAGCGAAAATTATAGCCATTGGAATGCGGTGGAAAGCCTCGGTGACTGGCTGAAACGCGAACAGATTCCGGGCATCACGGGCATCGATACCCGCGAACTGACGAAGGTGCTTCGCGAGCATGGGGTGATGATGGGACGTATCGCCTTTGATGATGAATCGGATGAAATGCCTGAGGCCTCTTATGCCGATGTGAATTATGTGGATAAAGTTAGCTGCAAGGAGGTTATCCGTTACAACGAAGGAACCGGTAAGAAGAAAGTGCTCCTTGTGGATTGCGGCGTCAAGCATAACATCATCCGCTGCCTGCTGAAACGTGACGTGGAAGTGATTCGCGTTCCCTGGGACTATGATTATACTGGGATGGAGTTCGACGGATTGTTCATCTCCAACGGCCCTGGCGACCCCGATACCTGCGATGCTGCCGTGCAGCATATCCGCAAGGCAATGCAGAACGATAAACTGCCCATCTTCGGCATCTGTATGGGAAACCAGTTGCTTTCCAAAGCTGGGGGCGCCAAGATATACAAATTGAAATACGGCCACCGCAGCCATAACCAACCGGTGCGTATGGTGGGTACGGAACGTTGCTTCATCACCTCACAGAATCATGGGTATGCCGTAGACAACAACACGCTGACAGAAGACTGGGAACCGCTTTTCATCAATATGAACGATGGTTCTAATGAAGGAATCCGCCACAAACGCAATCCCTGGTTCTCCGCACAGTTTCATCCCGAAGCTGCCAGCGGGCCGACGGATACGGAGTTTCTTTTTGATGACTTTGTGAAGTTGCTTTAGTAAGAGAATTTTATCAAGAATGGTTGCGTTTGTAATCTCTTGATAATCAGTATATAAAAGACGGTATAATGAGTCCCATACTGAATGTCATTCAGTCCCAGAGTGAATACCTTTCAGTCCTATACTGAATGCCATTCAATTAGTGACTGATTGTGTAAGGTAAGAGAAAGATAAGGTTTTATTACTACTATTACATTTTTAATAAACAGATATGCAAATGAAAGAAAACAATATAAAGAAAGTCCTGCTGCTCGGTTCCGGCGCACTGAAAATCGGTGAGGCAGGAGAATTTGACTACTCCGGTTCGCAGGCGCTCAAGGCATTGAAGGAGGAAGGTATCTGCACGGTTCTCATCAATCCGAACATTGCCACGGTGCAGACCTCGGAAGGAGTTGCCGACCAGATTTACTTCCTACCCGTCACTCCTTACTTCGTGGAGAAGGTGATAGAGAAGGAGCGCCCGGACGGCATCATGCTTGCTTTTGGCGGGCAGACGGCACTGAACTGCGGTGTCTCCCTCTATAAAGACAAGATTTTCGAGAAGTACGGCGTGACGGTTCTCGGCACTCCCGTGCAGGCCATCATTGACACGGAGGACCGTGAAATCTTTGTGCAGAAACTGAATGAGATTGATGTAAAGACCATCAAGAGCGAAGCCGTGGAGAATGCCGCCGATGCCCGTCGCGCAGCCCGGGAACTGGGATACCCGGTCATTGTCCGTGCCGCATACGCGCTTGGTGGACTGGGTTCGGGTTTCTGCGACAATGAAGAAGAGCTGAATGTGCTGGTGGAGAAAGCCTTCTCCTTCTCCCCGCAGGTGTTGGTGGAAAAATCGCTGAAGGGATGGAAGGAAGTGGAATACGAGGTGGTGCGCGACCGCTTCGACAACTGCATCACGGTCTGTAACATGGAGAACTTCGACCCCCTGGGCATCCATACGGGTGAGTCCATCGTTATTGCCCCGTCACAGACGTTGAGCAATACGGACTATCATAAATTGCGTGAACTCGCTATCCGCATTATCCGTCACATCGGCATTGTGGGAGAGTGTAACGTGCAGTATGCCTACGACCCGATGAGCGAGGACTACCGGGTAATCGAGGTAAATGCACGCTTGAGCCGTTCGTCTGCACTTGCCTCTAAAGCAACGGGTTATCCGTTGGCATTTGTAGCGGCAAAACTTGGCTTGGGCTATGGCTTGTTCGACTTGAACAACTCTGTGACAAAGACCACAAGCGCTTTCTTCGAACCCGCCCTGGACTATGTGGTCTGCAAGATACCGCGTTGGGATTTGGGCAAGTTCCACGGGGTGGACAAAGAGCTGGGTTCGAGCATGAAGTCGGTAGGCGAGGTGATGGCTATCGGCCGTACTTTCGAGGAAGCCATCCAGAAGGGGCTTCGCATGATAGGCCAGGGCATGCACGGCTTTGTGGAGAACAAGGAACTGGTGATTGCCGATTTGGACAAGGCTCTGCGCGAACCGACGGACAAGCGTATCTTTGTCATCTCCAAAGCCTTCCGTGCCGGGTATACGGTGGACCAGGTGCACGAATTGACCAAGATAGACCGTTGGTTCCTGGAGAAGTTGATGAACATCATGGATACCAGCAGGGAACTGCACTCTTTTATGGCTGATGGAGAGTTGCCAATGGTTCCCGTGGACTTGTTGCGTAAAGCCAAAGTACAAGGCTTCTCTGATTTCCAGATAGCCCGTGCCCTCGGCTTGGAACAAGCAATGGACGGCGAAGAAGCCATCCTTGCCGTCCGCAATTTCCGCAAGAGTGCAGGCATTCTGCCCGTAGTGAAGCAGATAGATACCCTTGCCGCCGAATATCCCGCACAGACCAACTATCTCTACCTGACGTATAGCGGTACGGCAAATGATGTCCGTTACCTCGGCGACCGCAAGTCCATCGTCGTATTGGGCTCCGGCGCCTACCGCATCGGTTCTTCCGTAGAGTTCGACTGGTGCGGCGTGCAGGCCCTGAACACCATCCGTCAGGAAGGCTACCGCAGTGTCATGATAAACTACAATCCCGAAACCGTGTCTACGGACTATGACATGTGCGACCGTCTTTACTTCGACGAACTTACCTTCGAGCGCGTGATGGATATTCTCGAACTGGAGAATCCCCACGGGGTGATTGTCTCTACCGGTGGTCAGATACCGAATAACCTTGCCCTGCGCCTCGATGCGCAGAAGGTACCTATTCTCGGCACAAGCGCCAGGAGCATCGACAATGCCGAAGACCGTGACAAGTTCTCCGCCATGCTCGACCGCATTGGTGTAGACCAGCCCGAATGGCGGGCGCTGACCTCCCTGGAGGACATCAACACCTTTGTGGATAAGGTGGGCTTCCCGGTATTGGTCCGTCCTTCCTACGTATTGTCCGGCGCTGCGATGAACGTCTGTTCCAACCGGGAGGAGCTGGAACGCTTCCTGAAGCTGGCGGCGAATGTCAGCAAGAAACATCCCGTAGTGGTGAGCCAGTTCATTGAGCATGCCAAGGAGGTGGAGATGGATGCTGTGGCGCAAGATGGAGAGATTATCGCATATGCCATCAGCGAGCATATCGAGTTTGCCGGAGTGCATTCCGGTGACGCCACTATCCAGTTCCCGCCACAAAAGTTGTATGTGGAGACGGTGCGCCGCATCAAGCGCATCAGCCGTGAGATTGCCCGTGAGCTGAACATCTCCGGTCCGTTCAATATCCAGTATCTGGCACGCGAGAACGACATCAAGGTGATTGAGTGCAACCTCCGTGCCAGCCGTTCGTTCCCGTTTGTCAGCAAGGTGCTGAAGATAAACCTTATTGAACTTGCCACGAAGGTGATGCTCGGCATTCCGGTACAGAAGCCGGACAAGAATCTGTTCGATTTGGATTATGTAGGCATCAAGGCGAGCCAGTTCTCCTTCAACCGTCTGCAGAAGGCCGACCCGGTACTGGGTGTGGATATGGCAAGCACGGGCGAGGTGGGTTGCATCGGCAGCGATACTTCCTGCGCCATTCTCAAGGCGATGCTCTCCGTGGGATATCGTATTCCAGAGAAAAATATCCTGCTTTCTACCGGTACTCCGAAGCAGAAAGTGGACATGCTTTCTGCCGCGCGTATGCTTCAGAAGAAGGGGTATAAGATATTTGCCACGGGTGGTTCCAGCAATTTCCTTACGGAGAACGGTGTGGAGAATACGCGCGTCTACTGGCCCAGCGAACCCGAACGCCAGCCGCAGGCACTCGACATGCTGCACCGCAAGGAGATAGACATGGTGGTCAATATTCCGAAGAACCTCACCGCAGGCGAGTTGGATAACGGCTACAAGATACGCCGTGCCGCCATCGACCTCAATATTCCGTTGATAACGAATGCCCGTCTGGCAAGTGCGTTCATCAATGCATTCTGCACGATGACGCCGGATGATTTGGCTATCAAGTCGTGGGCGGAGTACAAATGATAATTTAATTTGCTATCTTTGCTGAAAACTAAGTTCGATGGAAACAATTTTGACCCAATACTATCAATCTCCTTATGGCGAGTTGCTCCTCGGCTCTTTCGGCGATAAACTCTGCCTATGCGACTGGATGCTGAACGAGAAACGTAGAGTAACCGTTGATAAGCGCATACGGCAGGTACTGCATGCCGATTATGAGGAAGGCACTTCGGAAGTGATTGCAAGGGCAATCATTCAGTTGGATGAGTATTTTGCCTGTAAGCGGACCATATTCGATGTTCCACTGCTTGCAGTCGGAACAGAATTCCAGCGGACGGTGTGGCAGGAGTTGCAGAACATCCCTTACGGAAAAACAGTGTCCTACGGCGAGCTTTCACGAAAGCTGGGCAATCCGAAAGCCGTACGCGCGGTGGCGGCTGCCAATGGGGCAAATGCCCTCTCCATACTCATCCCCTGCCATCGTGTGGTGGGCAGCAATCATACGCTGATAGGCTATGCCGGTGGACTGGCAGCCAAACAAGGGATGCTGGCATTGGAAGCGGACTCTTGCGACGGACCGTCAGGCTCCCGTATAGGACAGCTGTTTTGAGGTTAGGTTTGTTTCTGGTATTCTGCCGGTGTCATCCCCGTCATGCGTTTGAAGAACTTCGAGAAGAACGACGGATTGGGAAAGTTCAGTTCGTCTGATATTTGAAACACCAGTAGATTACTGTGTTTCAGCAATACTTTGGCTTCGAGGATAACTGCTTGATTAATCCATTGCATCACGGTTTGCCCGCTTGTTTCACGTATCACCGAACTCAGATAGTGCGGTGTCAGGCATAGCTTGTCGGCATAGAAGTTGACGCTGCGTTCGTGCTTACTGTGTTGGTTCACCAAAGCGATGAAGCGGCGGAATAGCTCTTCCTGGCGTGAAAGACGTGCCGGAGTTGACTTGCATGTGTGCTCGTGGATATACTTAAGGTTATAGAGAAGTGAGACAATCAAGTGCTGTACGGTTTCGCGGCGGTAAGGCGAACAATGAAGTATGTCCCATAATAAAGAGAAAAAGTGGCTGATGCGTGTCCATTCCGTGTTGTTGCATGAAAAGAGAATCCCGTTTCGTGTGTAAGCTTCCGTAAGAATGGAATTCTGTATCACAGGCAGAAAATGGGCGGTAGGCATGAGGACTTGGAATTCATAGTCGGGACTGATTTCCAGTATCTCTATCAGCGAGTTGTCGGGAATGATAATAATATCATGGGCTGTGGCTTCGTATTCGATAAGATTGATAGATATCCGGCCACTGCCCTGCATGATACGTATAATCCTCCCTTCTTTGGCACGGTAAGGTTGCCCGGTACGGAATAGTCTAGAGCCCATGGCAAAGAAACTGATAACCATTCCCAAATCATCATTTATAAATCTGTATTCAGAATGTTCTATAAAATCCGGATTGTTGCGGATGTCCTCGAATGCGACGCTTATCGGTTTGTTCTTTTCCATATCTTTCCCGTTATGAATAATGTATATTTCCACCGCAAAGATAATAAAGTGTTCCTATTATTTGCCTTTTCCTACGAAATGTCGTACTATTAGAACATCTTTGCGCACAAATGGATTGTAAGGGTATAGGATTATGCCTTTATCTTTGCATGTGTATAGAACAAAACCATGTAGAATAAACAAGAAACAGAATGGATATGAAACGAACCGTTTTCTTTTTTACCCTTTCTCTTGCCGCCATGCTGGCACATGCCCAGCTCACGTTGGAGGAGTGTCAGCGCCGGGCGCAGGACAATTATCCGTTGGTCAGGCAATATGGACTGATAGAAAAGGCACGCGAGTACGACCTCTCTAATGCCGGAAAAGGTTACTTGCCCCAGTTCTCCCTATCCGGCAAGGCCACGTACCAGAGTGACATCACCCGGCTACCGGTCGAAATCCCTAATCTCGACATCAAGACTGCTTCGAAAGACCAGTACCAGGTGATGCTCGAAGTGCAGCAGACCCTCTGGGATGGTGGGGATATACGTTCCAGAAAACGATTGACGCGTGCCGCCTCGGAAGTGGAACTGGAAAAACAGCATGTAGACATGTATGCCTTGACTGACCGGGTGAACCAGCTCTTTTTCGGCATCCTGCTGCTGGACGAACAGCTGAAACAGAACAGCCTCTTGCAAGAAGATTTGGGCAGAACCCACAAGCAGGTAGCCGACTATATAGCCAATGGCATCGCCACCCCGAGCGACCTGGATGCAGTCAGCGTAGAGCAACTGAACACCAGGCAGCACCGTGTGGAATTGGAGACCACCCGTCGTGCATACCTCAGCATGCTTGCTGCCTTTACGGGCAAGGATCTCTCTTCCGAAACGGTTTTATTGAAACCGGCTGCCGAAGAAAACATAGACCGGCAGATGAACAACCGTCCCGAACTTCGTTGGTACGATGCGCAGGGAGAGCAACTCCGCCAGCAGGAGGCAGCCTTGAACACCCGGTTGATGCCGCGTTTCGGCCTTTTTGTACAAGGGGCATACGGCAATCCGGGGTTGAATATGCTGAAAGATGAATTCAACGCCTATTACATGGCGGGGGTGCGCATGTCCTGGAATTTCGGCAGTCTGTATACGTTGAAGAACGACCGCCGCAGGATAGACAATACCCGCCAACAGATAGAGACCAGCCGGGATGTGTTCCTTTTCAACATTCGCCTGCAGGCTACGCAGCAGGATGCGGGCATTGTATCCATGCGCCGCCAGATGGTGGATGATGACGAGATTATCCGTCTGCGTGGGAATATCCGCCGTGCAGCCGAGGCCAAGGTACAGAACGGGACAATGACCGTGACCGATATGCTGCGGGAGATTACCAACGAAAGTATGGCACGACAGACTAAGGCATTGCATGAGGTGCAGTTGCTGATGAACATCTGGCAGCTGAAATATACGCTGAACAATTAGTGACTATAATCCGTAATTTATAACTTGAAATAGTATGAAATCATTGAAATTATTTCCTTTTTTATTTCTCCTTGCCGCCTGCACCGGCGGTGCTCCGAAATATGATGCGACGGGAACGTTCGAGGCTACCGAAGTCATCGTTTCTGCCGAGGCGTCCGGAAGACTGCTGAGTTTCGACATCGAGGAAGGCACGACACTGAAAGACGGGCAGGAAGTAGGCATTATAGATACCGTCCAACTCTATCTGAAGAAACTCCAGTTGGAGGCCAGTGTCAAGTCCGTGGAAGGCCAGCGGCCCGATATCCTGAAACAAGTAGCCGCCACTCAGGAACAGATTGTGCAGGCACGGCGCGAACGCGATCGTGTGTCCAACCTGCTCCGTGTGGGTGCCGCCAACCAGAAGCAGCTCGATGATGCCGAGTCCCTTCTCGAAGTCCTCCGCAAGCAGCTCGACGCCCAGAACTCCACCCTGCGCAACAGCGACCGCAGCCTCACTTGGCAAAGTTCCTCCGTCGGCATCCAGGTGGCGCAGATAGAAGACCAGCTGCGCAAATGCCACATCACCTCTCCGCTGACGGGAACCGTCCTTGCCAAATATGCCGAAGCCGGAGAGCTGGCTGCTCCCGGTACCCCTCTTTTCAAAGTGGCGGATATGGAGCAGATTTACCTCCGTGCCTACATCACCTCCGAACAGCTTGCCGAAATCAAGCTGGGGCAGCAAGTGAAGGTTTATGCGGATTATGGCAAGGATGTGCGCCAAGAATATCCTGGCGTTGTCACCTGGATTTCCGATACCTCCGAATTTACTCCAAAAACTATCTTGACGAAAGACGAGCGCGCCAATCTGGTCTATGCCGTAAAGATTGCCGTGAAGAATGACGGGATGCTGAAAATAGGAATGTATGGAGGCTGTAACTTTAACTAATATCTCCAAACGTTACGGCAGCGTGGAAGCCCTGCGGGGTGTCTCTCTGTCAGTAGCTCCTGGTGAGCTTTTCGGCATCATCGGGCCGGACGGTGCGGGCAAGACATCGCTTTTCCGCATCCTCACCACCTTGCTGCTTGCCGACGGAGGCTCGGCTTCGGTCTGCGGCCTGGATGTGGTGAAGGACTACAAAGCCATCCGCAGGCGGGTGGGGTATATGCCCGGACGCTTCTCCCTCTATCCGGACTTGACGGTAGAGGAGAATCTCAATTTCTTCGCCACCGTTTTCCACACCGCCATCGAGGAGAATTATGATTTGGTGCGCGACATTTACCGGCAGATAGAACCTTTCCGCAAGCGCCGCGCCGGAGCGTTGTCCGGCGGCATGAAGCAGAAACTCGCCCTTAGCTGTGCTCTTATCCATAAACCGGATGTCCTCTTCCTGGACGAACCCACTACGGGCGTCGACCCCGTGTCCCGCAAGGAATTCTGGGGAATGCTCTGCCGGCTGAAGGAGCAGGGTATCACCATCATTGCTTCCACCCCCATCATCGACGAAGCGCGCCAATGCGACCGCATCGCCTTCATCAACGAAGGGGAGATAAAAGGCGTCGATACCCCTGACCGCATCCTGACACGTTTTGCGGGCATCCTCTGCCCTCCGGGCTTGCAGCACGAACGGGTGGAAAACCACGAAAACAATGTGATTGAAGTGGAAGGGTTGACCAAGCGTTTCGGCAATTTTACCGCCGTAGACCACATCTCCTTCCAAGTCCATCGGGGCGAGATTTTCGGTTTCCTGGGAGCCAACGGGGCAGGCAAGACCACCGCCATGCGCATGCTTACGGGACTTAGCCGCCCCACCGGCGGCAAGGCATGTGTGGCAGGTTTCGATGTGGCTTCCCAACCCGAAGAAGTGAAGAAGAACATCGGCTACATGAGCCAGAAATTTTCCCTTTACGAAGACCTCAAGGTGTGGGAGAATATCCGCCTCTTTGCCGGTATCTACGGCATCCCCGAAGCGGAGATTGCCCCCAAGACGGATGAGCTGCTCCTCCACCTCGGGCTGGAAAAGGAACGGGATACACTGGTGAAAAGCCTTCCGCTGGGCTGGAAGCAGAAGCTGGCCTTCTCCGTCTCCATCTTCCACCGTCCCAAGATTGTCTTTCTGGATGAGCCTACGGGTGGGGTGGACCCTGCCACGCGCCGCCAGTTCTGGGAACTGATTTACCAGGCTGCCGACGAGGGCATCACCGTCTTTGTCACCACCCACTTTATGGACGAGGCAGAGTATTGCGACCGCATCTCCATCATGGTAGATGGCGTCATCCGTGCACTCGACACTCCCGGGGAGCTGAAACGGCAGTTCAATGCCACTACAATGGACGATGTATTCCAACAACTGGCTCGCCAAGCCGTGCGAACCGCCGACTGAGAATCCGTGAAATCCGCGTTATCCGAGCCTAAATATAAATATAGACAATGAAACAATTCATATCTTTCATCCGAAAAGAGTTCTTCCATATCTTCCGCGACCGGCGCACGATGCTGATTCTGCTGGGCATGCCCATCGTGCAGATAATCCTTTTCGGTTTTGCCATCACCACCGAGGTGAAGAACGTGCGTGTGGCGGTGCTCGACCCGTCGAATGACGTAGTTACCCGCCGTATCATCGACCGCATGGATGCAAGCGAATACTTCACCGTCATCTGCCGCCTGCATTCTCCCGCCGATATGGAGGCTTCTTTCGGAAGAGGGGAGATTGACATGGCGCTTGTTTTCAGCGAGCGTTTCTCGGACAAGCTTTATACCGGCGAGGCGCGCGTGCAGCTTGTCTCCGACGCCACAGACCCCAATATGGCGACTATGCAGGCAGGCTATGCCGCAAACATCATTTCCTCTGCCGGGCAGGAGATGCTTCCGCCGGGAGTGCATGCCGCTGCCATCGTACCCCAGCTCAAGCTGCTGTACAATCCGCAGATGAAGAGTGCCTACAACTTCGTGCCGGGTGTCATGGGGCTTATTCTGATGCTGATTTGCGCCATGATGACCTCCATCTCCATTGTGCGCGAGAAGGAGACGGGGACGATGGAGGTCCTGCTGGTTTCTCCCGTCAAACCGCTTTTCATCATTCTGGCAAAGGCGGTGCCCTATTTTGTGCTGTCGTTTGTCAACTTGACCACCATTCTTCTGCTTTCGGTCTATGTGCTCGATGTTCCCGTGGCGGGCAGCTTGTTCTGGCTGGTGGTGGTGTCGCTGCTATTCATCTTTGTCTCCCTGGCGCTGGGGCTGCTGATTTCCACGGTCACCCGGACGCAGGTTGCCGCTATGCTGGTGTCCGGACTGATGCTGATGATGCCCACCATGTTGCTTTCGGGCATGATATTCCCCATTGAGAGTATGCCCGTTATCTTGCAGGCCATTTCAGCTGTGCTTCCTGCACGCTGGTATATCCAGGCGGTGCGTAAGCTGATGATTGAGGGAGTGGATGTTTCGCTTGTGCTGATGGAGGTCGGCATACTTGCCACGATGGCGGTATTGCTGATAACGGTGAGTTTCAAGAAATTCAAGCATCGGCTTGAGTAAAGAGCGGATATGAATTTTATATTAATTATTCAGGCAGAAGAACATAAGGACAAAAGGATACGGGAAATCTGTTCTTTTGTTCTTATGTCTAAAATCTTTAAAATATCGTCTTATGATAAAGTTTCTCATTGAAAAGGAATTCAAGCAGTTGTTCCGCAACTCCTTCCTGCCCAAGCTGATTTTCATTTTCCCGTGCATGATTATGATACTGATGCCCTGGGCCGCCAATCTGGAGATAAAGAACATCAATCTGAATATAGTGGACAATGACCACAGCGTCTTGTCCCGCCGTCTGGTAGATAAAATCGGCGTATCCACTTATTTCCGCCTGACAGCGCTTTCCGATACATACGATGAGGCTTTGCTCGCCATTGAAGCCGGTTCGGCGGATGTCGTGCTGGAGATTCCCCGCGATTTCGAAAAGGATTGGGTGAAGGGAGAGGCGCCCCGTCTGCTGGTGGCGGCCAATGCCGTGAACGGTACGAAGGGCAGTCTGGGAGGTTCCTACTTGTCTTCCATCATCAGTGACTATACCCGTGAACTGGGTTCGGAGTCGTCTTCGCAAGGGCTTGCCGGGAAGTCGCTTCCCCGGGTGGATATCGCTACACAAAACCTTTACAATCCCACTCTGAACTATAAGCTTTTCATGGTTCCCGCCCTTATGGTGATGCTGCTGACCATGATTTGCGGTTTTCTCCCCGCCCTCAATGTGGTGGGCGAGAAGGAGGCGGGCACCATCGAGCAGATAAATGTCACTCCCGTCCGCAAGTTCACCTTCATTGCCGCCAAGCTGATACCTTACTGGCTGATAGGCCTGGTGGTGCTCACCATCTGTTTCGTGCTGGCATGGCTGCTTTACGGCATTCTGCCGGCGGGGCATTTCCTCACTATCTATGGCATGGCTCTGGTGTTTCTGCCGGTGGTGTCGGGGTTCGGGCTGGTCATATCCAATCATTCGGCAACGTTGCAGCAGGCCATGTTCGTCATGTGGTTCTTCATGCTTATCCTTATCCTGATGAGCGGTCTTTTCACTCCCATCCACAGTATGCCCGAATGGGCGCAATGGATTACCCGCATCAATCCGCTGCGCTATTTTGTGGAGGTGATGCGTACCATCTATCTCCGTGGCGGCGGATTTGCCGAACTGTTTCCGCAGTTGGGAGCCTTGTTGGTCTTTGCATTGGTCTTCAATCTGTGGGCGGTAAAAAGTTATAGGAAAAGCAGTTAACTGATTTTTCTATATTAGCATCCCATTTGGCTTTTTTTCTTGAAGAAAGGCTACACCATTTGCCTTGGATAGCTACACCCTTTTGTGTTTAAGGCTACACCATGAGGAGGAAAAGGTGTAGCCCTTTTATTATGGATAATGAAAGCTGTTTTTTGTGTGGAAAGGGGGCTAGTAGTGATATATATCTAATAGCTGTTATACTTGTTAATTAATTGATAGAGTTTATATGATATTTATCAGTTCCCTTATTGGAAAAAACTCTTATCTTTGCGCGCAAATTAATAAATATCTTATACCAAAATGAATACACAGACTACTTATCTTGCCTCGAAACCGCATTATGAGATTCTTGACGGACTTCGTGGCGTGGCGGCTGTCATGGTTATTGTCTTCCATCTTTTTGAAGCACATGCAGGCGGCAGCCATCTTACTCAAATTATCAATCATGGTTATCTGGCAGTGGATTTTTTCTTCATGCTCTCCGGTTTTGTTATCGGTTATGCTTATGATGACCGTTGGAACCGGATGACCGTAGGTACTTTCTTCAAACGCCGTATCATCCGCCTGCATCCTATGGTGATTATGGGAAGCATTGTGGGCGCTGCCTTTTTCTATTTTCAGGAGTCGCCTTGTTTTCCGCCTATCGAGAATACGTCCGTTGGAACCATGCTACTGGTAATGTTACTGGGCTGTACCTTACTTCCTCTTCCGCTGAAGTTCGACATTCGCGGCTGGACGGAAATGCATCCGTTGAATGGCCCGGCATGGTCGCTCTATTATGAATATATCGGTAATATCTTGTATGCGTTGTTTGTACGCAAGTTCAATAAGGTGGCCCTGTCGGTGCTGGTATTTGTGGCAGGGTGTTTTACGGTATACCGTTGTCTGACTGCTCCTGCCGGCGATATTGTGGGTGGTTGGGCCTTGAACTGGGAACAGCAGTATGTGGGCATGGTCCGGCTGATGTATCCGTTTTTCGGCGGATTGCTTCTGTCACGCCTCGGCTGGCTGATACGGCTTGAAAAGCGTGCTTTCTGGTGGTGCAGCCTGCTGATTGTGGTGGTTCTTTCCATTCCCCGTATCGGAGGTGAGGATGGTTACTGGATGAACGGGCTTTACGAGGCTTTCTGTATTATCTGCATCTTCCCGGTCATTGTTTCAATGGGAGCGGGCGGCAAGGTGACCGGTAAGCGCTCTACTGCCGTATGCAAGTTCCTGGGAGACATTTCCTATCCGATTTATATTACCCATTATCCATTGGTATATACTTATACGGCTTGGGTATGCAACAATAACGCTACAATGGTGGAAGGTATCCCTTATATGATACTTACTTTCGTGGGAGCCGTTGTCCTTGCTTATGCTTGTTTGAAACTCTATGATGAACCGGTGCGCAGGTGGTTGACAGACCGTTTTCTGAAAGGGAAAAAGAAATAGTTCCGCATAGCTATGGATATAAAAAATCTCCCGTTGCATTATCTTGTGCAGCGGGAGATTTTCTTTTTAATGGTCGGGCGTTATTTTACGTCAATGAATTTCTTGGCCTTTTCTTTTTCTGCTTCCGTAAATTTAGGCAATGTAATGTTCAACACGCCGTTTTCTACATGGGCACCAATCTTTTCCTTATCGACATCGTCCGGAAGAATCATGGTTTGCTGGAACTTGGTGTATGAGAATTCGCGGCGCAAGTAGCGGCCTTCCTTCTTTTCGTCCTTGTTGTTCTCTTCCTTACTTTCAGTTTTCTTTTCCATGCTGATGACCAGATTGTTTTCTTCATCGATGTGAACGTTGAAGTCTTCTTTTGTCATACCGGGAGCAGCCAATTCAACTTTGTACTCTTTTTCTGTTTCGAATACGTTGATGGCAGGGGCGGTGGCATTTGCTTTTACCATCCAATCATTGTCAAAGAAATCATTAAAAATACTCGGTAACCAATTTTGGTTTCTTCTTACAGGCATCATAGTTATAGTCTCCTATTGTTTAAGTTAAACATGCTATTTAGTTTTGAACTCCGGTTCTTTGTCTTCGGGTGTCTGCCTTTTGGGTTTTTCACCGTCCGTTTCTTGAACCGTCGTTCGCTAATAATATTGCAAACCTTATGCCAACCGGTTTTTGCTGACTTTATTGACTATTTGTCATTGAAAAACTGACTTATTTGCCTATTTAATGCCATTTTGCTATCTTATTTATTTAATTTTGATAGTTTTTCAGACTAATTTAAAACGCATTCTCCAACGCTTGGCTTCTTCGTCCCAATCGTGGCTGATGATTTTAAAAGTTCCGATTTCTGATGTGTTTTCTACATGTACTCCAATGCAGAGACATTCGTCGTAATCGCCTACTTTCACGACACGTACCGTTTCCGAAGCATCATCGGGCAGGCGTTCCAAGTCGAAGCGTCCTTGAGCTTCCTCTTGCGTAATGAATTCTGTTGTGACGGGCAGCTGTCGGGCGATTACCTCGTTTACGGCCTCTTCCAGCTTCTTTATTTCTTCTTCCGTGGGGCAGGCGGCAAGACGATAGTCCAGCTTGCTCTTCTTCCGTTCTATGTGTGCTGATATGGAGCGGCCGCAACCGAATAACCTTATCATGGTTTGGTTGATGATGTGCTCCGTTGTATGCATAGGAGGGTACTCCTGCTTGTTGTGGTCATTGAGATGAGGTTGTTGTTCCATGTATAATTTCAATAGTTGATATATAATTTGATATTTTATCGTTTGAGGTTGGCCAGCACTTCTTCTTTCAAGATGCTGTATATATGTATATATGTATATCTGTATATTCTCCAGAAGCCAGCAGTTCTCCGCAACGTTCTGTTCCCTCATGGACGAAACCGAGGCGAACTGGTACCGCGTTACTGGCTGCATTGCCCACGGCACAGCGAATTTGTATCCGCTTTATCTCTTTTTCTTGTACGGCCCACAGACACAGCTTGCGGACACTTTCAGTAATGATGCCCCGGTGCTGGTATTCCGGCAGTAGCCAATAGCCGAGTTCTGTACGGTGGTTGTCGAAATCGGAGAAATGGAAACCTATCAGTCCGCAGATTTCATGCTGCTGGTTCCAAATACCGAATATAGGTTCATTTCGTTCGGCAGGAGCAGATAGTACCTGACGTAAAAAAGCTTCTTCATCAGCTGTTGTGCGCATATTATCCACAAATGGCAGCCATGTTCTTAAGTAATCCCGGTGTGTGTCGATGGCATGGTAGATGGCTGCGGCATCTTCTATTCTGATTTCCTGCAGATAAATGTCCGGAAGGATGGGGAAGGAAATGGGAGAGGAGAGGATATGCACGTCCCTTGATTGGGAAAGCTGTATCCTTTCCCTGATTTTTCCCCAGGCATGTGTATCGAACAGACAGCTTTCACGCATGGTGTGATACATCTCCTTGAACCGGGACATGGGGATAGTGAAGCTCAATAAGTCCGCTTCGAAGTATGGGCGGACGGAGGGGTCGAAGAATCCCAGGAAAGTGCGTTTCCCTTGTTTCCGGTTTTCAATGATGGTTTGGGTAATGACGGAGCAACAGCCGGAGCCGAATGGGGCTGCCACGGCATCCGATGCATTGTTGTCGAAGAAGGTCCATGTCGCCAGTCCGGATAGAATGTCGGGAGTTGGCAGGAACAGCAGTCCTTCCACTTCATCAAAGGAAGGTATCTTGTCTATGCGGGCAAAATGCAGATAGGCTTTGTCAGTTCTGGGAATCTGTAGCTCATTGACAAAATCTACCACCATTTCGGGAGTCTTCTTGTATTTCTCTTTCAAGGAGACAAAACCCGGGACGCGCTCGGGCATTTCTGTAAATCCGGTATAGAACTTGCCTCCTCCGCAGGTGATTGTTTCGTTGCTGAGACTGACGGTTTTGCCGTCTCTGACTTGTTTCATGCATTTGAAGAGACAACCGGTTACTTTCTCTGTAGATGCCCCCATTCGGTCTGAATACCAAAAGGCGATGGGGAGTTCGGCGTGTTGGCCGAAAGCTTCCTGATAATTGGCAATAAATGTGTGTATATTCATGATGCTCGGATGATATTATGATATGGTCTTTCTTTGGATTTTCCGTAAAGGTAATTCAATATTTTGATTCTTTTGCTTGCAGTATGCCTTTTTATCACTCTGCTTTCGAGCTTTTAATGATAGTAGAATAGGTTTTTATGGTATTTTAATTACTTTTGCATGAGGATTCTCAAAAAGTATTGCCTTTAACTAATCGGAAAGCCGGATGAAAAATATAATCATATTCTTGTGTCTTTGCACCATCTGTATGTGCCGCCTTCATGCTGCAGACAGCAGCCGGGCGGATTCTTTACTGCTGAAACTGGACCAGGCGATAAAGGAGCGTCCCATATACATGGAGCAGAAAGAGCTGAAACTGGTGGAACTGAAAAGACTGTTGCATCGGCAGATACCGGATGAAGAACGTTTTGCCATTCTTGGCACATTGCTGGATGAGTACCGTTCGTTCAATACGGATTCTGCATTGCACATGGCCGAGGAAAGGGAACAGATAGCCATACGTCTTGGAAACCGAGAATACATAGACAATGCCCGCATGAATAAAGCAGATGTTTTGGGAATGACCGGTATGTATAAGGAAGTTATGGATTTGATGCGGAATATCCATATAGACCGGTTGCCGGTGGATATCCATCCATATTATTACCATATCTACCGTACGGTCTATGGCCTTATGGCCGATTATGCCGTGACGGCATATGAAAAGAAGCTTTATACGGAGCTTACGGACAAATATCGTGATTCGTTGCTGTTGGTCAATAAAGATAATCTTCTGATACATACCTTGATTCAGTCCGACCAGTATAATGTACGCAATGAATATGACAAGGCCATCCGTTTGCTGACGGATTATCTGGCGCTGCAGAAGGACTATGAACACGACGTTGCGATTTGTGCCTATACTTTATCAGAGTCTTACCGGCTGAAAGGGGACAAAGAGAAGGAAAAGGAATACCTGATTGTTTCTGCTATGGCGGATATGAAAACCGCTGTCCGTGAATATATCTCTTTACGCAAGCTCGCCGTACTGCTTTACCAGGAAGGAGACATCGAGCGTGCCTATTCTTATGTAAAGATATGTATGGAAGATGCAGCCGCCTGCAATGCCCGGTTGCGCAAGCTGGAGATTCTGGAAATCTTTCCTATCATTAATGATGCTTACCAGCAAAAGACGGAGAAGCAGCAGGAGCAGATGAAATGGGCACTGGTATCTATCAGCCTGCTTTCACTTTTTCTGTTGCTTGCCATATTTTATGTATACAAGCAGATGAAGAAAGTGGCTGCCGCCCGCAGGGAAGTGATTGACGCCAACAAACGGTTGAAGGAGCTGAATGATGAGCTTCACCTTTCCAATGCACAACTCAAGGAGGCCAACCACAGCATTGCCGAAAACTCCTATCTGAAGGAGGAGTATATCGGCCGTTATATGGACCAGTGCTCGGTCTATTTGGAAAAGATGGACAATTACCGCCGGTCGCTGGGAAAGATTGCCGCTACCGGAAATGTGGAGGAACTCTACAAGACCATCAAGTCTTCTAAATTCATAGAGGGGGAATTAAAGGAATTCTATACCAACTTTGATAATACCTTCCTGCAGCTGTTTCCTACTTTTGTAGAAGACTTCAATGCCCTGCTTGCCGATGATGAGCAAATATCCTTGAAAGCCGGCGAACGGATGAATACAGAGTTGCGCATCTTTGCATTGATACGTTTGGGTATTACTGACAGCGTGAAGATAGCCCAGTTCCTTCGATATTCTGTTACCACCATTTATAACTATCGTACGAAGGTTCGCAACAAGGCTGCCGGTGACCGCGACTTGTTGGAACAGGAAGTGATGACAATTGGCAAGTCGAAGAACTGAGAATAGGGGTTTTGAAGCTTGGAAGTGTCTCTTTTACGCTTATATTTTCACTACTTTTTTAGTTGGGTAATAATTTTATATATTATTGGTATATAGTGGTTTAAGCCTTTTTGAATGATGTAAACCACTACTTTTTTACTCTTTCCTCCACTATTGGCTTCTCTTATCTGATACATTTGCATTGTTCCTCTTCGGAAAGAGTGACACATGTGATTTATGTTTTTATTATTAACTTTAAATTCTTATATTATGCAAAAGTACAAAATGCCAATCAGCAGGCTACGGATGATGGTTTGTCTGATAGGAATGTTACTTCCGATGTGCATGTTCGCACAGCAAATTACAGTACAAGGTGTAGTGAAAGACCAGACCGGTGAAACGGTTATTGGCGCCAGTGTAATGGAAAAAGGAACCACAAATGGGACAATAACCGGTATTGACGGTGATTTCTCTTTGAACATGTCTCCGAACGGTACTCTTGTCGTTTCATTTGTAGGCTATAAGACTCAAGAGGTGCAGGTGAAGGGACAGAAACAGCTTCAGGTAGTTTTGTCTGAAGATGCCGAAATGCTGGATGAAGTGGTGGTGATAGGGTATGGCACCATGAAGAAAAGCGACCTTACAGGAGCAGTGTCCTCCATCGGTAACAAGGATATCAAGGATTCCCCCGTATCCAATTTGGGACAAGCCATCCAGGGAAAAATCTCAGGTGTGCAGATTGTAGATGCCGGTAAACCGGGAGACAATGTATCCATCAAGATTCGTGGTTTGGGTTCTATCAACAACTGCGACCCGCTGGTCGTGATTGACGGAGTGCCTACCGACTTGGGCTTGTCTTCCTTAAATATGGCCGATGTGGAACGTTTGGATGTATTGAAGGATGCTTCGGCCACAGCCATCTACGGTTCCCGGGGAGCTAATGGAGTTGTGATGATTACCACCAAACGCGGTACGGAAGGAAAAGGAAAACTTGCTGTATCTGCCAATTACTCTTTCCAGAATGCTACGAACGTACCTTCTTTATTGAACGCGGCGCAGTATGCCGAGTTGAGTAATGACATGATGGTGAACAGTGGACGCAATCCTAATCCGGAATGGGCCAATCCTTCTGAATTGGGTGCAGGTACCGACTGGATGGATGAATTGCTCCGTACGGGTGTGATGCAGAACTATACGGTAAGTTATTCCGGCGGTAACGAGAAATCCCATTATTATGTGTCCGGTGGTTTTCTGGATCAGTCCGGTATCGTGAAGAGTGTGAATTACCGTCGCTTCACATTCCAGTCCAACAGTGATGCGCAAGTCTTGAAATGGTTGAAGTTCTCCAATAACATTACGTTCAGTGCCGATACGAAGAAGTCGGGCAGCTATAATATAGGTGATGCGCTGAAAGCGCTCCCCATTTATCCGGTGAAGAATGAAGATGGCAGTTGGAGTGGTCCTGATGGTAACTCGGAATGGTATGGCAGCACGCGCAACCCCATTGGACCGACGGAACTGAACAAGAGTCAGACTGATGGATATAACTTCCTGGCCAACTTGACGGCAGAACTTACTTTTACCAAATGGCTTAAGTTTAAAAGTACTTTCGGCTACGATGCCAAATTCTGGTTCATAGACAACTTTACCCCCAAGTATAACTGGAAACCCACTCCCACAGAGGAGACTTCACGTTATAAGAGCGATAACAAGTCGTTCACTTATTTGTGGGACAACTATTTCCTATTCGACCATACTTTTGCAGAAAAACATCGTGTGGGATTGATGGCCGGTATGTCTGCCCAATGGAACACCAACGACTACCTGAATGCGCAGAAGAATGTGTTTATGTTCGACAATGTGCACGAAATGGATAATGGCGAGGAAATGTATGCCATCGGTGGAAACGAGACAGAGTGGGCATTGCTCTCTTACATGGCACGTGTCAACTACTCTTACGAAGACCGCTATTTGCTGACTGCAACCATTCGTCGTGACGGTTCCAGCCGTTTCGGTAAGAAACATCGCTGGGGTACTTTCCCTTCCGTATCTGTGGCATGGCGTGCCTCTCAGGAAAAGTGGTTTCCAAAAAACGACTATATCAATGACTTGAAAGTGCGTGCGGGATACGGTGTGACCGGTAGCCAGGCAAGTGTTGGAAACTACAGCTATCTGGCATCCTACAATACCAGTGTATATCCTTTCGGCATTTCGAGCGGCAATCAGACAGCGCTGGTTTCTTCTACTCTCGCCAACCCGTATATCCATTGGGAAGAGGTGGCACAAACCAACATCGGTTTTGATGCCTCACTGTTCAATTCACGCGTTATGTTCTCGTTCGATGCTTATCTGAAGGAGACGAGAGACATGCTGGTAAAGGCGTCTATCCCCATCACATCGGGATTTGAAGATACTACAACCACGTATACCAATGCCGGAAAAGTACGTAATCAAGGTATTGAAATGAGTCTGCATACCATCAATCTTACCGGTGAACTGGGATGGGAAACGAACCTGACCGCCACTTACAACAAGAATAAAATTAAGGATTTGAACAGCGACGTTCCTTATTACATTAACCAAATCAATAACTCCTATGTAACGATGCTGGCAAAGGACTATCCCATTAATGTCTTCTACGGCTATGTTACGGACGGAATCTTCCAGAACCAGTCTGAAGTGAATACACATGCCGTGCAGCCGGGAGCTGAGCCGGGTGATATCCGTTTCAGGGATTTGAACAACGATGGTGTCATCAATGATAGTGACCGTACCGTCATCGGTAACCCGAACCCAAGTTGGCTGTTCTCTATGAACAATAGCCTTTCCTATAAGGGTTTCGAACTTTCTGTTTTCTTACAAGGTATAGCCGGAAATAAGATATACAATGCCAACAATATCGACAATACCGGTATGGCAGCTGCCTATAACCAGACTACCGACGTACTGAAGCGTTGGCAAGGAGAGGGGACCAGCAATTCGATGCCGCGTGCCGTGTTCGGCGACCCCAATCAGAATACACGCGTGTCAGACCGCTTTGTGGAGAATGGTTCTTATCTGCGTTTGAAGAATATCACACTCTCATACACTTTCCCGAAGCAGTGGTTACAGAAAGCCCAGATTGAGAATGCACGCCTTTCCCTATCTTGTGAGAATGTGGCTACCATCACCGGATATTCCGGTTTCGACCCCGAAGTGGGTATTAACGGAATAGACCAGAACCGTTACCCCATTTCCCGTACGTTCAGCTTAGGATTAAACTTTAACTTTTAATGATTGACTCGGATATGAAAAAGATAACAAATTTACTATATATGCTGGCAGTATTGCTGCTGGCTTCCTGCAGCGACTTTCTGGACAAGTCTCCTAAAAATACGGTTGACCCGGAAACGACGGTGACCGATGATGTGGCCATTGCTCTGACCAATGCCTGCTATCGCACCCTTCAGTCTTCCAATATGTACAACCAGCGTATCTGGACACTGGATATTGTGGCGGGTAACAGTCTGGTGGGTGCCGGTGGCGGTACCGACGGCCTTGAAACGATACAAGCTTCTAACTTCATAACGCAGAGCGACAATGGCATGGCATTGTACATGTGGCGTTCTCCCTGGGTGGGGATAGGACAATGCAACATTGTGTTGAATAGTCTTCTGGAGGCTGAAGCCGTGTCAGAGAAAATCAAGAACCGCTGTCTGGGAGAGGCTTATTTTCTCCGTGCACATTATTACTATGTATTGGTACGTCTGTACGGTGGTGTTCCACTGCGTTTGGCTCCTTATAATCCGGGAGAACCGACAGACATTGCACGCGCTACAGTCGAAGAGACTTATGCCCAGATAATTTCCGATTGTAAGAATGCGGTTGACCTGCTTCCTGCCAAGTCTTCTTACGACGACGAGAACGTGGGACGTGCCTGCAAAGATGCAGCTTTGGCCATGTTGGCAGATATTTATCTGACGCTGGCTCCTAATCATACGGAATATTATCAGGAGGTGTCTGATTTGTGTGATGAGATAACAAATTTGGGGTATGACCTTTCTTCCTGCAAGTATGAGGACAATTTCGATGCATTGGTCAATAACGGGCCGGAATCTTTGTTCGAGGTCCAGTATTCGGGCAATACGGAATATGATTTTTGGGGAAACAATCCGCAGTCTTCCTGGCTTTCTACTTTCATGGGTCCCCGTAATTCGGACTTTGTTGCCGGCAGTTATGGCTGGAACCAGCCTACAGAAGAATTTGTGGGTCAATATGAGAGCGGTGACAAACGTAAGGATTTGACCGTGCTTTATGCCGGATGTCCGGATTTTGACGGTAAGGCTTACAAAAGCTCTTATTCCAATACGGGATACAATGTACGCAAGTTTCTGGTGTCGAAAACGGTTTCTCCGGAATACAATACCAATCCTGCCAACTTCGTGATTTATCGTTATGCGGACGTCCTGCTGAAGAAGGCCGAAGCTTTGAATGAAATGGGACGCCCTGACCAGGCTGCCGTGCCTTTGAATATTGTACGTAAGCGTGCCGGACTGCCGGAGGTTTCGGGCTTGTCACAGGAAACCATGCGTGAAAAGATTATCCATGAGCGCCGCATGGAACTAGCTTTCGAAGGGCATCGCTGGTTCGACATGATTCGTGTCAACAATGGAGAGTATGCCATTAAATTCCTGCATTCCATTGGAAAGAGCAACGTGAACAAGAACCGCTTGCTGTTCCCTATTCCGCAGACGGAGATGGATGCTAATACCTTAATGGTGCAGAACCCGGGTTATTAATTAATTTAATCAGAAGAATATGAAGAAATATATTTCACACCTTGTATTTGCCTTACTGGGCTGTGCAGCCTTATCTGCTTGTGTAGATGATGATTACATGGAATTGGATAAAGGACAGAATGAACTTGTACTGACGGCCAGCAAGACGGAAGTTGTTTTGAATGAGCAGGCACATGCCGATGATGCCCTGGAGCTTTCCTGGACTACGGGAACCAATTATGGGACGGGTAATAAAATTTCTTATACGCTGGAATTGGCCAAGACCGGCAGTGATTTTGCAGATTCTTATGTAGCTGTGGAGAATGCCGTACAAGAATACTCATGGAAAAAGAGCGTGGAGGAATTGAATGACATCCTGCGCAACCATTTTGGGGCAACTGCCGGGGAGAACATTTCGTTGGAAGCGCGCTTGACAGCTACTGTAACGGAACGGGACGAAAAACAGGTGTCTACCACTGCTTTCAGTGTTACAGCCTATAAACCGCTCACATCCACCCTTTATCTGATAGGTAGTGCCACTCCGGGCGGCTGGAGTGCCGATGATGCGACAGAGATGACCCGCAAGGACAATGGTATCTTTACATGGACGGGCCGGCTTGTGGCCGGTGAATTTAAGTTCATCACGACCTTAGGCTCATTCCTGCCCTCTTACAACAAAGGAACAGATGGATTGCTGGTTCTTCGTAGCAGTGATGACCAGCCGGATGAACCTTTTGTTGTCGAAGAAGACCATAATTACATCGTCGAGGCCAATCTGTTTACCGGTGTTCTTACATTGACCCAGACAGAGACGTTGGCACCTGCCTACGACCAGCTTTATTTTGTGGGTAACGCTACGGATTGGGGATTCGTGAAGATGAAACAAGATGTGCTCGACCCATACTTGTTCCGCTTCGGCAAGTTCTTTGAAGTGGGCAAAGGAGGGGAATTCAAGTTCGGAACCTCCGATGGAAGTTGGGAGAACATGTATAAGGCCAAGAATGCCGATGCTGCTTATACCGATACAGAAGTGGTGTTTGTGAAAGGGTTCGACCCGGACAATAAATGGGTGCTGAAAGACGGGGAATGCGGCAAGGCCTACAAGATTTGCATGGATATCCGTAGTGGTAAGGAACGCATGATGATGAGCGAATTTACTCCGTATGAGATGATTTATATGGTAGGTGATGCTACTCCGGCCGGTTGGACGATTGGTGATGCTACGCCGATGCAGACAACGGATAATCCGTATGTGTTTACTTGGAAAGGTACGCTGAATGCCGGTGAGTTGAAATTTACTTGTGATAAGCAGGAAGATTGGAATGGAGCCTGGTTCATGTCGGCTGTAGCAGACAAACAGCCTACAGGAGAAACAGAACCGATGCTTTTCCTTGATAAATCAGACGAAGCGTTCAAAGCGCAATATCTGGACGTGATGGTAGGCGGCATCGACCAGAAGTGGAAGATTACGACAGCAGGTTCCTATCTGATTACTTTGAATCAGCTGGAAGAGACAATTTCAATCGTGAAACAATAGGTATCTACAATAGATGAAGAAGATAGTTTATACAACACTGGTAGCCTTGCTGCTGGTTGCATGCAGCAAGGATGATACCGGCAGCGGTACCGGTGGAGGCGGAGAGAGTGGAGGGGTTACGGAAGTAACCCCAGTCACCTCGGACTTGACGGTCAACCTCACTACCGACAAGGCATGTTACCGGCCGGGCGAGAGTGTTTCTTTTACAGCTGACGCCCTTCCTGCCGGAGCTAAAATCCGCTACCGGACAATGGACAAGGTTGTATCGGAGCAGGCTGCTGCCGGTACTACTTGGACTTGGACTGCTCCGGCAACCGATTATACCGGTTATCTGGTGGATGTGTACCGTACGAAAGAGAATGGAACAGAGGTTATTCTTGGTACTATTGCCGTAGATGTATCCAGTGACTGGACACGTTTTCCACGTTATGGTTTCGTTGCCACTTTTGATGCTTCGAAAAAGGTGGATGGAGTGATAGAGAAGGAGATGGCTTTCCTGAACCGTTGCCACATTAACGGGGTACAGTTTCAGGATTGGCACAACAAGCATCATTGGCCGTTGGGCGGTACGCGTGAGCATCTGGACGAGGTCTATAAGGACATTGCCAACCGGGAGGTCTATACCGAGGTAGTGAAGAAGTATATCTCTACACAACACAGCCTGGGCATGAAGTCCATGTTCTACAATCTATGTTTCGGAGCTTTGGACGATGCCGTTTCCGACGGGGTAAAGGAAGAATGGTACATATTCAAGAACACGGGACGCATGGATAAGGATTCGCATGACTTGCCCTCCAGTTGGAAAAGTAATATCTTCCTGCTCAATCCCGCCAATACGGAATGGCAGGCATATATTGCCCAGAGAAACGATGATGTTTATGCCAATCTGGACTTTGACGGTTATCAGATAGACCAACTGGGAAACCGGGGTGACCGCTATGACTATGATGGCAATAAGGTAAATCTGCCTAAGGGATATGCCTCGTTCATCGAAGCCATGAAACAGAAGCATCCGGACAAGCGTTTGGTGATGAATGCCGTCTCCAGCTATGGAGCTTCCCAGATAGCTGGTACGGGTAAAGTGGATTTCCTTTATAATGAAGTATGGGGCGATGAGGCAGGCTTCAAGGATCTGCACACCATTATCAAAGCGAACGACCAGTATGGCAACCATGCCTTGAAAACGGTGTTTGCCGCATATATGAACTATGACAAGGCAGGTAGCAGTACCGGTGAGTTCAATACACCGGGTGTGCTGCTGACGGATGCTGTGATATTTGCTTTGGGAGGCTCTCATTTGGAATTGGGTGACCACATGCTATGCCGCGAGTACTTTCCAAGCACGGCTTTGCAGATGAACGATGTACTGAAAACAGCCATGATTCGTTATTATGACTTTATGACGGCTTATCAGAACCTGCTTCGTGATAAAGATACGGAGGCGGAGATTTCCGTTTCTCTGAACTGTACGGATGCTGCGCGGAATCTTTCTCTGAATGCATGGCCGCCGCAGAAGTCTGCCATCACTGTATATGCCAAGAATGTAAATGGCAGGCAAGTCATTCATCTGCTCAACTTCCTCAATGCGGATAACTTAAGCTGGAGGGATTTGAACGGAACAATGCCCGAACCGCGTCTGGTGTCCGACGTGCCGTTGAAGATGAATGTTTCCGGTAAAGTGAACAAGATATGGGTTGCATCGCCCGATTTCCATGCCGGTGCTTCGCAGGAACTGTCATTCGAACAGAAGGACGGCACGGTTACCTTTATCTTGCCCTTGCTGAAGTACTGGAGCATGCTTGTGATGGAATAAGAGTATCCAATAAAGGAACAAACAGATTATAGTAATGAAGAAATATATATTTTTATTTTTTGCCGTCTGTGCATTTTCTGTATATGCGAATGCACAGAACCGCACCGGAGACTGCACTTCCTATACCAGTGACGACCGGAGTGTGACCTTCTATTTAAATGACAGTTCTGCCATACAATTACGTCTGTGTAGCCAGTCTACGGTACGTATATGGTTTTCTCCCGACGGTAGTTTCCAGCGGAATAATCCTTCCTTTGCCGTCGTCAATGAGGACCTGGAGGATGTCGGTACCGTCCATGTGGACGAACAGAATGCCTGCTACGAGATTTTTACCCCTAAACTCCGTATCCGGGTAAACAAGTCTCCGTTTAACTTACAGATATTCGACAAGTATCAGAAACTGCTGTTCAGTGATTATGCCGATAAGGGGCATATCAGTAACGGGCAGCGCAAATTGGAATACAAGACCCTCCGTCGTGACGAACACTTCTTCGGCTTGGGAGAAAAGACCGGCAAGCTGGACCGTCGCGGTGAAGCCTACAAGATGTGGAACAGTGACAAGCCTTGTTATAGTGCCGTTGAGGACCCGCTCTACAAGAGTATTCCGTTCTTTATGAGCAGTTATCGTTATGGTATTTTCCTGGACAATACGTATAAAACCGAATTTAAGTTTGGTACGGAAAGCCGCGATTACTACAGTTTCGAGGCTCCTGGGGGAGAGATGATTTATTATTTCATCTTCGGGAAGGATTATAAGGAAATCATGAAACAATATGTCGACCTAACGGGAAAACCCATAATGCCTCCTAAATGGGCATTGGGCTTTGCACAATGCCGGGGACTGCTGACGAGCGAGAAATTGTCTTATGAAATAGCTGAAGGCTATCGTAAGCGTGGAATTCCTTGTGATGTTATTTACCAGGACATAGGCTGGACACAGTATTTGCAGGATTTTGAGTGGCGGAAAGGGAACTACGAGAATCCGAAAAAGATGCTTGCAGACCTCAAGGATATGGGCTTCAAGGTGGTGGTTTCGCAAGATCCGGTCATTTCACAAGCCAATAAGCGGCAATGGGAGGAAGCCGATAGGTTAGGGTATCTGGTAAAGGACTCCACCAACGGCAGGAGTTATGACATGCCCTGGCCCTGGGGTGGTAATTGTGGCGTAGTGGACTTCACCCTTCCTGCTGTGGCAGACTGGTGGGGAGCTTATCAGCAGAAGCCCATTGATGATGGCATTGCCGGTTTCTGGACTGATATGGGTGAACCTGCCTGGAGCAATGAGGAGCAGACGGAACGCCTGGTGATGAAACACCATTTGGGCATGCATGATGAGATTCACAATGTTTATGGTCTTACGTGGGATAAGGTGGTGAAGGAGCAGTTTGAAAAACGGAATCCTAACCGTCGCGTATTTCAGATGACACGTGCCGCTTTTGCGGGCTTGCAACGCTATACTTTCGGCTGGACCGGTGACTGTGGAAACGGTGATGACGTGACGCAGGGCTGGGGACAGATGGCCAATCAGATTCCGGTACTGTTGTCTGCCGGTTTGGGAATTATTCCTTTTACTACTTGTGACATTACCGGTTATTGCGGAGATATAGAGAATTATCCTGCGATGGCTGAACTTTATACGCGGTGGATACAGATGGGCGCTTTCAATCCCCTGAGCCGCATTCATCATGAGGGCAACGTGGCTGTGGAGCCGTGGCTGTTCGGCGAAGAGGCCGAGAAGAATGCCAAGGCAGCCATCGAATTGAAGTATCGTCTTTTGCCTTATATCTATACGTATGCCCGCGAAGCACACGAAACGGGGTTGCCTCTCATGCGACCGATGTTTCTGGAATATCCGGCAGATATGGAAACGTTCTCTACGGATGCCCAGTTCATGTTTGGCAGCGAACTGCTGGTTGCTCCGGTGGTAAAGAAAGGAGCGCGAAACAAGAATGTGTATCTTCCTGAAGGAACTTGGATTGACTACAACAACAAACACACAGCATATAGCGGTGAGCAATGGATGACGGTGGATGCTCCCCTCAATACTATTCCTATGTTTGTAAAGCAGGGAAGTATCATGCCTCAAATGCCGGTCATGAACTATACGGATGAGAAACCGGTCTATCCGGTTACGTTTGAGATATTTCCTGCTGCAGCGGGCAGTGAAACTACCTTCTCGCTTTATGAAGATGCAGGAACTGATTTAGGATATTTGCGTGGAGAGTTCATGCGCACTCCTATTACTTGCCAGACTACCGACAAAGGCTATACGCTGAAAGTAGGTACACGGACTGGTGAGAAATATAGCTTACCCGGCCAACGAAACCTGATGTTCTGCATCTATACGGAACAGATGCCGAAAACAGCTTTGCTGGACGGTCAGAAAATCAAGAAAACGAATGTCGGAAAGCTGGAAGAAAATTGGGAGACAGAGTTTACGATAACTGCCTGGTGTCCCGACAAGAAGCAGGGGACCTGCCTGCTGAGGTTGCCGGACGATGGAAAGGAACATATCATTGAGTTTATCTATTAACACAAAAAACATATCATTATTATGAAGAAATTTGTACTTAGCGCAGCTTTGCTTTTTTCTGCCCTGGCGGGGAATGCTGAAGGCATTTCATCCCCTTCGGGCATGGTGAAGCTGGATTTTGAACTGACAAAAGACGGGAGACCAGCCTATCAGGTGGATTATAAAGGGGCTCCCGTCATCAATCCCAGTACGTTGGGATTGGAACTGAAAGGAGCTACCAGCCTGATGGATGGTTTCAAAGTAGTAAGGACTTCTACTTCCACTTTCGATGAAACCTGGCAACCGGTGTGGGGGGAAACAAAAGATATCCGCAACCACTACAACGAATTGCTGGTAGAACTTGAACAACCGTCTACCACTCGTTTTATGAATATCCGTTTTCGGGTATATGATGACGGCGTGGGATTCCGTTATGAGTTTCCGCAACAGAAGAATCTGGTTTATTTTGTGATAAAGGAAGAGCATTCCCGGTTTGCCATGACCGGCGACCATACTGCCTGGTGGATTCCGGGAGATTATGATACCCAGGAATATGATTACACGGAGTCCAAACTCTCTGAAATCCGTGGACAGCTGCAGGGAGCTGTGAGTGACAATGCGTCACAAACTGTCTTTTCGCCGACAGGTGTCCAGACTTCCATACAGCTTAAAACAGCTGATGGAGTGTACCTTAACCTGCACGAGGCAGCCTTGGTGGACTACTCTTGCATGCATCTCAACCTGGATGACAAGAACCTCGTTTTTGAATCCTGGCTGACTCCGGATGCTCAAGGAAATAAAGGGTATATGCAGTCTCCCTGCCATACTCCCTGGCGTACGGTCATAGTCAGTGATGATGCCCGCGAGATACTGGCCTCCAATTTGATTCTCAATCTGAATGAGCCTTGTAAGTATGATGATACCTCCTGGATTAAGCCGGTGAAATATGTCGGCGTATGGTGGGAAATGATTGCAGGGGGAAAGCCCTGGGCATATACTTTTGACCTCCCTTCTGTGAAACTGGATGATACGGACTATTCCAAGGTGAAACCGAACGGCATTCATCCGGCCAACACGGCTAATGTGAAGAAGTACATAGACTTTGCTGCCGAACACGGTTTTGACCAGGTATTGGTGGAGGGTTGGAATACGGGTTGGGAAGACTGGTTCGGTAATTCCAAGGATTATGTTTTCGATTTCGTGACTCCTTATCCCGATTTTGACATCAAGTATCTGAATGAATATGCTCATTCCAAGGGTGTCCGTCTGATGATGCACCATGAAACATCGGCTTCCGTCCGTAACTATGAGCGGCACATGGAAGCTGCCTACCGTCTGATGAATAAATATGGATATAATTCGGTAAAGAGTGGCTACGTAGGCAATATGATTCCCCGTGGCGAGCATCACTATGGACAATGGATGAACAACCATTACCTATACGCCGTGACCGAAGCTGCCAAACACAAGATAATGGTCAATGCCCATGAAGCGGTACGTCCGACTGGTTTATGCCGTACCTATCCCAATCTGATAGGCAATGAATCTGCCCGAGGCACGGAGTACGAGGCTTTTGCTGGTAACAAGCCCTTCCACACAACGGTACTTCCGTTTACCCGTTTGCAGGGTGGTCCGATGGACTATACGCCCGGTATCTTTGAAATGGACATCAATAAGTTGAATCCGAACAGCCATACGCATGCCAATACTACCTTGACGCGTCAGCTGGCACTTTATGTCACTATGTACAGCCCTCTACAAATGGCTGCCGACCTTCCTGAGAATTATGAGCGTTTCATGGACGCTTTCCAGTTCATCAAAGATGTGGCTGTGGATTGGGACGACAGCCGCTATCTGGAAGCTGAGCCGGGACGTTACATCACTGTTGCCCGTAAGGCAAAAGGTACGAATGACTGGTTTATCGGTTGTACCAGCAGTGAGCACGGACATGCTTCAACTCTGAAACTGGACTTCCTGGATGCAGACAAGCAGTATATTGCAACCGTCTATGCCGATGCAAAAGATGCCGATTATAAAACAAATCCGCAAGCTTATGTTATCCGTAAAGGTATCGTTTCTCCCAAAACGGTCTTGAAACTGAAAGCTGCTTCCGGTGGTGGCTATGCCATCAGCATCATGGAGGTGAAAGATAAATCTGTATTGAAGGGACTGAAGAGGCTTTCCGGGAATATCTGATTTACGGGCATAAAAAAAGGAGTACCGCTGTACTCCAACCTTTGTTAACCTTAAATCTAATACTATGAAAAACACATTGCAAAGATACGTACTTTTGATAAATCTGCAAATTATCCAACTAAAAAAGTATGTTTTATAACACTTATTAGCCGTTTATTCCTTTGCTTCTATTTTTGTTAACAAAAAGGATGCGAATGTGTCAAAAGCACATGAAGACTTTTATAATGTTATAATATTAGGCGCGGATTACGCGGAATAATGCGGATTCAATAAACTAAATCCGTGAAATCTGCGTCATCCGCGCCTAAAATAAAGCGTTAAAGAAGGTTTTGACACATTCCCCTTACCCTTTTACTTCCTGATACATAAATCTTTTAATGCTCTTCTTTGCCGTTTTCTCGAACTCCTCGAAGTGTATCTTGACTTTTGTTATCTGGCAGTAGGCCGGTAATTGCAGATTCAATTCATTCCGATTGTCCTCCATAACCTTTTCGATGTCCGATTGTTCCATACCATGGGCGAATGCATCGTCAAAATCCGGATAGATAAGAGCCACGAGCTTGTCTTTCTGCAATACGATCAGTGATTCGGACACATAGGGCATGTTGTTCAGTTTGCTTTCAATCTCCTCGGGGTAGATGTTCTGACCACTGGCTGTGAGCAACATGTTTTTGCTGCGTCCGCGGACAGTGACATATCCTTCGGTATCCATCGTTGCAAGGTCGCCGGTGTGCAGCCAGCCGTTTACATCGATGATTTGGGAAGTCGCTTCGGCATTTTTGTAATAGCCCAGCATCAGATTGGCACCTTTACAGATTATTTCTCCTGCCACGTTCTGAGGGTCGGGAGAGTCTATCTTTACTTCCATGCGGGTGGTTGCCTTGCCACAAGAGGCCAGTTTCAATGTTTCCCAGCGGCTGGAACAAATGATGGGGCCGCATTCCGTCATTCCGTATGCAATGGTATAGGGGAAGCCTATCTGCTTCAGGAAGCGTTCCACTTCGGCATTGAACGGTGCTCCTCCGATGATTATTTCATCGAAATTACTGCCGAATACTTCCATTGCCTTTTTGCGCATGTCAGCCTTGATTTTATCGTTGACAATGGGCATCCGCAATAGCAGCTTGCCTATTTTATTGTCTATCCGGGGCAGGATATCCTTCTTGATAATCTTTTCTACGATGAGCGGTACACACGAAATGACCCGTGGCCTGATTTCGGAGAATGACTGTGCAATAATCTTGGGAGACGGCATACGGGTAAGGAAATACAGATGGGCGCCTGCGGAAAAACCGTATAGAAAATCGTACACCATACCAAATACATGTCCCAGAGGCAGCATGGATACAATATGGTCGCCCGGACGTACGGGGAGCATCTCATGGCAATATGCAACATTGGACCAAAGGCTGCGATAGGGGAGCATGACCCCTTTGGAATATCCCGTGGTGCCCGAAGTATAGTTTATGACAGCCAGTTCTTCGGGTGATTCCTCCTTGCGGTAGCTGATATGCTCGGGGCGGAAATTCTTGGGGAAACGTGTGCCATAGAGGACGTTGCGATGCTCGAAAGCCTCCATCAGCTGCTCGTTGCGGCAAACTACCGGAGTGAAGTCCGTCAGCAGTACGATACCCATCAGCAGGGGCATTGCCTCTTCATTGAGGTTTTCCCATGCCCGGTCGCCGACAAACAGCAGCTTGGCTTCGGAATGATTGACGATGTTGTGGATATTGTCGGCCTTGAACTCATGCAGAATGGGAACAATGACAGCTCCATAGGTAACTGTCGCCAGAAAAGCGACTGCCCAATGTGCACTGTTACGTCCGCAAACGGCAATCTTGTCACCGGGCCTGATGCCGGCGCTTTCCAATACGATATGGAATTTGGCTATTTTCCGTGCTACATCTTTGTATTGCAGTGTAATTCCTTTGTAGTCTGTCAGGGCGTTGCGATCCCAGTTTTTAATAATGCTTTGTTCTATATAATCGATGAACCCTTGTTCTTGTTCCATTCAGCTGTTGCACACTTTAGTTAAAACTGCGCAAAGATAGGTCTTATAGTGATGCAAAGCAAATAGTTTCCGCTTTTTTCTTGCCCTGAAACGGATAGAAACTTATCTGTAATTCTTATTCCTTGCTATTTTCCGAAATAAGAAGCAGCTTGTCACCGGCATGAAGTTTTAATGTTCCGTTCGGAATGAGGTACTCATCGCCACGTTTTACAATCATCACCAGTGTGCCTTTGGGCAGGTTCATGTCTTTCAGGGTGTCTGCCTGCTCCAGCATTTCTTGTGTAATGGTCATGTCGTGCAGGTTGGAGTCAATCTCTTCGGGCAGTTCAACTCCGAAATCATTTCCGGTCTTTTCCAGCGGGGTGGAGAGGCCAAGCAGCCGGGCTACCCAGGAGACTGTGGTACCCTGGATGACCAGTGAGACGATGGTTATGAAAAATACGATGTTGAAGATGACATGGGCACCGGGCACATTAGCCACCACGGGATAGGTGGCAAAGATAATGGGTACTGCGCCACGTAATCCTACCCACGATACGAATAGCCGTGACTTGAGGGTGATTCTCTTGCCAAAAGGCAGCAGGCAGAGAAAAACGCTGAGAGGACGTCCCACGACAATCATGAATACGCCGATGAGCAATGCCACGACTGCAACTTCCAGCATCTCATGGGGGTTGACAAGCAGACCGAGGCAGAGGAACATGATGATTTGGAAAAGCCAGGTCAGTCCATCCATAAAAGTATAAATCTCTTTCCGGTGCATGATTTTGTTATTGCCTACCATCATTCCGGCGATATACACGGCCAGGTAACCGTTGCCTTTCAGCAGGTCGGTGATGGAGAAGGTGAAGAATACAAAGGACAGCAACAGGATAGGATAGAGTGCCTGGTTGTCTATATTCAGCCGGTTCAGCATAAGGATGGCCAGCTTTCCGAGGAAATAACCGGTTGCGGCACCGACAATGAACTGTATGGCAAAAGAGCCCAATATCTGGGGAACTCCCATTCCGGAGGACTGGATGAATTGAATCAGCACGATTGTCAGCATATATGCCATCGGGTCGTTACTACCGCTTTCCAGTTCCAGCATGGGGCGCAGATTATGCTTCAGGTTCATTTTTTGTGAACGCAGAATGGCGAATACAGAGGCTGAGTCGGTAGATGACATGGTGGATGCAAGCAAAAGGGAGGTTATCAATGGCAGGTGGATGTTGGTCCAGCTCATGCCGGACAGCCACCAGATAAATAATCCGGTAAAAAGGGCCGTGAGCAGCACTCCTGCAGTTGACAAAACAATGCCGGGAGTCAATATGGGCTTTATCTCCGTAAACTTGGTGTCCATGCCACCGGAGAACAGAATGATGCTGAGTGCAACCATGCCGATGAACTGTGCTTCCTTGGCGTTGTGGAACTGCAATCCCAATCCGTCACTGCCGAACAGCATGCCGACGACAAGAAAAAGCAATAATGCAGGCACTCCGAAACGGTAGCCGGTCTTGCCGACAATGATGCTGACGAAAAGTAAAATGGAACCTATAAGTAGTATGTTTCCTGCTGTAAATATCATAAATTCTATGCTATATAGTTTGAAATGTGATGTTTCTTATGTCTAATAGTACAAAGATATGCAATGTGTTTAACAAATACAAATCTAAAATAGTTCAATTGAATTTTAAAATAAAGGTGGTTTCTTTACCAGGCAATAAGGATAAATTTCCGCCGGAAAGCCTCATTATTTGCCGGGAAATACTCAATCCAATACCGCTTCCACCCTCTTTGGTCGTAAAGAAGGGGATAAATATGTGTTCGGCAATGTCATTGGGAATGGCAGGTCCGTTGTTGGAAATTTCTATCAGTATGGCTTCCGCTTCGTTGCAGTAGGCACGTATGTTGATATGTCCTTCTTTATCTGTATTTTTATCCGATTCGATGGCTTGTATGGCATTTTTCAGTAGGTTGATGACCACTTGTGATACCAGGTTTTCATCGGCATATAGAATAAGGTCGCTTGGCGCGATGTCCGTATGAAAGGTGACCCGGACATCGGGGTGCTGGTGACGGGCGAGTTCGACCATCCGCCCGATAAAGCTTTTTACGTAGAACAAGGATGGTTCGGGGGTGGGAATACGGGTGAATTTCCGGTATGATTCCACAAAAGAGAGCAGGCCCTTGCCTGTACTGCTGATAGTCTGCAGGCCGTTTCTGATTTCTTCTTTGGAGGCTTGTGCCTCGGTCAGTCCCAGCAGTGTATCGCTCAGGGAGGTTATGGGAGTGACGGCGTTCATTATTTCGTGCGTCAGTACGCGGGTAAGCCTAATCCAGGAATCTATTTCCTTTTCATCCAGCTCGTTGTTGATGTCGTTCAAGGCGAGGATGCGCAGATGTTCTTTACGGACTGTGATGTCGCTGACGCGGACAGACATGTTGACAGTGCCTCGCTCGTTGTTGAAAGGCATTTGCAATTTGTCTCCCGGGCGGCAATTGGCAAGAAGGGACGAAAGACGCGGATCCACGCGGTTCAGCTGGCTGACGTGGGTAAAGACATTGAGGCCCAGCAAACGGAGGGCTTCGCTGTTTTTCTGATATACGGCACCATTGTCGTTCAGGACAAGGATACCGGTATTCACGCAGTCCAGGATGAGTTCGTAGTATTTTTCTTGCTGGGCTGTTTCACTTTTCACATTATAAAGTATATGGGCAACCCGGTTCAATGCACGGTTCACGAGTCGTGCGTCGGCAGTGTTTTCCGTTTCGGAGAAGTGGATGGCATTGTCGTTGTTTTCGATGGCGTCGAGCATGAAAAGCACTTTCCGCACATGATGGCGGTATAGCTTCTGCTGCCAGTACAAGGCTATGGGAAGCAGCGCGGTACAGAGCGCGCCCCAAAATACGTCCACAGTCCACATCACCCCTGCAAGGAGCGCTACTGCCAGACTGACGGCAACACGGAATGAATAATTAAAGGCCATACTTCTTCATTTTGTTGTACAACGTCTGGCGGGTGATACCCAGCTGTGCGGCGACGGCAGAGAGATTTCCGCTACATTTGTCGAGCGTCTTCCGTATCATCTGCATTTCCATTTCTTCGAGCGTGGATGCGGCTGCTTCGGGAGTGCCGGTTCGCCGTGCCAGCTGGAACAGTTCTGCGGGAAGGGTTTCGTTGTCACAGATGATAATGGCTTTTTCGATGGCATGTTCCAGTTCGCGGATATTGCCGTACCAGGGGTGGAGCGTAAGTTTCTCGCAGGCGCCGTCCGTCAGCTTGACAGGGGGCTTGTCATATTGCTTGCAGAAGCGGGCGATGAAAAGCTCTGCAAGGGGGATGATGTCTTCGGGCCGCTCGCGCAACGAAGGTATCTCGAGATGTATCGTGTTGATGCGGTACAGCAAGTCCTCGCGGAATTCGCCTTTTGCCACCATCTCGGGCAGATTGCGGTTTGTAGCGCAAATCAGCCGTATGTCTACGGGAATGGGAGTGTTGCTGCCTACACGGACAATGCTGCGTCGTTGGATGGCGGTCAGCAGTTTGGCTTGCAGATGGTAGGGGAGATTGCCTATCTCATCGAGAAAGAGGGTGCTGCGGCTGGCTGCTTCGAACTTGCCGGCACGGTCGGCATGGGCATCGGTGAAAGAGCCTTTCATGTGGCCGAACAGTTCGCTTTCGAAAAGGCTTTCGGTGACTGCACCCATATCCACACTTACCATCTCCTGCCGGTTGCGCGGTGAAAGGGAGTGAATTTCGCGTGCCAGCATCTCTTTACCGGTACCGTTCTCGCCCGTAATAAGGATATTGGCATCGGTAGAGGCCACTTTTTCCACCAAGAGGCGAAGTTGCTGCATGGCGGAGCTGTTTCCCCAATACATGTTGCGGATATCCGCAAGCAGGTGGTTGTTTTCTGCCGTACGTCTGGCATTTGGGCCGTTGGCCGGAGATTTTGTTTCAGAAGCTGATACGGCATTCAGTAAGGTTTCCACCAGTTTCTGATTGTTCCAGGGTTTCACGACGAAGTCTGTGGCTCCTTCCTTGATTCCCCGTACGGCAAGGTCAATGTCGGCATAAGCGGTAAACAGCACTACGGGCAGGGTGGGACATAGCTTCTTTATTTCATGGAGCCAGTATAGTCCCTCGTTGCCGGTGTTGATGCCCGAGGTGAAGTTCATGTCAAGAAGAACCACTTGCCATGACTTTTCCCGCAATACGCTGGGCAGGGTTACGGGAGAGGGAAGTGTGATTATCCCTTCAAAATATGGCTTTAACAAAAGCTGCAAGGCGGTAAGTACGCCTCGGTTATCATCGACAATCAGGATGTTTCCGTTTTTTTTTGCCATAAACTATTTCTGTTTTCTGCAGGCAAAGTTAATGATTTATCTGTATTATATGCTTTATTCTATATTTTTGCTTACTAAGAATTAATCGTCCGACAGCTGTTGAATTATCGTCCGATAACTGTTGGACGATAATTCAACAGCTGTCGGACGATAATATAACGATTGTGGGACGAATAGATTTAAGTAAAACAGAAATTAGTTTGTAGCAACTTCAGTAAGAGCTCATGGCGGTACTGAAAAAATTTATAGCAGTTGCAGTTTGATGCCAAATGACAAGCTCAGATAATCCTTGGGTTTCAGATACTTGTTGGTGAAGGCGCTGACTACATATAGGTCACATGTACTTATTTCATAGAAGAAAGTGATTTCTTTGGCCGTGAACCGTCGTTGCGGGTCGATGTCGTAAGTGATGCGCTGTCCTAAGAATGCATGGATGCGTACCTTAGAGGAGAAACCATAATATCCTTTAGGGTAGCGTTCCGGTTCATTGACCCAGAATTCATCGCCGAATACCGTGTTCAGATACATACCGCAAGCCAGCGGTTCTACAGAAAAACGGCTCTGTTTTATTTGCAGGCTCCAGGGAAGGTAGTTCTGCTTGACGGTGAATGTCAGCTTGGTACGTTTGGAGTCATATTTGGGCAATACTCCGAAGAATACGTCTGTTTCCCATTGGTTTCTTCTGCCGTAATCCCATCCGGTACCGAATGACAGCAACCCCATATTGCCGGCAAACTGAATTTTGGTGTGCGTCGGAATCAAGGCCTCCCAATGCCTGCGGTAGCGGTGTACGCGGCGGTCATAACGGTTCTCTCTGGTCTGGCTTTCAATGACGGCATCTGGTTGCAGGTCCATCCATACGGTATCGTGTTCTATGATGAAGATGGTATCTCTCTCTTGTGAAAAAGCAGAAAAAGAGCATACCGACAAGAAGACGACGGCGCATGCCAGGTGATTAATAATATGCCACTTCGCGTTCATATCCGTCGGGGGTTATGGTGAATATATAGTAATTGCGGTTCTTCATGCAGTCGCTCATGTAATACATTATCCCATCTTCAAAGAGGTCTTTCTCGAAGCGATGGTGTTCGTGTGCGGATGTACAGAACTGCAGTCCGGGAAATTCCTTGATGTAACGCTGGAATACGTGTGCCACATTATTGTTGAACTCGTTGCAGAACGGGCGTATATGCATGGACACAACGGTTTTATCGAATTCCTCTTCACGGTCGCGTATCTGTGCGGCAAGAAACTCGAAGTCGGGAATGGGGCGGGAGTAGTCGAATTCGATGGCGTTGGTATTCAGGCAGACAAACTTTACCCGTCCTGCAATGAAGGAGAAATTGGGGTCTCCGAATATTGCACGATAAGTCTCTTCGCCCGTGCCCAGGCAGTCGTGATTGCCGAGAAGTACCACATAGGGTATCTTGAGTTTGTTCATAATGTCCCGTTGCCAAAGGAACTCGTCTGTTACACCGAAGTCACTGACGTCTCCGCCATGAATGACGAAATCTATGTCGTCCCGCTTGTTGAGGTGGCCTACAAAGTCGTCGGTCTCGTCATACCAGCGCTGGGAGTCCCCCATTGTTACGAATCGGATTGTTGTCTTGTTCTGGCAGTTCTGCTCTATTTGGGCAATGTTGTGGGCATTGACATCGGTTTCACCGCTGATGTGTACATCGTAAGGGTGATAATCTATCATGTCGCAGCCGGCTATAAGCAGGCATAGGAATGAAGGATATAAGAGTTTGGGGAATTTCATGTGCAGGTGCTTCATTTTACGTTTATACTCTATCTTTAGAAAACTGTGGGCAAAGGTAAAGTTTTCATTCTTATGGATTCTTTTCTAATTTCCCTTTTTTTTGTTCTATGAGGCTGAACAGAGATTCGGCCTCTGTCTAATTTTTAGACGGGAGTGTCTAAAAATTAGACACCTTTGTCTTCTTCTGAAATACGATATGTGCTGATAATCAGGTTTGTGTATTCTTTGGCACGCTTTCTGCAATATGAAAAGCAAGAAAATATATCTAATAAACGATAAACGGAATGAAACAAATCTATTATGTAATTCAGACTTTACTACGGGGACGCGGTTCGAATATCATCAAGGTCATTTCTTTGGGATTGGGATTGACGATGAGTATTCTGCTTTTCTCCCGCGTGGCATATGAACAGAGTTTTGACACTTGCTTCAAGGATTATGATAACTTGTATCAGGTATGGTCGATATTCTCGGTGAAAGGAGAGAAGTTTGAGCCTCAGGAGTGGAATTGCGGTCCCGTGGCAGGGGCTATTTTGGAGAACTTCCCCAAAGAGGTGGAGTCGGCGGTAAGTTTGAGCACGTCTATGGTATCTGCTCCCCTTTACAATGGAAGCGTGCGTCTTGACGACAGGAAGATTGCAGCCGATTCGCTGTTCTTCCGTACCATGGGTATCGACGTCCTGAACGGGAATCCCGAAAAGGACTTGGTGCAGAAGGATATTATTTTCTTGAGTGAACGCTTTGCAAGGAAAGTGTTCGGTGAGGAGAATCCTATAGGGAAAACGCTTAATTATGACCATCAGTTTGACCTGACGGTGAAGGGAATCTATGCCAATTTGCCTGAGAACGCCACAATCAATCCGGAAGCGGTTATCTCGATGCCTACCTTGTGGAGCCGCAACTGGAATAACTACTCGTGGAGCGGGGGAGACAGTTGGGTAGAGTTTATCCGTTTCCGTCCCGGTGCCGACAAATCTGTTGTCAATGCGCGTATTGATGCCATGATAGACAAATATCGCCCGGCAGAAGATAAGAAAGAGTACGGTTACACGGCTTTTGTGCAGCCCATCCGTGATACATACCGCAATTATGATGATGTGCAGCGGATGCGTGTCATCATGAGCATTCTTGGTTTTGCCATTCTTTTCATTGCGGCGTTGAACTATGTGCTGATTTCCATTTCCTCTTTGAGCTACCGCGCCAAGTCGGTAGGCGTACATAAATGCAGCGGTGCGAGCGGTGGCACGGTTTTCAGCATGTTTTTGCTGGAAACGGGTATCATCATTGTGGCGGCATTGCTGCTGATGGCGTTGATAATGCTCAACTTCCGCGATTTTGTGGAAGACACGGTCGTTGTAAAGCTCTCCACCTTGTTGGCTCCGGAGCGTATCTGGGTACCGTTGTCGGTAGTGCTTCTGCTGTTTATAGTGGGAGGCGTGTTGCCGGGCCGGCTCTTTGCGCGTATTCCCGTGTCGCAGGTGTTCTGCCGCTATACCGAGGGGAAAAAGGGGTGGAAGCGTCCGTTGCTGTTTGTCCAGTTTGCAGGCGTGGCATTCATCAGTGGATTGATGTGTGTGGTGATGTCGCAATATCAGTATGTACTGAAAAAGGATATGGGGTATAATCCCAAGCAGATAGCCATAGGTAATGCCTACTGGGATAATGAAGCGACGCGTGACGCAGCTTATCAGTTCTTCAAGGGATTGCCCTACGTGGAAGCGGTGTCCAGCGCCAACAGCACACCCATTAGTGGATATAGCGGTTCGATGATTCATAGTGAGAGCGGGCAGGCACTGTTCTCTTGCCGCTCTTCTTATTTCATGCGCGAGGATTTTCCTGCCTTGATGGGCATGACTATGAAGACGGGACGTATGGCGCGCGATAAAGAGGAAGTCGTGGTGAACGAAACCTTTGCCGAGATGATGCGTTGGGGAGACGACGTCGTAGGCCGTACGGTATATACCGAAGGGAATACATTCAAGGTCGTAGGGCAGTTGAAGGATTTCCAGATAGAGAGTTTCAGAACCGAGAAGATGCCTTTCATAGCCCGGGGAAACAAGAATTTTTATGGAACGGTACATGTCCGTTTGAAAGAACCCTTTACCGAAAATCTGCAGAAGCTGAACCACGATGTAGCCGAGGCTTTCCATGACCAGACTATTGACTTTACCGGCTATGAGAAAAGAATAGAGAATAGTTATAATTCTGTCCGTGTATTCCGTAATGCCACTTTGATGGCGGCAGTGACCATGTTCTTCATCATGCTGATGGGACTGATTGGTTATACCACCGACGAGGTACGCCGCCGCAGCAAGGAGATTGCCATCCGCAAAGTGAACGGTGCAGAGGCTTCCAGTATCTTGGAAATGCTGTCGAGGGATGTACTTGTGGTGGCGGCTCCGGCAGTTGTCATCGGTACGGTATTGGCATGGTATGTCAACGGAATGTGGATGGAACAGTTTGCGGAGCGTATTCCCATCAGTTGGGCAGTATACGTACTGGTAGTGATGGCTAATTTGGTGATTATCGTAGCCTGCGTACTTTGGAAGTCCTGGCGGATAGCGAACGAGAATCCGGTAAACAGCATTAAGAGCGAATGATAATAATATTAATACATAGAATATCATGATTGAAATTAACAACATCAGCAAAGTATTCCGTACTTCGGAAGTAGAGACAGTAGCATTGAACCACGTCAGCCTCGATGTAAAGGAGGGGGAGTTTGTAGCCATTATGGGACCGTCAGGTTGCGGCAAGTCCACCTTGCTGAACATCCTCGGGCTGCTGGACAATCCTACGGAGGGCAGTTACAAGCTGCTCGGTCAGGAAGTAGCGGACTTGAAGGAAAAGGAACGTACCCGTGTGCGCAAGGGCAAGCTGGGATTCGTGTTCCAGAGCTTCAACCTGATAGACGAACTGAACGTCTACGAGAATGTGGAACTTCCCCTTACGTACCTCGGCGTGAAGGCAAGTGAGCGCAAACGCATGGTAGAGGATATTCTGAAGCGGATGAACATCAGCCACCGTGCCAAACACTTCCCGCAACAGCTTTCCGGCGGTCAGCAGCAGCGTGTGGCGATAGCCCGTGCGGTCGTAACCAATCCCAAGCTGATACTCGCCGATGAGCCTACCGGTAACTTGGACTCCAAGAACGGAGCTGAGGTGATGAATCTGTTGACAGAACTGAATAAAGAGGGTACTACGATTATTATGGTGACCCACAGCCAGCACGACGCCTCGTTTGCACACCGCACGATACATCTTTTCGACGGTAGTGTGGTGGCAAGTGTGGCAGCGCAGGATTTGTAACAGACTTTTAAAACAACTTTCATGAGACAACTATATTACACTCTTCAGACACTGATACGAGGAAAAGGCTCCAACCTCATCAAGATTGTTTCTCTGGGACTGGGGTTGGCAGTCAGTATCCTCATTTTTTCCCGTCAGGCATTCGAGCTCAATTATGATACCTGCTACAAGGACCATGAACGTTTGTGTCTTGTCAAAACAGTATGGTATTACAACAACGAGTATCATCCTTCGCATATAACTCTTGGACCGGTGGCTGGTACCATTGCCGAAAACCTGCCTGACGAGGTGGAGAGTGTTACCGTCACCCAGCAATGGTGGAGCAATTCGGCTTGGTTTGCCAATGAACGCCGTTTCCAGACCAATGCCATGACGGCCGATTCTTGTTTCTTTGCCACTATGGGCATTGATGTTGTCAGTGGAGACCCTCGCGAGCTGAATAATCCGGAGGTGGTCTTCATCAGCAGGGAGCTGGCCGGCAGCATGTTTGCCGATAAGAATCCCATCGGGCAGACGGTGGTCTATAACAAACAGATGCCAATGACCGTGAAGGGCATTTTTGAAGATTTTCCCGAAAACTCCAGTTTCTATGGAAGTGGTGTCGTGATGTCTCTGGCTACCTCCTTCAAGCATCATTGGGGATACTGGGGGTGGGGAGGTGGAGACAGCTATATGTCCTTTGTCCGTCTGCGCCCGGGGGTGCAACTGGACGATGTGAACACCCGAATAGAGAAACTTGCCGAGCAGGTGCGCAAGAGCGATGATGTGTTTGTCTGTCTGGTCCCGATAAAGGACTATCGTATGGAATTTGGTATCAGTACCATGCGTATGGTATGGATTCTGTTGACGCTGGGAACCGCCATACTTTTTATTGTGGCGATGAATTATGTGCTTATTTCCATCTCAGCCATGAACCGTCGTGCCAAAGCTATAGGCGTACATAAATGTAGTGGGGCAAATACGGGAACTATTTTCGGTATGTTCTTATGGGAGACCGGAGTCATCATGCTTTCTTCCTTGCTGCTTGTAGCGCTGCTTCTATTTAATTTCCGTGAGCCGTTGGAGGACATGCTCGACGTTAGTCTTGCTGGTCTTTTCTCTTGGGAAAACATTTGGGCACCGCTTTCAGTGATAGTCATTTTGTTTATGATAGGCGGCATGTTGCCCGGGCAGCTTTTTGCCCGCATTCCGGTGACGCAGGTTTTCCGCCGGTACACTGAAGGCAAGAAAGGCTGGAAACGTCCGCTCTTGTTTGTGCAGTTTGCCGGTACCTCCTTTATTTTCGGTTTGTTGGGGCTGGTGCTTATGCAGAGCCATTACATCACCAATAAAGAACGTGGATTCGATTACCACCGGGTGGCTTATGCTTCGGGCGTATCCTTTGACTCGGATGCGGAAAGCGATGCAAATCGTAGTGTGATGCTTTCTTTGCCTTATGTGGAAGATGGAGCTTGTAGCGGTAATCTTCTTACAGACGGATTGAGTGGAGAAGGGGTTACGACTGATAACGGGCAGTGGATGAGCATGCGTTGGGTGGAATTTGGCAAGGACTATGCCCCGTTTATGAAGTTGGAATTTGCGGAAGGCAAGAATATGGATGCTCCTGGGCAGATATTGGTCAATGAAACATTTTTGAAAATGATGCATTGGGAAGATAAACCGATAGGCAGGCAAGTGCGCAACGGCGATCGCATAGCGGGCAATATTGTAGGTGTACTGAAAGACTTTGCCACATCCAATGCCGCTTATGTGGCGGTGCAACCTATGTATGCAACTTATCTTGACCGATTTTCCGGAAACATCCAATTACGTCTGAAAGAGCCTTTTGACGATAACCTCAAGCGTTTGAATGAAGACATGGAAAAGCTGTTTCCTACCCGTGACATTGTATTTTCCTCGTTTCACAAGGTCATTGACGACCAGAACAGTACCGTCACGGATTTCCGTAATGCAGCTTTACTGGCTGCCATAACCATCCTTTTTGTTACGTTAATGGGGTTGATTGGCTACATCAATGACGAGATACAACGCCGCAGCAAGGAAATTGCCATCCGTAAAGTGAATGGTGCGGAAGC
>Ga0129310_1000306_pt1 | contig 64914 bp, 60 predicted proteins | sample Go1ome_2_FD_94433 | JGI IMG/M metagenome (GOLD analysis project Ga0129310, IMG submission 94433) | Western lowland gorrila individual fecal microbial communities from Wisconsin, USA - Go1022A metagenome | ecosystem: Host-associated > Mammals > Digestive system > Large intestine > Fecal | place...
CGGCACGGCATCTGCGTTGCCAAAATGCTCGATAATACACAAAGTATTATCTGCGCTTTTGGCTTAGCAGCTGCCGCACCTCGCTCGCCGTATCGGCACTTAGAATTATGCGGTATTGCCTTATATTTTTTTATTGTACCACAATTTTTCCCATCAGAAAAGGGGGCAGCGCTGCCTTTTGCGGGGCGGCAGGCTTTTGCCGCCCCGTGCTCAGTTCTGCGGGTCCGGGGCCTGAATGGCAAAGGTCAGCTCGGCCTGTGCCGCCGGCTTGCCGTCCACCAGGGCAACCGCTTCGCCAATGCCCACGGGGCCCACCCGGCGCACCAGCCGGCACTGCAGCTCCAGCACATCGCCCGGCACTACCTGACGGCGAAAACGCGCATTTTTCACCCCGCCGAACAGCGCCAGCTTTCCCTTGTTTTCCGGCTCGGCCAGCACCGCCACTGCGCCCACCTGCGCCAGTGCCTCCAGAATCAGCACCCCGGGCATCACGGGCTGGCCCGGAAAATGCCCGCAGAAAAAGTTTTCGTTCATGCTCACGCACTTGCGCCCAATGGCCCATTGCCCGGGCTCATAGTCCAGAATGCGGTCCACCAGAGCAAAGGGATAGCGGTGGGGCAGAATCTGCGCGATCTCGCTTGCCTGCAGGGTGTTTGCCTGCTGGCGCACGGTCAGTTTTTCCATGGTTCAGCCCTCCCAGCGCTTCAGCAGCAGGCAGGCGTTGTGTCCGCCAAAGCCAAGGCTGTTGCTCAGCGCATAGGTCATGGGCATCCGGCGGCCCTCTCCGGGCACATAGTCCAGATCGCACTCGGGGTCCGGCTGCTGCAGATGCACCGTGGGCGGGGCAAACTGGTCACGCAGGGCCAGTGCGGTAAACAGCGCTTCCACGCCGCCCGCAGCGCCCAACAAGTGGCCGGTCATGCTCTTGGTGCTGGAAACCGCCAGCTTGGCGGCATGCTCGCCAAACACCCCGTGAATGGCAGCCGTTTCGCACTTGTCGTTCATGGCTGTGCCGGTGCCGTGGGCGTTGATATAGTCCACCTGCTCAGGGGCTGCACCGGCATCGGCCAGGGCCTGCTTCATGCAGCCCATTGCGCCCTCGCCGCCCGGGGCGGGTGCGGTAAAGTGATAGGCATCGCAGTTTGCGCCGTAGCCCACCACCTCGGCATAAATTTTTGCGCCGCGCTTTTTGGCGTGCTCCAATTCCTCCAGCACCAGAATGCCGCTGCCCTCGCCCAGCACAAAGCCGCCGCGGCGGGCATCAAAGGGCAGGCTGGCCGCATTGGCATCCTCGGCGTGCGAAAGCGCCTTCATGCTGGCAAAGCCGCCAATGCCCAAGGGGCTCACGCAGCTTTCTGCGCCGCCGCACACCATGGCGATCTCGTATCCGTCGCGAATGCGGTGAAATGCATCGCCCACGGCGTTGGTGCCGCCTGCGCAGGCCGTTACCGGGCAGGTGCACATTCCCTTTAAGCCAAACAGAATGGCGATCTGCGCCGCCGCCATGTTGGCAATGCTCATGGGCACAAAATAGGGGCTCACGCGCTCAAAGCCTTTTTCCAGCCCGCGGCTGTGCTGCTCCTCAATGGTGGGCAGGCTGCCGATGCCGCTGGAAACCACCACGCCGATGCTTTCCGCTTCGGCGGCGGCGTTCAGGCCGCTGTCGGCCAAAGCCTCCTTGGCAGCGGCCACGGCCAGCTGCGTAAAGCGTGCCATGCGGCGGCTCTCCTTGCCGCACACGGCCTCGGCGTCAAAGCCCTTCACCTCGGCTGCCACCTTGATCTTAAACTCCGATGCATCAAACTGGGTAATGGGGCCAATGCCGCACTTGCCCTCGCGGGCTGCCTGCCAGCTTTCCTGCACACTGTTGCCGATGGGGTTTACCGTGCCAAGGCCGGTGATCACCACTCTGCGTTTATTCATAGCTTATAATCCTTTCCTGTTTTTTCACATTGCCATGCCGCCGTCTACGCACAGCACCTGTCCGGTGATATAGCTGCTCTGCTCGTCGGCCAAAAAGGCCACGGCCCGGGCCACTTCCTCGGGCTGGCCGGGGCGGGCAGCGGGGATCTGCTGCACCATGTCTGCCCGGGCTGCCTCGGGCAGGGCCGCCGTCATATCCGTTGCAATATAGCCGGGGGCCACGGCATTGGCGGTCACCCCGCGGCTGGCCAGCTCTTTGGCCAGGCTTTTGGTCAGCCCGATCACCCCTGCCTTGCTGGCGGCATAGGCCGTTTGCCCGGCATTGCCCCGCAGGCCCACCACGCTGGAAAGATTCACAATGCACCCGTAGCGCTGGCGCATCATCAGGCGGCTGGCTGCCTTGCAGCACAAAAATGCGCCCTTCAGGTTGGTGTTCAGCACCTTGTCGTAGTCCTCTTCCGTAAGGCGCATGATCAGATTGTCCCGGGTCACACCGGCGTTGTTCACCAGAATGTCCACCCGGCCAAAGGCCTTCTGCACCTCGGCAAACAGCGCTTCACACCCCTCGGGCGCAGAAACATCCGCCTGCACCACCAGGGCCTGTGCGCCCTTTTCCCGGCACAGGGCCGCCGTTTCCTCGGCGGCCTGCACCCCGTGCTGGCAGTTCACCACCACACAGCAGCCCTTTTCGGCCAGCGCCGTGCAAATGGCCCGGCCAATGCCCCGGCTGCCGCCCGTCACCACGGCCACACGCGTAATTTGTTCGCTCATACACAGGCTCCTTTCCACTCATCCAGCAGGGCCTGCAGCTCGGCTGCCGTTTCCACGGGGGTACACAGCACCCCTGTGCCCAGGGTCTTCTTTACAAAGCCGGTCAGCGCCTTGCCGGGGCCCACTTCGATCACACGGTCCACCCCCAGCTCGCCCAGACGGCGCAGGGTGTCCTCCATGTACACGCTGCTCTGCACCTGCCGGATCAAAAGCTCGGGGATGCTCTCCTGCTCGGTTTTTTCGCGGCCAAGGCAGTTGAACAGCACCGGCGTGTGCATTTCTCCGAAATGCTCGGTCTGAAAGCGCTGCCGCAGCACTTCGCCTGCGGGGGCCATCAAACGGGTGTGGAACGGGCCGCTCACCTTCAGCGGCAGGCAGCGCTTTGCACCGGCCTGCAGCGCCAGACGCCCGGCCTCCTGCACGGCGTTTTTCTCGCCGCCGATCACGATCTGCCCGGGGCAGTTCAGGTTGCAGATCTGCGCCGTGCCCAAAGCCGATGCCTTTTCGCAGCACTCGGCCAGCGCCTCGCGCCCCAGCCCCAAAACGGCGATCATGGCGCTCTCCACGCCCTCGGCCGCCTTGGCCATGGCCTTGCCGCGGCACTCGGCCAGCAGCACCGCCTGCGCCGGGTCAAACACGCCCGCCGCCTGCAGCGCCGAATACTCTCCCAGCGACAGTCCGGCCAGATAATCCGCCCGAATGCCCGCCTGCTGCAAAACCGCCGTGATACCGGCGGCAAAGGCCACCATGCAGGGCTGGGTGTACTGGGTTTCGTTCAAAATGCCGTCGGGGTCCTCAAAGCACACCTTGTGCAGATCAAACCCCAGCTGCTCGCGGGCCGCATCAAAGGCCTCGCGAAATGCGGGAAACGTTTCGTATACATCGCGCCCCATGCCGGGGTGCTGGCTTCCCTGCCCGGCGTATACAATGGCAAGCTTCATTGCTGCATCCTCCATTCGGTCATCACTTCGTCGATCAGCTCTTTCACCGAGCGCATTTTATCCAGTCGGCCCACATTCGAGCCGCAGAAAAACAGCCCGTTTTCCACATCTCCCTGCACCGCGCGGATCAGCGCGTGGGTGATGCAATAGGGCACCTTGCCCGGGTCACAGCTTTTCAGGCACCGCGCACAGCGCCGGGGCGGCACTCGCCCGCCCTGCTCCAGCCGCTGCACCAGCGGCGTGGCCAGCGCACGGCCCGGCATTCCCACCGGGCTGTGGATAATGCGCACATCCTCGGCCTTGGCCTGCAGCAGCACATCCTTGTATGCCTGGCTGGCATCGCATTCCCATGTGGGGATAAACCGGGTGGCCATCTGCACGCCCGCTGCGCCCAGCTTGGTAAAGCGGGCCATATCCTGCCCGGTATACACGCCGCCTGCCACAAACACCGGGATAGTTTGCCCAAACTGCTCCTCGAATTTTTTCACCTCGGCCAGCACCTCGGGCAGGATCTTTTCAAGGCTGGGGCATTGGCCGCTCAGCAGCTCCTGCTCGTCAAAGCCCAGATGTCCGCCCGCCTCGCAGCCTTCCACCACCACAAAATCAGCGCAGCGGCCAAAATGCTTGGCCCAGCGGGTCAGAATCAGGCGTGCCGCCCGGGCCCCCGAAACAATGGGTGCCAGCGCCACATCCGCATCCCCCGCAATGCCGGGCAGATCCAGCGGCAGCCCTGCGCCCGAGATCACAGCGTCCACCCCCGCCGCAATGGCGGTTTTCACGGCATCCGTATACTGGGCCGTGGCCACCATGGCGTTGATGGCCACCATGCCTTTGCCCCGGGCGATCTGTTTGGCCTTTTCGATCTCCTTGGTAAGGGCGCGCAGATTGGCCCCGTTGGGGTCTTTTTCAAAATCCGGCTCACGAAATCCGGTATCCGCTGTGGAAATGCATCCCAGCGCCCCCTGGGCAGCCACGGCACCGGCCAACCCGCCCAGCGAAACGCCCACGCCCATGCCCCCCTGCAAAATGGGCACCTGCAGGGTGCGCCCCCGGATCAGCACAGCGCCCCCAGCGCTTTCATGCGCTCCTGGCCGCCGTTCCAAAGCTCGGCAAGAATTTCCTCCACAGGGCGGATCTCGTGCAGCATTCCGCACACCTGCCCGGCCATCAGGCTGCCGGTTTGGGTGTCGCCCTGCTGCACGGCGCGCCGCAGCGAGCCCAGCGTGTATTTTTCCAGCTCCATTTTATCCGCGCCTTCTTTTTCCCGGCGCAGATATTCCCGGCTCATGCGGTTTTTCAAAATGCGCACCGGTGCGCCGGTGATCCGGCCGGTCACCACGGTGTCGCTGTCCTTGGCCTTCAAAAGCGCCGCCTTGTAATTTTCATGGATGGGGCATTCCCGGCTCACCAGCAGGCATGTGCCCACCTGCACGCCGCAGGCCCCCAGCGCAAAGGCTGCCGCCATCTGGCGGCCGTCGGCAATGCCGCCCGCAGCGATCACGGGAATATCCACGGCATCCACCACCTGCGGCACCAGCGCCATGGTGGCCATTTCGCCCACATGGCCGCCGCTCTCGGTGCCCTCGGCAATCACGGCATCCACGCCGCACTTGGCCAGATGCACCGCCAGAATGGCTGCGCCCACCACCGGGATCACCACGATCCCTGCCGCCTTCCAGGCGGGCAGGTATTTGCCGGGGTTGCCTGCGCCGGTGGTCACCACGGGCACCTTTTCCTCGGCAACAATGCGGGCAAACTCATCGGCCAGCGGATGCATCAGCATAATATTCACCCCAAAGGGCTTGTCAGTGCGCGCACGGCAATCCTCGATCTCCTTGCGCAGCGCCTCGCCGCTTTGCAGCCCGCCGCAGGCAATCACGCCCAGCGCGCCGCCGTTGGAGCAGGCCGCGGCAAATTCGCCGGTGGCAATGTTGGCCATGCCCCCCTGAATGATGGGGTAGCGTGTGCCCAGAATTTCGTTCAAAAGTTTCATGCATTTCCCTCCGTTTGGGCGGCAAGGGGGCGGTACTGCAGCAGCATGCCCGCCCAGGTAAGCCCCGCGCCAAAGCCCACACACACCAGCGTCTGGCCCGGTTTCATGGCCCCGCTTTCCCACAATTCATTCAGCGCCAGCGGCACGCTGGCTGCGCTGGTGTTGCCGGTGTGCGACAGATTTTTATAAAATTTTGCCGGGTCTGCCCCCAGCTTTTTGATGCTCAGATCAATAATGCGCTCATTTGCCTGATGGCACACGAACCAGTCCACCGCGTCCATGCTCTCGCCGCTTTTTTCCAGCACCTCACGAATGCAGCGGGGCATGGCCTCCACCGCAAAGCGGAACACGGCAGGCCCGTCCATGCGAATGGCCGTGGGCTGCACGCCGGGGCCCTCCACGCGAATGGCATCGCCGCCGCGAGCCCCCAAAGTCAGTGCAAAGGGGCCGTCCTCTCCCAGCGAAACCACCGCTGCCCCCGCACCGTCGCCAAACAGAATGCAGGTGGTGCGGTCGGTCATATCCAACAGGCGCGAAAGCTGCTCACAGCCCACCACCAGCGCATATTTGCCGCCGGTTTGCTCCAAAAGGCCCTTGGCCGCCGCAAGGCCGTACAAAAAGCCCGAGCAGGCGGCGTTTACATCCATCACGGGAATGTTTTCCCGCAGCCTCAGCGCCCGCTGCACCAGGCAGGCCGTGCTGGGGGCCGCCCATTCGCCTGAAAGGGTGGCGCACAGGCAGCAGTCAATATCCTGTGCTTGCAGCCCGCTGCGCTCCAGCGCCTGCGTTGCGGCGCGGATGGCCAGCCCCGAAGCCGTTTCGCCCTGGGCGCAAAAGCGGCGCTCGGCAATGCCGGTGCGGCTTTTAATCCATTCATCGCTTGTTTCTACAATTTTAGCCAAATCGTTGTTGGTCACCTTGTTTTGGGGCAATGCGCCGCCAAAACTCAGCAGCTGCAGCGTATTCATGCGCTCTCCTCCGTCCCCCGGCCAATGCGGCGGAATTTTTCATAGCGCTGTTCCCGCAGCTGGGCGGCGCTCATGCCGCAAAGCTCTTCCAGATTCTTTTGCAGGGCCTTGTCCACCTGGGCAAACAGCGCCCCGGGGTCAGCCTGTGCGCCGCCGTCCGGCTCGGTGATCACCTGTTCGATCACGCCGCCCTCCTTCAGATCCTGCGCCGTCAGCTTCATCACCCGGCAGGCCTCCTGGCTGCGGGCCGCATCGCGCCACAGAATGCTGGCAAAGCCCTCGGGGCTCAGCACCGAATAAATGGCGTTTTCCAGCATCAGCACACGGTTGGCCACGCCCAGCGCCAGCGCACCGCCGCTGCTGCCCTCGCCGGTCACCACGGCGATCACGGGCACATCCAGCTTGCTCATCTCGGCAAGGTTGCGGGCAATGGCCTCGCCCTGTCCCCGCTCCTCGGCCTCCTTGCCCGGGTATGCCCCCGGGGTGTCGATAAAGGTAATGATGGGGCGGCCGAATTTCTGCGCCTGCTCCATCAGCCGCAGCGCCTTGCGATAGCCCTCGGGGCCGGGCATACCAAAGTTATACTTCATGCTCTCCTGCATATTGTGCCCCTTGCGGTGGCCGATCACCGTGACCGGCCGGCCGTGAAACAGGGCCACGCCCCCCAGAATGCTGGCGTCCTCGCGGCACTGGCGGTCGCCCCGCTGCTCAAAGAAATCCGTAAAGATCGCGGCGATATAATCATCGATCTTGGGGCGGCGCGGATGGCGCGCCAGATACACCCGGTCCTCGGCAGGCAGATCGTGGCAGCTTTCCAGCAATTCGCGGCGGTCACGCTCCAGCTGGCGGCGGCGCAGCGCAAGCTCGGGCGCATCGCCCTGCAAAGCCTGCTCCTCGGCCTCCAGCTGCTCTACCATTTTCAAAACTTCCTTGATCATGCGGTTTTATTCTCCCCTTTCCGTTCGTGCAGGCGCAGGATCTTTTCTAATGTATCGCGCATTTCGCTGCGGGGCACGATCTCATCCACAAAGCCGTGATCCTGCTGAAATTCACTGCGCTGAAATCCCTCGGGCAGCTTCTCTCCAATGGTCTGCTCGATCACCCGGGGCCCGGCAAAGCCGATCAGTGCGCCGGGCTCGGCCAGCATGATATCCCCCAGCGAGGCAAAGCTGGCGGTCACGCCGCCGGTGGTGGGGTGGGTCAGCACGCTGATATACAGCCCGCCATGCTCGCCGAAGGCTGCAATGGCGGCGCTGGTTTTGGCCATCTGCATCAGGCTGAAAATGCCCTCCTGCATACGCGCGCCGCCGCTGGCCGAAAAAATGATCAGCGGCAGCTTTTCCCGGTCGGCATATTCCACGGCGCGGGTGATTTTTTCACCCACCGCCGTGCCCATGCTGCCCATCAGAAACTGGCTGTCCAGCACAGCGGCCACCACGGGCATGCCGCCAATGGTGCCCTTTGCGGTCACTGCGGCCTCCTTCATGCCGGTGGCACGGGTCTGGTCGGCGGCCTTCTGGGCGTAATCCGGAAACTGCAGCGGATCGGTGCCTTGCACATCGGCATCCAGCTCACAAAAGCTGCCGTGGTCCAGCACCAGCGAAAGCCGGTAATAGCCGCCAATGGGGGCATGATAGCCGCAGTTGGGGCACACCTGCAGGCTGCGGTTCCAGTTGGCGCGGGTGGCGCGGCGCTGGCAGGCCTTGCAGGTGATCATTTCGGGCTGCTCCCAGGCAGCCTTGGGGATCGTGCGCTTGGCGGCTTCTATTTTCGGCTCCGGGCGAATGCCGCGGGGCAAAAGATTTTTCAGATCCATGTTTTGCTTCTCCTTTGTTGCGCAGGGGGTCAGCGCCCCTTTCTGAAAACGCCGCCGTCCCAAAAAGCAGGGGCGGCGGCGTTTTGCGGTGTTCCGGCATGGCCGCCCGTGTTTTTGCTTTTGGGGCAAAAAATGTGCGGCAGCGCCTTTGAAACGATGGGGCCCAAGGTGTTTGCCCTATGCACGGGCGGGCGGTACGGCGCGCTGCGTGCGGTGCGGCCTATTTTACTTGTTGGCGTTCACATAGTCCAGCATATCCTGCAGGGTGTGCATATCGGCGATCTTCTCGTCGGGGATCTGCACGCCGCAGGCATCCTCAATGGCCATGTTCAGCTCCACAGCGTCCAGGCTGTCTGCGCCCAGATCCTCCATCAGGTCGGCGGTCAGGGTCACCTTATCGGCATCGCAGCTCAGGGTGTTCAGTACGATTTCTTTCAGCTCTTCAAAAGTCATGGTTGTATTCCTCCAAAGTTGTATTATCTTGATGTTTTTAGTTAAATAGTTTTAAGCTTTTCGGCTGTGAACAGTATAACAGACTCCGCATGAATGTCAATCATTTTAGTTAAAATATTTTAGCTTTTACAAATTGTTCATATTTTCCGCCCAGCGTGCTTTTGTGCCCTTCTAAAACGGCTTTTTGGCCTTTTGGGCCGGGTTTTCCCTGTTTTCTGCACAATATTCTGCAGTTTGCTTTGTTTCTTTTTATGAATATGATATAATATTACCAAATCCTCAATGCATCCGTGATCCGGCAAAACCGCGCCCTGCCCCGCAGGCCCTTTTCCTCCTGCAAGGCCGGGTGCCACCGATAGAAAGGCACCGCTATGAGTGAAAATTTACTGGGCAAAGCCCCCGAAAAGTCCGCCCCGGCCCCGGAATACGACACCAGCCCCGAAGCCTTTAAGCTGTATAATGCACTGTACCGCCAAAACGGCCTGCTGGGCAGTGAGATCAGCCTTTCTGCGGCCAGATCCCGCCGCCCTGCGGCCGAATGTGAGCTTTTTCACGATGGGCGCAGCGTGGTGCTCACGGTCAGCGGCGATACCGATTTCAATTTCAGCACCAAGCGGGTCATCGGCCTTTCCCGCAGCCGCATCGACTTTTTGAAATATTACCAGCACGAGCTGCCCATGGAGCAGCAGGGAGAATTCATCCACTTGCTCTCCGAATGCCAGCGGCATTTTCATTCCCCCGAAAACCTTTCGCTGATGCCCCAGACCGGCGGGCTGAATCTGGCCAAAAAGGGCATCGGCAACGACCGATTGGATGCCTTTGTGTTTTCCCTGAGCGAATACTACACCGGCGGCAGCAGCCTGCTGCTCTCCTATGCCTCCAACGAAAACCTGCCCTTTTTAAAGCAGTATCTCTCGCTTTTCAGCAGTGTGTACGATTATTGCCGCACCCTCTACGGCATCAGCGATGCCCTTACCACCGCGCTGGTGGTTTCGGGCCGCCAGCCCATCGACAGTGCCCCCCGGGCGCTGGAATATATGCAGCTGGCCTGCCGCTTCTGGGAGCAAAAGCGCGCCCGCCTTGCCGCTCTGGAAACTGCCCCCTCCCCCGCTGCGCCCGCCGAAGTCTGAGCGCCCCTTATATGCCAAAAAGCCCCTGCCGGATACAGCAATGTGTATCGGCAGGGGCTGAAATTTTTCTATTCTTTTTCTATTCTATTATATATAGTATAAAGCGGCGGGGTGCTTTACGCCCCGTGTACCTCGCTCATCAGTGCTTCAAACAGCTCCAGATATTCCCGCTCCACCTGCGCAAAGGGCAGCACCTGATAGGAAAACGCCGTTTGCATCACGGGGGCCGGGCCCTGCGGGGCATCGTTCAGCAGCACCTTTAAATCATAATACAGCATATCGTCGTCCACCTGCTTCACCAGTGCGGCCTCGCGGTCGGTGAGCGGGCTGCCCAGAAATTTTTGATAGATCACCACCAGCAAGCGATTTTCCAGCACACGGTATTCCGGCAGGCTTGCCTTGAAGGGGCGGGGCACATCGCTTAAATAGGCTTCGCTTGCATCGTGCAAAAGGCACGCAAGCGCCACCCGGCTTCCCCAGCCCCGGGCCTGGGCCTCTCTTGCGCAGTGCAGGCAGTGCTGCCCCACCGAAAAAAACTGCTTCACATGGCCGTTTCCGCGGCACAGCAGCGAAAGGGCGTGGGCCACATCCTGAATGCGCACCCCCTCGGGGGCGGGCTCGGTGGGCGCAAAGTGCGCGCCCGTATAGGTGGTGATGGTCAAAGCCATGGTTTCTCTCCTTCCCGAATTCCCTTTTATCGTAACACAATTTCTGCTCATTTTCCACTCCGCTGTTCCTTGCACAAACCCCTTGACAATCCCATTTGGGTGCGCTATACTCTTTGCAAGATAAAAGGGAGTAAAGGGTGTGCGGCTTGCCCGCGCGCTGCACGGCTTCGTCATCACGGCATTCTGCCCGGGGCCCTGCGCACGATCTTGAGACTTTTATCACAGCTTTTTTGTCGGCTGTGGTGAGGGTCTTTATTTTTTTGCCTGTTTGCGATTGCTTCACCGCACACCATCCACCATGTAAGAAAAAGGAGAAATGTTTCTATGAATCTGTTCAGCACCTTCATGGGCCTGTTTTCCAATCTGGGAAACACCACATGGCAAATGCTGGTCATGTGGGCCGTGGGCGGCCTGCTCATCTATCTTGGCATTGCCAAAAAAATGGAGCCCACGCTTCTGGTGCCCATGGGCTTCGGCGCCATTCTGGTGAACCTGCCCCTTTCGGGCGCCATCACTCAGGGCAGCACCGAGGGCCCCATCACCGCTCTGTTCCATGCGGGCATGAGCAACGAGCTGTTCCCCCTGCTGTTGTTCATCGGCATCGGTGCCATGATCGACTTTGGGCCTCTTCTGGAGCGCCCGTGGCTGATGCTGTTCGGCGCAGCCGCACAGTTCGGCGTGTTTTTCACCTTCTTCCTGGCAGGCTTTTTCTTTGACCTGCCGGACGCTGCCTCCATCGCCGTGATCGGCGCTGCCGACGGCCCCACCGCCATTTTTGTGGCCAACACCCTGCACTCGAAATATCTGGGCGCCATCATGGTGGCCGCCTACAGCTATATGGCGCTGGTGCCCATTGTGCAGCCCCCCATCATTCGCCTGTGCACCACCCGCAAAGAGCGCCTGATCCGCATGCCCTACAAGGCCGGCAATGTGAGCAAGCTCACCAAGATTCTGTTTCCCGTGGTGGTCACCATCATTTCCGGCATCGTGGCCCCCACCAGCGTGGCTCTGGTCGGCTTTTTGATGTTCGGCAACCTGATCCGCGAGTGCGGCGTTTTGAACTCGCTGAGTGAAACCGCTCAGAATGTGCTGGCCAACCTGATCACCATCATGCTGGGCCTTACCGTGGCCGGGCAGATGACGGCCGACCAGTTTGTGCGCCCCGACACCCTGCTGATTCTGGCACTGGGCCTTGTGGCTTTCGTGATGGACACCGCCGGCGGCGTACTGTTTGCCAAGCTGCTCAACCTGTTCCTGCCCGCCGATAAAAAGATCAACCCCATGATCGGCGCTGCTGGTATCTCGGCCTTCCCCATGAGCGGGCGCGTGGTCAACCAGCTTGCTCTGAAAGAGGACAACCAGAATTTCCTGCTCATGTATTCCATCAGCGTGAATGTTTCGGGCCAGATCGCTTCGGTGATCGCCGGCGGCCTGATCCTCACCCTGATGATGGGCTGATCGTAAGGAGGTATTTGTATGATCCGCTTAGATTCCTGGATGCACACGCTGCCCATTCTTCTCACCGGCATGGTGGGCGTATTTTTGGTCATTGGTGTGATCGTGCTGGTCACGCTGCTGCTCAATGCCCTCACGGCCCCTAAAAAATAATCCCCGTTTCGTATATTCGTTCCGTATAAAAGCCCCCGTTATTACAGTTTGTAAATTCTGTAATAACGGGGTCTCTCTTTTTTTTCATCGCATCTGCGCCGCAGCTTTTTTTCTGCACATCGCTGGTTTCCCAAGGCCGGGCGGTGGTTTTATTTTGTTTTCAGCGGCACTGCTGCCGTCTGCGTGCCCATCACGCCGGTCTGCGCCGCATGGGGGATATGGCCCTGCAGAAAAGCCTCAGCATCCTGCACGCCAAGGCGGTACATTTCCTCCATACGGGCCGGATCTTTTTCAGTGCGCCGGATCTTTACCTCCTGCGAGGGGCGCAGCACCTGCACCCTTCCCTGCTGCTCCAGTGCCTGCAGCGCGTCGATCTGGGCGTTGTACATTTCGTGGCGGCGGCGCACAGCCAGCGCAAAGCGGGGCCATTTTTTTCCGTAAAAGGCTGCCGCCATTTTCGAGGGGATGGGCTTTTTGCGGTAGCCTGCCGGTTTGGTGAGCACCACCAGCAGCCTGTCGTAGCCCATCGAGAGCATTTTTTCATACGGAATGCTGTCGGCCACAGCGCCGTCCAGATATTCCTCCTGCCCCAGCTTTACCGGGCGCGACACAAACGGCATCGAGCCCGAGGCCCGCAGCACATCCATCTGTGCAAACACGCTGTGAATGCGCTTATATTCCGCCTGCCCGGTGCGCAGATTGGTCACCACCGCGTAAAACGGCACGCCCGAGCGCTGAAAGGCCTCATCGTCAAAGGGGTCCAGCTCCCGGGGCACACGCTCGTAGGCATAGTGGGTATCCACGATATTGCCGGTTTTTAACAGCGGCAAAAGCCCCATATAGCGCATATCCCGGTTATACCTTTTATTATACCGGATCACTCTTCCGGCCTGCCCCGAAAGAAAGTTCACGCCGAACAGCGCCCCGGCCGAAACCCCCATGATGCCGTCAAACCGAATGCCGTTTTTCATCAATACATCCAGCACCCCCGCGGTATACAGCCCGCGCATGGCGCCGCCCTCTAAAACAAGGCCTGTTTTCATTGCAGCTTTTCCTCCCCTTGCCTATGGCCCGAATTCCCTTTGAGATCTTCTTTTTTAGTATAAAGCATTTGCCCGCAAATTGCGAGAGGGTTTATCTGTGAGATATTTCGCGATGAATCTATCCCCCGGGGCCTTCGCCCGCAGCTGTGAGAGAAAAAACGAATTTTTCCCGAAAAAACCATCGTGAAATTTCTCACACAATCCCAATAGATGTCGATGCTGGCCGTAAATTTCTCACAGTGGGCGGCCCGCGCAGAAAAAAAACGAATAAAAACCATTTTTTCTATAACTGTGAGAAAAAATACGATTCATAAGCCCCTGCAGCCCGCTTTTCGGCCTTTTTTACTGTGAGATATTTCACGGCCTCAAAAGCAAGAAATCCCGACTTTTCGTATTTTTTCCATTTCCTGATTTTTTCGGCTCATTTTTTCGCTGCGGGCCAGGGCTTTTTTTCGTGAAAAAACTCACATTGCATTCCCACTCCATAAGGAGTATGATAGCATTGTGAAGGAACCAGAAAAAAATTCCGAAAACCATCGAGAAAAGGCGGCTTTTTATTGTGAGGGAAAAAATTCTTTAAAAAAATCCTCTCTTTTTTCCGCTTTCCGGTTTCCCTCTGCGCATTTTTTTCCTGTCACCGGTGGAAACCGCCAATGCACCACAGGAAACCGCTTGGGAACCGCCAAGGCACCAATCGTGAAAAACCTCACTTTTCACCGTGAAACAACTCACCTTTCTTCGTTTAAAACCTCACCGTTAATCGTTTAATATCTCACCGTGTACATTATTATTAAATAAATAAAAAAGATTAAAGAGAATAAAAGCACTTTTTGCAATTTTTTCTCCAAAACTCTTTTTTTCTATTTTCACACAATTCTGCTTTCCCACAAGCCAAGGGAGGAAAAATGGCAAAGAAAAAAAATGATGCAGAGCTTGTCTACACCCAGCAGGAGCGCAACCAGCAGGTGATCCGAAGCGTACACCTGATCCAGAACGCCCGCTATTCCCTCACCCTGCAGGAGCAGCGCTTTCTTTTGTACTGCATCAGCAAGGTAAAACCCACCGACACCGTGGAGTCTGTGTATTCCATCGAGCTCAAAGACTATCTGAACGTGTGCGGACTGCGGGGCACCACCACCTACGACAACCTGAAAAAGTCCATCGTGAAAACTCTGGAAAAAATGAAATTCCAAATGGAAGAAACCGATATCCGGGGCAACAAATACTTCATGGTGTACAACTGGTTTTCCAAAATGGGCGCTTCCACCCGGGGCGTGGGCGCGGTGCGCTATCAGTTTACCCAGGATGTGGCCAAAGAGCTGATCAATCTGGCCCAGTACAACGAAAACGCCGACACCGCCAACAAGCTGTATTACATTTCCGACGAGCTGAAATATATGCTTCCCTTCAAATGCCGCTACAGCTACTATCTGTATCCGCTGCTGCGCTCCTTCCAGAACCGTGACGAATGGACCTTCCCCATCGAAGGCCCGGACGGACTGCGGGAGCGTTTGGATGTGTTTGAGCATATCAGCGTGGACGAATACAACATGAGCCTGGACCAAAAGACTCCGGTGGTACGCAAGCCCCTGTATCCCCGCTATCCGGATTTTCGCCGCAATGTGCTGATCCCCGCCATTGACGATATCAACCGCTACAGCAACATCAAGGTTTCCTTTCGCCCGGTCAAGCACGGGCGCAGCGTTACGGCCATCACCTTTTTGTATCAGGACAAAAATGCGGTGGAAAAGCTGGAATCCGAGCAGCGCGGCCAGCTGATCATGGACCGGGCCGACGGCACGGGCTATTGCATGAACCCTGTGCCGGACCCGGAGCTGCCGCTGGAATTCACCGGCACCCAGCACACCGGCCTGGACACCATTCCCGCCAGCATCACGGTGGCCCGGCCCACCCCCCTGGCGGCCAACCTCAAGGACATTCGCCGGGAAATGGCTGCCCGGGAGGAACAGCAGCGCCGCCGCATCCGCGAGGCCGGGCCCATCCCCTACGGCAAGCGCGGGCCGCGCACCGCCAAAACCAACAGGGACGGCCAGCGGATCATGGAGCGCTACTTTGCCTTTGCCGAAAAACCGGCCGCAGAAAAAAGCGCAGTGCAAACCGAGCTCACCGCCAGCCTTTCCCAGCTGCAGGAATATGCCGCGCTTTGCGGCGGCAGCTTCTGCGAGGCATTGCAGGGGGCCGGGGCAGCCCTTACCATGCAGGATTTCCTGCTTTGGTACATCGACCAGTCCGCCCCGCGCCGGCTGCGGGAATACCGCCAAAAGGGCTACCTTCTGCCGGATTCCCAAAAAGACCAGCTGCGCATTCTGATCAACACCAAAACGGCGCTGGAGGACCTGCGCAAGTTCATGGGCCTGTATCTGGGCGACACCAGCGGCGTGGAGCAGATCTTCCGGGTATATCAGGCCGACGGCCCCGAAACCCAGAATCGCTAAAAAACTCACCCTTGATTTACAATAAAATACATAATAGCGCCAATAAATAACCAATTTACGGAAAATCACACAAAAACTCACAGAATAAAAATCCTTAGAATGAAAATAACGCCTCTGGCGCAGGGCAAAAAAACAGCAACTATGAAAATTGGCAGACAAAAATCGACCCGGTTGCATTGACAGGGCACACACAGGGCACTATAATAAAAACAGCAACTATGAAAATTGGCAGAAGGCAAGGAGAAGGATTATGGCGATCACCGTTACCGTGGCCGTAGAAAAAGGCGGCGTGGGAAAAACAACCACCTGTGTGAATCTGGCGGCAGCCATGGCGGCCGCAGGAAAAAAGGTGCTGGCAGTGGATATGGACACTCAGGCAAACTGCACCTATTTTCTCACGGGCAACAAAAAGCGCACCGAGGCCTACAAGAACCGCGGCGTGGCCGAGATGCTGCGCGCCTATGGCCTTGTGGAGCCGGGTGCCTTTATTCACCCCACCCAGATTCCGGGCGTGGACATTATCCCCTCCAACGCGGCCAGCGTTACCCTGCCCGAGACCCTGAATACGCTGGCGCAGAATTATGCCGACAGCAAAAACCGTTTTCTGGCTTACTGCCTTGCCAAGGTGAGCGAGGGCTATGACTATGTGCTGATCGACACGCCCCCGAATCTGGAGGTGATGACGGCCAGCGCCCTGCTGGCGGCGGACTATCTGCTGATGCCCTTCAATGCCGAGGAGCAGGCACTGGACGGCTTGCAGAACACCGACGAGCTGCGCCGCCGGCTGGAACAGCAGGAGGATGCCGAGATCGGACTGCTGGGCATTCTGCTCACCATGACCGAGCGCACGGCCTACACCAACTATATGCGCCAGCAGGTAGCGGAAAGCGAATACGGAAAATATTTGCTGAAAACCGAGATCCGAAAGGGCACCGCCATCAAGGAGAGCGCCACCATCGGCCAGCCCGCGGTTTTGTGCGCGGCATCCAGCAACCCGGCCAAGGATTATGTGGCACTGTATGAGGAGCTGAAGGCGAGAATGGAGGGCGGCACATGGCACTGAAAAAGTTTGAAAAAAAGAAAAACCCCGATGCAGGCTTTGCCAGCGCCCGGGAGATGAGCGGCGTGGCCATCGGCTCGGCAGCCGATCTCACCCCGGAGCGTCAGGAGATGATCCCGGTGCAGCTGATCGCCTTCCATGAGGAAAACGACTACCGCAACATCGAGTGCGGCGAGGAAGATCTGGACCGTCTGGCCGATGCCATCGACAAGCAGGGGTTTCTGGGCAGCCTGATCGTCACCGAGCGCCCCAGCCGTGACCCCGAGCAGGCGGGCAAGCGCTATGTGCTGCTTTCGGGCGAGCGGCGCCTGCGGGCCGTGGGGCGCCTGATGCAGCGGGGGGACGATTACAAAACGCGCTTTGCCTCGCTGCCCTGCACCGTGAAAAGCGGCTTTTCGGCGGACCCGGAGCGCCGAAAAGCCGAAGAAATGCTGATCCTGGACAGCGCCAACCTGAACACCCGGGGCGGCATTGGCGGCATCAAGGACAAAAAGTTCGTTACCCGGGTGCGCCGCCGCTACATGGAAAACCTGATGTTCCTGTACGGCATGAGCGAGCTGGAGGCCGGAAAGCGGCTGAAGGAGGATTCCGGCCATGCCGATGACCGCAGCGTGGACCGTGACCGCCAGCTGTTTGCCCAGCTGGTGCCGGAGCTGTATCAGTTTATTTATCTGGAAGAAAACGATCTGAGCAAAAACGACAGCATTCGCCTTTCGGCCCTGACCCCGCAGGAGCAGGGCATTCTTTTGCAGGCCCTGCGGGAGCTGCAGCAGAAAAAGCAGGCACTGGGAGAAAAGTACGACCAGTTTTTCCGTATGCTGCGCCGCGATGCCCTGCAGCAGGCCGAGCTGCCCGAGGGCCCCGAGCGCCTGCAGGGGGTGAAGGACGCAGCGGAAAAAGCCGAAACCGCCGTGGTGCTGCAGTGCCGCCCCAAACCGGATCAAAAGCCTGCCAAGCCCGCCCTGGTGGACCCGGCACGGGGCCAAAGCTATGTGGCCGCACTGGATAAAGCGGAAAAAACCCTGCGCAAGCTGGGCAAAAGCAAAAAGGATCTGGCCGCCATGCGCATCTATGAGCAAAACCGCGCCTGGGCCGAAACCTCCCTGCGGGAGCAGCTGCTCACGATCCAGAACCTCACCGCCCAGCTGCTCAAGGATCTGGAGGAGGGATAAGCCATGCCCCAGCACACGGACCAGCCGCGCCACCGTGTGGTGCTGCGCATTCGCCGCGACCCGCTGGAGCTGGCCCTGCGCCGCCGCGCCGAGCGCCACGGCCGCCGCCGTGCCACCGAGTTTTCCCTTTTGGTGCGGGGGTGCCTGGCACAGATCGACGAGGAAACCTACCGGGTGAGCGATGCCGCCTGGTGCTGCTTTTTAGACCGCGACCGCCTGAACGGCCCCACGGCCAGCCCGCAGATCAGCCTGTACTTTACCCAGACCGAGCTGGAAAAGATCGACCGCCTTGCGCACAGGGCCGGGCAGGGGAGCGCACCGCTCACCCGCGCCCAGCTGATCACCAGCCTGCTGGTGCAGGCGCTGCTGGAATGCGGCGAGCTGAGCGTGTGAAGCACACCCGCAGCCCACAGGAGAATAACAAGTAAAACCGGCGATGCTGCGAGTGAAAACCAGCATCGCCGGTTTTTTGCTGCCGGGCCGCGGGGAACAGGGTGACAATTCGGTAGAATTGGGCAAAAACTACACATTGTGTTTTGTTCGGCCATCGTTTTATAATGAGATTTGTGGTAGACTACATGATTCCGGATGGGAAAAGTGCTTTTTGCGGCCCGGGCCGAAAGAAGCGCCGGTAAACCAATAAAAAGCGAAATAAAGCATGAAATTATGATAAAGAATCGAAAAAAACACCATGAAAAGGGGAGAGTGAAAAGCGTGGAGAACGAAGAAAAGAAAAAAGGCGGCGGCATGGAAAAGCTGGCCGCGCTGATCGTGGATAAGCGAAACCTGTTTTTCCTGTTATACATTTTCGCCATTGTGTTCTGCGTGGTGGCCCAGGGCTGGGTGAAGGTGGAAAACGACATCACCACCTATCTGCCCGATGACACCGAGACCCGGCAGGGCCTGACCGTGATGGACGACAACTTTGTCACCTACGGCACGGCGCAGGTGATGGTGGACAACATCACCTATGATATGGCGCTGGACCTGGCCGGCCAGATCGAAAATGTGGACGGCGTGGACAGCGTAAAGTTTCAGGACGAGGAGGACCACTACACCGGCACCTCGGCCCTGTTTGAGGTGACCTTTGACGGCACCGAGGACGATGACATCAGCAAGCAGGCCATGCAGAAGGTGCGGGAAACGCTGGCGGGATACGATACTTATGTGGACACGCAGGTGGGCGTGGATTCCTCAGCCGATCTGGAAGAGGAAATGAGCATGATCATTGTGGTGGCCGCCATCATCATTGTGGCGGTGCTCACACTCACCAGCCGCACCTATGCCGAGATCCCTGTTCTGGTGATGACCTTCGGCGCTGCCGCCATTCTGAACAAGGGCACCAACTTTCTGTGCGGCAAGATCAGCTTTATCTCCAACTCGGTGACTGTGGTGCTGCAGCTGGCGCTGGCCATCGACTATGCCATTATCCTGTGCCACCGCTTCAGCGATGAGCACGAAACCAAGCCCACCCGGGAGGCCTGCATTGCGGCGCTGGCCAAGGCCATTCCGGAAATTTCCTCCAGCTCGCTGACCACCATCAGCGGCCTGGCGGCCTTGGGCTTTATGCATTTCGGCATCGGCATTGATATGGCCACCGTGCTGATCAAGGCAATCCTGTTCAGCCTGCTCTCGGTGTTTACGCTGATGCCCGGGCTTCTGGTGCTGTTCAGCCGCTGGATCGATGCCACCAAGCACAAAAACCTGATCCCCAAGATCACGGCGATCGGCAAGTTTGATGTAAAGACCCGCTTTATCGTTCCGCCGCTGTTTGTGGTGGCGGCGGTGGCGGCAGCGGTGTTTGCCAACAAGTGCCCCTATGTGTACACCTACACGGATCTGACCACCCCCAAGCAGAGCGAAAGCCAGATCGCCCATCATAAAATTCAGGATACCTTCGGCAACAAAAATCTGGTGGCGGTGATCGTGCCGCGGGGGCATTACGACTATGAACGCGCCATTTTGAAGGAGCTGGACGGCTACGACTGTGTGAGCAGCACCCAGGGCCTGGCCAATGTGGAAGCAAAGGACGGCTACGCTTTGGCGGATGCCGTTACGCCGCGCCAGCTTTCCGAGCTGATGGACATTGACTACGAGGTGGCAAAGCTGCTGTATACGGCCTACGCCACCGACCAGAGCCAGTATGGCCAGATCCTGAACGGGCTGGATAACTACAAGGTGCCCCTGTATGATATGTTCCAGTTCATCGAGCGGGAAATGGACGAGGGCGACATTACGCTGGACGATGACACCCAGAAGGATCTGGACGATCTGTTTGACCAGCTGGACAAAGCCCAGCTGCAGCTGCAAAGCGATGACTATGCCCGCATGGTGGTGTATCTTGATCTGCCCGAGGAGAGCGATGAAACCAAGGCCATGCTGGAAAAGATGCATGAGATCGTTAGAAAATATTACCCGAACGATTTTTACATTGTGGGCAACAGCACCTCGGCGGTGGACCTTGCCTCCAGCTTTGTGCAGGATAACACGCTGATCAGCGTGCTGAGTGCGTTTTTTGTGATCCTGGTGCTGCTGTTCACCTTTATGTCGGCGGGCCTGCCGGTGCTGCTGATCATGGTGATCCAGGGAAGCATCTGGATCAACTTTGCGGTGCCTGCCATCACGGGCAGCCCGCTGTATTTCCTGGGCTATCTGATCGTGAACGCCATTCAGATGGGCGCCAACATCGACTACGCCATTGTGATCTCCAGCCATTACACCGAGCTGAAAAAACTGGAAAAGCCCCACGAGGCCATTGTGGATGCCCTGAATGCATCCTTCCCCACCATTTTCACCTCGGGAACCATTCTGGCCAGCGCGGGCGAGCTGATCTCGTTCATGACCACCAACCCCGTGATCTCGGCCATCGGCGAATGCCTGGGCCGCGGCACCATCATTTCCATGGTGCTGGTGCTGGGGGTGCTGCCGCAGATTCTGGTGCTGGGAGACTTTATCATTGAAAAAACCAGCTTTGAAATGAAGCCCATCGTGCCGCAGACCCGGCAGGCCACCGGCACCATGCATCTGCAGGGCCGTGTGCGCGGCTATGTGTCGGGCGTGATCGATGCGGATGTGAACGGCGTGCTGCGGGGCCAGCTGAATGCCATCATCAGCACCGAGGACCTGAAAACGCAGGGGGCAGACGAGCCGGACGAGCCGGACAAGGACGACCCGCAGCTGCCCGAAAACAGCGATGCAAGCCCGCAGGACACGGAAACCCAGCAGGAAAAACCGAAGGGAGGGGACGGAGATGAAAACTAAGTGCAAAGGGCTTGCCCGGGCTGCCGCCGCGGTGCTGCTGGCCATGGCGCTGGCGGTTTCTGCCGCCCCGGCCGTGTGGGCAGAAAGCGCTGCCTCGCAGGCAGAGCAGACAGCCGGGGAGGAAAACACCATTCACATTGCCAGCCGAAGCGACTGGGAAGCCTTAGCCCGCAGCTGCCGATTGGACAGCTGGAGCGTGGGCAAAACCGTGGTGCTGGACGAAGATATTTCTCTGGGCACTGCCTTTACGCCCATTCCCACCTTTGGCGGCACCTTTGAGGGGCAGGGGCATACCATCTCTGCCATGGATCTTTCCCAGAACGGCAGCGTGCAGGGGGTGTTCCGCTATGTGCAGGAAACCGGCACCATTCGCCAGCTCACGGTGCAGTGCCGCACCGCCCCCTCGGGCAGCCGGTGCAACGTGGGCGGCATTGCCGCCGACAATGCGGGCGTAATCGAAAGCTGCCACTTTATGGGCCTTGTCACGGGCCTTGACTATGTGGGCGGCATTGCCGCCGTGAACCAGGCCAGCGGCCTGATCATTGACTGCACGGTGCAGGGCGTGGTGTACGGCACCCATTTTGTGGGCGGCGTGGCCGGGGAAAACAAGGGCGTTGTGCGCTCGTGCACCAACCATGCCTCCATCAACACCCAGCAAAGTGAAAACAAGGTGGAGCTTGCGGACGTTACGCTGGAAAGCCTGCTGAAAACCGAAAAGGGCACCAGCATCACCAATCTGGGCGGCATTGCGGGCACCAGCAGCGGTGTGATCCGCGCCTGCGTGAACCGCGGCGCCGTGGGCTATCAGCACGTGGGCTACAATGTGGGCGGCATTGCGGGGGACCAGTCCGGCTATATCGAGGGCTGCGAAAACTACGGCACCGTGCAGGGCCGCAAGGAGGCAGGCGGCATTGTGGGCCAGATGGAGCCCCAAACCGTTTTGCAGTACGGCGAGGACACCCTGCAGCGGGTGCAGCGCCAGATGAACGCCCTGAAAAGCCAGATGGATCAGATGTCGGACGATGTGTCGGCGACCTATAACCAAAAGGTGGCGGATATGCAGTACAACATCGACAAGGCCAACGAATCGCTGGAAAAGATCAAGACCTATGAAAAAAGCGGCAGCGATGTGCGCGGGGACGCCAAGGATCTGGCCAAGGATGTGTGGAACAGCGGCAGCCTGAGCGGCGCGGCGGATGTGCTGAAGGACCGTGCCGACGCCCAGCGCAATGAGTTTAACGACCGGCTGAATTCGGCGTTGGATACCGCGCAGGAATTTAACTCCAGCATTACGGACGATTCCTCGCTGGACAGTGTGACCGCCGATATGAAGGCCATCACCAACCAGCTGAACGCCATTTCGGCCACCATCACCGGCACGGCCGACCGCATTCGCAACCACACATGGTACAGCGATATCTCCGACCGTGACACCGACGCCGACACCGCGGCCAAGGTGACGGGCTGCGTGAACTATGCCCATGTGGATGCAGACCGCAACGCAGGCGGCATTGCGGGGGCCATGGCCTTTGAAAACGATCTGGACCCCGAGGACGATATTGAGGATACGCTGGGCACCGAAAGCATGAATGCCACCGTGAACACCCGCTGTGTGCTGAGCAAATGCACCAATCAGGGAAAGGTGAGCGGCAAAAAGGACAGCGTGGGCGGCATTGCCGGCCGCCAGAAGACCGGTGTTCTGAAAAACTGTGAAAGCTACGGCCCCGTGCAGGCCCCGGATGCCCAGAGCGTGGGCGGCATTGTGGGCGCCAGCCTTGCCGCGGTGCGCGAAAGCGCAGCCAAGTGCCTGATCGAGGGCGATTCCCATGTGGGCGGCGTTGCGGGCACCGGCTTTACCATCACGGACTGCCGTACCATGGTGCGCATCAACAGCGAGGGCGAATACATAGGCGCCATTGCGGGCGAGATCAGCGAGCAGGACGAGGAGAACACCAAGATCGTTTCCCTGCGGGATGCCAAAAGCACGGTGAGCGGCAACTGCTTTGTGGAAAACGATGCGCTGTTCGGCATTGACGGCGTGAGCTATCAGGGTAAGGCCTGGGGCGTAAGCTATGATGCGCTGATGCAGCTGGACGATGTGCCGGAAAGCTTTGCACACCTGACGGTGCAGTTTATGGTGGACGGCACGCAGGTGTCGGTGCGGCAGGTGGAATACGGCGGCAGCCTTTCGGACGAGGACCTGCCCCAGCTGCCCGTGCGGGAGCATGAGGCAGGCAAATGGTCAGACTTTGTGATGACCGATATCACCGAGGATCAGATCGTGGAGGCGGTGTACAGCCCTGCGGCCACGGTGCTGGCCTCCTCACAGAAGGCGGGCAGCCAGCCGCTGGTGCTGGCCGAGGGATATTTCACCTCCGGCCAAACGCTGAAGCTCACGGATCTTTCGGATGCGCCGCAGGTGGAGGGCGCACAGCTGATCGCCGCCATGCGCGCCGAGGTGAGCGGCGGTGACTCAGTGCAGCGGCAGCTGCGCTACTGCGTGGGCAAAAAAGAGGCCGGCCGGTGCAGCGTGTGGCTGCGCAGCGGCCAGGTGTGGCAGCGCGCCGAAAGCAGCGCAGACGGCAGCTATCTGGTGTTTACCATGCCGGAGGGCGAAACGGATTTTGCGGTGCTGCGTATGCCGCCGGATCTGCGCCTGCCCGCGGCTTGCACGGGCGCAGCGGTGCTGCTGCTTTTGCTGATGGCGGTGCATCGCCGCCGCAAAAAGCGCGCCGCCCAGGCCGCCCAGGCCGCCCAGGCATAAAAACCGGCGCAGAATTTGCGCTAAGGGCCCCGGCGCAGCCCTTTTGGAAAAAATCTGCCTTAATTTTTGTTGAAAAACTTTGGATTATTATTGCAATTTGCACTTTCGTGCGCTATACTAATTAAATCAAATGCCGGATAATGCCGCGAACAGGGGCGTTATCCGGCAAAACAATCTTTTGGGGCGGCCCGTAAAAAGCAGAGGTTGGCTTTTTGGGGGAGCAGCCCCGGTGAATCAAGGAAGGATCATGACCTTATGGAAAATCTGATGTATGTAGTTCCCGCAGCCGGTGCCGTGGCACTGGTGTGCGCGCTGCTGCTCACCCGGTGGATCACCGGCCATGATGCAGGCGATGCGCGCATGAAAGAGATCGCGGGCTTTATCCGCGAGGGCGCAATGGCATTTTTGCGCCGTGAGTACACCACCGTGGCCGTTTTTGTGGCCGTGGTGTTCGTGCTGATCTGCGTGCTGCCCGGCCTGGGCGTGCGCATGGCTCTGTGCTTTTTGCTGGGCGCCGCTTTGTCGGTGCTGGCAGGCTTTATGGGCATGAATGTGGCCACCCACGCCAATGTGCGCACGGCTGCCGCAGCCCGCACCGGCAGCATGAAAAAGGCGCTGGTGGTGGCTTTCCGCGGCGGCGCCGTGATGGGCCTTTCGGTGGTTGGCTTTGGCGTGCTGGGTCTGGGCGTGCTGCTGTGCGTGCTGGGCGTGGCGGATCTTGAGCTGCTCACCGGCTTCAGCCTGGGCGCAAGCTCCATCGCTTTGTTTGGCCGTGTGGGCGGCGGCATCTACACCAAGGCTGCCGACGTGGGCGCTGACCTTGTGGGCAAGGTGGAAGCCGGTATCCCCGAGGACGACCCCCGCAACCCCGCTGTGATCGCCGACAACGTGGGCGACAACGTGGGCGACGTGGCCGGTATGGGCTCGGACCTGTTTGAAAGCTATGTGGGCGCTCTGGTTTCCTGCACTTTGCTGGCTGGCAGCGCTTCTCTGGGTGTGAACGGCGTGCTGTTCCCCTTTGTGCTGGCAGTGATCGGCATTGCCGCCTCCATCGTGGCCATTTTCTCGGTGGGCATGGGCAAGGCCGATAACCCCGCCAAGAGCCTGAATCTGGGCACCTACCTGAGCGGCATCATCACCCTGGCCGCTGCCTTTGTGCTGGGCAAAAACTTCTTTGGCGTAAACGGCCCGTTTGTGGCTGTGGCCATCGGCATTGTGATCGGCATTGCCATCGGCGCACTCACCGAGCGCGCCACCAGCGCAGAGTTCAAGCCTGTGCAGAGCATTGCCGAGCAGTGCAAAACCGGCCCCGCCACCTGCATCATCAGCGGCCTGGCCGTGGGCATGAACTCCACCATGTTCCCCGTTTTGCTGATCGCCTTGGGCATTCTGGGCGCTTATGCCGCCTTTGGCCTGTACGGCATTGCGCTGGCTGCCGTGGGCATGCTTTCCACCGCAGGCATCACCATTGCTGTGGATGCCTACGGCCCCATTTCGGATAACGCAGGCGGCATTGCCGAGATGAGCGGCCTGCCCGAGGAAGTGCGCGAGATCACCGATACCCTGGACAGCGTGGGCAACACCACCGCTGCCGTGGGCAAGGGCTTTGCCATCGGCTCGGCTGCACTGACGGCTCTGGCTTTGTTTGTGAGCTACTCTCAGGTGGCTGGCCTTGCCTCCATTGACCTGCTGGACCCCATGGTGGTGGCCGGTTTGCTGATCGGCGGCATGCTGCCCTTCCTGTTCAGCGCACTCACCATGAACAGCGTGGGCAAGGCTGCCGGTGACATGATCGAGGAAGTGCGCCGTCAGTTCCGCGGCGATGCCGGTATTATGGCAGGCACCAGCAAGCCCGACTACCGCAAGTGCGTGGATATCTCCACCCGCGCTGCACTGCGCGAAATGATCCTGCCCGGCGTGATCGCCATTGTGAGCCCCATTATTGTGGGCCTTGCCCTGGGCACGGCTGCTCTGGGCGGCATGCTGGCCGGTGCATTGGTGACCGGCGTGCTGCTGGCCATTATGATGAGCAACGCAGGCGGCGCATGGGATAACGCCAAGAAGTATGTGGAAGGCGGCTTCGGCGGCGGCAAGGGCAGCGAGACCCATCATGCAGCCGTTGTGGGCGATACCGTGGGCGATCCCTTCAAGGATACCTCGGGCCCCTCCATCAACATTCTGATCAAGCTGATGACCATTGTGAGCGTTGTGTTCCTGCCTTTGTTCCTGTAAGACCGGCAGGAAGGCTCTATCGGTTTCTTATGCCCGCTGCGGAATTTCCGCAGCGGGTTTTTTGCGCCCCAAAGGCCGAAGGAAAAAATCCATTGACAAAACTCCGCGCTGTCATTACAATTACCTATTGCAAAAAACGATTTACCCCCCAACAAAACAGGAGTGGAAAGCATGAGTGTAAAGATCATTACGGATTCTACGGCGGATATGCCGGACAGCGGCAAAAGCCGCGTGCTGACGGTGCCGATGCATGTGCGCTTTGGCAGCGAGGAATATCTGGACGGCGTGACTTTGAGCCGACAGGACTTTTATGAAAAGCTGGCCCAGAGCAAGGAGCTGCCCGCCACCAGCCAGCCCAGCCCTGCCGCCTTTGCCGAGATTTTTGAGCAGGTGGTGAGCGCAGGGGATACCGCGGTGGTGATCACCATTTCGGCCAAGCTGTCGGGCACCTATCAGAGCGCCTGCATTGCAGCCGAGGAGTATGCGGGCAAGGTGTTTGTGGTGGACAGCGCCACCGTGGCGCTGGGCACCGGCGCTTTTGCCCTGCGCGCCGTGCAGCTGGCCGAGGATGGGCTGGATGCCGCCGCCGTGGCCGCACAGCTGGAACAGGAAAAGCCCTCGCTGCACGTGCTGGCCGTGCTGGACACGCTGGAATACCTGAAAAAGGGCGGGCGCATTTCGCCTGCGGTGGCCTTTGCAGGGGGCCTGCTTTCCATTAAGCCGGTGGTGACCACCCAAAACGGCGAGGTGGCCATTCTGGGCAAGGCGCGGGGCTCTAAGCAGGGAAACAACCTGCTGGTGCAGCAGATCGAAAAGGCGGGCGGCGTGGATTTTGCGCGCCCGGTGCTGCTGGGCTATTCCGGCCAAAGCGATGCACAGCTGCAAAGATATTACGAGGACAGCCGCCCCCTTTGGGAAAACGGCGGCCTTGCGTATGACCCGGTGATCCTGAGCGGCGCCATCGGCACGCATCTGGGGCCCGGCGCGGTGGGCGTGGCCTTTTTTGCGCCCCAGTGAGCGGCGCAGCTTTGCCAATAAAAAAATCGATTTTACGCTATATTTTAATTTTTATGCGGCCGATCGAGCCGCGGCGGAAAGCCCTTTTGGTCAAAAAAAGGGCTTTTTTGCATTTTTGCGAGAAATTTTGAAAAATTTTCATTGTGTTGTGTGCGGCGGTGTGGTATTATAACATTAAGTGCGTTTTAAGGGAGAAAGTGTTTTTTTTTCGTAAGATCGGCGGCAATTTTTTTGCTGCACGCCCGCGCCGCGCGCAGCATGGCTATTACCGATATCAGCGAAAAGCTGGGGGGCGCCGATGGGCAGGAGCGCCCGCTGGTGCTGATCGTGGACGATTCGGCCTTTAACCGGGAGCAGCTGCCCAACATTCTGCACAGCGAAGCGGAAACCAAGCCCGGCTGCTGTGTGGGCGCAAAGGCCGCAGAAAAAGCGCCTGGGGAACAATAAAGAATTAAAGGAAAAGGAAAATCATGCAAAATCAGGAATACGAACTCGATCTGATGGAACTGGCAATCTATTTTTGCCATCGGTGGAAAAAAATTCTGCTCTGCGCGGCGGCGGGCCTGGCCATCGGCTTTGCGGTGGGAACAAGAACGGCGGCCGTGAGCTATACGGCGACGGCGCGGTTTGTGGTAAGCGCACTGTCCTCCACGGCAAATTCTTCTTCGACTGTAAAATCTGAAAAGTCGAATTATGTAGGGGATGCCGGCAGCCTTTTGGGGGAAAACCTGACGGTGGATTCCTCGTCGGACGAGAAAACGGAAATTGAAAAGCGCTATTCCTCGTTTTCGGATTCTGCCGATGTGGCCCTGTATGCGGGCGATATCATGAAAAACGATGTGGTGCTGCAGCCGGTGATCGATTCGCTGGCCCTGGATGCCACCTGCGGTGAGCTGGCAGGGGGCATCGATACGGAATCCGTGGGCAAGGGGCCGATCTTGCAGATCAAGGTCACACGGAAAGACGAGCAGCAGGCCCTTGCCATCTGCCAGAAGATCACAGAGATCGCCCCGGCCGTGATCGAATCGACCACGGATATCAGCGAGATCACCCTGATCTCGGAGCCTGCCGTTATGCCGGAGAGAGCAAAATCTCCGGTGCGCTTGGCCGTGCTGGGCGGGCTGCTGGGCGCTGTGCTGGCGGGCGGCGCGCTGCTTGGGTGCTATCTGTTCAATACCAAGATCCGCAAAGAAGAAGAACTCGTGCGAGTGCTGGGCGTAAAAGCACTGGGGGTGATCCCTGTGGGTGCAGACGGCACGGCAAAGCAGGGGAAGAAGCTGTGTATGCCCGAGCTTGCGCCGAACGAACAAACCCCGTTTGCCGAGGCCTTTAAGGCCCTGCGCACCAATCTGGAATTTTATGCCGCCGAGCAGGACCTTCACACCCTGCTGTTTGCAGCCCCGGAAGCGGACGACAGCCAGCGCACCTTCCTGTGCAATCTGGCACAAGCCCTGCACAGCGCCGGGCACACGGTGCTGCTGGCAGATCTTGACCTGCGCACCGCTGCCGAGGCACCGGGCGTGTGTGAGATTTTAAGCGAAAAAGCAGATGTGGAAAAGGCGATCCGCCATGGCGCACGGAACGGTGTGGACCTGCTGCCCGCAGGGGCTGCCTGCAGTGACCCGGCTGCCCTGTTTTCGCGCGGGGATACGGCGGCTCTGCTGGCCAGCCTGCGCGAAAAATATGATTTTGTGCTGCTGAATGCCCCGAATGTGAACGAATACACCGATGCCGTGGTGCTGAGCCGCCTGGCCGATGCCACTGTGCTGCTGCTGGCAGCCGGGCACACCGGTATGCCTGCCGCACAAAAGTGCCTGGAAAAGCTGAAAACCGTGAATGCCAGGGTGCAGGGCGCGGTGCTGACCCATTACGACCCCAAAAATCTGTAAAATCGCAAGCCTGCCCCCGCTTTGGTGCAGCGGATGCCGCAAACAGGACAAAACGCCGGAACCGCCGGAAAGAAAATGCCCGCAGCGGCTTGCCTGCGCCTGCCTTTACGGTGTATAATAGCGGCAGCAGATATGCACAGGGCCTGCCGGAATGGATGTGCTTTTTTCATAAAATGCCGGTGAGGGCGAGGGTTTGGCTGCAAAGCAGGGATCGCGATGCACACAAAGCTGTGCCCGGGCTGCCGGAAATGTGCCGGGAAAGGGCCGAACGAAATCAGGAATTCGATTTTACAGAGAAGGATAAAGGGAACAAAACATGAAAATTGCAGTTGCGGGCACCGGATATGTGGGCCTTTCGCTGGCTGTGCTGCTGGCACAGCATCACAGCGTTACCGCGGTGGATGTGATCCCCCATAAGGTGGAGCTGATCAACCACAAAAAATCGCCCATTCAGGATGAATACATTGAAAAATATCTGGCGGAAAAGCAGCTGGACCTCACCGCCACGCTGGACGGCGCGGCGGCCTATCGCGAGGCGGAGCTGGTGATCATTGCAGCCCCCACCAACTATGACGATACCAAGAACTTTTTTGATACCTCGGCTGTGGAGGCTGTGATCGAGCTGGTGCTGCAGGTGAACCCTGAGGCCATTATGATCATCAAAAGCACCATTCCGGTGGGCTACACTGCCTCGGTGCGAAAAAAATACCACACGGCCAACATTTTATTCAGCCCGGAATTCCTGCGGGAGTCCAAGGCCCTGTATGACAACCTGTATCCAAGCCGCATTATCGTGGGCACCGACCTTGCCGACGAGCGCCTGGTGAAGGCCGCACACACCTTTGCGGGCCTGCTGCAGGAGGGGGCGCTGAAGCCGGAGATCGACACCCTGTTTATGGGCTTTACCGAGGCCGAGGCCGTGAAGCTGTTTGCCAACACCTATCTGGCGCTGCGGGTGGCCTATTTTAACGAGCTGGACACCTATGCCGAAATGAAGGGCCTGAACACCCGCAACATCATTGAGGGCGTTGGGCTGGACCCGCGCATCGGCAGCCACTACAACAACCCCAGCTTTGGCTACGGCGGCTACTGCCTGCCCAAAGATACCAAGCAGCTTTTGGCAAACTATGCCGGTGTGCCGCAGAATATGATCACCGCGATCGTGGAATCCAACGAAACCAGAAAAACCTATATTGCGGATCATGTGCTGGCACGGGCTGCCCAAAAGGCCGAAGGCCGCGCCCCGGTGGTGGGCGTGTATCGCCTGACCATGAAGAGCAACAGCGATAACTTCCGCCAGTCCAGCATTCAGGGCGTGATGCAGCATCTGCGTGAGCGCGGTGCGCAGCTGGTGATCTTTGAGCCCACCCTGCCCGCAGGCAGCGAGTTTGCCGGGTGCGAGGTAGTGGGCGATCTGGCCGAATTCAAGCGACGCAGCGATGCCATCGTGGCCAACCGCAGCGATGCCTGCCTGGCCGATGTGCAGGAAAAAGTGTATACGCGCGATATTTTCTGCCGCGACTAACGAATAAAAAAATTCTCCGGGCTGTGCCGAACCCTTGGCACAGCCCGGAGAATTTTTTTGCCGCAATGCAGCCGGGGAGCAAAAGCAAACTTTCGTGCTTATATCGTGAATGAAATGAGCACGAAAGGATAATTTTAGTTGACTTTTGTGCTTATTTCACATACAATATAAGCACAAAAGTAAGGTGGTGATGGTGATGAACATGGAGAATCTGGCGCAGAAGCATGAAATTCTGACACCGCAACTTGCAGCAAAGGCAGGCGTATCGAGATTTAAATTTTATCGGTATATAAGGAAAAATGAATATCAACAGGTTGGGCATGGCGTGTACGCAGCCCAAAATGCTTGGCTCGATGAGCTGGAAATGCTGCACCATCGCTGCCCGATGGGGGTGTTTTCACACGATGAAGCGCTTTATTATTATGGATTGACAGACCGTGAACCACTGGTACACACGCTTACGATTTATAGCGGCTATAATGCGCATCGATTAAAAGCGGATGGATGCAAGGTTTACACGGTGAAAAAAGAGCTTCTTGAGGTTGGCAAGCAGACCGTAAAAAGCAATCAAGGCAATGAGATCCCTATGTATGATCTGGAACGAACCATTTGCGATTTGGTGCGAAGCAGAAGCTCCATCGAAATACAGGATCTCCATGCGGCATTAAAAGCGTATGTCGTCAGAAAAGATAAAGATTTGAATAAACTGATGAAATATGCAAAGCTGTTTCATGTGGATAAAATGATCCGAAATTATATGGAGGTGCTGTTGTAAATGGGATTCACTCCGGCACAGATCAAGGGAAAAATAAAAAGCGTGGCACAGAAAAATCATGCAGATGCAAGAACGCTTATGCGAATCTATATGATGGAACGATTTTTAGAAAGGCTGGCCCAATCGGAATACAGGGATCATTTTATTATCAAAGGCGGAATATTGGTTACAGCCATGATCGGCGTTGCAAATCGTTCCACGATGGACATTGACACCAGTGTGAAAAATCTGAATTTATCGGCACAGGATGCGCTGAAAGTGATCGATCAGGTGAAAGAGATAAATCTTGATGACGGCGTTTCTTTTGAGGTTAAAGCCGTTTCCAATATCATGGATGAAATGGAATATCCGGGGATCCGCATTACAATGAATGCCATGATGGGCGGTTTGATCACGCCGTTAAAAATTGATATCTCCACAGGGGATGTGATCACTCCGAGAGCAATAGAGTTTCACTATGATCTCATGCTGGAAGATCGCTCGATCATGCTATGGTCATATAATCTGGAAACAATATTGGCCGAGAAATTGCAGACGGTTCTGGCAAGAGGAATTTTGAATACCAGAATGAGAGATTTTTACGATATACGGATGCTGCTTGATACACAGGAAGATAAGATCGATCAGGCCGTTTTGAAAGATGCTTTCGCAGCAACCTGTAAAAAGAGAGGAACAGCGCATTTGCAGGAGCAGGCTGGGGAGATCATAAAAAGCGTTGAAGAAGACGAACAGCTGCGGGCGCTGTGGCGATCCTATCAGAAAAAGTATTCGTATGCAGCAGATATGGATTATGCCAGCGTGATCGGCGGAGTGAGGGAATTGCTGCAATTTGTTTGATTCGGCCGTGGGATAGGGAGCATAAGATTTTACCGCAAATTGGGCAGAAAGGCGAATCCGTCCATTGTGCAGAAAAACGGGCTGTGCTATACTGACTAAGTTAAGCTACGGCTGTGCCCGGAAAGTTTCGGGCAATATCATAGAAAAAGGGGATCTTATGCGTTCACGCAAGGCGGCCCTGCGGGCCGAAATAGGATTATTTATAGCGGCGCTTTTGCTGTTTTGCGTTTGCGGCGCCGCGCTTTTACACCGGCAGGTGCTGGAGGAAAACAAAGATCCCACCATCGAGATCGAGTTTTCGGACAGCGGCGTGGCCGTGACACCGTATGACCCATATGCCGTGTATGTGGAGCCGGAAACCAACCGGGTGACCATTTTGCAAAAGGGGGAGTACCTGCTCACCGGCTCAGCCGGGGAAGGGCAGGTGGTGGTGGCGCTTTCCAAAAAGAAAAAAGTGAATCTGGAGCTGGCGGGCCTGAGCCTGCACTGCAGCACCGGGCCTGCCATCTGGGTGCGCAGCGCCGACAAGGCCACCATCACCCTGGCCGGAAAAACCGTGAACTTTCTGAGCGACGGCATGGACTATGCCGGGGAGGCCATTGCGGAAAACGAAGAATGCGATGCCTGCGTGTTTTCACAGTGTGATCTGGACATTCGGGGCAGCGGTGCGCTGAGTGTGCAGGGCGCATACCGCGATGCGATCCACAGCAAGGGAGATTTGCGGATCAAAAAAGCCTCGGTGATCGCCGAAGCCCCCTATGCGGGGCTGCACGCCAAAACCGTGCAGATGAACAAGGCAACACTGGACCTGAGCTGCTACACCTACGGCATTCTGGCCAAAAGCAAAAAGCCCGAAAAGGGCTGGGCGGAGGCCGACGCCACCAGCCTTGTAATCGAGGCAGGCTTGGCAGGCATCAAAACCAGCGGCGATCTGCGGCTGCCGCAGTCCAACATGGTGCAGATCCAAAGCGAGACCCCCATGGACTGCGCGGGCACGATGCAGGTGGAAAATCTGCCTGCGTGGATGCAAAATTCCTGACAGCAAAAAAAGTATAAAGCTTACCACTCCCCGCCTGCGTCGAAAAACCGTCAGGCGGGGCTTTTTTGCACAAGTGGACGGGAAAAATGCAACAAAAATGCAGATAGGATCTTTTGAATATGGAAAAAACGCCAAAATTGGCGGTCTTTTATGCAAAATAGATACATAATCTTGCGAAAAGGGCCAAATCGTGATAAGATAGAGCCATGTGAAATTCAGAAAAGGGCCATGCAGGCCCCGGGCTGCGGCGGCGGTGAAATACACCGGAAAGCCGCAGAAAACCGTGGGCTGCATTTGGATACGAACAGGAGAATACACACCTTTGCCGCACAGGGGCCCCGGGCCTTTGCACGGCGGGGGATAGTAAGGAGAATAACATGGGGAAATATTTTGGAACCGACGGCTTTCGCGGCGAAGCCGGTGTGAATCTGACCGCTGACCACGGCTATAAGGTGGGCCGCTTTTTGGGCTGGTATTACAGCGCCCTGCGCGAGCAAAAGGGCAACACCGAGCCCGCCCGCATTGTGATCGGCAAGGATACCCGCCGTTCCAGCTATATGTTTGAGTACAGTCTGGTGGCCGGTTTGACGGCCTCGGGCGCAGATGCCTATCTGCTGCACGTGACCACCACCCCCAGCGTGGCCTATATTGCCCGTGTGGACGATTTTGACTGCGGCATTATGATCTCGGCCAGCCACAACCCCTATTACGACAACGGCATTAAGCTGATCGACAGCGCAGGCGAAAAAATGCCCGAGGAGACCCTGACGCTCATTGAGGATTATCTGGACGGCAAGCTGCACCTGTTTGGCCGCGATTGGCCCGAGCTGCCCTTTGCCAGCCGTGAGCATGTGGGCTGCACGGTGGACTATGTGGCGGGCCGCAACCGCTATATGGGCTATCTGATCAGCCTGGGCATTTACTCTTTCCGGGGCGTGAAGGTGGGCCTGGACTGCGCCAACGGCAGCAGCTGGAACATTGCCAAGAGCGTGTTTGATGCTCTGGGCGCCGACACCTATGTGATCAACAATCAGCCCAACGGCCTGAACATCAACAACAACGCAGGCTCGACCCATATTGAGGGGCTGCAGAAGTTTGTGGTGGAAAAAGGGCTGGACATCGGCTTTGCCTATGACGGCGATGCCGACCGCTGCCTGTGCGTGGACGAAAAGGGCAATGTGATCACGGGCGACCATATTCTGTATATCTACGGCTGCTATATGAAAGAGCGCGGCAAGCTGATCACCAACACGGTGGTGACGACCGTGATGTCCAACTTTGGCCTGTACAAAGCCTTTGACGAGCAGGGCATCGACTATGCCAAAACCGCCGTGGGCGATAAGTATGTATATGAATATATGTCCCAAAACGGCTGTCGGCTGGGCGGCGAGCAGAGCGGGCATATCATTTTCAGCAAGTATGCCAGCACCGGTGACGGCATTCTGACCAGCCTGAAGATGATGGAAGTGATGCTGGCCAAGAAAAAGCCCATGAGCGAGCTGGCCGCACCGCTGAAGATTTATCCGCAGGTGCTGGTGAATGTGCGGGTAACGGATAAGAAGGCCGCGCAGGAGGATGCCGCCGTGCAGCAGGCTGTGGCCAAGGCCGCCGAGGCTTTGGGCGACAGCGGCCGCATTCTGGTGCGTGAATCCGGCACCGAGCCGTTGGTGCGTGTGATGGTGGAAGCACAGGATCACGACATCTGCCAGAAGTATGTGGACGATGTGGTGAATGTGATCTGCAGCCGGGGCTACAAGGCGTAAAAGGGCAGGGCAGCCCCCGGTGCTGCCTTACAGCGGCCCGTGCCCCAGCGGCACAGCCGTGTTTGTAAAAATCAGGAGGATAAAACCTTATGTGTGGAATCGTTGGATTTACCGGTCACCGTCAGGCAGCGCCCGTGCTGCTGGACGGACTGGCCAAGCTGGAATACCGCGGCTATGATTCGGCCGGTTTGGCAGTGCGCAACGGCGAAGAACTGGCCGAGGTGGTAAAGGCAAAGGGCCGTTTGAGCAATCTGATGGAAAAAACCGACGGCGGCAAGGCCTTAAAGGGCACCTGCGGCATCGGCCATACCCGCTGGGCCACCCATGGCGAGCCCAGCATGGTGAACGCACACCCCCATGTGTCGGGCAACTGCACGCATTCCGGCTCGGGCCCGGTGGAATCGGAAGTGGTGGGCGTACACAACGGCATTATTGAAAACTACACCGAGCTGCGCGCCAAGCTGATGAAAAACGGCTACACCTTCTACAGCCAGACCGACACCGAGGTGCTGATCAAGCTGGTGGACTATTACTATAAAAAGTATAATCTGGGCCCCATTGACGCCATTGCCAAAACCATGGTGCGCGTGCGCGGCTCGTATGCGCTGGAAGTGATGTTCCGCGATTATCCGGGCGAGATCTGGGTGGCCCGCAAGGACAGCCCCATGATCATTGGCATTGCCGACGGCGAAACCTATGTGGCCTCGGATGTGCCCGCCATTTTAAAGTATACCCGCAATGTGTATTACATCGGCAATCTGGAATTTGCCAAGCTGACCCCGGGCGAAGCACATTTCTACAATCTGGACGGCGACGAGATCGAAAAGCAGACCACCGAGATCAAGTGGGATGCCGAGGCCGCCGAAAAAGCCGGATTTGAGCATTTTATGATGAAGGAGATCCACGAGCAGCCCAAGGCTGTGAAGGATACCCTGAGCTCGGTGATCCAGGGCGATGCCATCGACCTTTCGGCCGTGCCGCTCACGGACGAGGAGATCAAGCGCTACGAGCAGATCTACATTGTGGCCTGCGGCTCGGCATGGCATGTGGGCATGGCGGCACAGTATGTGCTGGAGGATCTGGCGCAGATCCCCGTGCGCGTAGAGCTGGCATCGGAGTTCCGCTATCGCAAAATGCCGCTGAACAAAAATGCGCTGGTGATCGTGGTGAGCCAGTCGGGCGAAACGGCCGACACGCTGGCTGCGCTGCGCATGGCCAAGGAAAAGGGTCTGGACACCATGGCCATTGTGAATGTGGTGGGCAGCAGCATTGCCCGCGAGGCCGACAAGGTGTTTTACACGCTGGCCGGGCCTGAGATCTCGGTGGCAACCACCAAGGCCTACAGCGCGCAGATCGCCGCCATGTACTGCTTGGCGGTGCAGTTTGCCAAGGACCGCGGCACCATTGACGAGGAAAAATACCGCTATTATATCCACGAGCTGCTGACTCTGCCCGAAAAGATCGACAAGATTTTGGAGGATAAGGAGCGCATTCAGTGGTTTGCCGCCAAGCAGGCCAATGCCCACGACGTGTTTTTTGTGGGCCGCGGCATCGACTATGCCGTGTGTCTGGAGGGCAGCCTGAAGCTGAAGGAAATCAGCTATATCCACTCGGAGGCCTACGCCGCCGGTGAGCTGAAGCACGGCACCATCAGCCTGATCGAGCCCGGCACGCTGGTGATCGGCGTGCTGACCCAGAGCGAGCTGCACGAAAAAACCGTGAGCAATATGCTGGAATGCAAGAGCCGCGGCGCCTATCTGATGGGCCTGACTGCCTACGGCAACTACGGCGTGGAGGATCAGGTGGACTTTACCGTGTATGTGCCCAAGGTGGACGAACACTTTATGGGCAGTCTGGCGGTGGTGCCCCTGCAGCTTTTGGGCTACTATGTGAGCGTGGCCAAGGGCCTGGATGTGGATAAACCCCGCAATCTGGCCAAGAGCGTGACGGTGGAGTAAGCGAACGCGGGAGAAAGCCGCAAAGCGCCCCGCAGGGGCTTCAAGCATTTTCATTTTGCAAAAAAGGAACACAGCCGATCGGTGAAAGCCGAAAAGCTGTGTTCCTGTTTTTTTGGGGCTCTTTGTCAAATGTTGGAGTAAAGCAAGTTCAGGCTTGCGCTGCATCCAAGGCGCTGTTTGCCGGAGGGCGGCTATGCTATGCGGTTTCCTGTACCGATGAAAACAGCCCACGATCTTAAAAGCAAACTCTGGTATATCCGCCTTGCAGGCAGTATAATAAAAGCAGCGGGAAAGCTATAAACAAGGCAGCCGGTAAGCACGGGAAGATTCGCAAAGAGAACTCAAGGAGGGAAAACGATGCGCATTGCGTTGGCACAAATGAAAAACGCGGGGAATATGCGGGAGAATCTGAATAAAAGCATCGGCCTGATCAAAGAGGCCGCCGCAAACAGGGCGGATCTGATTCTATTTCCGGAGGTGCAATTCACCGAATTCTTTCCCCAATATGCAGGGCAGAATGCCGAAAAATACCGGCTGAAGCTGGATTCAGAGGAAGTCAAAAGGCTTCAGGCGGCAAGCCGGGAGCATTCCATTTTATCGGCGCCCAATATCTATCTGGAAGAAAACGGGAAAGCTTATGATGCAAGCCTGCTGATCGGGGCCGACGGCGAAATAAAGGGCATTCAGAAAATGGTGCATATTGCCCAGGCAAAGCAATTTTACGAGCAGGATTATTACACCCCCGCAGACGATGGATTCAAGGTATTTGATACCAAGTACGGGAAAATCGGGATCGTTGTCTGCTTTGACAGACATTACCCGGAAAGCATTCGCACCGAAGCCCTGATGGGCGCAGAGCTGGTGCTGATCCCCACCGTAAACACCAAGGCAGAGCCCTCGGAAATGTTTGAATGGGAACTGCGGGTGCAGGCGTTTCAAAACAGTGTGGCCATTGTCATGTGCAACCGAGTGGGCCGGGAGGGGGAAATGGAGTTTTCCGGCGAATCCATAGCGGTGGATGCAAACGGCGCACGGATCGTGAAAGCCGGGGACGAAGAGCAGCTGGTTTATGTGGAGGTGGATCTTTCTGCTTCTGAGAAAATTCGGAAAAGCAGGCCGTATACCGGGCTGAGAAGGCGGGAGTTTTATCGATAATAAATGATAAAATCAAAACGCCCGGCTGTGCCGGAGCGTGAAGAATCCCTTGCACTGCCGCACTTCCCGGTGAAACGAAAAAGGCCGTTTTGGCTTGAACCAAAACGGCCTTTTGCTGCAAAAATGGGGCCGGGAGTTTCCTCCCGGCCCCATGCGGAGCTTATAGGCGCTTATGGGCCCGTGGGCCGGGGCGCTTTAGTTGCCCTTAAAGTCCTTGCCGAAGGACACGCGGCTGCTGATTACGGTGAACAGGAAGGCCGCCACGGCAATGCCGATGCCCACCAGAGCCGTAACGAGTGCGCCCGAGCTCATGGGCAGCACGATGAACATATTCAGCAGTGCGAAGTAGATCACACTGGTGATGGTGTAGCTCAGCGAGTAGCTGGCCAGTGCGGGGGTATCGTTTTCGGGGTCGCAGATGCGAAGCAGCAGCACGCCGGTGATAAACACGCCGGTGGCCATGCCGAAGGTGCCGATCATCTGCTCGAACCAGTAGCCCTTCAGGAAGCGCTTGCTCATGAGCAGCAGGCCCGCCACGGTGACGATGAAGCCCAGAACCACCATGACCAGAATGGGAACGATGTAGGAGGCCACTGCCTTGATGGGCAGGCTGGCCACAGCGCCGATCACAGCAAATTCGGTGAAAGCGCCGGTGAGGCGGCTCTTGATCTTGGCGTCGACCAGATAGTCTACCTTAAACTTGCACATTAAGCCCCAAATGATGAACATGATGATCATGCCATACGCCCAAACTGACATGCTCTTGAGCACGGGAATGTTGGCGCCCTTGGCAAGCTTTACGGCCATGTAGGCCAGCCAGCAGCCAAAGAAGATGATGGAGGCGTGGAAGGCGAGGGTGTCAATGCTGGAGCCCATGGTGGTTTCACGGCCGGCAGAGCCCTGCTTGGAGATATCCTTTTCAAAGCCCACCTTCATGGGGGTGGGGATATCGGCAGGCTTGCTCAGCACAGCGGTGTGCTGCTTGCGGGCAGCCCAGTTGATCATAATGATGCCCAGAATGATGCCGCCCACCAGGCCGAAGGTGGCGGTGGTGGTGGCTACGCCCTGGCTGACAGAGGCATAGTCAAGGTTCATTTCGCTGAGCATATTGCCCAGGGTGCCGGCAGTGCCGTGGCCGCCCACAAAGCCGATGCCAAGCTCGATGCCGAACTGGGGATACATATCGGGGTAGGAGCCCTTAAAGAGCACATTGGTGAAGTAACCGGCTGCAAACTGCAGCATGGAAACGCCCAGACCAATGCCGATCAGGGGCAGAACGTTCTTCATAAATTCGCCGCTGCCGGAGCCGTCTTTGGTTTGCAGGCGCAGGCCCAGGGGCACGGCCGTGACCACGGGAACGATCAGGATGCCGGGCAGCATATTGTAATAGCTGAACCAGTCAGCCGAAACAGGAAGGACATTCAAAACCTGAGGGCCGAGGATCAGCAGCAAAAAGCCGCCGATCACAGAGGCAGGAATAAATGCCTTTTGCAGGGGCTTGCACACGGCGCGAAGCACCATGCCAATGATCAAAAACAGGCCCAGTAAACCAAGGCTCTGCAGAAGATCGGTTAACATTGCAGATGTCATAAAATTTCCCTTCCTTTCTAAATGGTGATTTGCTTGTGTTCCAATACTTTCCGCAAATCGCACTAATCCTATCTGAGCGGTAGGATTCTCTATGTACTTATATATTAACACTTTGTTCATAATTTGTCAACTTACATTCGGAAAGCGGCGCGAATATATTAAGCAATTAAACATAGCGAAAAGTGAAAAATATATAATAAAACAAGCGGAAAGTTTATATAATTCAGAAATGCCGGAAACCGGCTTTCAATGAAAAAAACCGAAAAAGCCTTGTGAGCCTACACAAGGTTTATGCGCCCGGTTTGTGCAAAATGTGGATCTTCGGCGGAAAAATCACGAGAAGATCGATGGAAAAAACAGTTTTTGGAAAAAGAAGAGGGAGGGGGCCGCGGAGGGCGGCCAAGGCCCGCTGCGATCCGGCGCGGGTGCCTTGAAAAGTGCTATGGGCGGCAAGGCGGAGGTCATACGATCTATGATCCGGCTTGTCAGAATCGTATAGAGGGGCGTATAATACAGTCAAACCGGTTTTGGTGTGCGTTGACCGCAAGACTTGAATTGGAATTGCTTTTACGAGCCGTGAAAAGGCTGAAAGGCACGCCAGACCCATCCGCCAAGGGGCTGCCGCCCCCAAAGGAGGCTGCCATGGTCTACGAAAATATTACAAAAGCTGTTTTTCTGGCAAGGCCCAATCGCTTTATCGCCGAGGTGGAGCTGAACGGGCATAAGGAACGAGTTCATGTGAAAAACACAGGGCGCTGCCGGGAGCTGCTCATTCCGGGGTGTGAGGTGTGGCTCACGGCGCCGGGCACACCGGGGCGAAAAACCGCCTACGATCTTGTGGCCGTGCGCAAGGCAAACGGGGTGCTGTTCAACATTGACAGCCAAGCCCCCAACCAGGTGGTGAAGGAGTGGCTGAGGACGCAGGGGTTCGACAGGGTGCTGCCCGAGTACCGCTATGGAGATTCCCGGATGGATTTTTACATGGAGCGCGGGCAGGAACGGTTTTTGCTGGAAGTAAAGGGCTGCACGCTGGAGATTGACGGCATAGGGTATTTCCCCGATGCGCCCACCCAGCGCGGGGTTCGGCATATCCGGGAGCTGATGCGGGCAAGGGCCGAGGGCTTTCATGCGGCGCTGGCCTTTGTGATCCAGATGGACGGGGTAAAAGAGGTGCGGCCCAACACCGAGACCCATCCGGCCTTCGCCGAGGCGCTGGCAGAGGCGGAAAAAGCCGGGGTAAAGATATGGTTCCTGCGCTGTCATGTGGAGCCGGACAGCCTGCGCATTGTGGACGAGGAGCAGCTGTGACTTTGGGAGAAGCGGCATTCCATCGACTTCTCACATGAATTTTCGTACAGCGGCAAAATAGTTCTTGTGTTGGGCGGCGGTTTACGGTATACTGGAACCACGGCTGTGTTTGGCCGAAAATATGCGCTGTACTTCCGGATCATAGCGGAAGACGGCAGCAGGAGGAAATTGAATATGAAAACTCGTACCAACATTCGTTGGCTTACCCAGCTTGCTTTGCTGGTGGCCATTCTGCTCGTGCTGAACTATACCCCGCTGGGGTATTTGCAGATCGGCCCATTGGCAGCATCGCTGCTCACGGTTCCCGTTGCCATCGGCGCCATGACCATGGGCCCCACGGCAGGCGCCATTCTGGGCGGCGTGTTCGGCCTGACCAGCTTTCTGCAGGCCATGCAGGGCAAAAGCGCCATGGGTGCGGCCCTGTTTCAGGTAAGCCCTGTGGGCTCGTTTGTGGTGTGCTTTGTGATGCGTGTGCTCATGGGCCTGTGCACCGGCCTGATTTTTGCCGCACTGTGCAAGGCCATGCCCAAGCAGGAAAAGCTGAACTGCTTTTTGGGCGGCCTGGCTGCCCCCTTGCTGAACACCGTGTTCTTTATGAGCGCACTTGTGATGCTGTTCTACCAGTGTGAATATGTGCAGGGGCTGGTGGCAAAGCTGGGCGCACAGAACGCCTTTATGTTTGTTGTGCTGCTGGTGGGCGTGCAGGCTGTGATCGAATGGTGTGTGTGCTGCGTGGTGGCCGGTGCCGTGGCACTGCCCGTGCGTAAGTATCTGAAAACGAATTAAAATAAAAGCCGCATACCCGAAGCTTTTGCAAAGCCGGATATGCGGCCTTTTTGCATACCGAGCGGCTGTAAAAAGAGAGGAGCGTACCATGAAGGAAATTTCCATCCGGGAGTTTGAGGGGCTTTCCATCGGTCAGGCGGAAAACAAGGCGGCGGCCACGGGCTGCACGGTGCTGCTTTTGGGCAAAAACGGTGCGTGTGTGGGGCAGGATGTGCGGGGCGGCGAACCGGCCTATGGCCTGCCCGCAGCGCGGGATATAAAGGCAACACCACACAATTCCCGCCTGATGGCTTAAGCACCGCTGCCGCGGCTGCGAAGCACAATCTGCGTTGCAAAAATGCTCGATAATACACAAAGTATTATCTGCGCTTTTTGCTTAGCAGCTTGCACCTCTCGCTCGCTGCATCGGCACTTAGAATTATGCGGTATTGCCTAAAAAAACTGACAGGAGGGTATAATGGAGCTTTCCAAGATCCATCATGTGGCCATCATCGTTTCGGACTATGAGGCCGCCAAGGAATTTTATGTGGAAAAACTCGGATTTTGCGTAAAGCGCGAAAACTATCGCCCCGAGCGGGGGGACTGGAAGCTGGATCTGCGCCTTTCGGATACCGTGGAGCTGGAAATTTTTGCCGAGAAAAACCCGCCCGCCCGGGTGAGCGGGCCCGAAGCCTGCGGGCTGCGGCATCTGGCGTTTTGCGTGGAAAGCGTGGAGGAAACCGTGCGCGAGCTTGCCCAAAAGGGCATTGTGTGCGAGCCCATTCGCACAGACAGCTATACCGGCGGAAAAATGACCTTTTTCCGCGATCCGGACGGGCTGCCTTTGGAGCTGCACGAGTAAAACAGAATAGCGGATCGAAAGCCGTTTTCCTGCCGATGCAGGGAAACGGCTTTTTCACAAAATTCAGGGTTTGGCCATTGTGCATTTCGCGCTGATTTGCTAAAATATCCTACTGTGAAATGCTGTGCGCGGCACGGCAGAATTTTTTGGAACGATAGAAAATGGACGGTGTTATATTTTGCCGGAGCAAAGCTTTGCCGTGTATCGGCACGAGGATAAATATCTGCTTTCGCCTGCCGAGGCCGTGTATCTGCGCGGGCTGCTGCGGGGCGTGCTTACGCCGGATGCACACGGCGATTATGCGATCCGCAGCCTGTATTTTGACACGCCGGATCGGCGCGACTACAACGAAAAGCTGCTGGGCCTGCGTGACCGCAAAAAGCTGCGCCTGCGCACCTATTCGGGCCGCAGGGAGGACCCTGTGAAGCTGGAGATCAAAAACAAATCCGAAAATTTTTCCCACAAGGAAACGCTGGTGATCACCTCGCAGGAGGCGGAAAGCCTGATCCGCGGCGAGTGGGAGGTGCTGGATGCCTACCAAAGCACCACGGCGCGCCGGTTTCAGAATTTTGTGAAAAATGAAGGCCGCCGCCCGGCCATGCTCATCGACTATGAGCGCGAGGCGTTTTTGTGCCCGGCGCAGCGTGTGCGCATCACCTTTGACAAGCACATCCGTGCCGCCCACAGCGATGCCTTTTTTGACCCCAATGTGCCCATGGTGGGGCTGCATTCGGGGCAGATCACGGTGCTGGAAGTAAAGTATGACAGCTTTTTGCCGGCCTATCTTTCGCGCCTGCTTTCCAGCTGCTGCCTGCAGCAAACCTCGGTGAGCAAGTATTCCACTGCCTGTGAATTTTGTGTGTGATCGAAAAAAATAAAAGCATGCGGCGCAGCCGCAAAATAAGGAGGATCTTTTTGTGAATCGAAATCAGCTTACCAGCTATCTGCTCTCGCGCAATGTCACCATCACCCCGCTGGAGGCCGTCACCTGCCTGTTGTGCGCTTTGGTGCTGGCCATGTTTATGTATTATATCTACCGCAAAACCTACACGGGCGTAGCCTACAGCCGCAATTTTAATGTATCGCTGGTGCTTTTGGCCATCATTACCACCATCGCCATGCTGGCCATCGGCAACAACCTTACGCTTTCGCTGGGCATGGTGGGCTCGCTTTCCATCATCCGCTTCCGCACAGCCATCAAGGAGCCCAAGGACATTGCGTTTGTGTTCTGGGCCATCAGCATCGGCCTGTGCTGCGGCGCAAGCATGTACATTATTTCCGCGCTGGGCAGCGTGATGCTGGCCGTGGTGCTGGTGGTGTTTGCCCGCCATCCCTACGACAGTGCTGCCTATCTTCTGGTGGTGCGCGGCCAGGCCGGGGCCCTGCCCACAGCCGACATTCGCGCTGCGCTGGATGCCTGCAGCAGCCGCATTCGCCTGCGCATGAGCAACTCCACCGCCCATGAGGACGAAATGACCTGGGAGCTGTATCTGACCGGCAAGGGGGACAGCACGGTGGAAAACCTGCGTGACCGTTTGGCCGCATTGTCCGGCATCAGCAGCATCAACATCGTTTCGTATGCAGGAGAAACTCTGGGATGAAACCGATTCTGAAAAAATGTGTGCGCCTTGCCGCCGTGCTGGCTGCTTTTGCGGCGGCTGCGGTGCTGGCCGCCTGTGCGCAGAGCGCTCGCCCCGGCACGGTGAGCGCCCTTTTGTGCAGCCCGGAAGAATTTGAAAGCCTGCAGGCGGCGCGCACCCCAAGCGAAGCTGCGCTGGTGACCGGCCTTTCCATCGGCGGCACCGAGCTGGTGCAGGACAGCGAAACCGGCGTGTATTATTATGCCCTGCCGCAGGGGGCGCAAGGCGATGCGCCCAGCGTGAGCTTTGCGGGAGAGAACGGCACGAAATTAAAAATTTTGCAGGATTTTGCGGGCAAGGCCCTGCCCAGCGGCGGCACCGTGCAGCTGCTGGCCTATACAAAAACCGAATACCAGACTTTGCAGCTGGTGTGTACGCCGCTGCCCATTTTGAGCCTGCAGGTGCCCGGCCAGCCCGAGCAGATGGAAAAATACCAGAGCAGCGAGCTGCGCCTGACCCTGTATGACAACCGCCCCAGCGCCGGGGCATCGGTGGTGCAGGGAACGGGCAGCATTCATGTGCGCGGCATCGGCAGCGCCCGGTTTGACAAAAAGGGCTTCCGGTTTACCCTGCGCCACGCAAACGGCGAGGAAAATGATATGGCCCTGCTGGGCCTGCGCAATGACGGCGACTGGATCCTGTATGCAGGCTACACCGAGGCGGAAAAGATCCGGCAGGTGTTCACGGCCAATTTGTGGCGGGAAAGCTGCGGCGAAAGCAATGCCTTCGGTGTGCAGAACAGCAACGAATACCGGTATACCGAGCTGTTTTTGAACGGGCGCTACTGGGGCCTGTATGCGCTGAGCTATCCCATTGACGGCAAGCAGCTGCAGGTGGGCGAGGGCGAGCATACTTTTTCCAAGCAGGATTTTTTGGTGAGCGAAACCAAGATCGACTTTGATGTGCCTGCCGAGATCCCGGGCTATGAGATCATTGCGGGCGACACCGTGAACACGGACTGGGCCCGGGTGTGGGCCCCCCTGAAGCAGTATTACAAAACGCTGCTGGGCGCACAGCAAGCAGACACCCAGGCGCTGAAGCAGCTGGCAGACGAGCAAAGCGCCATCGACTGCTGGCTGTTTACCAATCTGGTGCAGGGCGTGGATCAGGTGCTGGACGAAGGCACGCTGTATAACTATCGCCTCACCACCAAGCAGACCCCGGACGGGGTGCGCATTCTGTTTACGCCCTGGGATTTTGACCTGACCTGGGGGGCTGTTTCGGCCGAGGACCCTTCGGCCTCACTTTCACCGCAGGACCATGTGCTGATGACCCTGAACCCCATACACAAGCTGCTGGCCTACGGCGATGCCGAAACGCTGGCCGCTGTGCAGCAGCGCTATCAGGCGCTGCGGGCGGGCGCATGGAGCGAGGAAAGCCTGATGCGTATGCTGGACGAATGCGAAGCGGCGGTGTTTGCCTCGGGGGCCTATGAGCGTGACTATGCCCGCTGGCCGCAAACCGCCCACTGGGATGGAATGCAGGATCTCGGCGAATTCCGCGCCTATGTGAAGGCCCGCCTGGCCGCCATGGATGCCTTTATGCAGGAGCTGCAAAACGGCGTGGGTGCGGCAAAGCTTGGCTGAGCTTTTCGGTAAAACAAATACTGCCGTGCAATGCACGAAAAATCCATGGACAGCGCGGCGGAAATCAATATACTATAACTGTACAAAGTGCTTTGAAAGCATTTGCGAATTGCCGCAGCGGCTATAAATTTCTCTGTTTTTGACTGATAAACAGAGAGGTTTGCAGCCGCTGTTTTTTTGCGCCCAAGGCAGGGCACAAAATTCGATAAATGGGAAAGAAAACAGAAAGGATAACGCATATATGTGGTTTATTTTTGTGCAGCTTTTGGGGCTGATCCCCTCGCTGATCGCCATCACCTCGCTGCAGTCGGCCGATCGCAGGCGCATTCTGAGCCTGCAGCTTCTGTGCTGCGGAATGTGGATCCTGCATTACGGCATTTTGGGGGCCGGAACCGCCGTGGCCACCAACTGCATTGGCATTCTGCGGGCGCTGCTGTGCCGCTATAACGACCGCCCGTGGGCCAAAAGCCGCCTGTGGCTGGCCGTTTTGATGGGCCTGTATCTGGCCAGCGCCGCCGTGACCTGGCAGGGAGCCCCCAGCGCCTTGCTGACCTTTTCGATGCTGTGCACCACCGTGGCGCTGTGGGTGCATGATATGCGTGTGACTCGGTTTTTGTATTTGCTCAATTCCCCGCCGATCCTTTTGGCCAACCTGCTGCTGGGCTCGTACAGCTGCGCCGCCATTGAGGTGCTGGCGCTTTCCAGCTTTGCGCTGGCCGTGTATCGCTACGACATTCGCCCCGCCCGCCAAGGCGCAGCGGCAAAGCCCTGAGAGAAACAAAAAAATTGGAGGCTGCAGGCAGTCTCCAATTTTTTTATCCTCAATAGCCTCAAAACCGAGAGGGCTCTTATAAAAAGCCAGCTTTTGCGCACTGTGAATGACTGAAGTCGGCTTCGGCGAGTCGTTTTAGTTCCAGCCTTCACCGCCCATAATAGATTCTTTTAAGTTCTGTTATCCAAACAAAACTTCAATTTCTTTCTCGACCTCATAAATTGTTTTTTTATTAAAAATAGGGGCTTTTTCAAAGGTTGATACACATTCGTTTCTTGATGTCCCTGTTTTTTTAAACAAGGTAGAGGATGTATCAATGTTGGTCACTTCTATGGTGTATTGATTTTTTGTTACATATCCGGAAAGCATATAGCGTTCACCGCAATAAAGAAACTCCATTTCTGGATTATAATATAGTTCATCCATGAAATCCTGAAAGCTTTTTCCTGTCATTGACTTCTTCTCCTATAGTAATCCAAATAAGTGCGAATCGTATCATCGCTTATATTTTTGAAATATTTGCGATAGTGAAAAATTTCTTCAGGAGTCATTAGACGTCCTTTTTCTCGGTTATCAATGCCTGGTTTGGAGAACTCGTGAATATGGAATACACTTTTCCCGTTCTCAGATAATCCGCTTTCAAAATGAAATCCGATTTCTTTTGTGATATTATGCGTGGTGTCATATTCCCGATACTGTCGAAATACGCCATTCTTATCCAATAAAATGTATGCTGTAGAAGAATGTGCTTCTACAGGCATATTAAAACTGCTTTTTTTGTTAATCGGCTCAAGAACTTTTACACCGTCAATGTTGTCAACAGTTTTATATTGATATGATACAGGATTCCCTACTGCAAAGGTGCCTCTACCTCCCATGTCAGCGCGCCACCTTTCGGGATGTCCAATAATCTACATTGATGATATTTCCTTCCATTTCAGGGAGCGGTTCTCCAAAGCAGATGATACTTTTGGGATTCAACTTGTTCAGCATTGCATTATAGCCTCGCATAAATTGCAGTTTCGAGCGCTTGCAGCCGAGAGTGCTAACCGCAACTGTAGCATTTTGCTCTACGCCATCGAAACAGAATTCGAAACTTCTCGGGGTTCCCCAACTGATTGTCGGAATGACCGTTAGGCCATGTTCCTGCCAATATGCGCCAACCCATCGATTTTTTGCGACACTCTCCAACTGTCGCCATAAGTTCATATCAGCATATGTGGAAAAATCCGGCGTAAGCAGGAATTCATATTGCCCATATTTTTTTAATGTTCGCTTTGGATTGGTATAAATTCCTTCGAAGCGGTAATCATCTACAAAGAAATGTACACCACTCGCGCGATTGAGAACACTCTCTTTGCTTCGTGTATCAGAACATGCAATCAGAGAAATTGCAGATGTGTCAATCTCCTGCTTGCGAACAAGTGGAATATTCCATCGACCATGTCCTTCGTAGGAATTTCGCATAAAAAGTGGATTTCTTCTCATCGTTTTACTAGTCATGTATTATTACTCCGATCTGCGGCAACTGCCGTCTTTTGTTTGTTTTGACAATAGACTTTTGCTGCAGAAAATGCTAAAATAGCCTTGTCCCTATGGATATATTTAGCATTTTCCGTCTGAAAGCACATTTGTTTGCTGCGCCAACAGCATTCAGATGTGCTTTTCGTTTATTACCAACATACCTGCACCACCTCCTTTATTGTCTTTGGTGTGATTTTTTGCAACTTTTAACTGGATTTTTGCAGCATCCATGCTAACACCACATTTTTCACTGACTTCAACTGCAGTCATCCCTTTGATTAGATATGTAGAAACTAACAATTCTCCGCCAAAAGCATTTGCTTGCCACTCGGGATCTTCAAAAGGACGCAATTTCTCGTTTGGTGCTAATTTGCATAGAGCGATAGAAGTATCATTATGCATGAACAGGTGACCAATCTCATGTGCAATGGTTAATCTGTCACGCCCATGTCCAGCAACAGCGCCTAAATAAACATCTTCTCTAATGCGAATCAAGTGCCTGCTTGGATATGTTTCGCCATGTTTATTGCCCATTTCTGTTTGAGGAACAATCTCCAATTGAAAGTTAGGAATCAGGATGGGGAGAATATTTTCCAAAAATTGAATAATCGGAAAGTATAGTTCATCCTCTAAATGAACTTTTTTCTTTAAATAGCAGATGAAATATTGAATGTCTTTTCGAGAAATAGCAGATGCCTTATAACAACTCATTCCTTATGATTACCACCTTGTAAAATTTTTTTAATTTCTTCAACCTGAAAATCATCAATTTCGGAAAACTTCCGAGCAAATGAAACAGCCAATTCCCTACACCCCATTGATGTATCATAAAGATTTATTTCGATGCTATTTTCAGTATTTGCAATTGCTGATGTAAAATCATCTCGCTGATTTTCATCCAATTGGTAGATATCACAAATTTTCTTGTTCCATGTAGCAGGCATTTTCTTTTTGCCGTTTTCCACAGCTGACAAAAAAGATACAGTGACCCCTAATTTTTCAGCCATATCCTTCAAAATTTCGCCATGATCAATTCTTAGCTTCCGTAGGAATCTTCCAATATTTGTAAGCATGAGTTTATCCTCCTAAGTTTGGTGCATTCGAATGCACCAATAGTATACACCAGAATTTCAAATAAGTCAACCTCTTGGTTGAATGCCTTCTCGCTTTGGTGAAAGACTCGAAATGAAATGTGCAAAAACAATATGCTTGTGTGAAGGTACCGGCATATAAATAAAATCGTATTAGAGAAACGATAAAAACAAAATTGCATTTGAGACAGACTGTGAATAAATCCTGTTGGTTTAAAATGAAAGCGCATTGATCTTATTAGCATGCAAATGAACGCAGTTGGTATGATTCATGCTACCAATTTACTTTATCACGGTGCAAGCACAGAAGCGGTTTGATTTTACAAGCTGAATAGGAGGCTGCAGGCAGCGGCTCAATAAAACAAGTAGATCATGTTTTCAGGAAGCGGCTTGAGCACTCATGCCGCTTTTCTGTTCATAATGTCATGGAGTCATTCGGCAGGGAGTATGCCGTTATAAAAGAAATCGTCTTGACGGAATTTATATATGCGTAAAACGAATGCCCGTTATCGGCACTGTTGGCCGATAACGGGCATTTTCTTTTGATCAGTTGTTTTCTTCTGTGCTTGCAACAAGGCGGTCAAAGTCGCTCTGATACAGCCGATCCTGAATGACACGATACTGCTCAAATTCGCTTTCCGCAAATGCTTTTGCAATCGCTGCGGTGACCTTGCCCTTGTTTTGCAGAATCTCTGCATCGTTGAATTGCAGGAATGCATCCAGCTTGGTTGCGCACGGCAATAATGGCGGATGGAAAGTAGAACTTATATGGAGCGATTTTTCTGCTATCCGCAACTTGTGCAAAATTTGCACAAGTTGAATCTTCGGGCAAGTCGCTACCTTTATAGCGATTTTTCAAACGATCATCATCCGGCACAAATCCCTTGTGCATAGATCCTTTCAGAATGCCGGTTGCTCATATACGAAATTGTGTGCCCCGTTTGGTTTTGCCCCGGTAACCAACGGATAATACCATCCAGATTATAAAATTCGGCCTGATAAGTCTTTCCGTCGGATGCAGCTGCTGCATATTTTGCAACAGCAGCATCTCGGATAGGCTCGCCCTGCTGCAAAAGCGGCATTGGCAAACTGCCCATGAGAGCATAGCCGCAATTTTTATCCTCAGGTTTCCAGGCCCAGCGCGATCTGCTCGGCTGTGATGGGCAGTGTGCGGTGCCACACGCCGGTGGCGCGGTAAATGGCGTGGGCAATGGCGGGGGCGGGGGTGTTGATCACGATCTCGCCGATGGATTTTGCGCCAAAGGGCTGGGTGGGCTCAAAGCTGGATTCAAACTCCACCTGCAATTTGCCCATATCCAGGCGCGTGGGCAGGCGGTATTGCATAAAGGAGTTTTCCAGAATCTGCCCCCGGGAGCCGTAGGTGACATTTTCCATCAGCGTGTGGCCGATGCCCTGCACAATGCCGCCCTCGGTCTGAATGCGGGCCAAAGCGGGGTTGATGGGGGTGCCGCAGTCCACCACGGCCTTATAATCCAGCACGGTCACCACGCCGGTGCGGGTGTCCACCTCGATCTCGGCCATGCCCACCATGTAGGGCGGGGGCGAAACCGGCGAGGCGCAGCTGGCGGCGGCTTCGGCGGTGTGGGAGCTGTTGAGCTGCGATTTTACGGCAAGCTGCGTAAGGCTTACAAAGCGCTGCTCACCGCCCAGCTCTTTTACGCCGCCCTTCACGAATTCCAGCGAATCCTCGGGGCAGGAAAGCAGCTCGGCCGCAATGCCGATCAGATTTTTTTTCAGTTTGTCGCAGGCTTCGCTCACGGCCTTGCCGGTCAGGTAGGTGGTGGAGGAAGCATACGAGCCGGAATCGTAGGGCGAGGCATCGGTGTCGGCACCGAAAACGGCCACATCGTCCACCGAGCAATCCATGCATTCGGCGGTCATCTGCGCCAGAACGGTGTCACAGCCGGTGCCCATATCCGCAGCGCCGATCATCAGATTGAAGGTGCCGTCGTCTGCTAGGCGCACCACAGCCGAGCCCACATCCAGATTGGAAATGCACGAGCCCTGCATGGCCATGGCCACACCGGCGGCGCGAATGCGGCCGTCGCCCATATCCCGCACGGGGTATTTATGCTCCCAGTCAAAGATCTGGCGGCAGCGCTCCATGCAGCGGTCCAGCGCGCAGGCGCGGGCGGTTTCGCCGTAGTAGGCGGGCATATACATGCCCTCACGCAGCATGTTGGCATCGCGCAGGCGCGTGGGGTCCTGCCCCAGCTTTTCGGCCAGCTCGTTCACGGCCGATTCCAGCGCAAACAGGCCCTGCGTTGCGCCGTAGCCGCGGTAGGCACCGGCGGCCTGCACATTGGTGTACACCACATCATAGCCAAAGCGGAAGGCCTCCAGCGAGGCGGTGTACAGCGGAATGGATTTGTGCCCCGAAAGGCCCACCGTGGTGGGGCCGTGCTCGCCGTAAGCGCCCGAGTTGGAAAGGGTGTACAGGTCCAGCACGCGGATGCGGCCCTCTTTGCTGGCACCCAAACGCACGCGCACCTGCATTTCGTGGCGGGGCGAGCCTGCGATCTGGGATTCCTCACGGGTGTAGATGATCTCGGCAGGGCGGCCGGTTTTGAGCGCCACAAAGGCCGGGTAAACATCGCACACGGCGGTTTGCTTGGCGCCAAAGCCGCCGCCGATGCGCGGCTTTTCCACGCGGATGCGGCTTTTGGGAATGCCCAGCGCGTTGGAAAGAATGCGGCGCGTGTGGAACACGATCTGCGTGGAGCTGATCACGTGCAGGCGGCCGTATACATCCATCTCACAGTAGGAGCGGAAGGTTTCCATCATGGCCTGATTGAAGGCCCGTGTGTGGTAGGTGCGGTCGATCACAATGTCGCAGTCGGCCATCACGGCATCCACATCGCCGTCCTGCTCCAGCCCACTGGCCACCAGATTGCGCCGGTTGTCGCCGCCCACCGGGCAGGGCGGGAACCAATCCTCCTCGGGGTGTACCAGAAGGGGATTGTCCTTGGCGGTGCGGAAATCCAGCAGGGGCTCCAGCACCTGATATTCCACCTTGATCAGCTTCAGGGCTTTCTGGGCGGCCTTTTCGTCCTCGGCGGCCACAATGGCCACGGCATCGCCCACAAAGCGCACATGGCGGTCTAAGATCAGGCGGTCATAGGGCGAGGGCTCGGGAAAGGTTTGCCCGGCAATGGCAAAGCGCTTTTGGGGCACATCCTCCCATGTGTAAACATCCACCACGCCCGGCACTTTTTTGGCAATGTCGGTGCGAATGCTCTGCACAATGGCGTTGGCGTGGGGGCTGCGCAGCAGCTTGACCACCAGCGGGCTGCGGCTGCGCACGATATCATCGGTGTAAACGCCCTTGCCGAGCAAAAGCTGCATCGAGTCTTTTTTGCGCATCGTTTGGCCCACGGTGCGGAAATTGGTTGGCTGGCTCATGCGTTTTCCTCCTTTTTGGCGTTTCTGGTGTTTAAAAAGCTGCGAATGCCCCGCAGCTGGCCCTCGTAGCCCGAGCAGCGGCACAGATTGCCCGCCAGAAATGCGCGGATCTCATCGTCGGTGGGGTCGGGGTTTTCCCGCAGCAGCGCAATGGTGTTCATCACAAAGCCGGGGTTGCAGAAGCCGCACTGGTCAGCCCCCTGATCGGCGATAAAGCCCACGAATTCCTGCGCTTCGGCCTGCAGGCCCTCCAATGTGTAAATGCTGTGCCCGGCTGCGCGCGCCGTGAGCATCGAGCAGGAAAGAATGGGCTGGCCGTCCATCAGCACGGTGCACAGGCCGCACACCTCGCTTTCGCAGCCGCGCTTTACGCTGAGGCAGCCGTGATCGCGCAGAAAATCGATCAGCAGCAGATCCGGCGAGATCGAGGCCGTTACCGTGCGGCCGTTCAGGGTGAGTGTGATCTCCATTATACTTCCTCCTTTTGCGGGGCGGTGAGGCGGGCAAAGCAGCGCTCGCCCAGCACAGCGGCCAGATGGGTGCGATAGGCGGCGCTGCCGCGCAGATTGCTGCCCATGGGCACCGCCTCGGCCAGCATTTTGCCGAAGGCGGCAGCGCTTTCGGGCATTTGGGGCAGGGTGACAAGCACCGCACGGTCCGGCCGGGCCCCCACGGCAGCGCGCAGCGCGCCGTTTGCCAGCACCACCGAGCAGTTGAGGGCAGGAAAATCGGTTTTCTGGGTGCGCACGGTGCTGTAGGCCATTTTCACAGGCGTTTTTTTGAGGATCAGGCGCACCAGAATGTCGCGGTCATAGGGCTTTTCGGCAAATTCCGAAAGCGGCAGGATGCCGCCGTGAAACAGCTCTACAGAGCTGTCCAAGGGCAAAAACAGCGTGAGTAGATCGCTGAAGCCAAAGCGCCCCCACAGGCTGCCGCCCAGGGTGGCCATGTTGCGGAACTGCACGCCCACGATATCCTTGACGGCCTCGGCCATGGCGCCGCCGGTGTAAGCGGCCAGAATGGGCGAGGTTTCCAGCTGGCGCAGGGTGGTCATGGCGCCGATGGAAATTTCCTCCTCGGTTTCGGTGATGGTGTTTAAGCCCAGCTCACACAGATCGATGGCCGTGCCGATGCGGCCGCCGCTCATGTTCAGCCACATCATACCGCCCAGGATCGTGCTGGTTTTTTTCTGGTTGAGTTCATAGGCTTCGGCCAGCGTTTTGGCTCGGTGGTAGGTTTGTATGGTTTTCATGTCGGTTCTCCGTTCCCGCCGCTTGGCGCGGCTGTATGGCGGCTGCGGCCCGGCACGCCCGGGGCAGCTTTTTTAATAATGTATAAGAATCACCATTATTATAGCAAATCCGGATTGTTTTTGGAATGCAAAAGTGCTATAATGCCGGTACTTATTTTTGGGGGCATGGCCCGGTGCTGCCATGCCGGGCCATGCGGCAAACACAAAAGGCGGGAGAAACGCAGATGAAAATCACCACAAAGGTGCTGCTTTTAGACGATGACGGCCAAAGATTTTTCGGTGACGGGCCTTATCAGCTGCTGCTGGGGCTGGAAAAAACCGGCTCGCTGCGGCAGGCGGCAGCCGAGATGGGCATGGCCTATTCCAAGGCGCTGCGCCTTGTAAAGCAGGCAGAAAAAGGGCTGGGGTATGCGCTTACCGCCCGGCACACCGGCGGCACGGCGGGCGGCGGCAGCCGGCTGACCCCACAGGGAAAGGAGTTTTTGCAGCGGTATGGAGCCTACAAAGCAGCCTGTGAGCAGGCTAACGCCCAGCTCTATCTGGAATATTTTTCTGGCCAGCGGTAAGCGCCACCTGCTGCTCACGGGCGGGCGGGGCATCGGCAAAACCACGGCGCTTTGCGCCCTGCCCCTGCCGGTGGGCACACCCTGCATCCGCAGCGCTCTTGTGCCCGGAAAAGGTGTGTGGCTGGCCGGGCCTTGGGGAAAAACGCAAATTCAGATCGGGGCCATCGGGCAGGCATCGGCGGCGCTGCCCCAGCAGCGCATGAAGCCGCTTGAGAGCGGCCTGTGCGAGGCGGCGGGCGCAGTGCGGCATGCGGCAGCAGCCCCAAGCGAGTTTGTGCTGCTGGATGAAATCGGCTTTTTGGAGAGCGGCAGCGAATGCTATGCCGCCGCGCTGGACACACTGTTTGCCCAAAAGCGCGTGGCGGCGGCCGTGCGCAAGCAGGAGCTGCCGTTTTTGCAAAGGCAGCTCAGCCGGCCGGACGCGCTGGTGCTGGATCTGGATGCGCCTGCCGCGCAGATGGGCTGCGTGATCATGGCCTCGGGGCTGGGGCGGCGCTTTGGCGGCAGCAAGCTGCTGGCCGAATTTTGCGCAAAGCCCCTTTTGCACTACACCCTGCAGGCCACCAGCGGCCTGTTTGCAGACCGTGTGGTGGTTACCCGCAGCGCCGAGGCTGCCCGCTTTGCCCAAAGCTGCGGTGTGCGCACGGTGCTGCACACGCTGCCCGCCCGCAGCGATGCCGTGCGCCTTGGGGTGAAGGCGCTGAAGCCCGGGCTGGCCGGGGCGGTGTTCTGCCCGGCTGACCAGCCCTGCCTGACGCCCGAAACGCTGCTGGCCCTGGCGGCAGCGGCCCAAAGCGTGCCCGAATGCCTGTGGCGCACGGCCTTTGGCGGGCAGGTTGGCGCGCCCGCGGCGTTTTCACGCCGTTTTTTTGCCGAGCTGTGCTGCCTGCCCGCAGGGCAGGGGGGCGGCGCTGTGCTGAAAGCCCACCCGCAGCTTGTGCGCTGTGTGCAGGCACAGCGCGCCGAGGAGCTGTTTGATATTGATACCAAAGAGGACTTGGAAACGCTGCAGCGAAGGATTTTAAAGTGCTCCGCAGACTGAAATTTTTGCAAATGCAGCTGTTCGCTTTTGAGCAGCCCAAAGAAATTTTCGTTTTTCACTTTGAATGGCGAATTCTATTTACCACTTTTGAAAATATATTGATTTTGGTAAACAGAATGGATGTAATATCATTGCGAGGTGAAATAAGATGAAACTGATTGACCGTAACCAGTATTTGGTAAATTGGGATAAATCATAGGTAATAGGTAATATGCCTGCATTGGTTTTGCTGCCCAATTCTATGATCATTGAGCCAATGAAAGGATCTAAAGACATTATAGCGGGACTTGTGCTCAAATCGGGCACAAGTTTCTTTTATTTTAGAACCACAAATTTAGGGCATCCATAAATTTATTAAAATTTTCTTTTAATAACCTATTGACATGCTGGGTAAGTTGGTTATAATAATAGCATCAGCCGCAGCAAAGAGCGGCTGCCCCCTCTACATCTTAGGAAAGGGATGCATTTGTATGAACCATTATTTCCTTCAGCTGCTGCGCAGCAATTTTCGATTTGGGCGAATGTGAGCGTTTTGGCGAAAAGACCCTTTGACCGAACCAAACACATTACAAACCAATCGAAAAGAGGAAATGATTATGTCGAACTATAAATTTGAAACCTTGCAGCTTCATGTGGGCCAGGAGAATCCTGACCCCGCCAGCGATGCACGCGCTGTGCCCATTTACGCCACCACCAGCTATGTGTTCCGCAACAGCCAGCACGCAGCCGACCGCTTTGGTCTGGCCGATGCAGGCAATATTTACGGCCGCCTGACCAACTCGACACAGGGCGTGTTTGAGGACCGCATTGCCGCTCTGGAGGGCGGCGTGGCCGGTTTGGCCGTGGCCTCGGGCGCTGCCGCCATCACCTATGCCATTCAGGCACTGGCCAAGGCAGGCGAGCATATCGTGGCGCAGAAAACCATTTACGGCGGCACCAGCAACCTGCTGGAGCATACGCTGCCGCTGTACGGCATCCAGTCCACTTTTGTGGATGCGCACGATCTGGCTCAGGTGGAAAACGCCATTCAGCCCAACACCAAGGCGGTGTATATTGAAACGCTGGGCAACCCCAACTGCGATATTCCCGATATTGACGCCATTGCCGAGATTGCACACCGCCACGGCCTGCCGCTGGTGATCGACAACACCTTCGGCACCCCGTATCTGATCCGCCCCATTGAGCACGGCGCAGATGTGGTGGTGCATTCCGCCACCAAGTTTATCGGCGGCCACGGTACCACCCTGGGCGGCGTGATCGTGGACGGCGGCACCTTTGACTGGGCTGCCTCGGGCAAATATCCGTGGATCAGCGAGCCCAATCCCAGCTACCACGGGGTGCGCTTTACCGAAGCCGCCGGAAAGGCTGCCTTTGTGACTTATATCCGCGCCATTCTTCTGCGCGATCAGGGCGCCTGCATCAGCCCCTTTGCCGCATTTTTGCTGCTGCAGGGCACCGAGACCCTGAGCCTGCGCCTGGAGCGCCACGCCGAAAACACCAAAAAGGTGGTGGAGTATCTGGCTGCCCATCCGCTGGTGGAAAAGGTGAACCACCCCAGCCTGCCCGATCACCCCGACCATGCGCTGTACCAGCGCTATTTCCCCAACGGCGGCGGCTCGATCTTTACTTTTGAGATCAAGGGCGGGCGCAAGGAAGCCTTTGCATTTATTGACCATCTGAAGCTGTTCAGCCTGCTGGCCAATGTGGCCGATGTGAAGAGCCTGGTGATCCACCCGGCCTCCACCACCCACAGCCAGCTGAGCGATGCCGAGCTGGCCAATGTGGGCATCAAGCAGAACACCATTCGCCTGTCCATCGGCACCGAGCATATCGATGATATCCTTGCCGATCTGGAGGCCGGTTTTGCCGCCGTAAAGGGCTGATCTATGCCATTTTTTCATTTCTCCTGAATGTTCGTGACGAAACACCCCGGGTAAGCAAGCGCCCGGGGTGTTTTGCATGCGCAAACCGCCCAAAGAAGTTTCGATTTTTTTGGGTAGTAATACAGGAATTTATTTGCTATAATGATTAGAATAGAATCAAAGATTTTAATGCCGCGTTATCGCGCAAAATAAATTTCTCTGAAAAGATGGCGGCGCACAAAGCCTTGGCGCTGCTTCGGGAGGTTATCAGAATGAAAAAAACAGCACATACCGTGATCCGCGAGGGCAATGTTTACACCATTGCCGCTGTGAACAACCGTGTTTTGGAAGTGGCCGATTACAACACCGAAAACGGCGCTTCGGTGCGCCTGTGGAGCTATGAGGGCCAGCCCTGGCAGCAGTGGAAGTTTGTGGAGGCCGGTGAAAACGAATGGCGCATTGTGAACTGCTTTACGGACAAGGCCATGGATCTGGCACTGGGCGGCAACGCCAACGGCACATGGGTGCACCAGTGGGCCAGCACCCCGGGCAAAAGCCAGCGCTGGGTAGTGGAAGAGCTGGACAATGGCCGTGTGAAGCTGCGCAATGTGCTGACCAAAAAGGTGATCGACCTGAAGGATATGAGCATTGAAAACGGCGCACAGGCACAGATCTGGAACGATGTGGATGGTGAAAACCAGACCTGGCGCATCGATCTTGTGCCCGCTAAGCAGATCAAAACCGTGAGCCAGGTTCCCGCACCGGCCCCGGTGCAGTCGGCCCCCAAGCCCACCCGCACCCAAACGGGCAAGGGCTCCCGCGCCAAAAAAGCCGCCGGTAAGGCTGCCCGCCGCGCAAAATAATTGCTGAAAACACAAAGCCGCTGCTGTTCTCTTTTGTGGGAACAGCAGCGGCTGCTTTTATAAGATATAAGGCTCAGTCTGCCTGCTCGGCCAGCGCGGCCTGAAAGTGCTTCAGGGCGTCGCGATAGGCCACCAGCACCGCTTTTTTGGACGAGCCATAGTAGCGACGCTTCACCTCGGCCTCAATGGCCTCACGGTCAGCCTCTAAGCGCTTGCCCACAAAGAGCCTGCGCACAAAATCATTGGTGAGCGGCAGCGTGCCTGAGCAGTCACACTGCAGCACCTCGCCGGTGGCGGGCAGCACCTCAAACGCAATGAAAAAGCTGCCGTAGATCTTGGTGATCGCATTATCCACATTGGTGCGCGATTCGCCCACAATATAATAGCTTTCTTGCTGGCCGGAACTTTGCTGCATCCTTGTTCACCCCGTGCGATTTATATTCTGCAGCAATAACGGCGCTGCTGCTTTTAAATATAATATACATTTAAGCTTCTGTCAATCAGCAAATAACAGCGCACGGTGCAAACTTTATATTATAAAATCAAAACAGGGAATAGCATAAAAGAATTTATAAATTTATGTTGACAATAACTACGAAACTTATTATAATAAAACCATCAAAACAATAGCTGCGTTGCTGCTTCATTCTGCAAATGGCAGTTTTCCACTGTCTACAGCGCAAATGAGATCCGGCAAAAGCACCCCGTGAAAAACAGCATCTCCCATTATGGGCTGTTTTCAGGTTGGTGTGCTTTTGGCGGAATTTTTTTATAGTAAGGAGCATGAGCATGACATTGAACGAGGCCGTTGAACGGCAAAAGGAACCGCTTTTACAAACGCTTTGCGAAAGCATTCGCATTCGCAGCGTGCAGCAGCCCGCACAGGAGGGCGCACCCTACGGCCCCGGCGTGCAGCAGTGCTTGGAGCACGCTTTGGCAGCGGCCCGGGCGCTGGGCTTTGCCACGGTGGATCTTGACCATCAGATGGGCTGGTGCGAATACGGCACCGGCGATGAGATGATCGCCGTTTTGGGTCATCTGGATGTTGTGCCCGAGGGGGACGGTTGGAGCTTTGACCCCTTCGGCGGCATCGTGCAGGAGGGCAAGGTGTTTGGCCGCGGCTCGATGGACGATAAGGGCCCCACCATGGCCGCGTTGTATGCGCTGGCCGCCCTACGTGACAGCGGGCTGCCCCTGCGGCGGCGCATTCGCCTGCTGTTCGGCACCAACGAGGAAACCGGCAGCGCCGACATGAAGTATTATAAGGCCCACGGCGGAGAAATGCCGGTGATGGGCTTTACCCCGGACGGCGAGTACCCCGTGATCAATGGCGAAAAGGGCATTATCACGGTGGATTACACCACCCGTTACACCCAAAGCGGCCCCGTGCAGCTGGCTTCGATCACGGGCGGCACGGCCCACAACATTGTGCCCGCCGCCGCCAGGGCCGAGATCCTGTGCCCGCCCGAGCAAAAGGCCCAGCTGATGCAGCTGGCCGCCGGAGAGCGCATTTCCTGCACCGAAACCGATCAGGGCTTTACCCTGCAGGCAGCGGGCGTGAGCGCCCACGGCGCAACGCCGGAGATCGGCATCAATGCCATTGGCCTGCTGGCCATGGCGCTGGATAAACTGCCGCTTTCGGCCGAGGCAGCCGCCCGCATTCATTTTATTGCAGAAACCATCGGGCTGGATACCACCGGCGCAAAGCTGGGCATTGCGTTGCACGATGAAGCCAGCGGTGCGCTCAGCTTTAACCTGGGCACCATCGAGGGCGATGCCGAAGGCTTTACCGTGCGCATCAACTATCGCTATCCCGTCACCTTTACCTATGATGACTGCGCACCGGCCTGCACCCGCGCCTTTGCCGAAGCAGGCTTTGCCTTGGGCAATGAATCCCACAAGGCCTGCCTGTATATGCCCGAGGACTGCGCGCTGGTGAAAACGCTGCTGGGCGTTTATGCCCAGGAAACCGGCCTGCCCGCCAAGGCAAAATCTATTGGCGGCGGCACCTATGCCAAGGCCATTCCCAATGTGGTGGCGTTCGGCCCCATCTTTCCGGGGGATGAGGTGCGCGAGCACAAGCCCGATGAGTTTATCGAAGTGGATAAGCTGATGAAGAATATGCACATTTACGCACAGGCACTTTACCAACTGGCCAAATAAACCGCAGGGGAGGAAGCAACTATGCAAGCAAAGAAAACCTCGATGGTTTTTACCGGCGATATTGGCTTTGACCGCTACATGGACAAACGCTGGGAGGATAAAAACCTGTTATCCAAGCCGGTGCTGGACTTTTTTCACAGCGCCGATCATACAGTGGCCAATGTGGAAGGCGCGCTGATCGATGCTGTGGACGATGGCTCGCGCGGAGTGTTTTTTCACAGCATGAGCCCCGCCGCCGCCTGTGTGCTCAAGGATATGCACGCGGATATCTGGAGCATCGGCAACAATCACACCATGGATGCCGGGGCCGAGGGCGTGCTGAGCACCAAAAAGATCGCCGCGGAAATGGGCAGCCGCACCATCGGCGCGGGCATGAACGAGGCAGAAGCCTCGGAGCCTTTGTATCTTGACGAAGCAGGCGGCATCGGAATGTTCTGTGTGGCCTATCAGGCCGAGTGCATTCCCGCCACAGCCACCGAGCCGGGCACCTTCCGCTGGGACGATCTGGACTACATTGCCCGCCGCATTGCCGAGATCAAGGCCAAATGCCGCTGGTGCATTGTGGTTTCTCATGGCGGCGAGGAATTTGCCCCCATGCCCAACCCCTACACCCGTGATCGCTATTGCAAATTCTTAGAGCTTGGCGCGGATGTGGTGGTGGCGCATCACCCCCATGTGCCCGAAAACTACGAGCTGTTTGACAACGGCAAGGCGATTTTCTATTCGCTGGGCAATTTTATTTTCGACACGGATTATCAGCGGGCGCATCGGTACACCGATGTGGGCATTTTGCTCAAGCTGATCTTTACCGAAGAAAAAATGGATTTTGAGGCCATGGGCATTCAGATCGTGCGCGGGGAAGAACGCATTGACGCCGCCCCGCTGCCCGGCATTTTTGAAAATGTGCCCGCTGAGGAATACGAGCTGCTGGCGCCCCTTGGCGCAAAGGCCTTTGTGCGCGAGGAACAGCGCAAGATGCTGTATCTGGAGCCCGAGCGCTTTACCAATGCCCCGGAGGAAGTGTGGAACAGCTATTTCTTCAGCACCGAGCCGGACGGCTATTTTGAGGGGGCGCACATGGATCTTAGCATCGTTGTGCCGTTTTCGCAAAAGGCCCAGGAAGGCCGCTGGAAGCAAAGCCGGCTGGAGGGCGTGAAAGCCCATATCCTGCGCCTTTTGGAGGACTGATCTTATCTACAGGCTGTTTTGGTGCAGGGGTAGATCTTGGGCCCCTGCATCTGGCAAATAAAAAACGGGAAACGCGCCCCACAGGCTGCCGATCCCCCAAAAAAAGGAGAGCGATTCTATGTTTACGATCACAAACGGCTTCACCTACATAGCATTTCTGATGCTGTTGGCAGGCGGACTGCTGGCACTGGAAAAGTATGCAAAATGGAAGATCTTTAATGTGATTCCCCCGCTGGTATGGATCTATCTGTTCAACATGCTGTTCTGCACCATCGGCCTTTACAATTCCGATGGCTGCTCGGCTGCTTACGGCGCCATCAAGAACAACATTCTGTATGCCATGATCTTTGTCATGCTGCTTCGCTGCGACTTCCGCAAGCTGGGCAAGCTGGGCCCCCGCATGATCGGCATCTTTATGGGCAGTGCCATCACGCTGGGCATTGGCTTCCTTGTGCTGTTCCCCCTGTTCTCCGGCGCTTTGGGCGGCGCAGAAAAAACCTGGGGCGCAACGGCTGCCCTGTATGCTTCGTGGGTGGGCGGCTCTGCCAACATGGCCGCCATGCAGGAGGCCCTGCCCGTGGACGCCGGTGCTTATTCCTGCGCACTGGCACTGGACACCGCCTGCTACTCGCTGTGGATCGCACTGCTGCTGTTTGCCGTGAAGTACGCAAGCAAGTGGAACAACGCCACCAAGGCCGACACCTCCAAGCTGGATGCTGTGGCTGCCGCTGCCAATGCCGAGGTTGCCAAGGATAAAGACACCAAGCCCAGCGCTGCTGACTGGGTGTTCCTGATCGGCCTGTCCCTCATGGTTTCGGCTGTTTCTCAGTTTGTGGGCGTTCAGATGAACGGCTTCTTCAAGGGCGTGGGCCTTTCCTTCTTCGATAAGGGCACCTGCACCACGGTGTTCGTCACCGTGTTGGGCCTGATTTGCGCCATGACTCCCATGGGCCGTCTGCCTGCCGTGACCGAGCTTTCCAATGTTTACCTGTACGCGGTTGTTTCGCTGCTGGCCTCCACCGCCACGCTGGTCGATCTGGTGTCGGCTCCCATGTGGGTGGTTTACGGCCTGGGCATTCTGGTGGTCCATGTTGTGCTCATGTTCGTTCTGTCCAAGATCTTCCACTGGGACATCTGCATGTGCTCCACGGCTTCCGTGGCCTGTATCGGCGGCTCGGCTTCTGCGCCCATCATCTCCACCGCCTACGATGCCTCCTTTGCCGGTATCGGCGTGCTGATGGGCGTTCTGGGCGCTGCCCTCGGCAACTTTATGGGCCTTGGCATGGGCGCACTGCTGCAGATGTTTGCCTAAGACAGCACGCCTGAACACACTGTAAAAATTGCGGTGCAGCTTAGTTTCATCGCCCGGCCCCGTTCTTTTCGGAACGGGGCCTTTTTGCTAAGCCGCTGCCCCCAAAAAAAGAGGAGCCTATTATGACACAAAATGAACTTTTGCAATATATTCCCGTCGGCCTGCCCGAGGATATTTTAAGCTGCAAGCTGCACGGCGATTTTACCCGGGCGGTGGAGCTGATTGACCAGCGCCTGCAAAGCGAGGCGCTGCCCAGGGCTTTGCGCTGCTGCCTGATGGCCGAGCGCGAGATCATTGTGCGCCTGCCCTCGGATTATCCCCTCACCCCTGAGCAGGCGCTGGCCAAAATTCGCAGCAGTGTGCCGGATTACACCCAGCAGGAATGGCAGCAGCATTTGGCAGCCGGGCAGATCCGCTGGATCTATGTGAACGGCGAAATGCGCATTTTTGACCGCTTTTTTGAAAGCATGTGCAAGTCGATGCCCGCCTTTGGGCAGCGCGCAGGCGTTTTGCTGGGCGGTGCCGAAAGCACCCGAAAGGGCTGCAAGGGCGATAACCGCCTGAGCCATGCCATGGAGGTGATGCGCCGGGAGGGAAGCTTTTCCAACCGCATTCGCATTCGCGCCTCGGTGCGCATCAAGGATGAATGCTTTGCCCCGGGATTCGTGCGGGTGCATCTGCCCATTCCCGCCGCCTGTGAGCAGCAAAGCGAGATCCGCATAGAAAAGCTCTATCCCGAAAACGGACAGCTTTCGCCCGAAACCGCCCCCATGCGCACGGTGTGCTGGCAGGAGGAGATGCAAACCAACCACGAGTTCACCGTGGAGTATTCCTATCGCCACACGGCCCGCTGGCACGATGCCGCCGAACCGGACGCCCCGGCTGAGGGCACTCTGCCCCCCGAGGCTCAGGCCGCGCTGGCCGAGCAGGCACCGCAGATCTGCTTTACGCCCTACATTCGCGCCCTTACGGCCGAGCTGACGGAAAATTGCGCCACGCCCTTGGAAAAGGCACGCCGCATTTATGATTTTATCACGCTGAACTGCAAGTACACCTATATGCCCGCCTATTTCTCCCGGGAGGAGATCCCCGAAAACTGTGCCCGCACTTTCACGGGGGACTGCGGCGTGCTGGCGCTGCTGTTTGTCACACTGTGCCGCTGCGCGGGCATTCCGGCCCAGTGGCAAAGCGGCTTGGTGGCCGAGCCTGATTTTATCGGCGCACACGACTGGGCGCGTTTTTACATTGCAGGGCGCGGCTGGCTGTATGCCGATGTTTCCTTTGGCATCGGCGCGGTTCGTGCCGAAAACGAGGAGCGCCGCCGGTTTTATTTTGGCAATCTGGACCCCTACCGCATGGTGGCCAACAACGCCTTCTATGTGCCCTTCACCGTGCCCAAGCAGTTCTGGAGCACCGACCCCTACGACAACCAGCTGGGGGAAATCGAAACCGACACCTGCGGCCTGCGGTATGAGCAGTACACCCGCAGCAAGGAGATCCTTTCGTTTGAAGAGGAGATCTGACCCCGTGTAAAGGCCGCTGCCCTTGCAGGGCGGCGGCGCTTACCGCTGTGGGGGATCGCCATATTTTACTGTAAAGCCTGCCGCCTTGCCGGAAGAATTTATTCCCCGGCAGGGCGGCCGTTCTTTTGCACAGGGGGACTGTGTAAAAAAATGAAAAAATATGCAAATTATGATTGACATAATGCGCGCGATGTACTATAATGTAAAAGCTGATCGGAGAGAAAGCACTGCGATTTCTCCTGTATGCCTCTGTAGCTCAGTTGGTAGAGCAGGGGACTGAAAATCCCCGTGTCATTGGTTCGATTCCGATCGGAGGCACCATTTATAAGCGGCTGTAGCTCATCTGGTAGAGCGCCACCTTGCCA
>Ga0129310_1000307_pt1 | contig 64379 bp, 57 predicted proteins | sample Go1ome_2_FD_94433 | JGI IMG/M metagenome (GOLD analysis project Ga0129310, IMG submission 94433) | Western lowland gorrila individual fecal microbial communities from Wisconsin, USA - Go1022A metagenome | ecosystem: Host-associated > Mammals > Digestive system > Large intestine > Fecal | place...
AAAAGGAGCGAGTTATTATGTCAGCAACATTATTCGTAGCAATTGGTGCAGGTATTGCAGTATTAACAGGTATTGGTGCCGGTGTTGGTATCGGTAAAGCAACTTCTTCCGCAGTAGACGCTATCGCAAGACAGCCTGAAGCAGAAAGCAAAATCAGTAAATCTTTACTTCTTGGTTGTGCCCTTGCCGAAGCAACTGCTATTTACGGTTTCGTTATTGCCCTGTTGATCATTCTTTTCCTGAAATAATCATTGCGATATTCAATAGAACTTATGGAACAATAAGAATGAGAGGCAGGTGCAGCTATGTTAAGTTTGGAACCTTGGACAATCTTCTGGACCGTCGTCAATGTCCTTGTCCTTTTTGTTGCACTTCGACATTTTCTGATCAAGCCGGTCATGGGTGTGATCGAGCAGCGAAACGAAATGATCCGGCAGCAATTTGATGCTGCACAGAAAACGCAGGATGAAGCCAACAAAATGAAAGCCGACTATGAGCAGCAGCTTGACACTGCTAAAGAACAGGCCGCCGATATTATCGCAGCCGCCCGTGTACGTTCCGAAAAAGAGCACAGCAAGGCGATTGCTGATACAGAGGCTGAAAGAGTCAAAATGCTCACACAGGCCCGTGAAGATATTGAAAAAGAACAGGCAAATGCCAAGAAAGAACTGCAGTCACAGATCATGGATATTGCCATGCTGGCTGCAAAGAAAATTATTATGACAGGTGATCAGTATGACGCAAAGAGCGGTAAATAATGCAATTGTTCTGTATGAGCTGGGTATTACGTCTGAAGAACTTCAGACTGCCCGTGAGATCACAGAAAAAGTTCCTGCACTTTTGAACGTTCTTCGGAGTCCCCTTGTGACATCTGAGAAAAAGCATCATCTGATTGAACGCGTCTTCGACGGCTCCGGTCTTCCCCGCCATCTGATCAACTTTTACAAGGTCATGTGCAATGACGGCGGAATTGAAGAACTGGCAGACATCTATGCTGAATGGCAGAAAATCTGGGATACTGCCCATAACCGTGTACAGGTCGAATGTGTTTTTGCCGAAACACCGTCACCTGAAAAAGAAAATGAGATCAAAGCTTTCCTCTCACGGAAGTATCCCGGCAAAGAACTGATTTATCAGATCAGCATAAATCCTTCTCTCCTGGGCGGTGTGCGCATCCGTATCGGCAATGAAGAATACGATTGGACATTTGCAGCACGTATCCGTCAGCTGAAGGATGCCGTCGGACAGATTTAAAACTCTGAAAGAGGTGATAATGTGAGTGTCATTAGTGCAGACGATATTATATCGATTATAAAAAGTGAAATAGAAAATTACGACTGGGACAATGAAGCCAAAGAAACCGGTGAAGTCATCTGGGTGGGCGATGGTATTGCCACAGTTTACGGTATCGACCATGCGATGTATGGCGAAATCGTTGTCTTCGACGGCGGTGTCAAAGGTATGGTACAGAATATCCGTCGAAATGAAATCGGTTGTATCCTTTTTGGCCACGACGAATCCATTCGTGAAGGCTGTAAGGTCATCCGTACAGGCAAAAGAGCCGGCATTCCCGTCGGTGATGCCTTTAAAGGAAGAGTTGTCAACGCCCTGGGTGAACCTATCGACGGCAAAGGTGATATTGCTTCTACTGAATATCGTGCCATCGAGGAACCGGCACCGGCGATCATTGATCGTCAGCCTGTTGATACACCATTGGAAACAGGTATCCTTTCCATTGACTCCATGTTCCCAATCGGCCGTGGTCAGCGTGAATTGATCATCGGTGACCGTCAGACAGGTAAAACTTCTATCGCAGAAGATACAATTATCAACCAGAAAGGCAAAGGCGTTGTTTGTGTGTACGTTGCTATCGGTCAGAAAGCTTCTACCGTTGCAAGAGTTGTCAACAACCTGGAAAAACATGGTGCCATGGAATATACCATCATCCTGGCTTCCATGGCCAGCGACTCCTCTTCTCTTCAGTACATCGCACCATACGCAGGTACAGCACTGGCAGAATACTTTATGTACAAAGGTCAGGATGCCCTGATCGTCTATGATGATCTGAGCAAACATGCTGTTGCATACAGAGCCATCTCCCTTCTGCTGGAACGTTCTCCGGGACGTGAAGCTTACCCTGGTGATGTGTTCTATCTGCATTCCCGTCTTCTGGAACGTGCCAGCAGACTCAGCGAAAAACTTGGCGGCGGTTCACTGACAGCCCTTCCTATTATTGAAACACAGGCCGGTGACTTATCCGCTTATATTCCAACCAATGTTATTTCCATTACAGATGGTCAGATTTTCCTTGAAAGCCATCTGTTTTTCTCAGGTATGCGTCCGGCCGTCAGCGTTGGTCTGTCTGTATCCCGTGTCGGCGGTGCTGCTCAGACAAGCGCTATGAAGAAAGCTTCCGGCAGTATCCGTATCGATCTGGCGCAGTATCGTGAGATGGAAGTTTTCACCCAGTTCGCATCTGATCTGGATGATATTACAAAGCAACAGTTAAAACACGGCCATGCCCTTCTTGAGCTTTTGAAGCAGCCCCTCGGCAAACCGCTTCAGCTGAACCAGCAGGTTATTACCCTTCATCTGGCTAACAAAGGTTACTTTGATGATGTGGAACTCAAATCTGTCAAGAAATTCCAGAATGATCTTCTGGCATGGTTTGATCTGCAGCATGCAGATATATGTGAAGCCATTCAGACAGGCGGTCAGCTGACAGATGAACTGAAAAAGCAGATTGATGAAGCCGCTGAAGCCTTCAAACAGCAGTAAGACAGGAAGGAGGCGTATCTGATATGGCAAATGCCAGAGAAATCAGAGACAGAATGAGAAGTATACAGGACACGATGAAAATCACCAATGCCATGTATATGATTTCCTCGTCGAAACTGAGAAGAGCAAAAAAAGCGTTAGCAAATACAGAACCGTATTTCTATACCCTTCAGTCCACCATGAGCCGAATCCTTCGTCATCTTCCTGAAATGCATTCAGAATACTTCCGTGATCCGAATGCTGTCATAGATGAGAATACCATTCGCCGCGCATATGTGGTCGTCACTGCGGATAAAGGTATGGCCGGTGCCTACAACCACAATATCCTCAAGCTGGCTGAAGAACATATTCAAAACGATAAAAACGCAAAATTATATGTCATTGGTGAAATCGGCAGACATTATTTCCAGCAGAAGAAAATACCGATTGCCCACCAGTTCCACTATACCATTCAGAATCCGACATTAAGCCGTGCCAGAAATATTTCTGAGGCACTGATCAATGCTTATCGTACGAAAAAGGTAGATGAAATCTATCTGATCTACACAAGCATGAAAAATGCCATGACAGAGGAAGCACAGTTCATGCGTCTTCTTCCCCTTGAACGTCCGGATTTCATAATCAAAGATATCCCCGTCGATCTTCCGATGGAACACATAGCCATGAAACCGTCACCGGAAGCCGTCATGGGACAGATCGTACCGGATTATATTGTCGGCTATATTTACAGTGCCCTTGTAGAAGCTTATGCCAGCGAGCAGAATGCCCGTCTGATGGCGATGCAGGCTGCCGCCGATAACGCATCCGCTATTCTTCAGGAGCTTGGAACACTTTATAACAGAGCCCGACAGGCCGCTATTACTCAGGAGATTACTGAGGTCATTGCCGGTGCCAAGGCTCAGAAAAAAGGAAAAAATTAAAAGGAGGTGTCCGATATGAAAAAAGGAAAAATTGTACAGGTCATGGGACCTGTTGTCGATGTAGAATTCGAAGATGATGATCTTCCATATATCAAAGATGCCCTTGAAGTTGATAATAATGGCCAGAAATGTATCATGGAAGTCTCACAGCATATCGGTAATCACACAGTCCGCTGTGTTATGCTCTCCGCCAGTGAAGGTCTTTACCGTGATATGGAAGTTATTGCTCCCGGCGGCGGTATCAAAGTTCCTGTCGGCGAACAGACCCTTGGCCGTCTTTTCAATGTCACAGGTGAAACCATTGATGGCGGCGAAGAATTAAAAGATGTGGAGAAATGGTCTATTCACAGAGATCCTCCTGCTTTCGAAGATCAGAATCCTGTAGCTGAAGTACTTGAAACAGGTATCAAGGTTATCGACCTTCTGGCACCATATGCCAGAGGCGGTAAAATCGGTCTGTTCGGCGGTGCCGGTGTTGGTAAAACAGTCCTGATCCAGGAGCTGATCCGTAATATCGCAGCTGAACATGGCGGCTACTCTATCTTCACCGGTGTTGGCGAACGTTCCCGTGAAGGCAACGACCTTTGGTCTGAAATGAAAGCTTCAGGTGTTCTCGAAAAAACAGCCCTGGTGTTTGGTCAGATGAATGAGCCGCCTGGTGCCAGAATGCGTGTCGCTGAAACCGGTCTGACAATGGCTGAATATTTCCGTGATCAGGAGCACCGAAATGTCCTTCTGTTCATCGATAATATCTTCCGTTTTTCCCAGGCAGGTTCCGAGGTATCTGCGCTGCTTGGCCGTATGCCTTCTGCCGTTGGTTATCAGCCGACACTGGCTACTGAAATGGGTGAACTTCAGGAACGAATCGCTTCCACAAAAAATGGTGCTGTTACATCTGTACAGGCCGTTTACGTACCTGCCGATGACTTAACAGACCCTGCACCTGCAACAACATTTGCCCATCTGGATGCAACAACTGTTCTTTCAAGAAAAATTGTAGAACAGGGTATTTATCCGGCCGTCGATCCTCTTGAATCCTCCTCACGAATTCTTGAACCGGACATCGTCGGTGAAGAGCATTATGAAGTTGCCAGAAAGGTACAGGAAATTCTTCAGAGCTACAAAGACCTTCAGGATATCATCGCTATCCTTGGTATGGAAGAATTGTCCGATGAAGACAAGATCACCGTTTATCGTGCCCGTAAGATCCAGAAATTCCTTTCTCAGCCATTCCACGTAGCAGAAAACTTCACTGGCATCAAAGGTGTTTATGTACCTATTAAAGAAACCATTCGTGGTTTTAAAGCCATTATCAGCGGTGAAATGGATGATTACCCTGAAAATGCGTTCTTTAATGTGGGCACCATCGATGATGTGAAACGTGCAGCTGAAAAAATGCAGGCTTCTGTCAAATAGAAAGGCAGGCGTTTCTAATGAGTGATATATATAATCTGCGAATCATCGCAGCAGACAGGGTCTTCTATGAAGGTCCCTGCCTCTCCCTGATCGTTCCCGCTTTTGACGGTGAGAAAGAGGTTTTAGCCCACCATGAAGCCATGGTTATTGCCGTCACGGACGGAGAAATGCGTTATAAAACGGAAGACGGTACCTGGCATATCGGTTATGTCGGCCGCGGTTTCGTCCAGATTGCCAACAACCGTGTCATTTTGCTGACAGAAAGTGCAGAAAAACCGGAAGAAATCGATGTTCGCCGTGCCGAAGAAGCTAAAGAAAGAGCGCTGGAACAGATGCGTCAGAAACAGAGTATTCAGGAATACTATCATTCCAGCGCTTCACTGGCCAGAGCCATGGCTCGTTTGAAAACATCAAGACAGACAGCCGGCAAGATCCGTATTTAACCGGCGGCTGTCTCTTCAATAGCTATATACACTTTCTTTGTATGATACACGTTCTTTTGCTTCAGCAATCACAGAAAAAAGGCCTGTAGCTGGCATCCGCTGCCAGTGCATCTCTCAGCTTTTGGGCTGCAGAGCTTAATACCTTTGATTCATCCGTCACCAGACAAATCTGGCGTTTTGGGATTTCTTCCTGAAGATGGATCTGGCACACCTCTCCCCTTGCAATGTAATCTGCTGCCAGGTCATCCGGGCAAAAACCGATACCCAGATTATAGCGAACCATCAGACGAATCTGGTCTGTGGCTGCTACCTCAATCTCCGGATGAAAAGATAAATGCTGATTCATAAAATACTGTGTATAAAACATTCTTGTCCCAGTCTCCGGTGGAAGTGAGACAAAGGGATAGCTCATCAATTCATTGAGACTGCGCGTCTTCGATGCCAGCTCTCTGTATTTCGAGCCGCCGATTAAAACATCCTGAAAAGTCACCAGTGGTGTTTTATGAAGCGGTTTCTTTATATCCACCGGTGTAGAAATCACGGCAAAATCAATTTTGCCCTCTTTTAGTGTCTGTATAGTCTGCGGTGTAGAATAACTGGAAATTCGGAAATTAATCTTCGGGTGTTCCTCATGAAAAGTACTCAGTCTTTCCAAAAGCATCAGTCTAAGCGCCGTCTCACTGCTTCCTATCGTCACAAGACCATTTTCAATATTCAGCGTTTTCTTAATCTCCTCTTCCCCCAGTTCCAGATTATTCATCGCCGCTGATACATATTCAAACAATTTCTCTCCTATCGGTGTCAACGATACCCCTCTGTTGCTTCTCGCAAACAGTCGGCATCCAAGCTCTGCCTCCAGATTATTCATCGAGCGGGTTACATTCGGCTGATTATTGCCAAGAAGCTCTGCAGCTTTCGTAAAATTTTTACTCAAAGCCACATAATAAAAGGTTTTATAATAATCAAGATTCATTCTGTCAATTCCTCTCTAATGTTCAAGCCTTGCTTGATGTTATATTGCTTTGATCTATTTTTCCTTAACCTTCTCATAACGCAAAGTATAAAACAAAATTTCAAAACAGACAACACATTTTTTCGTCAATTACCCAAACAGATGTATTCCATTCACTGTACTGATGAAATACAATTCATTTTTTTATTTACTTTTGTATACAGATAATGTATAATAAAACTGAATTTGCTAGGGGTGCTTAATTGCTGAGAGGCCTGTGCCGACCCTTTGAACTTGATGTGGATAATCCCAACGCAGGAAAGCAATGTAAATGAACTATTTATGGTTATATGCTATGATGATTGATCACCTCAATTATCTTTTTATTAGCAGCCATAAATAATGAATAAACATGTACCTAATCGGGAGTTCTGCTTCATTTCTTAGCAGATCTCCTTTTTTCATTTAAACTAAATCATTCAATAAACTATATGGTGTCTCGAAGAACTGTCAATTTATGGGCAGGTTCTTCAACGACCGCCGGTACTTAGGCGTTGTCTTTTAACGCCTTATGTACCGCTGCGAGACGTTGGCAGTGAGAACGGCCTGCCATAAATTGACAGTTCTTTGAGACACCTTCGTTTAAGGAGGGAATTTATGAAATTAACAGAAATCTTATACGAAGACGTCAAAGATATCTGGGACGGCTATCTGAAGCACCCGTTTGTCTCCGGCATCGGTGACGGCAGTCTCTCCATAGATCGTTTTCGTTTTTATATGCTTCAGGATTATCTCTACCTTTATGATTATGCCAGAGTTTATGCCCTGGGTATCGTCAAATCCCGTGAACCGGAGATGATGCAGTTCTTCTCACAGCTTGTAAACGACACATTAAACGGTGAGATGGACATCCATCGCGGCTATATGGCCCGCCTTGGCATTCCCCCAGAAGAAGTAGCGAATGTGAAGCCTTCTATCATGAACACTTCCTACACCCACTATATGCTGGAAGTCGGACACAATGAGGGCATTCTGGAACTGCTTGTTTCCATTCTCTCCTGCTCATGGAGCTATCAGATGATTGGAGACACACTGAATCAGATTCCGGGAGCCGCTGACCATCCATTCTACGGTGACTGGATCAAAGGCTATGTTTCTGAAGAATATGTGGCCTGCAACCAGAGTATCATGGACACCGTTGATCGTCTCGGCGAACACTGTTCTGATGCAGATATCGCCCACCTCAAAGATATCTTCAGGACATGCAGCCGCTTTGAAGCATTTTTCTGGGATATGGCCTGGAATATGACGCTTTAGACCGCACGCAAAACTTTTACCAAGGAGTATTCTAAAATGTTAGAATTTCAACATGTCACCTTTCAATATGACAGCGAAGATTTCAATATCATTGACGATCTTTCCTTTACCGTGGAACCCGAGGAATTTATTTCCATTATCGGTATCAGCGGCTGCGGAAAGAGTACGATCTTCAAGCTGACCAACGGCCTTTTGAAAAGAAAAAGCGGCAATATCCTTCTGAACGGGCAGGATATTGCTTCCGTGAAACATGCTGCAGGCTATATGCCTCAGAAGGACCTGCTCTTTCCATGGCGCACCATTGAGAAGAATCTGTGTCTCCCTATGGAAATTGCCAAAGTGCCGCAGTCAGAACAGACACAACGTGTTGCCGATATTCTGAAGGAAGTCGGACTTTCTGATTATGCCGCCAAGTATCCAAAGGATTTGTCCGGCGGTATGCGTCAGCGTATCTCCTTTGCCCGAACACTTTTGACAGATGCTGATCTTCTGCTCTTAGATGAGCCCTTCAGCGCACTGGATGCATTAACCCGAATCAACATGCAGGAATGGCTGCTGAAGCAATGGCAGCATTTCCACAAAACAATTATGTTCATCACCCATGACGTAGAAGAAGCCATCTTTATGTCCAGCAAAATTTATCTGGTCAAGCAGACACCGATCCATGAGCTAGAAGTTCTAAAGGTTCCTATGGATTATCCTAGAAACCGCAATGATATGGGACGACCGGAGATTGTCGAATTAAAAGAATATCTGATCGATCAGTTGAGAAGGCAGGTGATCATATGAGAAAATATTTACCGCCGCTGATTCTCTTCTTTCTTCTTTTAATCGGCTGGCAGGCATTAGCACTTGGCATCAATGCCGCCTATATTCTTCCCACACCGATCCAGGTTATCCAGAAGTTATGGGAACTGCGTGAACCGCTGTTCATGGTGCACCTGCCGGCTACCATGTCCGTTACCTTCATCGGTCTCGGTATATCCATCGTCCTGGGTCTGGCACTGGCTATTGCCATGGATATGCATGAAGGCATCCGCCGTACCCTTTACCCGCTGGTCATCGCCTCCCAGACGATCCCGACAACGGCCATTGCGCCGCTGTTTGTTCTCTGGTTCGGCTATTCCATCTGGAGTAAAGTTCTGGTAACAGTACTGATGACCTTTTTCCCAATCACCATTACGGTTTATGACGGTTTTCAGTCCACGAAACGTGAAATGGAGGAATTGATGCTCAGTTTCAATGCCAGCAAAATGGACATTTTCATGAAATTGAAACTGCCGAATGCACTGCCTTATTTCTTCTCAGCCATCAAAATGGCGATTCCGATCAGTATCATCGGTGCAGCCATCGGAGAATGGCTGGGTGCCCAGAGTGGTCTTGGTTATTTCAGTAAACGTATGCTGACACAGTTGGATGGTGCCGGTGTCTTCGCCCCGATTGTCTTATTATCCGCAGTGGCTATGTTGATCGTCGCGATTGTCGGTATTATAGAAAGAATTGCGATCCCATGGCGAAAAGAACTGTAAATACAATGATTGAACACCTTTAGAACAACACCCTCTATGAAAGGAGTTTTACAAATGGATATCAACAAAATCAAAGAATTAGCAGAAGGTTATCTGCAGGAGCAGGTAGATTTGCTGATGCGCTTCACCTCCGTTGACAGTGAGTCGAATTATGTGGAAGGCAATAGGCAGGTCATTGATATGGCCCGGGCTGTCCTTGAAACCATCCCCGGTGTGACAATGGAAGAAATGTTCTTTGAAGGATGCGGCACACACCTGATTGCCCGCATCAAACCTGAACATCCGGAAGGCAAGATCATCCTGAATTCTCATATGGATACTGTCTTCCCTGTTGGCTATGCTGCCAAATTCCCGCCTTATGTAGATGAAGACAACTGGCTCCACGGCCTGGGCAGCGGTGACTGCAAAGCCGGATTCGCCGTTTCTGCCTATGCTGTCAAGATCGCCAGTGAATTAGGCTTACTGCCAAACAAAGAAATCGTTATGCTCTACAGCTGCGATGAAGAAATCGGTTCCATTACCAGCCGCAAGGTCTTCGAGAAAGAAGCACCCGGTACAGAATGTGCTTACATCTTCGAGAGTGCAGCCAAAACAGACAAAGGTTACGGTGTTGTCAGCCAGCGTAAAGGTGTTATCCTGGGTGCTCTGGATATCAAGGGTGTTGAAGCCCATGCAGGCGGTGCTTATATGTCAGGTCACAGCGCCGTCAAGGAACTGGCGCATAAGATTCTCAAGCTGTACAGCTTCAATGACTATGACAGAGAGATCTACTATAATGTAGCTCCAATCTCCGGCGGACGTCCTAATGGTATCGTTGCCGGTGATGCCCATATGGAATTCTGTGTAGCAGGCCTTCCTGATAACGATCCTTCCTTTGCCGAAGCCGAATCCAATATCGAATCTCTGGCTGCTTCCAACGAAGATCCTGTATGTGAAACAACTGTTTCACACCGTATTCTGTTCCCTGCCCTCGAAAAGAACGAAATGGGCCACAAAGCTTTCCAGATTGCTGAAAAAGCAGGTCAGCTCCTTGGTATTACCATGGAAGAAATTGCCGAACCGACAGCAACAGATGCCAACTGGTTCTATTCCTTCGGTGTGCCGGCCGTTGACGCATTCGGTCCTGTGGAATCCGGCATGCACACAACCGAGGAAAAGGTCTATATTCCGACAATCACCGAGAAAACCGCACTTTTTGCGGCTATGCTGGGTATTATGAAAGAAGAACAATAATTCAGCGACTTAGATGTCAATTCTAAGCGATCACTAATAAAACAAAGGGGTTATACTATATGAAAAAGATGAAAAAATTATCTGCAATTTTACTGACTGCTGCTATGGCGCTTTCCATGGCTGCCTGCGGCAATTCTTCCGCAAGCACATCTACCACCGAGGCTGCTTCAAATGCTTCAGAAAGTACTGCTGAAACACAGGCTGACACAGCATCTTCAGAGGCTGCTGAAAGCACAGCATCCAACGGTGACCTTGAAGATTTCAGCATTGTCCTTGACTGGTATCCGAATGCTGTTCATTCCTTTATCTACGCTGCCATCGAGAAGGGCTACTATGCAGAAGAAGGACTGAATGTACATGTACAGTTCCCGGCCAATACAAATGATGCCATCACGATGACAGCGGCCGGACAGGCGGATGCCGGTCTCTACTACCAGCCAAACATCATCTCTACTGCAACAAATCAGGATGTTCCTGTCAGGATTCTCGGTACGATTGTGCAGCATCCGCTGAACATCGTCATGTCTATGAAATCCAGCAACATTACCTGTGCCAAAGACCTGAAAGGCAAAATCATCGGCTATCCGGGCACTGTCGACAATGAATATTTTGTCAAAGCGATGATGGAACACAATGGACTCTCCTATGACGATGTGACAATGCAGGATGTGGGCTTCGACCTCAATACATCCCTGATCAGTGGCAATGTAGACGCTGTCATCGGTACCTACATTAACCACGAATATCCAGCTCTTCAGAAAGAGGGCTATGACGTGACTTATTTCGATATTACAAAAGAAGGCTGTCCGGATTATGAAGAGCTTGTCCTTGTCACCGGTGAAAATCAGGTCAAAAACGAAAGTGACAAACTGGCCCGCTTCATCCGCGCTTCCAGAAAAGGCTTCCAGGATGTCCTTGACGATCCACAGGGCTGCCTGCAGATTCTTCTGAACAACCAGGATAAGGCGAACTACCCTCTGGATACAGAAGTTGAAGAAAAGAGTATGGAAATCCTTCTTCCTCTGATGGCTGACAACAGCGCTGACTTCCTGACCATCAATAAAGAAAGCTGGCAGAATACAGCTGACTGGCTGCTGAAGATGGGCATCATCACAAAGGCTGCTGATATCGATGCACTGGTAACGGATATTTCACAGTAAAATATCTATATTAGTATAAAGCAGGCCGGGAGTTTCACAAAATGTGTTCTCCCGGCCTGCTTTATGACACTATCATCGGCTATACAACTGTTCACTGCATTCACAGTTACGATAACATTTTTTTACAACTTAATATCTTCAATAATCTCTTTCAGTGTTGCTGCTGATTCCTGCAGTTTCTGTGTCTCCTCTGCATTCATCGTAATCGGCACATGGGTTTCGACACCTTCACTTCCTACAACCGCCGGCATACTCAGACACATTCCCTCAATACCGTACTCACCGTGCATCATGGAAGATACCGGCATCACTGACTTCTCATTGCGCATAATGCATTCACAGATACGCTTGACAGACATGGCAATGCCATAGTAAGTGGCATGCTTTTTCGCAATAATCTCATAAGCACTGTTTTTGACAGATTCTGCAATTTCCTTCATAGCTGTCTCATGATTATAATGTCCTCTCATCTCACAGAACTGATCCAGAGGCACACCTGCAACATTGGCACTGCTCCATACAGCGATCTCGCTATCACCATGTTCACCGATAATAAATGAATGGACACTTCTGCTGTCTACACTTAAATGTTCACCAAGGGCATATTTTAATCGTGCTGTATCCAGCACAGTTCCTGAACCAAGCACACGATTCTCAGGATAACCGCTGAGCTTCAATGCCGTATACGTCAAAATATCTACCGGATTTGATACGATCAATAAAATAGCATCTTTATTCTGCTCTGCTATTCTCGGAATAATGCTTTCATAAATTGCTACGTTCTTATGAACAAGATCAAGTCTTGTCTCTCCCGGCTTCTGGCCTGCTCCTGCAGTTACAATAATAATCGCTGCATCACTCAGATCCTCATATGTGCCTGCATGTATTTTCATCTGACCGGCAAAAGGAATACCATGAGCAATATCTTTTGCTTCTCCATCTGCTTTATCAAAATCAACATCCACCAGCACAAGCTCTGAGAATAACTGACTCTGCATCAATGTAAATGCTGTTGCTGAACCAACAAAACCACAACCAATAATCGCTGCTTTTCTCTGATTAATTTCTCTACCCATAATGGTACCTCCTTATGTTCAATACTGTTTTATCTCAGCCGAAGTGGATTGCCGCTCCGAACTTAATCTCTTTTGTGATTTGATTATATCATTATTGTATACAGTATTCAATATATGTATTCGTATTTTGTATTATGTATTCAATTTTGCACATTTTTTCTCTCTCACATACAGATTCCCTGGTTCAATATAAGTATCATTACAAATGGGGTATACTTCCACACAAAAAAAGAGACAAACAAATCAATTTCTGATCCATTCATCTCTTTCCCTGAATATTTCAGGTTTTACTACTTATCAGCTTCTTCCATGATGTCAAATAAAACATAATCTTCAACCGGTACTTCTTTATCAATATCACCGGCATCAATAAAGTTCTTCTGCTGAACTTCATAATAATGCTTCAGTGTACCATCCTCCAGATATTTCAGTAATGTCTTACTGTCAAGCCATGCACCGTCTCCTGTCTGCTCCAATGCAGCTGCTTTGTCTGTTCCGCAGATTTCTGCCACATAACCGGCTACTTCATCATAATTTGCTTCCTGTGAACCGTAATCCATGGCCTCGTAAAGCGCCTTTGTAAATCTTACAAGAATATCACTGTTCGCCTCCACATAACCCGGCATGCATACCCATCCTTCACAATCTGCAGCTTCGTCTGCAAATGTTGTATTGGTACAGAAAATCTGTGCATCATCCCCCAGTTCACTGACAATCGTTGAGGAGCTTGGTGACCATGCTGCACATGCATCTACAGAACCCGAAACCATAGCACTGACCATATTGCTGACTTCCATATCATAAGCTTCGATATCATCCATTGTCAAACCTACTGATGACAATGCTCGCTTCAATATCGTCTCTGATGCTGTCCCTGATGCATACGCAACTTTCTTGCCCTTCAGATCCTTCAGAGAATTCACTCCATGAGACTTCAATCCCATCACGCAATCTGCATTGCCTAAATGAGAAAAACAGAAAATAGATGCCTGTCCCTGAATACACAGTTTATGGGCACCAGGTCCGATATAGGCCACATCAATAGACCCAGATTCCATGGCATTAATCTCTGTCGGACCGTCCTGAAAAGCATAGAGCTTGATATCCAATCCCTGTTCTTCAAAATAGCCTTTGTTGATGGCTGTTGCCACTTCCCACAAAGATGCATAATTCTGCATATACGCCACACGCACCTGCGTGATTTCATTATATCCGGTTTCTTCTTCGGATGCCTCTGCCGCTGTCTCTGTCTCTAATGCCGTATCCGTCTCCTGTGTTTTTGACTGACCGCAACCAGAAAGTACACCTATAACCATTGCAGCAGTCAATACTGCTGCAAAAAATCTTTTTTTCATTGTCCTTCTCCTCCTAAGATATCAATATGATATGCTCATTATATCACATAACATCCTATACAACAATGACATTCCCGGTATCCTCAAGTCCCGGCACTTTGCGGTCCGTCAGAATGATTGCCGACTGAAAAGCTCCGAAGGTCACGGAACTGACACTGCCGAATTTGTCATGATCCGCCAGAACATAGCGGTCACGGCAGTGGGCCATAGCAATTTCCTTGACAACCGCCTCACTGGCTTCCGGTGTGGTAAATCCTGTTTTCTTCGTTACACCATTGGCACCAAAAAAACCCTTGGTAAAATGATACTTGTGAATCATCTCCGTCGCCTGAGCCCCGACAATCGCTTCTGTGGAACTCTTCAGTTCACCTCCCACAAGCAGCACTTTCATTCCCATCTCTGCCAGTTTCTGTGCATGTGCCACAGCATTGGTCACAAATGTTGCATTTTTCTCCGTCAGATAATCCAGCATGTATCCTGTTGTCGTACCCGCATCAAGGAAAATAAAATCCTCCGGTTCAATCAGTCCGGCTGCATAGGCTGCAATCCTGCATTTTTCTTCCTTATTGACTTCTACTTTCTGGGCAACTGTCGGTTCACTGCCTGTCATAATACGCTCCATTGCAACGGCACCACCAAAAACCTTGATCAGACGGCCGGCTCTGCCAAGGGCAGTGATGTCCCTGCGCACAGTGGATTCCGAAGCATCAAGAAGATCCTTCAGTTCTGTGACCGTCACACTTCCTCTTTCATCCAGCATTCGTAAAATTGTTTCATATCGCTGCTCTGTTAGCATAATTCCCTCTTCTCGCAGCTGCGTTGTACCCTCGCAGTTACTTCTTCTACTCTGCAAAGACAGCGCCACCCGATGGTGACGCAGTCTGAATTAATCTGTTGCCTATTTTAATCTTCATTTGCAAATGGGATACATCCTTCATCTGTTTATGTTGATTCAATCTTGTATTATTTTTCCTGCTTTGACTTCTTATACGCTTCGACATCGGTCTCAAGGATAATCTTACGAAGCGGAAGAATACTTCCCGGAGATACAGAAAGCTCATCGACACCCATAGCCAGGAAATCCTTTGTCAGGGCCTGATCAGCGCCCAATTCACCGCAGATACCGCACCAGATGCCTGCCTTGTGGGCATTCTCAACAGTCATCTGAATCATACGAAGGACGGCCGGATGGTGAGAATCAAAGAACTTGTCAAGTTTTGAATTCTGACGGTCGATGGCCAGGGTATACTGTGTCAGGTCATTGGTACCGATACTGAAGAAATCAACTTCTTCAGCCAGTTCACGGCTCATCATCACAGAGGCCGGTGTCTCGATCATGATACCCTGTGCCGGATTGCCGTATTCAATCCCCTGCTCTGTCAGTTCAGCCTTCACTTCTTCAACAATGGCTTTGATCTGACGAACCTCATCAACGCTGATGATCATCGGATACATAATGTTGATATTGCCGTAAACACTGGCTCTGAAAAGCGCACGCAGCTGTGTCTTGAAAATCTCCGGACGTGTCAGGCAGATACGGATAGCACGGAGTCCCATTGCAGGATTGTCCTCTTTGTCCAGTTCAAAGTAATCACACTGCTTGTCAGCACCGATATCCAGTGTACGGATGATAACTCTTCTTCCGGCCATGGTCTCTGCCACAGTCTTATAAATCTGGAACTGTTCCTCCTCTGTCGGATAATGATCCTGTCCCAGATAAATAAATTCACTTCTGAAAAGTCCGATACCGCCTGCATCATTCTGCAGCGCAATACCGAGATCCTTGATATTACCTACATTAGCATACAGCATCACTTTCTGACCGTCAAGTGTAATATTTTCTTTGCCCTTTAATGTCTGGAGCAGACGTTTTTTCTCCTGCTCTTCCTGCTGTTTCTTCTTCATTTCTTCCAGCAGTTCAGCATCCGGATCAACATAAACAACACCGTTGGTGCCATCTACAATGCCAAGCTTGCCGTCAACGGTCTCATCCAGATCAATACCGGTACCGATCAATGCCGGAATACCCATGGTACGTGCAAGGATGGCCGTATGGGAATTCTCTGAACCCTGGGCTGTAACGAAGGATAAAACCTTATCCTTATCCAGCTGAACGGTTTCTGATGGTGCCAGATCGTCTGCAGCAATGATAACAGGTTCATCCGAATCAAGTCCGCTGCCTGCACCGCCTGCCAGAACAGTGATCACACGTTCTGAAATATCTCTGACATCTGCAGCACGGCCGCGCATATAATCATCGTCCATAGCCTCAAACATCTGGGCAAAATTATCTGCTGTAGAGGCAACCGCGTATTCCGCATTCACCATCTGGGAACGAATAATGTTCTCAACAGATTCATTGTAATCTTCATCTTCAAGCATCATCTGATGCACTTCAAAAATAGCGGCGTTAGCCTCGCCTACTTCTTTTAACGCTTTATCATACAACTTCTGAAGCTGTGCAGCCGCAGTATTACGGGCCTCTGTGTATCTCTTCATTTCTGCATCTGCATCTTCAATTTTGACACGCTTAACAAGCTGTTCATCTTTTTTGTAAACACTGATCTTACCAATGGCGATACCGCCAAAAACACTTTTACCTTTATATATCTGCATCCTGATTCTCCTCTGTTAAAGAAAAAACTGCTGCATAACCCATTACAGGGCACCCATCATGCAACAGTCTCTTCAATTCGCCCCACTGATACGGGAACACGTTTAACTCCTTATAACGCCGTGGTTACAATAATTATAAATTACAGATTTTCTTTCATGAATTTGCTGACTGCTTCATATGCAGCATCTTCATCTTCACCATCAAATGTAAAGACAACTTCCTGACCATTCTTAACGCCAAGACCCATAACAGCGAACATTCTCTTGCAGTCTGCTTCTTTGCCGTCTTTGGCAATTTTGATTGTGCTGCTGAATCCTTTAACAACTTTGATCAGTTCGCCTGCCGGACGAGCGTGGATACCTTCTTTGTCTGTGATCACATACTTAAATTCCTTCATGATAAATTCCTCCTCAATTCATATTATTCGTTGACTTTATTGACAAATATCATTTACTATTTCAATCTTTTTAAAATCTAAAGCTTAAGCAACTTTTTTCTTTAATAAACCAAGTAATACTGTAGAAACTGCCGTACCTACAACCAGCGCAACCAGATACATCAATGCATTGCCCACAACCGGGAATACGAAGATACCACCGTGAGGTGCCATCAGCGTACAGCCAAAGAACATTGAAATCGCACCTGCAACAGCTGAACCTGCGATGCAGGCTGGTAAAACATGCAGCGGATCCGCAGCCGCATATGGAATGGCACCTTCTGTAATAAAGGCCAGACCCATGATAAAGTTTGTCGGGCCGGATTCTCTTTCTTCTTTTGTAAATTTATCCTTAAACAGGATCGTTGCAAGGGCAATGGCACAAGGTGGTGTCATACCGCCAATCATAACCGCTGCCATGATATCATAGTTGCCTGCTGCAATCGCTGCTGTACCAAATACATAAGCGGCTTTGTTAAATGGGCCACCCATATCGATGGCCATCATACCGCCGAGTACTAATCCTAATACCACTTTACTTGAACTTCCCATACCTGTCAAGGCATTGTTAAGACCTGTATTGATACCACCCATGATCGGTTCTACAATGAACATCATAAAGAGTCCCATTACCAGAATACCAACAACCGGATAAATCAGAACCGGTGCAATCTTCTCAAGTGCTGTTGGCAGTTTGTCACATGCTTTTCTCAGGGCAAGAATCAGATAACCGGCAACAAAACCGGCAACAAGCGCACCGAGGAAACCTGATTTTCCGCTCGCTGCAATCATACCACCCACAAAACCGAGTGCAAGTGCAGGTCTGTCACCAATCGCCATCGCAATAAATCCGGCAAGGACAGGCAACATAAATCCGAATGCCACGCCGCCGATCTGTTTGAACATCGCTGCAATCGGTGTGATCGTACCAAAATTGGCTCTCTGATCCGCCGGCAGTGAATTGATATCAATTGAAAGACCATCGATCAGAAATGCAATGGCGATCAGGATACCGCCGCCGATAACAAATGGTAGCATATGTGAAACACCATTCATCAGCTGTGCATAGATCTGATGGCCAATACCGCCGCCGGAAGTCTTCACCTCTGTCTTAGCACCTTCAGCTGCATGGTAAACAGGTACATTACCTGACAGCGCCAGATCTACCAGTTCATCCGCCTTGCTGATACCATCTGACACCTGTCTGATAATGACTTTCTTACCGTCAAAACGGTCCAGCGGTACCTGTGTGTCCGCTGTAACGATAATGCAGTCTGCTTCAGCAATTTCCTGATCGGTGATCACGTTCTTTGCACCGCCGGATCCTCTTGTCTCAATCTTGATGAAACAATTCTTTGCCTTTGCAGCCTTCTCAAGGCCTTCAGCTGCCATATACGTATGAGCGATACCTGTCGGGCAGGCTGTTACTGCCAGAAGCTTGGCCTGTGCCCCTTCGGCTTCACCGGTATCTGCCAGACGTTCATCAATATCACTCTTCTCGTCATCTGCCTTATCCACAATTTCAAGGAATTCATCCACAGATTTGGCATTCAGCAGATCTGCTGTAAACTGCTCATCCATCAGAAGAACGGATAATTTGCTCAATACATCCAGATGGATATTGTCTTCTGTGTTCGGAGCTGCAATAAGGAAGATCAGATGCACCGGTTCATCATCCAGGGACTCAAAATCCACACCATCTTTGACAACCATAGCTGCCAGTCCCGGTTTTGTAACAGCATCGCATTTACCATGAGGAATGGCAATACCTTCACCGATACCGGTTGTACTCTCCTCTTCTCTTGCATAAACTTTCTGTCTGTAAGCTTCAATGTCGTTGATCTTGCCGCTTTTGGCCATCAGATCAACAACCTGATCAAGTGCCTCTTTTTTATTCTTTGGCGCACCATTAAGGGAAATACTCTGCTTATCCAATAAGTCTGTAATTCTCATGGTTTAATCCTCCGCTCTTACCTGCTTATAAACTTCTTCAATTTCACTCTTTGTAGCCAGATATTCAGAAAATGCACTGGCACTTCCTGATGCAATACCCATACAGAAGGCATGCTCATAATCCTGTTTGTCCATCCATCCGGCCATAAAACCTGCGACCATAGAATCGCCCGCACCTACTGCGTTCACCAGATGTCCCTTCGGTGCAGGTTTATCAAATACCTGTCCGTCTTCCGCGATCAGAACGGCACCTTCGCCGGCCATGGAAATCAGCACATTGCGCGCCCCCATTTCCTGAAGCTTTTTGCCGTAAGGAACAACTTCTTCTCTTGTCTTTAACTCTACACCGAAAATATCACCCAGCTCATGATTATTCGGCTTGATCAAAAATGGATGATATTCCAAAACATTCAGCAATAAATCTTTCGTTGCATCCACAACGATCATCACGCCTTTGCCTTCCAGTCTTGCCATAATGCGGCGATACATATCATCCGGCATGGATGATGGAATACTGCCTGCCAGGAAAAGCACATCGCCTTCACCAAGTGCATCCAGCTGAACCATCAGCTGTTCAACTTTGCCAGCACTGATCGCCGGTCCGCTGCCGTTGATTTCTGTGCCATCAATGGATTTCAGCTTCAGATTAATTCTTGAAATACCTTCATCAATACGAATGAAATCAGATTTCACACCCATTTCCTGCAGCTCACGGACGATCTCATCACCTGTGAAACCGGCCATAAAACCAAGTGCTGTGCTTTCTATGCCAAGATTCATTAATAATGTTGAAACATTAATACCTTTTCCTCCAGGAAGGATTAATTCTGAACTTGTTCGATTGGTAAGTCCCAGCTGAAAATCGTCTACTGCAACGATATAATCCAGTGATGGATTAAAAGTCACTGTATAAATCATCTTGTTACCTCCTGCTCTTTATTATGTTCATATTATAACGCCAAATTCAGTCAAATTCAATCAAACTACTTCACAAAATTACTGACTGATTTTGGTTGAATATGCACAAAAAAAGATGTCGGTGTGACTGAATCAGTCACAACCGACACCTCTTGTATAATGAAAAGTGATTGGGCATAAAATATTTTAACAAAGGTTTTGGATAACAAGTGCAATACCTGACAATATCAGCACAATAATGACCAGCCTCTTGATGACCGTTTCGTTCAAACGTCCGCAGCACTTCATGCCAAAAACCAGCGCCAGCACCATAAACGGAATCATACATATCGCCTGACAAAAGATCTGCCAGTTCAATATACCGATGCATGGGTAGACAATCAGTCTGAATGTACATTCAATCCAGAATACAAAACAAAGATTGCCTTTGAATGCATGGCTGTCCTCAGTCACACGATCCATATACGCCGCCAGCAGTGCACCGACACCATAAAGCCCACAGCATAGACCCGAAAGCACACCGATCAATCCAAGTATGATTTTGGATTCTTTCTGCTTCTTTCCGGCTCTCTCCCGCATCAGCATCTCAATGCCCATGGCAATAATGAAAAAACCGAAAATCACTTTGATGGTTCGCGTGTCCACATTCTTCAGCATAAAAATACCGGGAATGTTGCCGAGAATGACCAGCGCCGCCACCGGCAAGCTGATCCGCCAGTTAATCTGCCTGCGCTCTTTCCAGGCAATGATCATATTGGCCGGGTAGCCGATAATCAGATCCATTGGCGTAATTTGAATATTATTGAACGAAAAACTCAATATCGTGGTAAATACAAGGGTATTGGCAAATCCACAGACACCTTTAATAAAACTGGCAGCAAGTGTCGCAACAATCAGCCAGACCATGTTGTACAATTCCTTCTTTACCTTCTATTATTGACGCAATTACATCTTCTTGTAGCGTTCAGCCATTTCATCAAGACTTGCCTGCTCAACAAGCGGTGCTTTGCCGAATGAACCAAACTGTACAATCAATGTACCAATAGCTTCTTTGACACCTTTTTCGATGACAGCAACCAGAGCTGCAACATCTTCATCAGGAATATTGCCGTACATAACGGTATCCATGATCGGAGGCAGGAATGCACGAGGGTCAAACTGATCTTTCTTCTCTTCAAGCAGTTTATAGACACCGCCGATGGATGGGCTGTTGCGTTTCTCCGGATAGTTATGGAAGAACTCTTTCATGTTTCTTGTAACAGCCAGACGGATATCTGTATCAACATTGATCTTGCCGATACCGCAAGGAATAGCTGCTTTCAGTTCATCTACAGAAATACCATGGGCATTCTGAATATTGCCGCCCAGGGCATTAATCTCATCAACAATGTATTTTGGAACAGTTGATGAACCGTGAGAAACTAAAACGCCAAAGATACCTTCATGCATCAGGCACTCTTTGATGGCAATAACGATTTCTTTTCTCAGTTTAACATTTTTGCCTTTAGACGCACCGTGCATTGTACCATAAGAGATAGCCAGCGCATCTACGCCTGTCTTCTTAAAGAATTCAACAGCTTTTAATGGGTTTGTGTATGTTGATGTTGCAGAAAATACATGATCTTCCACACCTGCTAATACACCCAGCTCACCTTCAACGGAAACGCCTCTTTCATGGGCATATTTAACAACTTCCCTTGTAAGCTCTACATTTTCATCAAACGGCAGTGAAGAACCGTCGATCATAACAGATGTATAACCGCCTTCGATGGCTGCTTTACAGGAATCAAAGTTCTTGCCGTGATCCAGATGCAGAACAACAGGGATTGGTGAATCCTCAGCATATTTCTTTACGGCATTGGCAATATTCTTTGCACCGATCTTCTTGTCTTCCAGCGTTGCATTCTGGAAATCTGTACGGCCGCCCATGAATCCGTTGGCCAGATCGGCACCCTGCAGAATCGCTGCGGAACGGAACATTTCATGCACTTCAATGGCTGCTTTTGCCTGAGCAACAGCGTTGACATTGAAAGCGCCCTGCGCATAATGATATTTATCAACAGTTTCAAGTAAAGGTCTTAATGGAATTAATGGCATTTTTAAAACTCCTCTCTATTTCAATTGACGCGAAACGCAAATAGTTTTTGAAAATATATCCATTCTATCAGTTCATAGCAGGCACACTCTCGTTGCCAATCGCTGGCAGCGGTACATAAGCTGGTAAAAAACACCAGCTAAGTACCGGCCGCGATTGAAGCACCTGCTATGAATCTGCTAAATGGATATATTTATCCAAAGTTCATGGAGCGTTTCGCTGTTACTTGTAAAGTACATTGGTTTTTAAACTGTTTTGCTTATCAACAATTATTTCAAGTCTGTCGATTGCCTGTCAGCAGGATTTCTTAATGATGATGTGACGGCAATGCAGTGTAAACGTTAGGCTAATTTTCGCGGTTTTACGAGCATAGCGCCGGCTTTGGAGGGCTGTTTGAGCCCGAAGGGCGAGTTCGCACGTAAAAGCCGGCAATAAGCGACGCAGTAAAACAAGAAAATTGCCTTGTTTACACTGCATTGTCCGCTCACATCAGATTAAGAGATCCGTCCGAGAGGCCAATTAAGAAATTCGACGTCCTTTGACGAATGTATCTTTTATCTGGAATTCGCTGTCCATAATCAGGATGTCTGCATCTCTGCCTTCGCCGATGAAGCCAATGCTGTTCTGCAGTCCCAGCATGGTGGCCGGGTTCTCTGTCAGCAGCGGAAGAATCTTCTCAGGGCTTTCGCCGGTGAATTTCATCAGATTTCTGAATGCCTGTCCCGTTGTCAGGGTACTGCCGGCTCTTGTACCGTCTTTGAGTTTTGCATCGCCCTCTTCAACGATGACATCGTTGACTCCCAGTTTGTAGTTGCCGTCCGGAAGTCCTGCGGCCATGATAGAATCTGTGATGGCAATAACTCTGTCATACCCCTTCATTTTCAAAAGAAAACGGACTGAACCCGGATGAAGATGTCGGCCGTCGCAGATGGCTTCACAATATACATCTGATTCAAGAACCGCACCCATGATGGCCGGCTCATGCTGATGGAACAGGCGCATCGCATTAAATGTATGGGTTGCGGCTGCTGCACCGGCATCGATACATTTCCAGGATGTGGCATAATCCGCACCGGAATGACCGATAGCCACTTTGATGCCCATCTCAGTGATGTCTTTGACATGCTCCGGAATACCTGCAACTTCCGGTGATACGGTTATGTAATGAATGAACCCGCCTGCTGTCTCCTGATAGTGCTTTAACAGCTGCATATCCGCTGTACGAAGCAGATATTCAGGCATCGCACCTTTGTACTCCGATGCCAAGAACGGTCCCTCCAAATGGATTCCCATCAGATCCGCACAATTGCCGTGCGGCTGTCCTGCTGCTGTATTGGCTTCATGATGCTTCACAGCTTCTTTGATGCACCAGTCTGTCTGCTCTTCGGTATCTGTCAAAATCGAACAATGCCAGGATGTGGTGCCTTCCTTTGCAAAGAAATGGCCGATTTTCTCGTAATCTTCCTGTGTGGCTGCATTGACATCCACACCAAAACCACCATGTGTATGCACATCGATAAATCCCGGTGTGACATAACAGCCTTCCGCATCATATACTGCTGTATCCGCATCTTCCGGCTCAAGAAAATCTCCGATCACGGCAATCCTTCTGTCATCCAACAATAAATCTTTCTTCTCAAAATGGCGGTTTATATAAACCTGTCCATTTTTAATTAATGTTTTCATTTTGTTTTCGCCTCTGTCTGTTTTAACACTGTTGTAAATCCAGGGAATCATGCGTCCATTTGCTGAACACCCTGCCTATGATAAACATATTAATCTGTAAGGCTTGCTACAAATTCTGTAATCTTCAGGTTAATATCCGGATGATTCTGTAATAAGCTGACTGGGAATTCAGATGTCTGTTCACCGTAAACAGCACGTCTTACAACGGCACGATGCCAGTTTCTGAAGCAGCCCAGGCGAATCTTACGTGCATGGGAAATTTCATTGATACCGATTGTGATGCAGTAATGCGGCATATCCTCAAGGGCACCGTTGAAATCACCAATCGCATTGGCTGTTCTTGTCTCAGGTGTGATCTTTAAAACGCGTGTCTGCTGTGCCAGGAATTCTTCATTGCTGAGACTTCCGTCTGCTTCATTGAAAGCAACATGGCCATTGATACCGATACCGCCGAAGCAGATATCCACACCGCCAAGCTGCTCGATCACTGCCGGAATGTGACCCGGATTCTTTGGATCAGGGAAGATTCTCTGTTCTTCCGGCATCACCAGTTCAGGATTGATTTTGTCATAAACAGTACGTTTCATAAAGCCTCTGAAACTTAACGGATGATCGATGCTGACCCATTCTTTGTTATCATCCAGATATTCATCCATATTGATGAACCAGACATTTTTCAGGCTGATTTTCTCGCTGTTGACTCTGTCAACAAAATAAGGATACTGTCCTACAGGGCCTACAGGACAGATAAATACAGTCTTCTCACCCTTGGCATTATGCTCGATGATCGTATCTGCCATCTCATCTGCCATGGATTTAAAAACTTCTGCATTATCTTTCATAATAATCAGAGGGAACTTTGGTCCTTTTGACAGGATCTCCTCTGCATTATACTGGTAATATTCATGTTTCATGTTATGCTACCACCTTTTATTGTAAAAAAAAACATTTTGTACTATACTACTAGATAGACGCTTTGTCAAATATCATGCAAATATGATATCCAAAGTATACAACACGATGATTCTTGCATCACCATCAGTCAGTGAAGTTATTTTATGACGCTTAAAGAAATCGCAAAGGAAGCGGGAGTTTCTGTATCCACAGTCTCCCGTGTCATCAATCAGGAAAATACAAAAGCAGCCAGTCCCGAAGTGCAGGCCCGTATATGGGAAATTATCCGTCGTACCGGCTATTCACCGAATAAAACAGCCCGCAATCTGAAGCTCGGACAGTCTGCAGAGCTTCGCGATCCGAATCCCAAGTCCATTGCCTGTATTTATGCCAGAACCCATACGGATATGTCGGATCCTTTCTTCTCACAGATCGTAAAGGCTTTGGAACTGGAAGCCATTAAAAGTCGCTATTTCATTCGCTACTCTTTTACTTCCCAGGATCTTGGCCGACCTGAAACTACCGCTCAGCTCACCCAGTTTCCCGCCGACGGTATTGTTGTTCTCGGCCGTTACGACCAGAGGATTGCTTCTCTTGTCAGCAATCTCAGCAAAAATGTTGTCTACACCGGCCTGATCCCAATGGATTTCCAGTTCGATCAGGTTGTCTGTGACGGCAGTGAAATTGTCTATACGGCGATTTCCTATCTGAAATCCCTGGGGCATACCTCCATCGGCTATATCGGTGAGCAGGATAAGGAACCCCGCTTCAGCGGCTACAAGGAAGCCCTGTCCAAACTCGATCTTCCATTTGCCCAGCGCAACACTGCCAATGTCCATCAGACATCCGAAGGCGGTTACGAAGGCATGAAAATGCTGGCCAGAACATGTGATGACCTTTCCGCCATTCTCTGTGCCAATGACCGTACAGCCATCGGTGTTCTTCATGCCCTGAAAAAGCTGAACTTCCGTGTACCTGAAGATATTTCTGTCATCAGTATCGATGATATCGATATTGCACAGTATATTTCTCCGATGCTCACAACCGTTCATATTCCAACAGATGAACTGGGCAAAATGGCTTTCAAAACGCTCCTTGACCGTGTGAGCGGCGGCCACCGGATGCCACTTAAAACCTTTCTGCCTTATTATATTGCCAAACGTGACAGCTGCTGTCCCATCAACCGTGACCGCAGACTTTTCTCAACCTTACGTCAGCAGGCTCCTCATTAAAGGAGACCTGCTTTTTTATTTGCCAAGAGCTTTGAACATTCGCTGTTTGTAGGCTTCCACACCTTCCTGGTCAAATGGATTCACGCCCAGAATTCCCGCTGATACATAGCATGTATACATAAAGAAATAAAAAATCTCTCCGAAACTGTACGGTGTTAATTTCTCAACCTCAAGCACCATACATGGCATCTTTTCACTGTGGGCACGAAGTGTGGCTCCATAAGCGGCTTCATTGATCTCTCTGAAGTCTTTGCCGTTCAAATAATCAAAATCATCCTTCACACGGTCATCTGGATGAACGATCATGGAAGCCTGCGGATCTTTCACATGTAAAAATGTCTCAAAGATCACTGGGCTGCCATCCTGAAGGAACTGTCCGACAGAATGCAGTTCCTCTGAATACTCACCGCTGATCGGATAAAGTCCCTGATCATCTTTGCCCTCACTCTCCGCAAATAACTGGATCCACCATTTATAGAACCAGTGAAGCTGCGGTTCAAAGGATGCCAGCATTTCCATTCTGTATCCTTCGTTATAATAGAGATTTCTTGCCACCGCATAGCGGTAAGCAGACTGTGTGATGTCTCTGCAGCCTTTTAACTCAGCTGCCATATCGGCTGCCCCCTTAACAAGGGCACGGATATCAATGCCGGCCACAGCCATAGGCAAAAGTCCCACAGCTGTTACCGCTGTATATCTGCCGCCCACTGTCTGTGGAAATTCTACAAAGCTGTATCCCTGCTCTTTGCAGATAGCTTCCAACAGACTATTGCGGGAGCCTGTTGCGATAATACGCTCATTGGCCTTCTCCCCATATGTTTCATAAAGATATTCTCTCAGCACCCTGAACACCGATCCCGGCTCCAGTGTCTGGAAGTTCTTGGCGATACAGTCAATATAAACGGACTTGCCGCGAATCTTGTTCATGACCTGTTCAAAGGCCCATGGCGACAGTGAATTGCCGGCATAGACGATCTCCGGTCCATCACATTCCGGAAAAGCTTCGATCACTGAGCGGGCCGCATTATTGGAACCGCCCACACCAATGAGAACAAAAACATCTGCATCCCTGCGCACCCTTGCTGCCAGTTCTTCAATGGCACTTAATTCTGCCTCATTGGCCCATGTATCGATATCAAACCATCCGAGGGAATCTCCGTATTTTTCAAAATCGGCTTCACTGCCGATGCCCTCAAGCACCGGCAGATTGTCCGTCAGCATCTGATGATATTTTTCACAGCGCTCCGGCTGATGATCAAACATCTGAAATTGGATCATATTGTTCAAACGCCTCCGTATTAATGACGATGACCATATTCATCCATGCAGTCCTCTTCAGGGTTCTTCATGCAAAGATGAACAGCTGCTCTCTTGTATGTCAGAGGCAGTGCCAGAATGTTCGGATTCTGACCAACAAATTTCTTCTTGGCATCTTCAAGAGCTTCTTCAAATGTCGCTCTTGTCTTTAAGCCCATGCCTCTTGCATAGCCAGGTTCCTGAGCACCTACAATGTAAATGGCACTTGTATTCATTTCAGCAATATGACCGCAGGACATCATGGAGAAGCCATGGAATGGATGGAACGCATTGCAGAAACGATATTTGCGGATATATTCTTCATTTGTTGCAAAATATTCACCGTAACGGTCGATATCCGGCAGTGTATTCATATGATCATGCTGGAACAGCTCATACTGTTCTCTCAGATATGGCCATAACTCATCATGGAAATAGCCGTTGCATGCAGATGAACAGATGATGACGCAGTTATCGCTCATGATCCTCTTGAAACGAAGCACCTGTGCACTTAAAGCCTGCATCATCATGATCGGGTTTGTGCCCATGCCGTCGCCATAGTGGAATTTCTGAGGCATGCCAAATACCAGTACATCGTATTTCTTTTCTGCCCAGTGGACATAAGTTCTCTTATCTGCCAGCTTCCAGCTAATCGGCATCATTTCTTTAGCGTAACCGGAATAGATCGCAATCTGTCTTGAATAGGTATCCAAAACGGCATCACAGCAGAAGAACGGATGGCCCATCTTCTCTTCCATATGCATACTGATCTCATCGAATTTATGTCTCATTAAGCTGCCGCCGTTAACAGGTGTAAAGTCGTCTCTGTGCATAACGGATGGTACATGATGGCTGGCGATACATCTCCAGTTTGTGATACCTGTTGCACTGTGCTTGTAACCGCCTGAATAACCGCCGTAAGGGTTGCCCTGTACGTGACCGATGAGAATCGGCAGATCTGAATCATAAACATATTTGTTCATATAAACAGGATCACCGCGTTTTGTTGTACCAAGATAGATCATATGCTCCTGATCTTCGCTGTCATGGCTGATGATCTGACCTGAATGCCAGAATTCATTAAACAGTTCCTCACCGAAAATTGCTTTCGCATCGGATGCTTTGCTTCTCGGATGAAGACCATTGGAAATGATAAACAGGATATCTTTCTTCTCTACGCCTGCTGCATAAAGTTCTCTTAAAATATATTTAATGCTTAATTTTCTATGGCTTGTTGGCTGCTCGCCGCCTTTAACACGGTCCGGAACAATGATTGTAACTGTTGTACCTTTGTGTGCAAGCTCTGTTAATGTCGGCATACCGATCGGATGTGCCAGGCTTTCAAGATATGCCTCCTCTAACTGGTCCTCCGGAATACATGCAGGATCCTTCACTGTTTCACCGGAAATAAATACATCTGTATTATCCGGCAGTTCTGCCTGCATTGTGCCTAATCCATATTCAAAATCAAGTTTCATGTTATTTCCTCCCGATTATAATATTATCTGAGTTATAAGTCGTCTGTTTCCAGTAAATTGGAAACCCGGCGGATAGGCCGCCACCCGGTACACCAAAATTTGACATTTTTCGGCATACAAAAGGTGCCTCATGGTAATGAGCCACAAGGCACCTGCTTTTATCTGCCATTTTACTGTTAAAGATGGCAGATACTGCCCTGCAGTAAAGAATTAAAAATTCAGATTACTTACCTGCTTCTTCCATAACGTCGAATAATACATAGTCTTCTACAGGCACTTCAGATTCAACATCACCATTGTCGATGAAGTTCTTCTGCTGTACTTCATAGTAACCTTTGATTGTACCATCGCCTACATATTTAAGAAGTGTTGCGCTGTCAAGCCAAGCACCGTCGCCTGTCTGAGCAAGTGTGCTTTCTTTGTCTGTACCACATTCCTGAGCAACATAACCTGCAACTTCATCATAGTTGTCCGGGTTTGAACCGAAATCCATTGCTTTGTAAAGAGCCTTTGTGAATTTCACAAGAACGTCTTTGTTTGCTTCTGCGTAGCTTGGCATGCAGATCCAGCTTGCACAGTCAGCTGCGATATCAGAGAATGTTGTATTTGTACAGAATGTCTGAACATCATCACCAAGCTCGTTGGCAATTGTTGTTGAACTTGGAGACCAAGGAGCACAAGCGTCGATAGAACCGGAAACGATTGCGCTTACCATGTTGCTGACTTCCATATCATATGCTTCAATATCATCCATTGTCAGGCCAACAGAATTAAGTGCTCTCTTTAAGATTGTTTCTGAAGATGTACCGGATGCATAAGCAACTTTCTTACCCTTCAGATCTTCAAGGGAGTTTACTCCATGAGATTTAAGACCCATTACACAGTCTGCGTTGCCGAGCTGTGAGAAGCAGAAGATGTCTGCACGACCTTTGATACACAGTTTGTGTGCGCCAGGTCCGATGTAAGCGACATCAATAGAACCGGATTCCATGGAAGCGATTTCTGTAGGACCGTCCTGGAACATGTAAAGCTGAACATCAAGACCTTCATCCTTGAAGTATCCTTTGTTGATTGCTGTTGCTACCTGCCACAGTGATGCGTAGTTTGCCATGTAAGCAACATTCACATGTGTCAGATCACCTGAAGCTGCATCTGATGCTTCTGTTTCCCCTGTTGTTTCAGATGCTGCTGCAGTTTCGGATGCTGCTGCTTCTGTTGAAGCAGGTGCCTGTGTTTCTTTTGCAGATGAGCTTCCGCATCCTGCTAAAGCCCCCATTACCATTGCTGCTGTTACAACAACTGCCATGATTCTTTTTTTCATTTCCCAATCTCTCCTTTTCCTTAAAAAAGTGTGTCGGTGACCGGTTCATTACGCCGTTCACCTGTATCATTATAACCTCACATTCCGCGCAGAGCAGTCATTTCCTGAAGATGACGCTTCTGTGCGGTCTGTAAGATAATAATTCGTTTGATTATTTCTGAACTTCAAGATATTCCTGATATACCTGGCTCCAGATGTAATTCTTCAATTCAACGAATCTCGGACTCATCTTCGTTGCCTGATCTCTCGGATGAGGAATATCAATATCAATAATCTCTTTGATACGTCCAGGACGTGCACTCATAATGACAACTCTTGATGCCAGTACGATGGCTTCTTCAATATCATGGGTAACAAAGAAACATGTCTTGTTCTCTTCCTGCCATGTCTTTAACAGCTCTGTCTGAAGCTGTGTTCTTGTCTGGGCATCCAGAGCACCAAAAGGCTCATCCATAAGAAGAACAGAAGGATTAACGGCATAGGCTCTTGCAATAGCCACACGCTGTTTCATACCACCGGATAATTCCTTCGGATAAGAATCTGTAAACTTCTCAAGACCTACCATCTTGATATACTTCTCAGCGATGGCATCCATCTCTTTCTGGGACTTGCCCTGAAGCTTCAGGCCAAACTGAACATTTTTCTTAACTGTCAGCCAAGGGAACAGTGCGTACTGCTGGAAGACAACGCCTCGATCCACGCCTGTACCTTCGACTTTGTGTCCATCTACGATAACTTCACCGGATGTCGGTTCCAGAAGACCTGCGATAATATTCAGAAGTGTGGACTTACCACAGCCGGACGGTCCGATAACACAGATAAACTCATTCTCCATGATGTCAAGATTGGCACCATTTAAAGCGATCATTTCACCATTTCGTGTATCGTATTTCTTTACGACATTACGAATACTGACTTTTATATTTCCCTCTTTTCCTGCCATCCTGTTAACTTCCTTTCAAAATATTTAAGAATCTTCTCTGCCAGCATACCGATGATACCGATGATAATAATGTAGAGAAGCATTGGTGTTGTTTCATAAGAGTTAGATAATGCTTTGATACGCATACCAAGACCGGCAACTGCACCTGTTGATTCGGCAGCGATCAGTGTTGTCAGGGCTGTTGAAATACCAAGACGGATAGCTGTGATAATAAATGGTGTTGTTGCTGGGAAAATAACCTTAACGAAAAGGTCTGAATCCTTTGCACCAAGTACTCTTGCAGCTTTGATCAATGTCTCATCCACATTGATAACACCCTGGAAAATTGTGACTGTCATTGTAAGGAATGTAGCCAGCCAGATAACGATGACCTGAGGTGTACGACCGACACCAACACCGATAACAACCAGTGGTACGTAAGCCAGTGGTGGGATGTTTCTGATGAACTGGATCCATGGCTCAATGATGAATCTTACAGGTCTGTACCATGCCATCAGGAACGCAACCGGAACGGCTGTAACGAAACCGATCAGGAAACCAAGTAATACGGAAATCAAACTGCTTCCGATATCCTTGAACAGTAAACCTCTTGAAACCATCGTCTGGATGGAACCAATAACTTTAATCGCATTCGGAAAACATCTGGATGTGCTTGGGATGATTGATAAAACTGTCCATAATATCAATGCTACTACTAATGAAATCAGCAGCCAGACACCCTTTGGAATCTTTCCGACAAAATCAGCGCCTTTGCTCTTCTTGCCCATTCTAAAAAACCTCCATTTTAAATTCTGTCTGTAAACGATATGTACTGTGAATTAATATCCGAGATAAGTCTTAATGATCTCCAGATATTCATCTGGATAAAAACCAATCTCTCCTGAAAATCTTGTTAACGCGATCAGACCGCCGTCAATCTCTTTGACGGATGCAAGCATCCTCGCATTGTCTGTCTTTAATCCGCCGCCATAGACAACATCCATGCCATCTGTCACTTCCTTGACATAAGAAGCAATCTTCTGGATATAATCTGCATCCGGCGGAATCTTGCCAGGTCCGATGGCCCATACAGGCTCATAGGCAATGGTGACCTTGCTCTTGTCTACGCCTTCAAGACCTACTGTCAGCTGTTCCTTAAGAACTTCCTGCCATCTTGGTTGTTCATCGGCATTCTCTCCGATACAGTAAAGTACATCCAGACCGGCTGCAATAGCTGCCTTAATCTCTTTGTTCAGGATCCGGTTGACAGCCGCTGTATCTGTACCGTTGCCTTCAGCAATAATACTCAGCTTATCACGGCGCTCTTCACAGTGACCGATCAGTACAGCATCGCATCCGATGGCTTTCATGGCATTGCCTGTACGATTTGAAGTAAAAGCACCGAAGTTGCCGCCAAGGGCTGTATCCTGTCCCAGAACACTCTGTGGTCCGATCTTCAATGCACTGTCTGCTTTTCTTGCTGAAACAGCACCGATCAGATGGGCTTCCGGAAAAAACATGGCAAACTCTACATCCTTTGGATCGTAGGCCGCCAGCTGATCCTGTGTGTGGGAGACAATATATGGTCCCCATTCTGACGGTGCAGCGATACGGTTAACGCCGCCTGCCTCTGTTGGAATATCAAATCTCTTCAGATTCAGATAAATATGTTTCATCGTTACAATTTCCTCCCTACATTGTATCATTTATCCTCTTCCCAGTATATGAATAAGAAGCTTTTAGATATAGTCTCTGAAATTCAGGAATTCAGGAAGCGGGCCGCCGATCAGCGGTTCACACCATTTCACAAATTCATCCGTGATGTCATTGCCTCTCTCGTTGATATAAACTTCAGGAAGCTTTCTCTCATAAAGCATGACATCCTTCAGCGGTACCAGCACCGGTTCAATCTGATAAATATCCCCAGGCTGACGCTTAAAGCCGATCATATGTCCACCATTGCCGCTGGTCACGGCTTTGACAGCCAGCTCACCTACCAGAATTGCTTCTGCTCTGTCCACCGGTGACTGGAGAGCAATAGATGCTCTTCCGCAGATACCCGGTTTCTCACTTCTGGCTTTGATACCCAGTTTCTTAATGACCAACTCAGCCAGATAAGCACTGACATCGCCATAATATACGGCTCTGTCACTCTTGAAAATCGGAGGAACAATAGATTCCCCATTGACATTCGTCAACCCCTCACTGGCAACAACAACAACGCCGCCTTTTTCCTTATAAAGTCTTTCTACATCTTCCAGAAATTCATCTTCATGGAATGGTCTTTCCGGTACATAGATCAAATGCGGTGCATCGCCTTTCTTACGTCTTGCAAGGACTGATGCTGCAGTGATCCATCCGGCATTTCTTCCCATGGCCTCAATGACACTGACATGAATCGGAAGCGACTTAACATCCTCTCCCACCTCCTGTGTCGTTGCTGCCAAATATCTGGCGGCACTGCCATAGCCCGGTACATGATCTGTCATTGCAATATCATTATCCACCGTTTTCGGAATACCTGCAACGCCGATGCCGTGATCCCGACAAACTTCATAAATATGTTCACATGCATCCATCGTACCATTACCGCCATTTAAAAGAACATAGCCGATATGATGTTTCTTGAAAATCTCAGGCATCTTCGCATAATCTTCTTCATACAGCGGATATCTGGATGATCCGATGGCTGAAGCCGGTGTATGCAGCAAAAGCTTCAGCTTCTCATCTGAAAATGCAGTCAGATCAAGAAATTGCTCTGTAAAAATCGCGCCTGTTCCACCGATTGCTCCCAGAACCTTTCCAATGGATGGATTCTTTCTGGCTTCCCGGATAACGCCATACAAAGATGCATTGATTACTGCGGTCGGACCGCCTCCATGTACAACTAAAAGATTATCTGCCATTTATCTGCACTCCTATCATTTTGCACATAATTATATAATATGCACAAATGTTTTACATTTTTTGTCAATGCTTTGTTTCTTTTGATATACTTATCCTAACACAGTTTTTGTTTAAAATAAGGCCTATTTTATCCAAACGTTATCCTACTTTTTGCACATTTTACAAAAATTTTTTTGTGTATTTTCAACGATACAATTTTGATATATTCAATTTTAACACAAAATTGGAAATTTCTGTCGACTTTTTGTGACAAAAAAGCAGACTAAAAAGGTCAAAAACCATTTTAGCCTGCTAAAGTCTTGACGCAAACGTTTGCTTTTTAAAGAGCAACTGCGAATTTATAAGTATTGTAAATATTGATGCAGATGATGATAAACATCAATGCCATAAACAATTTGTCAACTTTCTCATCTTCAATCTTCTTGTTAATCTTACTGCCAATCGTACCGCCCAAAAGACCGCCGATGACCATCACTACAAGATAAGACAGCTGCACCGGCGGAATCGTTCCCGTAACGACAGTCTGAACCAGACTGGTCACCTGCGAAAAGACAATAATGTACAGTGAAGCCAGTGCTGACTCCTTGGTAGACATAGAAAAAAGGAAACCAAGCACCATCAGATTGATCGGACCACCGCCAATGCCAAGAAAACTTGACATAATGCCGAGAACCAGTCCCACAATCACACACACAGCTGCATTATTCAGTGTCAGTGTGTGTATTTTCTTCTTAAAGATTGTATACACAAACGTTATACCTGTCACGCCAATCAGCACGATAGCCTGCACCATTCCTACAAAATTCTCATTACCCACGGATGCCTTCACCGTCTGAAACATCATCTTGCCGGCCACACCGCCAACGGCTGCACCAACGGCCAACAAGGTCGCAATCCGAAGATTCAGCTTCTTGCCGGCGCGCATATTCTTGTATACCGATACCACTGACATGGTCAGAACCGTACAGCCGGACAGAAAACTGATGCATGATACGCTCATCACATTCAGAGCATCCAGTACCGGCTTGATGATCACGCCGCCGCCGATACCGCAGATGGAGCCCACGATGGATGCCAGCAGGCTGACCGCAAAAAATACCACTATCATATTTCATTACACCTCCATTAACATGATGTAAGCATAACACTCACCCGGCAAAAATCAAAGGGATATAAAGCAAAACGTTTGCTTTATATCCCTTTTTTTTAGTGTTCTTCCCAGTCAAACGCGCATTTCACCGCTTTGTGCCATCCCCGCAGCAGCTTTCTACGTTTCTCACTATCCATATCCGGAATAAACGTTCTGGACAGTGACCAATTATGCCTGATTTCATCCTTATCCTTCCAGTAGCCCACAGCCAGTCCTGCAAGATAGGCCGCTCCGAGAGCCGTCGTCTCAATGCATTCCGGTCTCAGAACATTTTTCTCCAGCAGATCGGATTGGAACTGCATCAGGAAATTGTTGGCACAGGCACCGCCGTCTACTCTCAGATCCGCCAGCTGAATGCCCGCATCCTCCTCCATGGCTTTCAAAATATCATAAACCTGATACGCCAGTGATTCCAGTGTTGCCCGGACAAAATGTGCTTTAGTAAAACCTCGTGTAATGCCTACAACAGCCCCTCTGGCATACTGATCCCAGTAAGGTGCACCAAGACCTGTAAATGCAGGCACCACATAGCCTCCGGCTGTATCATCGACACTTTCAGCAAACCCCTCTGATTCCGAGGAACTCTTCAACAGTTCCAGCCCATCCCTCAGCCACTGAATCGCTGCACCTGCTACAAAGACGCTGCCTTCCAGGGCATATTCCACATGCGCATCTGTACCTGCCGCAATTGTTGTCAGCAATCCCTTCTTGGATTCAACCGCCTGATGCCCCGTATTCATTAATAAAAAGCATCCTGTGCCATATGTATTCTTGGCCATTCCCTCTTCAAAACAGCATTGGCCAAACAGTGCCGCCTGCTGATCGCCTGCTGCTCCCGCAAGGGCAATGGCACCGCCCGTTATCTGCGGATCCGTATAACCGTAAAGACAGCTGGATGGTTTCACTTCCGGCATCATGGCCATCGGAATATCAAGCATTTCCAAAAGCTTTTCATTCCAGCAAAGACTGTGGATATCAAAAAGCATGGTCCTTGAGGCATTGGTATAATCTGTCACATGAATTTTGCCGCCGGACAGATTCCAGATCAGCCATGTATCAATGGTGCCAAAAAGCAGTTCACCCTTCTTTGCTCTCTCATGGGCCCCTTCCACATGATCCAGTATCCATTTGATCTTTGTACCCGAAAAATAAGCATCCGGGATCAGCCCTGTTGTCTTCTTAATAAAGTTCTCATATCCCTGATCCTTTAAATCCTCTATGATAGGCGCCGTTCTTCTGCACTGCCAGACAATGGCATTATAAATCGGCTTTCCTGTCTCCTTATCCCAGACAACCGTTGTCTCACGCTGATTGGTAATACCGATACCGGCAATATTCTCCGCAGTTACATGTGCCTTTCCCATGGCCTGTGTCATTACATTCTGAATACTCTGCCAGATTTCCTCCGGATCATGTTCCACCCATCCGGGATTTGGAAAAATCTGAGTGAACTCTTTCTGCGCCACGCTGACAATTCTGCCTCCATGGTCAAATAAAATGCATCTTGAGCTTGTGGTTCCCTGATCCAGTGAAATGATATACTTCGGCATATGTAAAATCCCCCTTATTCCCCTTTTGTGCTTCCCGAAAACTAAGGTCAAAATTCCGTCCTCTATGCACACGGATTATTGTCTCCTTTATTATAACATATTTGATTGTATTTATATAGATACAATACAACACATCTGTTTTGTCTGATAATTTCATTTATTGTCGATGAATTAACGGAATGTGTTAATTCTCTTTTGTTATTTTCAATAATTTTTCATTTTATTGATAGACTTTTTCGTCATTTTGTATTATACTTAAATCATGTTCAACCGCTCAGATCATCATTTTTTATTATCTGAGCATCGGTACACTATTTATTTTTAGGCAATATATACAAGACCTTGTCCGTGAAGTACATACAAAAGGCAGCTTTTTTCGTATATATTGTCAGGGGAAAGGGGCGACGTTTATGTTCGTGGAATTCATTCTTGCATTACTTCCTATCATCTGGCTTTTCATTGCCTTTCTTGTACTGAAAATGCCCGGCTACATCGGATGTCTGATCGCACTGGCTATCTCTATTGTAGAGAGTCTTGTTATTCCGGCATTCAGCCTGACAGTACCTGAAGCTTTGACCGCAGCCGTTGAAGGTGGTATCGGTGCAATCTGGCCGATCTGTCTGATCATTCTGGCAGCCATGTTTACTTACAATATCTGTGTAAAAACAGGTGCTATGGAAATGATCAAACGCCTTCTTACATCTGTAACCAATGACAAGCGTGTCCTTGTTATGCTGCTTACATGGGGCTTCGGCGGTTTCATGGAAGCCATCGCAGGTTTCGGTACACCTGTTGCTATCCCTGCAGCTATGATGGTTGGTCTCGGCTTTGACCCAATCTTCTCCGCTGTTGTCTGCCTGGTTGCCAACTCCATTGCACCGCCATTCGGTTCCGTTGCCATTCCTACAACATCCGCAGCCGGCGCTGTTGGTCTTGATGCAGCTCTTTTATCGGGTCCTGCCATCAACATGCTGATTATTCCAGCCATTATCGTTCCATTCATCATCGTATGGATGACCGGTAAAGCCTGCGGTTCCAAGAAACCTTTTGAAGGCATGATTCCTTTCACCATCGTTGCTGCTCTTTCTTATATCATCCCTGCAGCCATCGTTGGTAATTTTGTAGGTGCAGAATTTGTCGACCTTATCGGCTGTGTAATCTGTCTGATTGTTCTGGTCGTTTTTGCAAAGAAAATGCCGCCTACAACAGATCCTGCTTATATGATCGAAGCCAGTGAAGAAGCAGCTTCTGATGCTAAATTCGGTATGGGTGCCGCTGTGCTTCCGTATATCCTGATGCTTGTTTTCCTGCTTGGTACATCCAAGCTTGTTCCACCGATCAACGCTTTCCTTGGCAAGTTTTCAACAGCTTTCTCTGTATATGCCGGTGAAGGTGCCGCCACCATCAAGCTGGTATGGATTGGCAATGCCGGAACATTGATCCTGCTTGCCGGCATCATCGGCGGTTTTGCCCAGCATATGAGTATCGGCGAAATGATTTCAACACTTGGCCAGACATTAAAGAACATGTGGAAAGCCATGGTTACTGTTATTGCCATCATCGCTCTTGCCAAGGTTATGGGCTACAGCGGTATGACAACAGCCATCGCAACTTTACTTGCTGATCTTACCGGATCTATTTTCCCATTGTTCGCACCAATCTGCGGTATCCTCGGTACATTCGTAACAGGTTCCACAACATCTTCCGGTGTATTATTTGCCAAGATGCAGTATGAGGTTGCTGAACTTATCGGCGCCAACCCTGTTATGCTGGTTGCAGCCAACCTTGCAGGCGGCGGTATCGGCAAACTGATCTCCCCTCAGAGTATCGCCATCGGTGTTGCTGCGATCGGACTTGAAGGCTCTGACGGCAAGATCATGACAAAGACTGTTGGTATCTGTATTGTATTAGGTATCATCGTATGTATTATGTCCTATCTGCTGGCTGTTGTTCTTTAACAACCCGCATTTCAATGTGTTCACTTTGAACACATATCAGATAAGGCGCTTGGATATTCCGCTGGATATCTGAAGCGTCTTATCCTTTATAGAAATCATTTTTGAGGATTTTTTACAAATCAAAGGAGGTAAGAAAATGAAGGATTTAATTGAAATCAGATGGCATGGCCGCGGCGGTCAGGGTGCTAAAACGGCTGCCCTCCTGCTGGCTGATGTTGCTTTCAATAATGGTCTCTATGTTCAGGGCTTCCCGGAATACGGTCCTGAAAGAATGGGCGCTCCCATTACTGCTTATAATCGTTTAAGTCGTAACCCGATCCGCGTTCATTCCAATATCTATGAGCCGGATTACGTGGTTGTTGTCGATGAGTCTTTAATTGAAAGTGTCGATGTTACTGCCGGTATCAAGGAAGGCGGTGCAATCATCATCAACTCCCATAAAAGCAGCAATGAATTAAAACCGCTTCTTGAGGAAAAAGGTTATCACGGTCATATTTATACCATTGACGCCCGAAAGATTTCCATTGAAACTCTTGGCAAATATTTTCCGAATTCTCCGATGCTGGCAGCCGTTGTCAAAATTACCGGCGTTATGGAGGAAAAGGCCTTTCTGGAAGATATGCGCAAATCCTACGCCCATAAATTTGCTTCCAAGCCATCCGTTATCGACGGCAATATGAAAGCATTGGAAATTGCTTTAAAGGAGGTACATTGAGTATGAAAACTGATATCAGAAAACAGGATATTGATGTTACCTGGCAGGATCTGAATCCCGGTGCTGTTGTAACAGGCGGTGCCACGGCTCCTGAATTCAATACAGGTGAATGGCGTGTCAATGTGCCGGTTCTGGATATGGACAAATGCAAACAATGTCTGATGTGCGTGCCGGTTTGTCCGGATTCCTCCATTCCTGTAAAAAACCAGAAACGTGAAGATTTTGACCTGATGCACTGCAAGGGCTGCGGTATCTGCGCCAAAGTATGTCCATTCGGTGCCATCACCGTGAAAGAAGGTGACGAATAATGTCAATCAGAGAAAGATTATCCGGTAATGAAGCGATTGCAACTGCCATGCGCCAGATTAATCCTGACGTTGTCGCAGCCTTTCCAATTACGCCATCAACAGAAATCCCTCAGTATTTTTCCAGCTATGTTGCCAATGGCAAAGTCGATTCTGTTTTTGTTCCCGTAGAAAGTGAACACAGCGCCATGAGTGCCACCATCGGTGCCTCCGCAGCCGGTGCCCGCGCCATGACCGCAACTTCTTCCTGTGGCCTTGCCTATATGTGGGAAATGCTTTATGTGGCAGCCTCCGACAGACTGCCGCTGGCTCTGGCTCTTGTCAACCGTGCTCTCTCCGGACCGATCAACATCAACTGTGATCACTCTGATGCCATGGGTGCCCGTGACGCCGGCTGGATCCAGCTGTTCTCAGAAAATAACCAGGAAGCTTATGATAATATGGTCATGGCTTTCCGTATTTCCGAGCATCCGGATGTCCGTCTGCCGATCATGGTCTGCCAGGATGGCTTTATCATCAGCCACGGTGTTGAAAATATCGAACTGTTAGAAGACGATGTTGTCAAAAATTTTGTAGGTGAATACAGACCCGAACACTATCTTCTGAATGCATCCGAGCCGCTGGCTATCGGACCTTATGCGAATCCGCCTTATGTTATGGAAGCCAAACGTGCTAATCTTCAGGCACTGGAAAATTCCAAAAAGGTTATGTTAGATGTTGCTGCAGATTTTGAGAGAATTTCAGGCAGAAAATACAGCTTCTTTGAATCCTACCGCATGGAAGATGCTGACTATGCCATGGTCATCATGGGAAGTGCTGCCGGCACAGGCAAGGACGCTGTTGATGCACTCCGCAGCATGGGTATCCGTGCCGGCCTGATCAAAGTCCGCATGTTCCGTCCATTCCCGGCATCCCAGATTGCAGAAGCATTAAAGAATGTCAAAGTTGTTGCCTGCATGGATCGTACAGAAAGTTTCAATACGGTCACAGGTCCTCTGGGTGCCGATGTCAGATGTGCACTTTATGATGCCGGCATTCACCCGAAATTCGTTAATTATGTATATGGGCTCGGCGGTCGTGATGTTACCGTAGCAAGCCTTACAAGTGTCTATGAGGATATGATGAAAATTGCCGCTGACGGCACAGTCGGACAGACATATCGTTATCTGTCCCTGAAGGGATAAGGAGGAATCGAAATGGCATATAATTTTAAAGAATATATGGAACGTCCCGACAGACTGACTGCCGGTCACAGAATGTGTGCAGGATGCGGTGCATCCATTGCCCTTAGAAATGTGATGAAAGCTGTTCATCCTGAAGACCATGCAGTTATCTGCAATGCAACAAGCTGTATGGAAGTTTCCACTTTTATCTATCCATACACAGCATGGCAGGATTCCTACATTCACACAGCATTTGAAAATGCCGGTGCAACCTGTTCAGGCGTGGAAGCTGCTTACCGAGCCATGTCCAAAAAAGGCAAAATAGGCGGCACTTACAAATTTATCGCTGTAGGCGGCGACGGCGGAACATATGACATCGGTTTCCAGTCCCTTTCCGGTGCTATGGAGAGAAACACCGATATGGTTTATGTCTGCTATGACAATGAAGCCTATATGAACACAGGTATCCAGCGTTCTTCTGCAACACCTCTGTATGCGGATACAACAACAACACCTGTCGGTACAGTCAGCAACGGTAAACCGCAAAACCGCAAAGATCTGGCTGAAGTAATCGCAGCTCATCATGTACCATATGTTGCCCAGACAACATTTGTCCAAAATTTCAGGGATTTACATATCAAATCCGAGAAAGCTTTATACACACCCGGAGCCGCTTTCCTCAATATTATGGCACCGTGTCCTCGCGGATGGCGCTATAATACACCGGATATCATTGATCTGTGCAAGGCTGCTGTGGATACCTGTTTTTGGCCATTATTTGAATGTTATGACGGTGAAAAATGGGTTGTCAATTACATTCCAAAGAAAAAGCTGCCAATTGAAGATTTCCTGAGAAGCCAGGGACGTTTTGCCCACCTTTTCAAACCGGAAAATGAACATCTCATTGAAGATATCCAGAGAGAAATCGACAGACGCTGGGAAAATCTTCTGACAAGAGCCAACGCATAATCATGACTTACAAAACAGCAACTGAAAAACTGAAAGGAGCGTATGACTTACAATGGCTGAAGTATTTGCATTAAAAGCAATTGACCACGATAATGTGGCCACCGTCTTTACCAACGACGTCAAAGCCGGCATGATCGCCGACGTCGCAGACAAAAAGGGCCACCACTTTGAAATTCAATTATTGTCTGATGTTCCTTACGGACACAAGATTGCCCTCTGCGATATTAAAAAGGGCAAAGAAATTATTAAATACGGTGAGGCCATCGGTGCCGCATCCAGGGATATTGCTGCAGGTGATTATGTCCATATCCACAACATGGACAGTCAGCGCGGACGCGGTGATCTGGAAGGAGGGACAGTGTAATGGGTTATACATTCAATGGTTATCGCCGTCCTGACGGTCAGGTCGGTATCAGAAATTATGTCGGTATTATCCCGAGTGTTACCTGCGCATCAGATGTTGCCTCAGCCATCTGCCGACAGGTGCAGGGCTGTGTCACATTTCCGCATCATCAGGGCTGCTGCCAGATGCCGCCGGACCTTGAAAGAGTTACGGACACACTGATCAGTCTCGGCAAAAGCCCGAATCTTGGAGCTGTACTGATCGTCAGCCTGGGCTGTGAAGGTACTGATGTTGAACGCCTGTATAAAGAGGTCTCTGCCACAGGCAAACACGTTGAAATTATCCGTATTCAGGAACTTGGCGGTGTCTCCAACGCCATCCAGAAAGGTACTGATATCGCCCGGAATATGGCCATAGAAATTTCCGGCCTGCAGCGTGAAGAAACAGATATCTCCGAAGTCGTTATGTCCATTAAATGCGGTGCCTCTGATACAACTTCCGGTATCGCTTCCAACTGTGTCATCGGCTATGTTGCTGACAAACTGGTGGATCTTGGTGCAACAGTTATCTTTGGTGAAACAACAGAATTCATTGGCGGTGAACATCTTCTGGCCCGCCGTGCCGTGGGCGGTGAAAACGGTCCTGTCGGCCGGAAGATCTACCAGATCGTCAATGAAATGGAGGGACGTGCCAAAGCCATCGGCTGCGATATGAGAAAAGGGCAGCCAACACCGGGCAATATCGCCGGCGGATTAAGCTCTATTGAAGAAAAGAGTCTTGGAGCTATTATGAAATCCGGCAGCCGTCCGATTCAGGGCGTTCTTGAATATTCTCAGCATGCTGCCGGCTGCAAAGGCCTCTGGATCAAGGATACTCCGGGACGTGAACCGGAAATCCTGACAGGTATGGCTGCAACAGGCGCCCAGTTTATGATGTTCTCCACCGGACGCGGTGCCCCTCAGGGCTTTCCGTGCATGCCGGTGATCAAAATCTGCGGCAATCCAAATACTTACGAACGGATGAAAAACGATATGGATCTCAACGCCGGTGTCATTATTGAGGGCAAAAACAGTATCAATGAAGTCGGCGAAGCTGCTTTTGAGAAAATGCTGCGTGTCATGAACGGGGAAATGACACGAAATGAGGCCATCCAGTACTTTACTTCCATCGATATCCACTGTCTCGGACCTGTCATCTGATAAAAGGTCTACTCTACCACAAAATGCCGTCGCACCGGAGATTTCTATCATCCCGGATGCGACGGCATTCTTTATGTATTTTATCTTCTATTTCTTGTGAGCCTGCTTCCCAAAGCCTTCAATTACTTTGCTGCAGATTCTCTTTTGCGGATTTCCCGGATCAGACAATACTGCTTCAGATCAAAGTGTTTCTGTACAATACCGAAAACCTTAAAATCAAAACGCTGATAAAATTCCACATTCACCGGATTGTGCGTCTCCAAAGACACCATCATCCGATGTTCATCGGCATATCGAATCACCTCATTCATCAGCACATCCGCCAATCCATGATGCTGCATATTCGGCCGTACCGCCAGATAGATCACATGAAGACGGTGTTTCTGATGCAACTGGTCTGTCCATGCAGAATTCAGGTAATCCCTCCCCAGAATGAAATTCCAGAATGTATGCATGGAAGCATCTTCTTTCAGAAGATAGCCATCTGTCTTTAATGCTGCAGCAATTTCTGTAAAATACGTTTTAAATAAATGTTCATAGGGTTCCATTTCGTCAGAAACCACCAGCAGACTGTTGCATTCCGGACTGTCTGCATAAATATCACAGCATTCATAGAACTCCGTCAGATCACATTTAAAAAGCTCTGGCATCAGCCTTTCCCTAACGTCTTTATTCGGAATCAGACTGTGGTAAAGGGGATCCTCCTTAAAACACTGTGTCAACAAATCTTCTAGCTTCGGCAGATCCTCTTTCTGTACCTGATATAATCGTTCACTTTCCATAATAATCAATTTTTCTCCTGTATATTTTTCAGCCGTTCATTGGCTACCTGAAGCAAAAGCAGCATTTTCTCTGTGGACTGCAGCATGTATTCGATATCGTCCCTGAGATAGTCTTTCTGCCGTTCCACAACCCTTTCCAGCTCTGCAATTTCATTTGCAAAATCCATCGCTCCCTGATGATACTTATCCATCAAAGATGCAACCAGATCATAAAGATTCTCATGATGCACAATTCTTCCCCTGCCCCACTGCAGACGATCAGAATTCTGATCAAGAACATAATCTGTAAACCGCTCATAGACCTGTTTTGAAAACTGGAAGGCATAGGCATTGTTATCAATCTCATATAATGCTTCAAAAGCTGCCTCGGCATCCGGTGTCTTACGCTTCAAAGCTCGAATGGCTTTCTTCAAATGCCGCAGATTATTCTGAGCCGCCTCCTGTGGAAAAACAACCGCGTCTTCCCATGTGAGACGGACAAATTTGTCCTGAGCCATCTTGAATACTTTCAGCAGAATCTTCTCAGCCTCACGGCATTGTTCAGAATCCACTCCGGCCTCATTGATATCATAAATACGGTCATAAACTTCTTCTGCCACCTCTTCTGTCTGACCCAGAAGGTTCAAAAGTGCAGTAACCCTGCTGCCGGATTTCTGACACATCAGCACATCCAGGCTGGCAGATGCCTGCTCAAAAACTTCCGCAAAATTCAGTGGTGCCACAGACTGTCTGTCCAGATGCATCAAAAGCAGACCATACAGCTCATGATGGAATCGGTAAGCCGCTTCATTATAATATTCATCACTGTCATACTGCGAGTGATAGTGCGTAGTCATAAATGAACCTGCACTGAATTCATTAACCATAGATGGAATGCCGCTGATGGCCACGGAAAAATCATCCGACCAGGTTTCGATTGGTGCCGATACAAGAACCCCCTCCGGATAAGCCGGTGAAAGCGCCGGCAGTGCCTTTAATGTATCTTCAAAAAAGTCTTTGTACTCATATGTACAGCGGATTCCGTCCAGATTGCCGTTGGAAAGTGCCGGCAATTCAAAATTGAAATCACCAATCACTTTGCCCGCCCATTCCGGATGGACATTAAACACCTCCGCATAAGCGCCGGTTGACCAGTCGTACTTGGAATCGGCAATTCCCCATTCTTCCGCAGCCATGGCGCAGAATACCCATGTATTCTCCGGCTGATAGCCCATTTTAATAAAAGCCCGTGCAATGCCAAGCATCATGGCCACCGCCGTGTTGTCATCCTGAAAACCGCTGAAATAAGAATCATAATGAGCCGACAAAAGAATCATTCTATCTGAACGTTTTCCCGGGATCTCGCCAAGAATATTATATGTAGAAACATCCCGCATAACCCGGCTACTTGCATCCAGAGTAACGGTGATCTCACCCTTTTCATCCAGGCATGCCTTCAATTTCTCAGAATCTTCAAAGGACATGGAAAAAGCTGCTGCCTCCGGAGGACCTGCGATATCCTGCGCATTTAAAGCCTTCTCGTCTACCTGTCCATATCCGCCGACCTGAACAGCAATCAGTGCTTTTGCCCCTTTCTCATGGGCCTGATACACAGGGAAATTAATCCACCATTCATCTCTCTGGTTGATCTCCGCCAACACGATCTTCCCTGCCACATCCTTATCAGCATAATCTTTCTCGCCGCCTTTTCCTACATAAACGACCTGAAATGTTTCTTTGCCCTCCGTCACAAAATCCGTCTGATATGCTCCCAGCTGGACTTCCTGTCTCTCGCCTGCTGCATCTCTGTAAGCTAAAACGGCCTTCTCAAACTCCCAGCCGTCCACTTTAATCTCATCCTTGCGGACATTGGAAAGTCCCAAATCTTTCATATAAGACTTCAGCATCTCACCGGTCTCAAACTCTGCCTTTGAGCCCGCCGGTCGGTAGCCAAGAACAGGATTCGTGCGGTAGGACTCCATCTGCTTGGCCAGATTGTAGGATGCTTCTATATCTAATGCTTCAATGTACTGCTGCTCTGTTGTCATTTTATGCCTTCTTTCCGCTATCCGGTGCTGCGAAATAGTGCTGTTTCCAGTCGTTTTGAGTCATCCCTCATTGCACAACAGGCCGTTCTCACTGCATCCGGATTGTCGTCAATCAATATGATATGTTCTTTTCTTGCCTTTTATACCTGCTCAACAAATCTAAGAAAGGCTGCTTTACCTTCCGGTGTCCGGCTATAGACCCCTGCCTGCTCCAGTACTTTCGCAAACACAAGACCTGTTTCCTGCAGCACAATCTCCATTGCATTTTCTGCTGTGATTGTGTGCTTCGCTGCAATCGCTTTGGCCCAGTCAGCATGTGCTTTTGTCAGCGGATCCTCGCAAAGATCTGCACCTGAAACAAGCTTTTCTGCCACTGCTGCCAGTTCCTGTTTGAGTCTTCCCGGCAAAATCGCCAGCCCCATGACTTCAATCAGACCAATATTTTCCTTCTTAATATGATGCAGTTCCTCATGTGGATGATAAATACCAAGCGGATGCTCCGGCGTAGTCAGGTTGTTGCGAAGAACAAGATCCAGTTCGTAGTCTGCGCCTCTGCGGCGTGCGATCGGTGTAATCGTATTATGCGGTTCCCCGTCTGTTTCTGCCAGGATCATCGCTGCTTCATCTGTGTAACCGCGCCAGCTTGCAAGGATTCTGTCTGCAAGGTCTACCAGCTTCTGCGGATCTTCGGAGGCCAGACGAATAACGGACATCGGCCATTTCACAATGCCTGCTTTGACATCTTCATAACCCTTAAAAGAAATCTCTGTCTCAATCGGTGCACGTTCCATTGCAAATGTATAGCGTCCGCCCTGGAAATGATCGTGAGCCAGAATGGAACCGCCGACGATTGGCAGGTCTGCATTGGAACCGACAAAATAATGCGGAAACTGACCGACAAAATCCAACAGCTTGCTGAAGCAGGCACGGTCGATTTTCATCGGTGTATGTTCTTTATTAAAACAAATGCAATGTTCATTGTAATAAACATATGGGGAATACTGAAGATACCAGGCCGCACCGTTGATCTGCACCGGTACGATCCGGTGATTCTGTCTGGCCGGATAATCCAGACGGCCGGCATAGCCCATGTTTTCGGCGCACAACATGCAGCGCGGATAATTGGAAGCCGCCAGAGTTCTTGCGGCTGCAATTGCCTTTGGATCCTTTTCCGGCTTGGATAAGTTGATGGAAATATCCAGTTCACCATATTCTGTATCTGTCTTCCAGCGCATATCTTTCGCGATTCGATCTCTTCGGATATAATTGCTGTCCTGGCTGAACTGATAATACCAGTCTGTTGCCTTCTGAGAAGATTCTTTTCTCAGTGTATCAAAATGTGCCATCACCTGTGCCGGGCGAGGCAGAAGGCTTCCCATCAGTTTTGTATCCAGAAGATCTCTGTAAACAACTGAATTTTCCTCAAGAATGCCACGTTCATAAGCATCATCAAGCAATGTATCCAGTAACTCTGTCAGTTCAGCCTTTTCGCCTTCCTCCCAGGAGAAAGCATCCAGCTGAAGAATATCCAGCAGGCCATTCACTGCCCATGCTTTTTCTTCCGGCTGGATCATCTCTTTCTCCAGTGCATAATTGACTAATCCACTTATTGCTTCATTCCGATTCATCACACATTCCTCCATCAATTATTCAAGCACAATGCCGCCTGCAGGACGGATACTCAGTACATGACAGCATCCCTCTCCAAGCATACTTTCTACTGTTTTCTTGAAGGCACTTACTTTTTCAAGCGGGACAAATGCCTGGATTGTTCCTGCAAAGCCACCACCGTGAACGCGGCAGGCCCCTTCTCCATTCAGCGCTTTTTCTGCGACAGTCAGCGCAATGGCCATATCCTGATGGGCCACAGCTGCAGCCGGCGTAATATTCTGTAAAAGCTCCCATGAAGAACGTCCGGATTCTTTTACAAGATTCAAAAATGTTTCCTTTTCTCCACTTGCCAGTGCATCAGCTTCTTCCACTGCTCTCTGATCGTCCGCATAAAAATGCAGTGCTCTGAGTACGGCTCTGTCACCGACTTTCTGGCGCAGTGCAGGGAGATTAGCCAGTACGTCCGCTTCCTTTACTTCACGCAGCACTTTTTTCCCGAAATAAGCAGCTACCTGACACATTTCCTGTGGAATGGACGCGTATTCTCCGGTTAAAGCGGCATGATCCGCACCACAATCAATGATGCACAGAGACAGCCCAAGGCCTTCCAGATTGGCCTCAATCGGTCTGACAACCGGTGCCTCCGGATTTTCAAAATCAATCGCCACCGTATCCCCCACTGAGGAAGCAGTCTGATCCATTAATCCACTTGGTTTTCCAAAATAAATATTCTCTGCCTTCTGACCAATTCTGGCAATCGTCACTGCATCATATGCATCCCCACAGAACAAATGATTACCGGCTGTGCCAAGAAGCACCTCACAGGCTGCTGATGAGGAAAGTCCGGATCCCGGAAGAACACTTGAAACAGCATACATGTCAAAACCGGCCACCTCATAGCCACCCTGCGCCAGCTGAGCCAGCACACCGCGAACCAGTGATGCGGTTGTTTCCTTTTCTGCTTCCTGCACTTTAAGATCAGACAGATCAACGGTTGTCATCGGCCAGCCTTCTGACTGAAAACGCACAGTCTGTGTGCCGTTTAGCGCAACGCAGGCGAGGAAATCAAGATTGACTGCTGCCGCCAGCACATGTCCATGCTGGTGATCGGTATGATTACCGCAGATCTCTGTTCGACCAGGCGCTGAGCACAGCATCACCGGCGTATCATCCTTTGTGCCAAAGCATTCTTTGAAGCTTTCAAGCACATGTGCCGCTCTGCCTCTTCCGGCCGCCATGTCCTCGCAGCCCATCATTTTCAATTTTTCATCCATTTCCCCGGCTTTTACGCTCTGATAAATATCATTCCAGTTTTTCAAAATATCCCCACTCCTTTTTATTTTTTCAAAAAATGTTCTCTGTTTGGGTACTCCTGGCGAAAAGCCAGCAGTGCCGCTTCCTGCAAAAGTGCAAATTCTTTATCCATATGAAGGAAATGCGATGTCCGAAATGCAATCGCACTGATTTGCTCCGCAATCTTTCTTGTGACACCTTCCTCCGATAATTGGCCCATGCCGAAGACCAGCGACGTAAATCCACGCCCTTCCCTGCTGATCTTCATAAAACTTAAAAAAACATTTTTCAGTTCAGATAACAGTATTTCCCGGCATTCTTCCGGCTGTTCACTGATGCCGGACAAACACAGCATGTTGACGATCTGTGCTGCCTGCCTTCTTTTTTTGCCGCCAAAATCGATAGCCGACCCTTCCGACAGATACTTCAGTTCCATAAGACAACCGACAAATACATCTTTCTTCGGACTTCTCTTTCCATACCTGGCAATCCATAGTTTTTCCCGAAACAAAGCTGCCGCTTCATTGTCTTTTTCCGAATTCTGCGCTAAAAGCGCCTGCCTCTTTCCGGCATCTGTTTCCTGATAAAACAGTTCTGTCCACGTTTGTTCCATTGATATGATCCTCATTTATTCTTTAATGTTTTAAAAAATCATCCACATTCCTGCTGTCTACCCGCTGATACTGTGACACATAATATCTTCCTTCTTTTAACTGGCTCCTGTAGATATTTTCTCCACGGAAGATTTCCAGCGAAAGCCTGGCCATCTCAAGCGCCTGTTCTTCTTTGTCATTGTAGACGGTTCCCTGCATCTCTCCGGATTTCACAGCTTCCAGCGCACTGTCCAGGCCGTCGATACCAAAAATGACCGGCCATTCTGAAGGCGCATATTCCGACTTTCGATACGCTTCCACAGCACCAAGTGCCATTTCATCATTATTAGAAATTACAAGCTCAATACCGTCTTCATACTGACTGATCAAACGTGTCATTCTGTTTTCTGCCTGCCCTCTGTTCCAGTCCGCAAACTGATAGCTCAGCTTTTCCAGCTGCACACCCTCTTCAATCAATGTCTTCACCGAATAATCAGTTCGACTGATTGTATCCTGATGTCCGGCCTCACCTTCCAGCAGCACATATTGAATTTTGCCGTCCTGATTCTTATCGACTTCCGGATGATCCTTAATATAGTCTGCTGCAATCTCTCCCTGCATAATGCCGGACTGCTCTGCATCACAACCGACATAATACAGTTCTTCCCATTGAAGCAGATCCTCGCGTACTGGCTCCCGGTTGAAAAAAATGACTGGAATATGATTCTGCTTTGCAAGCTTGATAATTCGCGACGGCACGGTTCTGTCAACCAGATTGATGCAAAGCACATCGCATCCGGCATCGATCATCTCCTCCACCGTTTCATTCTGAGCCTGCTGATCGTCCTTGCCATTTTTTACAGACACAATAATTTTCATATCTTCTGTTTCCATGGATTTTAAGTTTTCCTTCAGCTTGTCCGTCATCGCATTGATAAACGGATCATCCTGTGTATACGTCACAACACCGACATGCAGCGCTTCCTTCATCTCCGGATGTCTGTTCCCGCAGCCGGAGCATGCGAAGATCAGCAAAATCATCACCGCCAGTGTCCTCCATTTCTTTCTATCCGTTTTATTCATAAGAATACAAAAACCTTTCTATGTCTTCATCCTGAAACAGATCGTCTCTTCGAATCATTTTGATTGTTGTCTTTGCGCTTTTCGTTTTATAGAACCTGTGCTGCAGCTTCTTTGCCATTTCTTCTACGCTTTTGTAACCGATCTCATATCCGTCCGGTGCCACAAGCCCATCGATTTTCCCATAATCCAGCATCGCAATTGATTTGACACTGTATCCGATGCCAAAAATCCTGATATCCTTCAGCTCGTCATTGTCTGCCTGCTCTCCAATTCTGTCGAGCGTCCTCGAATCCAGTACGACCAGATGATCCACCGGCGCTCTCGCCCTGATCTCATCCAGCACATTGCAATCCTCTTCCTGATAATAGCACCATGCAATCTCACCTTTCATCTGTTCCAGTGTATCAGAAAATCCCCGCACAGCACTCGTACTTGCTTCCGATTCCTCCCGTCCGGCAACTATTCCGATTTTCGAGGCATCCTCCCCCAACTCTCTGGCCAGTAACGCGCCCATCTCATAATAGTCCGGACCGATCTCAGAAAATGTCGAAGATTCCTGTTCGTCTCCGTTGTATACATTCTCCACAACTAAGATCACCGGGACATCGGCACATTCATTTTTCAGCATTTCTTCTGTCTCACTGCCGGATGCAGGCCACACAAGAAAGGCATCAATCTGATTGTTTCTTTGTTCCTGGATAATCTCCTGCTCGACCTCTGCGCTTTCCATCTCATCTGTATTACAGATAATCAGATGAATATGGTTGTTTTTGGCAGACTGCTTCATTCCCTTGATCAGTGCATCCCACCGATTATCCCCGGCTTCCGGCAGTACAACGGCCACCCTTTTCTCCGGCACATTCTGATTAAAGATCTTCCATACAAAAAACAATGCCAGTATCAACAGTAAAAGCTCCATCACAAGAAAAGTTATTTTATTTTTTCTCATCCTCTTTCCTCCACTGCCTGCACGGTTGTTTCTCGAGCTGCTCCGCATTCTCCCTCGTATAAGGAATTGCCGGAATATGAATAACGACTCTTGTCCCCTCATCCGGCTCACTTTCTACAGAAAGACCATACTTTTCACCAAACATCAGTCTGATTCTGGAATGCACATTGATCACACCTACACCGGAGCCATGCTTAGACACCTTGTTAGTGTCCGTCAGAAGGTTCTTCAGAACATCCTCCGGCATCCCCATCCCATTATCCTCAATACTGATATAAATATCCTCGCCCTTCTTTTCTCCTCTCACGATGATTTTTCCATCATCATCTTCATCCATATGACCTACGCCATAATAGATCGCATTCTCCAGAATCGGCTGAATGACAAGTTTAACAATGCAGTAGTCTTTGATTCCGTCGTCAATCTGAAATTCTGTTTTAAAACTGTCCTTGTAGCGTGCGCGCTGAATATTCATATAGCTTCTGCTATGCTGGAGTTCATCCGCAATCGGTATGATTGTCTTTCCTTTCGACAGACTGACGCGAAGAAGCTTTGCCAGCTCAGTGATCATCAATACAGCCTCGTCATTTTTCTGGGCTTCGACCATCCACGTAATCGATTCCAGTGTATTATACAGAAAATGCGGGTTAATCTGATTCTGCAGTACTGCCAGCTCACTTTTTCTTCGTTCATTCTGCTGTCGGATGATCTCATCCATCAGTTCTTCAATCTGCTCATAGGATTTCTGAACAGAATGGCCCAGATGCCGGATCTCTGTGGAACCGCCAATATAAATATCCGGCTTTCCGCCGGCCTCATAGGCTTTTACTGATTCATCCAGTGCCCAGATCGGTTTGGATATCTTTTTAGAAATAATTCTGTTGCCGCCGAGCAGCATCATCAGCAGAACAATAATCGTGATAAAAATATAATATTTCAGGTCATCGCTGCTTGTCGTCTGCCGGTTTTGAGGTATGACCCCGATTAACTTCCAGCCAGTATACGCGATACTGCCTACAATAACCTGCTCTGTGGTGCCGCCCGAGGACATCTTATACACACCATCTTCATATCCTGACGCCGGGCTGCTGTCCTCGGCAAATAATCCCCTGCTCATCTCTGATTGTCTTGGATGATAAATCATCTCACCGTCGCGATTACACACATAATAGTAAATGCCATCCGAAGAATCGTTAATCTGCCGCAGCACATCCTCAATCACTGAACATTTCATATCCACTAAAAGGACACCGCTTCCCGGTCTCTCGCCATCATTGATATCGACCGAACGGCTCAGTGAGATCACCCGATAAAACCGAAAGGATCCATCCCGAAACAGGTTCTGCGTGTGCGGAAGTGAAAACTGAATATTCTCTATATCACTTTCCGCATTGCAATACCAGCTCTGGCTTGTGACATCGGCATTGTTCTTTTCCATCGCCACTGGCTCCGAAGCGATCAGCTTTCCATCTTTGCCATACAACGCAATACTCTGAATTTTGTCCGAATTGATCTCATACAGCAGGCTGAACTGTTTGCTAAATTCCTGACTGGAAATATCAAATTCCTGAATCACGTTGTAATTGGCCGCATTGAAAATATGGCGGATATCTAAAAAAGCCAGATTGATCCGTTCCACCGTGCTCTCTACTGTGGCCTCTGTATCCGAGACCGCTGTTTTATCCATCGTCTGCCTGAACCGATGATAAAGCAGAAAGCCCATAATCACAATCGTCACAAGTGTCACTGCTGTCAGCACCGACATAATGATTGACTGTATGCTGAATTCTTCTTTGTGAAATCTTTTTTTATCCTCTTTTATCTTCATCTCGTCTTCTCAGTTTCTATTCTGTTCAGGATTCACTTTCTTTCTGCAAATGTCTGGCACGATATTTCGAAGGAGATACACCAAATCTCTTTTTGAAAACATAGCTGAAGTAGTTTGCATCCAAATAGCCCACTTTCTCCGCCACCTTATAGCTCTTGGCCTCTCCATTCAGAATCAGTTCCTCCGCAATATCCATCCGATAATCTGTCAAATAGGAAATAAACGATTTACCTGTTTCCTTTTTGAACACGGAAGAAAAATATGAGTTCGATACACCGAGAATAGAGCAGACCACATCCAGCGATATGGATGCGTCCATATACTTCTCTCTGACAAGCAGCTGCGCCTCCGTCACAAGACGGTGCGACGTGCTGTTTCTCGCGGTTTTTAATTCCTCGCTGATCATCCTGGCCATCTCATTCATCCAAGAAGTCAATGAACTTTCATCCATCTGCGGCACCTTTTCGTAGAGATTCGGAACATTACCCGCAATCTCATTGAAATCAAGCGAATTGTTTGCACAGAACTTGTAAAAATTACTGACGGTTTCCATCGCCGCCAGATGATACTGACCAATGGTCACCGTATGCTTATGCATCTTCTGGATTTCTTTTTGCACAGCTTCTTCAATCTTCTCCGGATTTCCGACTCGAATCGCCCGAAAAAGGTCATGCATCCGCCCCTCTTCCAACTGACTTAACGTCGCCTGTTCTTTTGGCACAATCTCCCTGATATTGATGGCACGCTTCGTACCATATAAGACACGGTAAGAAACCGCCTCCCTTGCCCCCTCGTAGGACAGGTTGATATTGAACAGGTTGTCGCAGACTGTACCGATTCCGGCTGTGACAACTGCACCCATCACGCGGTAGGCCCATCTGCAGAAACGGTCACATTCATCCGTAATCGGAACCATCTGTTCCTCTGAACCCATCTCCATAATCAATACGGTATTCCCAAGATACAGAAACTCCTTGCAGTGCCATTTTTCAACCAGTCGCTGTCTGATCTCTCTCTCCACAGACATGGACAACAGCAGCGGATTCATTCCTTCCGGCACATGGTTTTCCGAAGTATGAAATACAATGCAGCAAAAAAGCGGACCTTTCATGTTGACCTGATACGCTGACGAAAATCTTGCATAGTCTTCTTCACTGACTCGTCCCTCCATTAAGGAGATAAATAAATTCGACTGCAGCGCCGGCAATGATTCCTGAAAATAATTCTCCAGCTTCCTGACATTCAGTTTTTCTTCGCGTTCCTTATCCAGGTTCTCCTTCAGTCTCATCAGACTTTCTGACAATTCCACCGCACTGATCGGCTTCAACAGATATTCCTTTATATCCAGATGTACTGCTTCCTTCGCATACTCAAACTCATCAAAGCCTGTACAGAGGATAATATAAATATTCGGATAATCCTGATTCAGTTTCCTTGACAGTTCAAGCCCATCCATATAGGGCATTCTGATATCTGTCAGGACAACATCCGGCTGCAGCTTTTCTACCAGTTCAAGTGCCTTGACGCCGTTTTTCGCACTCCCCACAACTTCAAATCCAAGTTCACTCCATCGGATTTTCGCTTCCATTATGTCGATAACTTCTGCTTCATCATCTACCAGAATGACTTTATATTGTTCCATCCTAATTCCCCTCTGTTCAAGATTTTTTTCACACATATAAAATGTTTTTCTGATAGTGTTATTATAGCAAAAATTCCTGTTTAAAGCGAATACTGTTTACAAATTAAACGCACGAAAACCGTTCCACCCGCCACAACGGCAAACAGAACGGTTTTCATTCTTTAATAATTATTTCTTCTGAACATATTTCAGACAGTCAAGTGTAACTGCCGCAAGAATGATAATACCTTCAAAGATGAACTGAAGGTTTGTATCAATACCAAGAATTGTAAGGGAATATGTCAATGATGTGAAAATCAGTACACCCGTTACAACACCGGAAATTTTACCGATACCACCGGTAAATGATACACCACCTACAACGCAGGCTGCAATGGCATCCATATCCCATCCCTGTCCATAAGCCGCACTACCGGAACCGATCATTCGGTTACATTCTAACCAGGAACCAAATCCGTAAAGAATACCTGCAAGGATGAAAGCACCCATTGTGACTTTGAAAACAGAAATACCGGATACAGCAGCTGCTTCCGGATTTCCGCCAACAGCATAGAGGTTCTTGCCGAAAACAGTTTTGTTCCAGATGAACCATACAACTGCAATCGCAGCGACTGCCCACAGAATAATGGTTGGGAATTTGCCGATCTGTGGAATAAATGTATTTGGAATCACTGAATCAATCGCACCAAATGATACACCCTTTGTCGCATACGTAACAAGACCGAAGATAATCAGCATGTTCGCCATTGTTGAAATGAATGGATGCATCTTGAATTTCGCCATGAAGAATCCGGCAACCATCGCAAAGGCCGTTGTCAGCACGACACATACAAGCAATGCCAGCAGTGCTCTTGGCACCGGTGCAATACCCGAGAAATCAAAAACATGTCCGAATACACCACCTGTATTGATACCCTTATGCATGATGATAGTTGCAGTTACCATACCCATACCAACCATACGACCAACAGAAAGGTCAGTACCTGTCAAAAGAATAAGGCCGGCAACACCAAGTGCAAGGAACATTCGCGGTGAAGCCTGCTGTAAAATATTCAGGATATTTGTCACGGTCAGAAGTTGTGTATTCTTAACCAGCGGTGTGATGATACACAGTGCAACGAAAATCATGATAATGACAATATACAGACCGTTTCTGTAAAGGAACTGTGTCAGATTAAATGAATACTTGTAATTTTCAAGACTCTGTGCTTTCTTCTGTGCAAATGTAAATTTGGACATTCTCAGAAGATCGATCAGATGATACTTATGCATATATGCATCATGTCTTCTGTCTTTGATTTCCTGAATTTTGGATTCATATGCCATCTGTGCATCAAATAATTTATTCTTATGTGTATATTTTTCTGCCTTAATTTCTTCAGCATCCTTCAAGCCGCTCAGTTTTGCCTGATGCTCTGCCTGAAGCTCTGCCTTAACCTTCTCATACTTGCTCTTTTCTGCCTCTTTTTCAGCCTTGCAGCTCTGAGCAACAACATCATAATATTCTTTCTTATAATGCTGAGAAAGATACCCCTCTGCATCTGCAATCAGCTTGGAAATCTGCGGTTTGTTTGTATTTTCTACACTCTTGGCCTTCTCAAGCTCTTTCTTGCATTCTTCGATAATCTTTGTCTGCTCTTCTTTGGATAAGTTCTTATCCTCTTTTGTGATTGCAATTTGATTTTTTAAACTATTGACTCTATCAGAGCCTTCCACGCGAAGTGCGTCGATCTGCTCTTGAATCTTTCCAACATATTCGTCAATCGGCTGCAAAAGCTTTGCTTCTTCATCAACCGAAAGAATCAACGTTTGATCTGCCATATTCTATACTCCTCTCTCTTACAAATACATCGCACTGAGTCTCAACAATTCTTCCTGGTCTGTTTCTTTTGTATTGACAATGCCCGCGAGACGGCCGTTGGACATGACACCAATACGGTTGGTAATACCAAGGATTTCAGGCATCTCAGAAGAAACAACAATAATCGTCTTGCCCTGTTTTGCCATGTTGATGATCAGCTCGTAAATTTCATATTTTGCACCGACGTCAATGCCTCGTGTTGGGTCATCCATCATGAATACGCTCGGTGAACGCTCAAGCCACTTACCAAAAATAACTTTCTGCTGATTACCACCAGAAAGACTTGAAATCATATCATCCGGTCCCATACATTTTGTATGCATGATTTTAATCTTCTCAGATGTTGCGCGCACCATTTCATCCTGAGACAGTGCAATACCATGGACATAGTGACTCATGTTGGCAATTGTTGTATTAAACGTGATATCACCTTTGAGGAAAAGACCGTTTGCTTTTCTTTCCTCTGTAATCAGCGCAAATCCATGATCCATCGCATCCTTTGGCGAAGAGAAATTCATAATCTTGCCATTGTAAATGACATTGCCCTCTGCTCTTGTACGCATTCCGAAAATTGTCTCCAGTAATTCTGTACGTCCGGCACCAACCAGACCATAAAATCCGAAAATCTCACCCTTGCGGATATCAAAAGAGATATTCTGAATTTTCGGTGCAAATTTTGTTGAAAGATTTTGTACAGTGAGAACAGTTTCGCCAGGTTCATTATCAACAGGTGGAAATCTGTTATCCAGTGAACGACCAACCATCGCTGAAATCAGTTCGTTCATATCTGTATCTTTGCTGTCTTTCGTCATAACCAGACTTCCATCTCGAAGTACGGAAATCTCATCACAAATTTCAAAGATTTCATCCATCTTATGTGAAATGTAAATCAGTGAAATACCTTGTGCTTTCAACTGACGCATCATCTTGAAGAGTTTCTCTACTTCCGGTGCCGTCAGTGAGGATGTCGGCTCATCCAATACGATCACTTTTGAGTGGTAGGAAATTGCCTTTGCAATCTCACACATCTGACGCTGTGACACAGACATTTTCTTCATCGGCTGCGTCAAATCGACTGTAATGCCAAGCTGTCTGAATAAATTCGCTGTTTCTTTCTTCATTCTTCCTTCGTCGACCATGCCTAACGAATTCTTTGGATAACGTCCAAGAAACAAATTATCCACAACACTTCTTTCAAGACACTGGTTTAATTCCTGGTGAACCATTGCCACGCCGTTTTCCAGTGCATCTTTCGGTCCCGAGAAATCCACTTCTCTGCCGTCTAATATAATTGTCCCCTCATCTTTCTGATAAGTTCCAAAGAGACATTTCATCATTGTCGATTTTCCGGCACCGTTTTCACCCATTAAACCCATAATGGTTCCAGGTTTGACATTCAGGTCAATATGTTTCAGAACTTTATTTCTGCCGAATGATTTACTCATGCCATTAATCGATAAGATGTATTTATTCTTATCCTCTGTCATAGCCCGTTTCCTTTTCTAAGAGAGAAAGAAGGGTATCATCACTGACACCCCTCTGTTTCCATCAATTTAATCTAACATTTACCGATCTCTTACTTTGAGAGAAGTTCTGTATATGATGCTGCGTTATCTGTTTTAACCATGTTGATTGCAAATGCGTCGTATTCGCTTGGGTTACCCAGACGGTTTGTGATGTTGGATTCTGTCTGTCCATCTCCACCGATGTAATCAACCTTCAGGTTAAGAAGATCATCATAGTTTTCAAGAAGTGGCTGATATGTAGAGCTCAGGAAGTTATCTGATGCATTGTAGATGTTCAGCCAAACTTTCTTTTCAGGACTCTTTGTTGCATCCAGCTGGTTCGCAACTTTATCATAAATCTTTGTTGAATCTGTAAATTCTGTGTAGTTATCAGCTGTTACAGCAATGTTTAATGCGTAGTAAGATCTGTCTTCTTCGCTGTATCTGTAATCTTCGCCTTCTACTAAGCAGTTGCCTGCTTCATCTGCTGTACCGATACCTGTATCGATATCAACACCGTCAAGTGCGTTACGAAGAACTCTCAGTGTCAGGTAAGCCTGAACGTCTGCATGCTGAGAAATTGTACCGCCGTAACCTTCAGCGATTGCTGCTACAGCATCACTGTTTGCATCATATCCGAATGTAGGAACGCTGTTGTCTTTTGCCCATGCGTTGAACATTGACATACCCATACCGTCATTGTTAGAAACAACGATATCGATCTGATCACCAAAAGAAGCTGTCCATGTATTGATTGCGTTACCGGCTGTTGCTGCATCCCATGTTGCACCAGCTGAGTTCTTCATTTCCTGAGAAGCAAGTTCACGGATTGTGAATGTCTTGCCATCTACTTCAAGCTGAGCGTCCTGAACAACCTTTGAGCTGCCGTCTACGTTTGTACCAGCTGGTGTAGAGTCAATATTGCCTTCTTCGCCAACACCTGTACCAAGAGCAGTACGAACACCACGTGTACGGGCGATAGAGTCATTATGACCGATATCACCGATTGCAAGAACATATCCGATCACGCCGTCACCATTTCTATCGATCTTGTCAGCGTTTGCTTTGATGTAATCTACAACCATCTGGCCCTGTAATTCAGCACCCTGGTTAGCATCGAAACCAACATAATATGTGTCTTTGTTGAAATTCAGTGCATCCTTATCCAGCTCACCTGTTGAGCTGTTAGATGGCTGACGGTTGAACCAGCAAAGTGGTTTGTCCTTGTTTGCAGCTGCTGTTGCTGTGCTTTCTGCAGAACCGCTGTTAGAACCGGATGAACTTGAACCGCCACCGCAGCCTGCCAGTGATAATGCCATTGTTAATGCCATCATGCCCGCCAATACTCTTCTTTTTTTCATTTTTACTCCTCCAATTTGTTTAGTTTGCATCAAAAATGACTTAAACTTAATAGATATTTTTATTATAATGAACCCCATTCAAATAATCAATAGAAAATTTTTGGATTACTTATGAATTTTTTATGATATCCTATATTTTTTTTGTCTATTTAGAGCACAGTAACACTGTCTTTTCGTTCCATATATCCCAGTCTATTGAAAACATCTGCAAGCACCGGATTTCTTCTTGCAGAAGACACAGTCAGAGGATCTCTGTCCTGAATGACCGAACCATCTGGCATTCCTCCCTCTCACCCCAAAAACAACTTCTGCGAAGCCTCATCACGCTATGAAAAAAGCAACACTATGAATCGTTCATAGTGTTGCTTTTCTAGTATCCACAAGACTTCGCAGTATGTTTATCCTTTAATCTTCTTTAAAGCGAACCGCCATATAAGCCTTGATCGCCTCTACGCATCCCTCAAACCCCAGCTTGCTGCTGTCCAGACAGAGATCATAGTTACGTGCATCGGACCATTGCTGGCCTGTGTGATACATGTAGTAATCGCCCTTCTGTTTGTCTGTCTTCTGGATGTATTTCTCCATCTGCGCCCTTGTCATACTCTGTTTCTCAAGACCGCGGTCTACACAGTAATCAAATGGTGCATGGATGAAGACGCTGACAACATTCGGATTGTCTCTCAAAATGAAATCCGCACATCGCCCAATGACAACATAAGATTCCTGTTCTGCAAGTTCTTTCAGAATCTTTGCCTGATAGTTGAATAGATTGTCAGATGATGCAAAATCATCACTGTCCGGCGGAATCACTTCACCTTTGTAGACTTTCTTGATGGCCCGGGTCAGAAATGTGTTTCTGCGGCGTTCATCCGGATTGCCGAACATCTGCAGATTCAGACCACTGTCATCTGAAGCCATACGCAAAATCTCACGATCGTAACAGTCGATGCCCAGATCGTTGGCCAGCATCTGACCAACGGTCTTGCCGCCGCTGCCGTACTGTCTTGCAATTGTAATGATTCTGTTGCTGCCCATAAAACCCCTCCTTCAGAGATGCCTCTATTCGCCTAAATAAGCTTTCTTGACTCTCTCATCATTCATCAATACCTTTGCATCACCTTCAAGGATAATCTTTCCTGTCTCGAGGACGTAAGCTCTGTCAGCAATGGAAAGTGCCTTCTTGGCATTCTGTTCTACCAGAAGAACAGTCGTACCGCTGGCACTGACGGCTTTGATGATATCAAAAATCTCATTAACGAAAATCGGAGAAAGACCCATGGAAGGCTCATCCATCAGGATGATCTTCGGCTTGGACATCAGCGCTCGGCCCATAGCCAGCATCTGCTGTTCACCGCCGCTCAATGTACCGGCCATCTGTTTCTTACGTTCCTCAAGACGTGGGAAACGCTTGTAGACCATTGCCAGTGTCTCTGCGATTTCTTTCTTATCTTTGCGTGTATAGGCTCCCATCATTAGATTATCATAAACAGAGAGTTCTGCAAAGACCCTTCTGCCCTCCGGCACATGAGCCATGCCCTCTGCTACAATCTTATAGGCCGGTGTATGGGAAATATCCTTGCCTTCAAATTCTATCTTGCCGGCTTTCTGATTGATCAGACCGGTAACTGTATGCAGGATGGTTGTCTTGCCGGCGCCATTGGCACCGATCAACGCAATAACTTCTCCTTCATTAACTTCAAAGGAGATGCCCTTCAACGCCTGAATCACACCATAATATACCTGTAAATCTGTGACTTTTAACATTGACATGATACTACTCTCCTTATTCTCCCAGATAGGCCTTGATAACCTTCGGGTCATTTAAAACATCACTTGTCTTGCCCTGAGCCAGTACCTGACCGAAGTTCAATACTGTCAGCTTCTGGCAAATACCTGATACAAGCTTCATATCATGTTCAATCAGAAGAACCGTCATATCAAAGTTCTTGCATACGAACTGGATGGTATCCATCAGTTCTCCTGTTTCATTCGGGTTCATGCCGGCTGCCGGTTCATCCAGAAGCAGAAGCTTCGGTTCCGTTGCAAGGGCACGGGCAATCTCCAGCTTACGCTGTTTACCATACGGCAAATTGGATGCCTTGTAATCCCATTCATCCTGAAGATTGAACACCTTCAGAAGCTCCATGGCTTTCTCATCCATTTTCTTCTCTGCCTTACGGTAAGCAGGCATTCTTAAGATACCCGCAATTGTAGAATATTTGTAATGATTGTGCAGGCCGACTTTGACATTGTCCAGAACAGATAATTCCGAGAAAAGACGGATATTCTGGAATGTACGGGCGATACCTGCCTTATTGATCTCAATAGTACTCTTGCCTGTGATGTCTTCACCATCCAGCTTGATTACGCCGTCTGTCGGTTTATAGACACCTGTCAGCATATTGAAAGCGGTGGTCTTGCCGGCACCATTCGGGCCGATCAGTCCGTACAGCTCACCTTTTTCGATTGTCATATCCAGACCGTCTACCGCACGCAGACCGCCAAAGGATATTCCTAAGTTCTTCACTTCAAGCATTGCCATTACTTCGTCTCCTCCTTTACCGGCTGTGCCTGCTTCTTCGGCAGGAAACGACGGATTGTATTCATGATCTTCTCATTGTTCGTAATAATCATTGTCGCAATCAATACGACAGAGTAGATCAGCATACGGAAGTCGTTCAGACCTCGTAAAAGTTCAGGCAGCATAGTCAGCAGAACTGCAGCGATAATGGAACCACGGATATTGCCGATACCACCGAGAACAACGAATACAAGGATCATGATAGACATGTTGTAGCCAAAGTTCTTCGGCAGGGCTGTCAGTGTAGACAGGTTATGGGCATAAAGCACACCTGCCACGCCTGCCAGTGCAGCTGAGATGGAAAATGCCATCAACTTATACTTTGTGATATTAATACCAACAGATTCTGCTGCAATACGGTTATCACGAATCGCCATAATCGCACGTCCGGATCTGGAATGAACCAAATTCAAAACAATGAATAATGTCACAAGAATCAGGACAATACCGATGGTAAATGTAGAATCCGTCGGTGTACCCGTGATACCCTGAGGTCCTTTGATGATCATCTCACCCTCCGCATCCATTCCAAGGGACGCAGCATCTTTGATAGAAAAGTGAATACCATGACTGTCACGGCCAAGATAAATAACATTGACAATATTCTTGATGATCTCACCAAAAGCCAGTGTAACAATAGCCAGATAATCGCCTTTCAGTCTCAGAACAGGGATACCGATCAAAAGACCAAAGATACCTGCAAATACCGCACCCACAAGAATTGCCAGTAAAAATCTGAACCCTGCAGGCTGGATTACCCCATTGGTAAGCTTTGAAAATGTCGCACTTGTAAAAGCACCGATACACATGAAACCTGCATGGCCAAGACTCAGCTCACCGAGAATACCGACTGTTAAATTCAGTGAAACAGCCAGAATGGAATAAACGCATAATGGCACAAGCAGACCTTTCATCAGACTGGAAACTGCTCCGCCTGAAACAAGCAGCTGTACAATAATGTAGACAATGACCACCATTGCATATGTAATCAGATTGCTCTTTGTTGTTTTGTTCAATTTCTTCTTCATCACTGTCACCTACACCTTCTCCTGTATTACCTTGCCAAGGATACCTGTCGGCTTCACAACCAGAACAACGATCAGGACACCGAATACAATGGCATCTGACAGCTGTGAAGAAATATAGGCTTTGGAAAGAATCTCGATCACGCCAAGAAGGATACCGCCGATCAGGGCTCCCGGAATGGAACCGATACCGCCGAATACAGCGGCAACGAAAGCCTTAATACCCGGCATGGCACCTGTATAAGGTGTCAGAGACGGATATGCGGAACAAAGAAGCACACCGGCAACGGCAGCCAGTGCTGAACCAATAGCAAATGTCAGGGAAATTGTCGCATTGACATTGATACCCATGAGCTGTGCCGCATCCTGATCTTCAGATACAGCCTGCATGGCATGTCCGGCTTTTGTCTTATTGATAAATAAAGTCAGACAGATCATGATAATCACACAGGCTACAATGGTAACAATTGTCTCAGCTGTGATCGTCAGAGATCCCAGTTTCAGAGAAACCGCCGGTACAACGGATGTAAATGATTTTGTGTTGGCACCAAAAATAAGCAATGCCATGTTCTGAAGGAAGTAGCTGACACCGATGGCAGTGATCAGTACTGCCAGTTTGGATGCATGACGAAGTGGTTTGTAAGCCACCTTCTCAATGACAACACCAAGAACGAGGCAGAGAATTGCTGAAATGACAACCGAAAGAATCGGGTTCAGTCCAAGAGAGCTGACAGCAATGTAAACCACATAGCTGCCGACCATGATGATATCACCGTGGGCAAAATTCAGCATCTTAGCAATGCCGTATACCATTGTATAACCCAGCGCGATAATCGCATAAACACTTCCCAGACTGATGCCATTAATCAAATAAGAAATAAATTGCATAATAACACCTCTCTGTTGTATTTTTTTAGATACTTATCAAAAAGTATAGCACATGAAAAATCTG
>Ga0129310_1000308_pt1 | contig 64369 bp, 59 predicted proteins | sample Go1ome_2_FD_94433 | JGI IMG/M metagenome (GOLD analysis project Ga0129310, IMG submission 94433) | Western lowland gorrila individual fecal microbial communities from Wisconsin, USA - Go1022A metagenome | ecosystem: Host-associated > Mammals > Digestive system > Large intestine > Fecal | place...
ACCCAGCACGGTGGCAAACTACAATTTCGTTATGAATATTCTCAAAAACGAGGAATTCGGTGCAAAAAAGATTTCGCACATCAAAACCTCGGACGCTAAGCTGTTTCTGATAAAACTTCAGAAGGACGGCAGAGGATACAGCACGGTAAAAACAGTCAGGGGAATTCTGCGACCTGCGTTCCAGATGGCGGTCGATGATGATATCCTGAACAAGAACCCGTTCGGATTTCAGCTTGCGGGTGTTGTGGTCAACGACAGCGTTACAAGAGAAGCCATCAGCCGCGAGGATATGCGGCGGTTTCTTAAATTTGTGCACGACGACAATTGCTACTGCAAATATTACGAAGCAATATACATACTATTTCACACCGGACTGCGCATTTCAGAATTCTGCGGGCTTACACTTAAAGATATAGATTTACAGAAAAAAGTGCTGAATATCGACCATCAATTGCAGCGGATTTCAGACAGCACTTACCATATTGAGCCGACCAAGACCAAAGCTGGTACAAGGAAGCTGCCGCTTACCGATGACGTTGTCGAATGCTTCCGTGCCATAATTGAGGACAGAGAACCTCCAAAACGCGAACGAATAATAGACGGGTACGCAGGATTTCTGTACTACGATAAAAATGGAATGCCGCTGGTCGCAATGCACTGGGAACACCGATTAAAGCACATGGTGAATCGGTACAACGAAATTTACCGCCTGCAAATGCCGAGTATCACTCCGCACGTCTGCCGCCACACCTATTGCAGCAATATGGCGAGATCCGGCATGAACCCGAAAACACTGCAGTACCTTATGGGACACAGCGACATTGGCGTTACGCTGAACACCTACACACATCTAGGACTTGAGGACGCGCAGGACGAACTCGGAAGAATAGCTGAGATTGAAAATGCCCGCAGGGAGATGGATAAGCTTGGTGGGGAGAAAACGCAGGAGATGTTCAAGGTGAAGGGATAAAATAGTGATGGGCGTACAGAGATGTACGCCCAATTAATGTTCTGTTTATTAACGCTTAAACCAGTGTCATAAATTATCTGCTGCGCTTTCTGGAGATAATAAGTGCAGCGCCTGCGCCGAGAGCCAGTGCGATTACCGCAGAAACTCCCTCTGCACCAGTATCAGGGCTGCCCTTAGAGGTGTTCTCATCTGAGGAATCCTCCGATGTCTCAGATGAGCGCTTGGTATAATAGAGCGTACCCTCGTCGTTGGTGAGCGCAAGCACCGTGTTTCCGTTTTCGTCTATGGTCAGGGAATACTCAGCCTGTTCAGCCTCGCCTGTGCCAAGGTCGTAAGCGACATAAGTTCCGATACCATCGCCTTTTTCGCCGCTGTCGTACATATAAGTGTTGAAATCGCTGGTTTTCTCGCCGTTCATGAATGTCGCACCGTTACCGCTTCCGTCAATGGTGACATGGTACTCAACGCCTTCGTATTCCTCGCCCCAGCCGCTGAGGTCGCAGTCCCATGTGCCTTCAAGTGCGGACGCCTGCGCAGCCGAAGAATCAGTACGCTCGGAGTAATCCAGATTCTCAAGGCAGAACAGCGCAATGCAATTGTCTATAGTGTGGAGGTCGGCTGCGTCGTCGATTCCTGCGCTGAGCCAGTATGCGTAATTGCCTTTAAGGTAACCCTGAAGCTCCTCAAGGTCGCTTCCGTAGCGGAATTCTATGTGATAGGTTTCAGCCATTGTGTCGTCGCGGAAGAAGAAATATGTGAACTCGCCCGCGTCGTCGGTACTCTTGTATACATCGCAAGGGAATGCGACCGGCATTTCAACGCCGCCCCAGTTCAGCACCTCGCCGTCGCCGATATTGTACTGTCCGAGATACTCGTAGGTGTGAGTGGACTGTGAACCGTCCGTTAGGGTGACAGTGGCTGTCATGTCGCTGTTGAATGTGAACTGAGCTGCGTCATTGATATACCAGCAGTCGAACGCTGCGGCTCCGGTTTCCGCAATATGGTCGACAGCCTCCTGACCGTAAATGTCGGAGCTTATAGAGCCTTTCAAGAAAGCTGCAGCTGCTTCTGCGTTGTCCTCACCCATGACTGCGGCGCAGTATTTGTACCATATGTCTGAGTATTTCTCGTCGAGAATAACATCAAAAAGATTGTCATAGCTTGTGGAGGTTTCCCCTGCAATGTCGGTCCATACGCCGGATCCAGCGGCATCGCCACTTGCAGGACTTTCAGCGGACGCTGCCGCCGAAACCGAGAGAATGGCCCCTGCTGCTATTATTGATGTCATTTTTCTTATAAACTTCATGGTGTATTCCTTTCTTTTTCTGCAAGTATTAGTTTAAGCTAACTCAAATCTGCGGTTGGGTTAGTCTTAACTACCAGCTATTATATCACGCTTTATTAAATTTGTCAAGGGTGGAAAATCCTTTTTTCAACAAAGACACAGGAGAAATGCAGCCGCCTTTCCCCTGTGTACTATTGTTATAAGACCTTGGTATTATCAGGTCTGAGCGGCTCCGTCGACCGAGATGACTGTTCCTGTTACATAGCTTGAAAGGTCGCTTGCAAGGAACAGGAACACATTCGCAACTTCCTCCGGCTCGCCTATGCGCCCGAGCGGGATAGGCGCAGAAATACGCTCGACCATATCGGCGGGAAGCGCGGCGACCATATCTGTCCTTGTTACACCCGGTGCGACAGCATTCACCCGTATTCCACTGCGGCCAAGTTCTCTTGCAAGGCTCTTGGTCATTCCGTTCACGGCGAATTTGCTTGTGGGGTAGCCTACTCCGCTTGGCTGACCGTAAATGCTTACCATTGAACTTGTGTTGATTATGCTGCCTCCGTGTTCTCTCATATGCTCTGCGGCAGCCTTGCAGCCGTTGAACACTGCGGTTACATTAAGGTCCATTATCTTCTTGAACGCTTCGGGGTCGTACTGCGCCAATGGCTCGCGAGCGGATATTCCGGCGTTGTTTACCAGGATATCAAGCTTGCCGAATCTGGCAGCGACCTCATCTACTGCGTTTTTCATTGCTGAATAATCGGTAATGTCAGGAGCCATTCCAATGACCTCCCATGAGGGATTCTCTGTTTTAAGCTCTGTGAGCGCCTTGTCAACGGTTTCCTGACGGCTGCCGAAAAGAGCTACCTTTGCTCCGTTCTGAAGAAACACCTTAACGATGGCGAAGCCTATTCCTCTTGTTCCGCCTGTCACAATCGCTGTTTTTCCTTTAAGCATATAGATTTCCTCCTGTTTTATTAATTGGGTATCACAAAATACACCCTAATATTATATTATCACCCTGCACAGATTTTGTCAACAACCGGCATGAACCCGAAAACGCTGCAATACCTTATGGGACACAGCGACATCGGTGTTACTCTGAATACTTACACACATCTCGGGCTTGAGGACGCTCAGGACGAACTCGGTCGGATAGCCGAGATTGAAAATGCCCGCAGGGAGATGGATAAGCTTGGTGGGGAGAAAACACAGGAAATGTTCAAGGTGACGGGATAAAATAGTGATGGGCGTACAGAGATGTACGCCCATTTGCTATAAATCTGCGAAATTGGAACTGCTCATAGGTACTATGCAAACCCCGAAAAATGTGCTATAATAAAAGCGTTGATTTTCACCCACAAAATCCCTAGTAGTAAAACCGCAGATTATTACTACTATTTTACTACTACACACGTCCGCAATTTGCCCCGATTTGCCGGGTTTCTGTGAAATCAACCGCAAATGTGTAAAATCTGACAGTAGGCAAAATGCGGCAATAAAGCGCATTACAAAGCCTTTTGAAAGGAATTCACCCAATGTATCGTATACTTTTCGTCTGCCACGGCAACATATGCCGCTCGCCGATGGCAGAATTCGTATTTCTCGATATGCTAAAAAAGCGCGGTATAACTGAAGTCACGGCGCAGTCTGCGGCGACCTCCACCGAGGAAATAGGGAATCCGGTGCACTACGGTACAGCCGCGGTACTCCGCAGACTTGGCATAGACTATTCCGGCAAACGTGCGCGGCAGATGACCCGCGCGGACGCCGAGAGCTACGACCTGCTCATCGGCATGGATGGCGCGAATATCCGCAATATGACGCGCATATCCGGGGAAAAATACGCCTCGAAAATACGCCTGCTGCTGGATTTCACCGACCGTCCCGGCGCCATCGCCGACCCTTGGTATACCGGGGAATTTGAAACGACATACCGCGATGTCCGCGACGGCTGCGAGGGACTTATCGACTGGCTGTACCGTGAGGGGACAATTTGAGGAAACTTGAGAGAATGCACCCGGCAGTGTGCTTCATCTACCTGCTGGCGGTGCTCGGAATGACCGCATTCGCCGGCGATCCCGTGATGATACTTGAATCACTGGGCGGAGCTGTGCTACTGGCGGCACTGTCCGGAAAACTGCGCGGCGCCGGGTGGTACTTCGTTATCGCGCTGACTGCGGCGCTGGCGAATTTCATTTTCGTGCACAACGGAGAAACTGCGCTTTTCTTCGTCGGCGACGCGGCATTCACTCTGGAGGCGCTGTCTTACGGAGCTTTCGTCGGCGTAATGCTCGCGGCGGTCTGCCTCTGGGGAGCCTGCGCAGTGCGTTACGTCACCAGCGACAAGTATATCTGGCTGTTCGGGCAGATACTGCCCGCCGCCGGGCTTGTGCTTTCCTGTGCGATACGCTTCATACCGCTGTTTATCCAGCGTACAAGGGAGTTTTTCGCCGTACAGCGCGCCGGGAATATATCCGGATATCTGAAGGCTTTCTCAGCTTCCGTGGGATATTCCGCGGAACAGGCGATGGATTCCGCTTTGTCAATGCGGGCGCGCGGCTACGGGACTTCCAGGCGCACCAGTTTTTCAATATACCGCTTCACCGGGAGCACCGCAATCTACCTGTGTTCCGTCTTATTTATCGGAGGAGCATGCGCTGATCTTATGATATCCGGTGCGGGCCGCTTCTGGTTTTACCCGGCGATATCCGATATCCCGCACGGAGCTGCCGACATCGCACTGCACTGCGGTTTCGCGGTATTCTGCGCCCTGCCGTCCGTGGTGATTATCGCGGACATGATAAGACAGCATCTGAACTACACGGAGGTATGACAATGAATTACACAGGAACCACCGAACTTCACACCAACCGCCTTGTACTTCGCAGATTTACATTAAACGACGCACCGGAAATGTTCAGCAACTGGGCGTCCGACCCGGAGGTCACGAAATACCTCACCTGGCCGACCCACAGGGATATATCAGATACACAGGCAATACTGAAGCTGTGGGAAGCTGAATACTCCGGCGAAAGCTTCTTCCAGTGGGCGATAGTATTCAACGGAGAGTGCATAGGAAGCATAAGCGTTGTGAACCTAATTGACAACTATCTGCGGCTCGCGCATATCGGCTATTGCATAGGCAAAAAATGGTGGCACAAAGGGATAACTACTGAAGCCCTGCACCGCGTGATGGAGTTTTTATTTGAGGAAGTGGGCGTAAACTGCGTGCAGTCCAGACACGATCCCAGGAATCCTAATTCCGGAGCAGTAATGAAAAAATGCGGCATGACATACGACGGCACGCTGCGGCAGTGCGACATTAACAACCAGGGCATATGCGACGCATGCTACTACTCCATCACAGCGGAGGAGTATTTCAGCGGAAAACCGGAGAGCTTATGAATCAGATCAAAATAAACGGACTCACGTTCACATACCCCGGCGGAAACACCGCGCTCACAAACGTAAACCTTTCGGTGAGGTCCGGTGAATTCGTGACCCTTTGCGGACTTTCCGGCTGTGGAAAGAGCACGCTCCTGCGCCTGATGAAGCCAGGGCTCAACCCCCGCGGCACGCTTATCGGAAGTATATTCTTCAACGGCGCGGAATTATCCCCGGAGCCTACTGCGGAAAGCGCCGCAGACATCGGATTTGTAATGCAGGACCCGGAATCACAGACCGTCACCGATAAGGTATGGCATGAGCTGGCTTTCTCATGCGAGAGCGTGGGAATGCCGCAGGACGAGATACGCCGCCGTGTCGGCGAAATGGCATGCTACTTCGGACTAGAAGAGCTTTTTGAGCGCGAAACCGCCACTCTTTCCGGCGGACAGAAGCAGCTTCTGTGCCTGGCTTCCGCGGCGGCGCTGCACCCGCAGCTTCTTCTGCTGGACGAGCCTGCTTCACAGCTCGACCCGGTAGCAGCGCAGAATTTCGTGGACGCCGTGCGCCGGCTTAACCGCGATTTCGGAGTGACAGTATTTGCCGCCGAGCACCGTCTGGAGGAGCTTCTGCCGATATCCGACCGCGTTATACTGATGGACGGCGGAAGAATAATCGCAGACTGCCCGCCGGAAATGCTTCCGGAAAATCTCCCAGAATCCCACCCGATGTCATGCGCGCTTACCGCCGCACAGCGGGTATTCCGCCTGGCTGGAGGTCACGGAACCTCCCCGGTATCTGTACGCGACGGCAGGGACAACGCTATCTGCCGCGCCTGGCTGACGGAAAACCCGGAAGTCCCTGCGCCCGGATTTTCTCCGGACAAAAACGCCGCTCCGCTTGTGGAGATCCGGGAACTCCACGCCGGCTGGGGCAGGACCGCTCCGGAGGTGCTGCGCGGCGTATCGCTGCGGCTGTATCCCGGCGAGATATACTCCGTGATAGGCGGCAACGGCAGCGGAAAATCCACCCTGCTGAAAGCGATATCCGGTATCGTGAAACCTGCCGGAGGACGTATAAAAATACGCCGCGGCGCGAGTATCGCGTATCTTCCGCAGAACCCCTGCATGCTGTTCACGCAGGAAAGTGCCGGACAGGAAGCGTCCGCGGAACAGCTGGAGCGCTTCGGACTTACGGAGTTGTCCTCACGGGATCCGCTGGATCTTTCCGGCGGCGAACGCCAGAAACTCGCGCTCGCAAAGCTGCTGGCAGAGTCCCCGGATATACTGCTTCTGGACGAGCCGACAAAGGGAACTGACGCCGCTGCGCGCCTGGAATTCGCCGGTATCCTCCGGGATATCGCGGCACATGGGACTGCCGTACTCCTTGTGACCCACGACGCGGAATTCGCCGCAGGCTGCGCGGATATGTGCGGTATGCTCTTCAATGGAGAAATGATAAACGAAGCCACACCGCAGGAAATGTTCCGTCAGAATTATTTCTACACAACGCCGATGTCCAGGCTTTCCAGAGGGTTTATCAAAAATCAATGATTTAATTTGTGCATAATAACCTGGTTATAAAATGAGAAAAGTGGTTGAATTGCCCGGCGGATTGTGCTATAATTATAAAATGTACAGGCTATGGTACATGGATCGTCATGCGACGTAAAACGGAGCACTATCCGGACAATTTTGAATAAGGAGCATAAATGGCTTATATGAACGCAAACCAGCAGCTTATGAAACGGCTCGCCGGTGAAATATCAAAGGTTATAAAGGGCAAGGACGAAGCCGTACAGCTTATTCTGACGGCGCTTCTGGCACAGGGACACGTGCTTATCGAGGACGTTCCCGGAGTTGGTAAGACTACACTTGCAATGGCGCTCGGAAAAGCAACGGGGCTCAGCTTCCGCAGGGCACAGTTCACCCCGGACGTCATGGCTTCCGACATAACCGGATTCACGATGTTCGACCGCGAACAGAACCGCTTTGAATACCGCGCAGGACTTGTCGTGACGAATATCCTGCTCGCGGACGAGATAAACCGTACCTCCCCGAAAACGCAGTCCGCTCTGCTTGAAGCGATGGAGGAAAAACGCGTCACGGTAGACGGCGTAGTGCATACCCTGCCCGCTCCGTTTATGGTCATCGCTACGCAGAATTCACAGGGTTATGTCGGGACATTCCCGCTGCCGGAGGCGCAGCTCGACCGCTTTATGATAAAGATAAGCATGGGTTATCCCACAATCGAGCAGGAAACCGATATACTCCTCGACCGACTGTCCGGAAACCCAGTCACCGAGGTTCAGCCCATAATGACCTCCGAGCAGCTCCAGCAGTGTATCGAGGAAGTCAAGCAGGTACAGGCGGCGGACAGCATATGCCGCTATATCGCGGAGCTTTCCGCGGCTACCAGGTCACACGGCGGCGTCGAGCTTGGCGTCAGCCCGCGTGCTTCGCTGGCTATCCTCCAGGCGGCAAGGGCGTACGCATATCTTGACGGCAGAGATTATATCGTGCCTGAGGATATCGTAAGGCTCATGATACCCGTTTTCAGTCACAGGATAGTCCTGCGACAGGAAATGAAAATGCGCCGCATGGAGGTAACTTCGGTGCTCCAGGACGCCGTGTCCTCGGTAACGCCGCCGGTAAGGCGCGGTCTCTGAGAGGGCGGAAATGAGCAGAAACAGACTTTTATACACCATACTCGCGGTAGCGCTGCTGGTGTTTTCCGCGGCGTATCAGAGCCGTATTTCAGCGGTGCTGCTTATCGCGGCGCTGTGTTATCCGGTGCTGGCGCTGATATGCGTACTCATTTGCAGCCGCCTGACCGACGTGGGCTTCGTGGAGTGCGAGGAACACGCAAGGCACAAGTCTCCGGCAGCGGGAAGCACAAGGATTGTCCGGCAGAAAAACGAGGTGTACGATCTGTGGATATACGTCCGCAGCCGTTCTATACTCCCCTGCGTGCCGATAGAATTACAGTGCAACCTCCCGGACAGGGACACCGGACTTTTCTCGGCAAAACGCATATACGCCTCAGTGCCGCCGCTCGGCAGGTGCAGGATATCCGTTTCAGTCATGCACCGTTACCGTGGCGCGTACATTGCGGAGGTGAACCGTGCGGCGTTCTTCGACCCGCTGCGGATCATTCGCATAAGCCGCAGACTCTCCGCGGAAGCAATGCTGATATTCCTGCCGCGCCGGCGTGATATCGGCGAACTTATCGCGGAAGCCCCCGGAGAGGACAGCACCGACCCACTGCCGCTGATAAAGGGCGAGCGCGAGGATTTCTCGCACGTCCGGGAATATATCCAGGGCGATATGATACAGCAGGTACACTGGAAACTCACCGCAAAACTGGACGAACTGATGATAAAGCAGTTTGACGAAGAAGCGGAAAAGCGCGTTTCTATCCTCTGCGATTACCGCAACGACACAACAGACGCGGGCATCGCCATGAAACAGGCGGACGCGATGATAGAAGCCGCGATAGCCATTGCACTTGCGACGGTGAAATCCGGCGTAAATTCCCGGGTGGATTTTGGCGCGATAGACGGCAGCCATCGCAGCATTATAAACGACATGGCGGATTTCGAGCGGTTCTACGACTGCGCCGCAGTCATGCCGATGAAGCTTGAAACGATGGAAACAGTTCAGCTCCTTGAATCCGGACAGCAGGGCGCTTCGGTGGTATTTCTCATCACCGGGCGGCTGACCGAGGAGTTACTCGCGGTCGTGGAGAACGCCGCGGAAAGCTTCCGCGGGATATTCGTACTGGTGAATGTAAACCCTGGCTCTTCCCCGGAGCTGGAATCCCGCGCAAAGGATCAGAAATTCGAATACCTGCCGCTGAAGGACAGCGACACATAAAAAGGAGGGCTGTGCCCTCCTTTTTTATGTGTGATCACAACCCCCCGACAGCCCGTGCCAGGCGCTCCGGAATATGACTGAAATGACCGCCAGGCTCGCTGCGATAGGTCACATGCGCGGTACGCTCAAGGAGTTTCTTTACTTCTAGCGTCCTGGCTTCAACGGTGGACATCAGCGGGTCCGGGGAGTTCTTTTCCTTACCGCCAAGACTTAGGTAAACATCGCAGCTCAGCGGGTGCTCCCGCAGATACTCCACCCACCCCGGAAACCACATCGAACCCGAACAGCTTGCTGCGCCGCACAGTTTCGGCTCATCCCAGACGGTAGCGGCGTACATCGCGAAAAGCCCTCCCAGGGAGTACCCGCACAGCCTGACGCCGGAAAACTCGCCGTAACGCCGCGTAAGCTCCGCCGTGAATTCCGGCAGGAACGCTACAAGGCGGTCAGCGCCGCCGGAAAATTTACGCCCGCCAGTGCAGACGGCCTCCCAGGGAGAATAATCCCTGTCCCAGTCTATCCCGCCGAATTCCGCAAGGACAAGCGAACTTCCGGAGTTCTCCAATATTGCGCGGATTTCGCTGAAAAGCTGCCGCTCAAAGCCGCTGAACAGCAGCACCAGGTTCTCACCCGTTCCGAAGCGCTCCGCCCGGCAGGAGTAACCGCCAAATGCGAATTCCGTCATTATATCAGGATCCCCTCAAGGTGGTCAAGCTCATGCTGGATTATCTCAGCCGTTATGCCGCTGTACTTCACGCGGCATTTCTTCATGCGCAGATCCTGGAATTCCACATCTATCTCCTCGTGCCGGAGGACGTCCTTTGCGCCCTCGTGGCACAGGCAGCCCTCGTTTATCGTGTATGTTTCCGGGCTTGCCCACTTCACTATGGGATTCAGCATAACTACATACCGGTTGTTCTCCTGGAACACTATAATGCGCTTCAGCACGCCCACCATATTTGCCGCCATACCGACGCACTCATGGGCGTGCGCCGCGATCGTTTCAACAAGATCCTGCGCCACTGGCAGGTCGTTCTTGTCTGCCGGAGCGGACTTCTGGCTCAGCAGGAACTTGTCCTTTACTATCGGTCTTACCATATCAGCTCCACCTTTCCGTCAGTTCAAATCTTATGCTCCGGACTTTAAGCCCGCTGCCGCCGAAATACAGCCTTATCGACATGAAGTTCGACAGGAAATTCGCGTTTCTTGCGATCTCCACGGGCTTTCCGCCGGTTCCGTTGAACGTGTAGGTGCCGCTTGGACTTCCCAGAGCGAACAGTGTAACGGACGTCTGCGCCAGCTCCGAAAGCTCGCTGGAGGCGGTCAGCGTTACCTTGTAAACTCCGGGCTTTGAAACGTTCAGTCCGAACGCATAGCTGCTGCCCTTTTCAGTGGATATCCCGGAAATATCGAGCGTCAGCTGTTCGTCTATGTCATAGAATTCGATGTCCGTGCTGTCTACGTCGCCGCCGTCCGCAGGGCGGTTGATAATCTCGGTCGTGTCGTCAAGCCCCATTTCACGCTTCATCGCATGAGTCGTCAGCAGGAACCGCAGGATATTCATTGCACAGCGCTGCAATTCACCGCGGGTAAGCTCCCCGTTTTCAAGCGCGGAGAGGGTATTGTCGTTGTTATGCGCGCCGTCCGCCGTGACCATATAGACATCGTTCTGAGCCATAGCCATTGCCGCGAAGTCCGTGCGGTCAGCGGGCTTGCCGCGGCGGTTGATATCCGCCCACCAGTCAGTCATTACAAATCCGTCGAAGCCCCAATCCTCGCGCAGGATATTCGTCACCAGGTCGAAGTTACCAGCCGTCCACACGCCGTTTACCTTGCCGTATGTGGTCATGACGGATTTTGCCTCGCCCTGCTTTACGGCTATTTCAAAGCCGCGCAGATATATCTCGCGGAGAGCGCGCTCTGAAATAATGCTGTCCAGAGTATGGCGGTGAGTTTCGCGGTTGTTGCCGCAGAAGTGCTTTATAGTACCCTCGACGCCGGTGGAATGCAGTCCTGCAAGCTCCGCCGCGGCTATGCTTCCGGTAAGGAATGGATCCTCGGAGAAGTACTCGAAATTGCGCCCGTTTAGCGGGTGACGGTGGATATTCATTCCCGGTCCGAGCAGGCAGTCTACCTGATTGGTGTGCATTTCAAGACCCATATAGGTGAAAAGCTCCATCATCAGCTGACGGTCGAACGTGGAAGCAAGCAGTGTTCCGTTCGGCAGACTGAACGCCTTTGTGCCGCAGTCCAGGCGCATTCCAGAGGGACCGTCGTCGCAGCAGCCGCATGGGACACCGAGCGCCCGGAGTTCATCGGATACGCCGCCGAACGCCGCGGCGGTTCCCGCAGTTACCTTGGGGCTTCCCATGCCCTCGCCGCGGATAATGCAGGAAAGGTCGTAGTCCGTGAGCTGTGCAGTGAATTCCTCCAGAGTGTTTTTGCCCTTGTAAACGTCAGCCAGCTTTATTCCGCAGTCGCCGGTCTGGGGTATCTCCGCCGGGAGCTTCGCGTGGCTGCGCGGGTCGGGGTCGGAGGTCAGCGGGACGTCCTCAAACTCAACGCTTCCGCCGCTGTTCTTCATGCGTCTGAATTCCGTAACCGGAGCCAGCGCGGACTTACACTGATTTACGATAGTTTCCGGTACTTCCAGTGAGAAGCACTCCGCGGCGCTGCGCACGTCCGTTCCCGCAAAGAAACGGTATGTTCCCGCCTCCAGCAGCCAGCAGGACTTATGCCCCGTAACTCCGCTGTCGTCGTAGGAAGCAACTGTGTCAAGCGGTATCTCGATAGTGAGCTTTTCACAGTCGCCGGGCTTTATCGTCCAGGTCTTATCGAAGCCGCAGAGCACGCGCGCGGGCTTTCCAAGCTTTCCCTGCGGAGCCTGGCAGTATATCTGCACGACCTCGCGGCCGGGAACGCTTCCGGTGTTCCTTACTGTTATATCCGCAGTTACAATGCCGTCAGCGGCGGAGAATTCCGCCGATACATCAAATGTAGTGTAAGACAGTCCGAATCCGAACGGATAGCGCACCTTGGCCTTGGCGAAGGTCTCAAAATAACGGTATCCGACGTAGATATCCTCGCCGTAACAGTCCTCTTCTCCGCTGCCGAAGAATTTATCCGACGAGTAATCCGTGATATTGTACGCGATGGTATCCGGCAGCTTTCCGCAGGGAGACATCTTACCGGTGAGGATATCCGCCGCACCGACGCCGCCGACCATTCCGCCCTGCCATACGTACATAACGGCGGAAACATCGTACCTGTCCATGAAGCCCATGTCGATAAGTCCGGCAGTGTTCAGCAGAACAACGGTTTTTGAGAACACCGCGCTGACCTTTTTTATCATATCCTCTTCAAGGTCGGAGAGCAGAAACGCGCCCTTTTCATTGCGGTTGTCCATCTCCTCGCCGGCGGTGCGTCCAATTATGATTATCGCAGTGTCGGAGGTCTCTGCGGCGCTGTTTACGATATCGTCGGTCAGCGGCATTTCCTCCTGCGACCATGGCTCGCCGCCCCAGCCCTCGCCGTAATTGAACGGGTGCTGTCCGTCCCACTCGGTGTAGATATCCAGAAGCTTCTGGTTTATTTTATAGCCTGCTTCTATAAGTCCGTCGGTTATGCCGACCACCTTCGAAACGTTGACCATTCCGCCGCTTCCGGTGCCGCTCTTGTAATAATGCAGCTGAATGCGACCGAATACCGCGGCTTCCCCGCCGTCTTTCAGCGGGAGCGCACCGTCGTTCTTCAGCAGAACCGCGCCCTGAGCCGCCGCACGCGCGGAAGCTTCAAGGTATCTTTCCCAGTCAAGAGTTCTTTTCATTTTCCTGCTCCTTTATGATTCAAAAGGCGCCGTCCGCATAAACGGGCAGCGCCGTGAGATTAGATTTACTTGAATAATCCGCCAAGTCCGCCGAGCTTGTCTTTCAGCCCGTCGATGTTGACCTTTGCCTTTACGCCGTCAACGATCTGCTTTATAACGTCATCCGGAAGATCAACGCCGAGAATGCCCTCTACGGTCTTTATGGGATCCTTCTGGAACTTAGCCGCGATATCCGGGTCGCTCTTGACCTTGTTCACTATTTCGTCGATTTTTGCCTTTATATCCATTGCTGTCACTCCTTGTGTAAATTTAAGGCTATGCCGTAAGTTCAGTATAGCATATTCCACCACAAAATTCAAGCGGTATCTTCATAAAAAACACTTGCATTTGCTCTGATATATTGGTATAATATAAGTTGGCGAAGTTGAACATTAACGTTTATATATAGAAATGGGGAATGAACTTGGATTTTTTCAGCTACATATCCGACGCATTCAATAATTTTGTGCGGGTACTCATGTCGATAACGGTTTTCGACGTGATAGATATGGTACTGCTTGCTGTGCTCATCTGCGTTGTCATAAAACTCATGCAGGAGACCCGCGCCGAGCAGCTGCTAAAGGGTATACTTGTACTGGTGGCGCTGTTCTTCCTGGTGCAGATATGCCAGCTCAAGGTAATGAGCTTCCTGTTCCAGAACTTCTTCCAGGTGGGACTTATCGCAGTTGTCATCGTGTTCCAGCCGGAGCTGCGCCGCATGCTCGAAAAGGTCGGCACGGCTAAAGTTCCGAGCATAGTGCAGTCATTCGACAACGGCATCGGGGATGTCCAGGCGCGTGAACAGTGCATACAGGGCATCGCGGACGCCTGCGAGCGCCTGAGCCGTACGCGCACCGGAGCGCTTATCGTAATCGAGCGCCAGACGAAACTCGGAAACATCATCGAGCAGTCCACCGTGATAAATTCCGACCCGTCGCCGGAGCTTTTCTGCAACCTGTTCTACAACAAGGCTCCCCTGCACGACGGCGCCGTTATAATCCGCAATAACCGGATCTACGCGGCGGGCTGCTTCCTGCCGATAACCAACAAGGGACAGTATGTTGACGCAGACCTTGGCTCCCGTCACCGCGCCGCGCTCGGCATGAGCGAAAACTCCGACGCGCTGATAATCGTGGTATCCGAGGAGACTGGCATTATTTCCGTTGCAAAGTCCGGTCAGCTCACGCGATTCAACAACGAGTACAATCCCAAGGAAGCGCTCATAAACGTGCTGCGCGACGAAATGCCGGATTACTCCAAGAACAAGACGAAGCGCCGTTCCAAGCGCTCCCAGGACACCGGCACAGACGAAGCATAAGGAGGACGCATGGATAACAAGAATGAAAACAAACCCGCCAAGAGCGTCATGGAAATAATCCGCGGCGTCGGATCTGCCGCGCGGAACAATCTGAAAATAATCGTGCTGAGCACCGTGCTTGCGGTCATCGTATGGATACTTGTATCCGTGCAGGTGTTCCCGACGATCGAGACCAGCATATCCGATATCCCGATACAGGTTCAGCCTACGGAATACATGGTAAACAACAACCTCCAGATAGTCGGCAGCTTTACGGGCACCACAAATATCCGCATAGAGGGCAAGCGCTATGAGATCTCCGCACTGAAAGCTGAGGACTTCTATGCAACGCTCGACCTTGATTCCGTGCGCTCCGCCGGAACTTTCACCGTACCTGTCAATGTTTCCAGCAAGACCGGTATTGACTACAGCCTGCTTGAGACCTCCCAGATGGCGGTGACGCTCGTGATAGACGAGATAGCCACCCGCGAATTCCCCGTAACTGCGTACGCGCCGGATATCAGCCTGCCGGAGGGATACTATGTGGACGAAATAACCGCGTCCCCGGCAACGATAACAGTGACAGGCTCGGCTTCCGTGCTTGACAAGATAAGCCGCGTTGAGGCAAAGGCGTCCGTTGACGGCGAGATACACGAGAGCCACGAGGTACAGACGGCGCTCACGGTCTATACTGCAAACGGCTCCAAGCTTGTCAACGACGACATCAAGATGAGCGCGGACAGCGTTATGGTCAATATCCCGATCTACATGCAGAAGGAGCTTCCGCTGACGTTCTCATTCGCCGGTATCCCGCAGAACTTCGACATCGAGAGTCTGGGTTACGAGATATCCCCCAAGAGCATAATGGTAGCGGCTCCGGACGACAGCATAAGCAACCTCAGCGAACTGAACATCGGCACTGTGTACATCTCGGATATCCGACTTAATCAGACAGTTTCAACTATTCCGATAAGCCTGCCGGAGGGCTACAAGAACCTCTCCGGAAACAACAGCGTGCGTATCAGCTGGGATATCGCGGATTACGGAAAGCTCGACTTCCCCGTCACAAACATCACCATCGTGAACGCCCCGGACAACATGGACGTTGAGCTTATCACCCGGGAGCTTACGGTAAGCGCTATAGGTCCCTCCGAGCAGCTCAGCGAACTTACTTCAAGCCAGTTCTTCATCACGGTGAACCTGCTTGGAATTTCGCTGCACGACGGTTCGCAGGACGTTCCAGCCACAATAGTCATCGCAGGCTCCGGCTCCGAGAAGTGCCTTGCCGTCGGGACTTACAAGGTGACGGTCAGCGCACGTACAACAGACGAGGAATAAATGGCAATAATAATCTCACAGATAAAAACCACCCTTGACGAGCCAAAGGAAAACGCCGTAGCAAAGGCGCTGGCGGCTCTGCGCATGAAGCCCGGCGACATCGCGGAGGCACGGCTGTACAAAAGCTCCGTGGACGCCCGGCGCGACGTGTGCTTCGTACACTCGGTGTATGTAAGGCTGAAGGACTCCGCCCGGGAAATGAAGATCGCCGAGAAGCGCCCGGACGTCCGGCTGTACGAGCCGGGTGAGCTGAGCGTTACGCCAGGCACTGAGAAGCTCCGCGGGGACATCTACGTTGCCGGCTTCGGCCCGGCGGGAATGTTCTGCGCGCTGACGCTGTGTGAATTCGGTTACAAGCCGATAGTCCTGGAACGCGGCGCAGACATGGACAGCCGCGTGAACGCCGTGGAGGGCTACTGGCACGGCGGAAATCTCGACGCATCAACCAATGTACAGTTCGGCGAGGGCGGCGCCGGAACGTTCTCAGACGGAAAGCTAACCACCCGCATAAACGACCCGCTGTGCTCCCGCGTGCTGGAGCGACTGGCGGAGTTCGGCGCCCCGAAGGATATACTGACCCAGGCGAAGCCGCATATCGGCACTGATAAGCTGCGCAACGTCGTGAAAACCCTGCGGCAGAGGGTCATTGAACTTGGCGGAGAGGTGCGGTTCCTGACGCCGCTGGAGTGCGTTTCACTCGGCAGCGGGCGGATAGACAGCGTGACGATAAACGGCACTGAAGTTCCCTGCGGAGCGCTTGCACTGGCGGTCGGGCATTCGGCGCACGATACGTTCAGAATGCTGCTCGGCAAGGGAGTGGAACTTATACCGAAGCCGTTCTCCGTAGGCGCCCGGATAGAGCACCTGCAAACCGATATCGACCGTGCATTATACGGTAAGTACGCCGGACACCCGGCGCTTCCTCCTGCGGAATATCAGCTCTCATACCACGAGAACGGCCGCGGAGTTTATACGTTCTGCATGTGCCCCGGAGGATATGTAGTGGCTTCCGCGAGCGAAAACGGAACTATCGTCACCAACGGCATGAGTTATTTTGACCGCGCGGGTAAAAACGCGAACAGCGCCGTACTGGTGTCTGTTTCGCCGGAGGATCTCGGCGGCGGAGCGCTCGGCGGTGCGGAATTCATTCAGCGCCTGGAGCAGAAAGCGTTCCAGATGGGCAAGTCCGGCAAGGCTCCGGCGGCGCTCACCCGGGAATTCGTTTCCGGAGGGCACAGCTTTACGCTCGGCAGGGTGGATCCGACTTACTCCCTCGGCGTGGAGCCTGCTGACCTTGGCGTGCTGTTCCCGGAGTTCATAAGCACTCCGCTGCGCAACAGCCTGCGGTACTTTGACCGCAGGATAAGCGGATTTTCCGACAATGACAGTATCCTCACCGCGATAGAGACCCGCAGCAGCTCCCCGGTACGGCTCCCCAGGAACGAAGCCGGATACGCGGCATGCGCTGACAATCTGTTCCCCTGCGGCGAAGGCTGCGGATACGCCGGAGGAATCATGTCCGCGGCGGTGGACGGTATACGCACGGCGGTGAAGATCATGGAGAAATACGCCCCGAACTGCTGAATATTTCCCCCCAAACGATACAAAATAACCCCCGAAATCTTTTTCGGGGGTTTGTTATGTCTGATGGATTTGTATTAGTTTCCGGGAACATGGATATTACAGGATTTCCCGTGATATCCGGAGATATCAGCCTTGTGGACTGCCCGGAGTGCGTTCTTGTGATATCCGACGGCGGTAGAATACCGCTCGTGAAGCGCGCCGCCGGAGTCGTAGTAAATGGCGACAGCACCGTGATACCTCCCGGACGGCTGTCCGGAGTTCAGCTCATATCCTGCGGGCGCTGCGGCAAGAACACCGTAAGCATATCCTCCGACAGCGGAGAAGTACTCACACTGGCGCTCAACCGCGCGATACAGACCGCTTCCGGTGTATGCGAGCCGATGGAGCTTCCCGTGCGGCGCGCGCCCGGCTCATCTGAATTCAGCTGTATGGCGGATTTCGCAGCGGGTCTGCTGCTCGGAAAGATTCTGTAACGCTCAGTACTTTCCGGCTTTCAGAAGTTCCCGGATATACGCGAACGTCTTGTCCTCACCCTGCTCCGCTAACATTCGCAGAAGCTTTTCCAGCATGTCGGAGGTCTCCGGGTGGATCGAGCGGGTGGGCTTGCGGTTCATGAAGTAATCCAGCGGGTCGCTGTCGCGGTACTTTTCGCCGCGGTATATCTTGCTTGCGGCAACGCGGTCGCAGAACATCTCGACAAGGAAGTTCAGCGGCATCTTTACCGGCTTGTAGATCTTTTCTGCCGGGTCAACGTCTATCCAGTATTCAAAGTGATGGCGGTTGCGTCCCTTGTGGTGCATCCACGCCAGCGAGTAGCCGTTAAGCTCACGCTCCGCTTCGTTGGGGCTGCGGGTGCCCTGATAGTATTTCACTCCGGGTATGAACTCCGTGGGAGAATACTTCGAAAGATCGTGGCGCAGTCCCTGCCACAGGATACCCGCCCGCGCGCAGTGCGCTATCACCTTGTGCCGGTGGCGGGTTATCGTCCCGAGGTGCCCGAAAAAGCCTTTCAGCGACATAATTTGCTCCTTATGCGCGCTGAATTACCAGAAAGCGCGCTTTATATTTGTCTGTTTCCGCGGAAACTACTGTTGAATATCGGGCGCAGGCGCTTGTAAAGCGGCACGGAAATGAGTACCGCAATAAGTCCCTTTGCAAATGTGAACGGCATATTGAATACCACCAGGCACTTGATAAGACTGTCAGCTCCGGACCAGATAGCCTGGTACATGCCGATTATGGCATCCATCGGCATTACAGCGGTGTACAGCGGATATACGATGAAATAGTTAGACACAACGCCCATCAGCGCCATCAGTACTGCGCCGGAAAGGCACGCCAGTATCACGTGCTTCATGGTATGAGTGGTTTTCTGCGCTATGACGCCTGCGGGAATTACCAGCATGCAGCTGAGTATGAAGTTAGAAAGCTCACCCACTCCGCCGGTCATCGACCCGAAAAGTCCCAGTGCGTTCTTCAGAAAGCACACCGCCACGCCGGATATCGGCCCCATTGTCAGCGAAGCAAGCAGCGCGGGTACGTCCGAAAAATCAAATGTGATGAAGCTGGGAATGATGGGAAGCGGGAAGCTGAGAAACTTCATCAGCACCACCGCCAGTGCTCCGAGAAGCGCTGTGAATACCAGCTTGCGGACGTCGAAGGTCGGTCTTGTTTTGGTTGTTGTGTTGTTCATGTTTTCCTCCAATGTTCTGGGGAAACAGAAAGCCCCTGCACGCACAAATGGCTGTACAGGGGCGCAAATATGCACGCAGAAGCGATAACACATTTGTTTTCTGATTCTTTCATCCGGACTATACCGTCGGTACCGGAATTGCACCGGTTCAACCCTGGAAGGCTCGCGGACTTTCACCGCCGGTGGAGAATTGCACTCCGCCCCGAAACAGATAAAATGTATTCGGCGATCACTCACCGTAATTATATTATATACCCGCGTGGGGATTTTGTCAAGTAGGCTGCACTAATTTTACGGAAGTATATCCCCGGCGCACCGCATGACCTCCCGGAACTCCTGGAGATCTATACAGTATCTAGGATCTTTGTGCTCCAGCGCAAATTTCAAGTCCGCGGCGCTGTGCCATTCAACAGCGGAGACCTCCGCCTTTTCGAAGTTCAGGGCAGTTTCTGGCAGGGCGCCCTTGAACAGGAACACCCACTTCAGCTCATTGTTGATGAAGCGCCTGCCATGGAACACATTGTCCTCGCTGACCCTTCTGCGGCAGAGCAGCACAAGCTCAGACGGACGCGCCTTGACTCCGACTTCCTCGCGAAGCTCCCGTATCGCGGAGGTTATAGGATCCTCCCCGGCGTCGATGTGCCCTGTGGAAGCCGCGTCCCAGCACCCCGGAAAGCTGTCCTTATCCTCGGCGCGCTTCTGAAGCAGGAATTCCATTCCACCCAGTCTGCGCCGCGCTATCCATATGTGTACGCTGGCGTGCCAGTCGCCGTCGCGGTGGATATCCCCGCGGCGCTTGGTCTGCTCGGTGAATTCGCCGTTGGCGTTCAGCACATCAAAAAGCTCATCGTCAGAATACATTTGTCCTCCGTTCAGTCAAGCCTCCAGTTTATCGGCTGCATGCCGTGCTGCACCAGAAATTCATTCGTCTTTGAAAAGTGCCTGCACCCGAAAAATCCGTTATACGCAGAAAGTGGACTGGGATGCGCACACTGTAAAATAAGATGCTGCGGATTTGTTATCAGCCGTGCCTTGGAACGCGCGTTGCCACCCCACAGCAGGAACACTATCGGCTGCTCACGCTGATTCAGCAGCTCGATTATCCTGTCGGTGAACTGCTCCCAGCCCATACCGCGGTGACTGTTCGCCTCCCCCTCGCGGACGGTAAGCACTGTGTTCAGCAGCAGTACGCCGCTGTCAGCCCATGCAGTAAGCTCTCCGTGGTTCGGCGGGTCTATGCCGAGGTCGGATTTCATCTCCTTGAAGATATTTTGCAGCGATGGCGGAGGAGGAGTGCCCTTTCTCACAGAAAAGCACATTCCATGTGCCTGACCTGCACCATGGTAAGGATCCTGTCCCAGTATCACTGCCCGGACGTCGCTGTAGGAAGTGTGCCGCAGGGCGTTGAAAATATCCTCCATCGGCGGATATATCCTGCGGGTGGTGTATTCCTGCTTCAGGAATTCCCGCAGGCGCAGGTAATAGTCCTTGCGTATCTCGTCGGCAAGGAGCGCATCCCATTCGTTGCCTATGTGCATCATTTCTTCTTACCCTTTTTCGGATTCTTTCCGCCGCTCTTTGTGCGCTTGGGCTTTACGGAAAATCCGAACGAGCCTATCTTCTTGCCAAGGGCGTAATATGTTCCGTGGGCGTAGGTCATAAGTCCTGCTTTCTCCATATGGAGCTTGCCCTTTTCGTCGATGAGGTTCTTGTCGATGTTGACGGAGGTTATCTCAGCGATGAACATATCGTGGCTTCCCTGCGGAAGTACCTCAGTTACCTTGCACTCGATGGAGATGGGCGCCTGCGCTATCTGCGGCGCGGCGATGGTGTTGCTCTCCTGGGGGTAAAGCTTCATCTTGGCGAGCTTATCCTCGTTCTTGCCGGACTTTATGCCGCAGTAATCCAGGGAGCGCACCAGCGTTGAGGGCATCATGTTGATGACGAATTCCCCGCTCTCCTTGATGATGTTATAGGAATTGCGCTCAGGTCTTACCGAGATATAAGTCTTGGCAGGATCGGAGCAGATTATACCGGTCCACGCGATGGTGAGCGCGGTGGGCTTCTCCATGGTTCCGCAGGATACCAGAACCGCCGGCACCGGAGCCAGAAGCGTTCCGGGCTTCCACTGTACTTTTTCCATAATCAGCTTCCTTTCTCATGATAAAATACTACTCACTGATTATACCACAAAATTCGGAAAAATGCAACAGACAGACTGTACTATGAAGAATTGACAAAAGCGGGGTATTGTGGTACAATATATACTGAGTGAAAAGGAGAAAAGGGGTTGGAATATGAGCAGGGACGATGAAGAAAATTACACAGTCAGACCGCTTACAATACAGGACATCGACCAGTACAACGCGCTGCTTAGATACGCGTTCCAGGTCACAGAGCAGGAATTATCGGAGACCGGCTGGAAGAACGACGAGATAAAGCGCTCAAAATTCCCGGTGCTCCAGAGAGCTGACGTACTGGGCTGCTTCGATGGGAACGACCTGGTGTCGCAGTTCGCGGTTTATCCACTGGAAATGAACATCTATGGCGTGAAGTATCCCGTGGGATTCGTAACCAGTGTGTGCACCTACCCGGAGCACACCGGGCATGGCATAATGAAGCGCCTGATGATACAGAGTCTGACGCGCATGCGTGAAAATCACCGACCGTTCGCGCTGCTGTATCCCTATTCGATACCGCTGTACCGTCGGCTGGGCTGGGAGATAATCTCCAACAAGATGACCTACATAGTCAAGGACACCCAGATACCGCGCAAGATAAAGGAGCCTGGCTATATCCGCCGCGTCGAGTGGAACGACAAGGAGTTCATGAAGCTTCACACGAAATTCGCGCAGAAGACCCACGGCTGCCTGTTCCGTAACAACCTGGCTTGGGAGGAATACTGGCGCTGGGACGAGGACGACACGAAGGTCGCGATATATTATTCCGACGACGATGTGCCGTACGGATACATGGTGTACCTCATAAACAACGACATCATGCACATCAAGGAAATGATATACCTTACGCACGAGGCGCAGCGCGGACTGTGGGAGTTCATACACGCGCACGACTCCATGATAGACGAAGTACGCGGGAACAACTACTACAGCGAGTCCATAGCGTTTGAGCTGGATGACAGCGACATCAAGGAAACTATCCGCCCCTACTCGATGGGCAGGATAATCGACGTGGCTGAATTCTTCAAGAGCTATGCCTGCGACCCGGACGAGCCGGAAGCGGTGTTCCGTTTCGAGGTGGAGGACGAGCTTCTGCCCTGGAACAACGACAGCTTCATAGTGCGTTTTGAGCACGGGAAATGCACCCTTACCGACGAGGAACCGGAGTATACCATGAAACTCAGCATAGCGACGCTGACAACGCTTCTCCTGGGATACAAGACCGCCCAGAAGCTGTACGGCATGAACCGCATAATCGCCGAGCCGGCCGCAGTCGAGATACTGGACGATATCCTGCTGCACCAGATACCATATGTTTCGGATTATATCTAATCAAAAGGACTGCATACAAAATGCAGTCCATTACTCTATATGATGAGCGCCGATCGCCCGGAAATAATAATTATTCCCGGGCGTTTTGTTCGTAAACTGCCCGATAAACGGGAATTTGAAAAGCAGATAAATCAGTATTATTCTTCATCATATATTATTTGGACACTATCCAAAATTCCGGTGTTTTCATAGAATTTGATGATAATATGATGTATATGGGGATATGTTTTTTGATCATATACCTCATCATATACTTGTCGTGTCTTGTCGAAGGGATTGTTCGTGATAAGGTCAATATACGTTTCGTCACTAATTGTAAGCCTACTACAAGCAGGATAGGATAGTTGAATTTCTTTAGGTCTGTCGGGATAATCTTCATAATAACTTTCATTATAAATATTATAAATTTCTGTTTCCAATTCTATTTTTCCAATATATAAATCTTTATAGTAATTTAACGAACCATAGATTAAAATCGGGAGCCAAATAATTATCAAAGCTAAATATAAAACACCATATTTAATCTTATATTTTCTAAATAGAAACAAGTACATTATCAGAAAAACTATTCCGAGAATAATTCCAATCGAATAGACAATAGTTGATGCAGTAAAGTACCACTCCCCACCAAAATTACTTATTCTAAAAATCTGAATGATAAAATAACAAAGCGAAAATAGTAAAGAGATTAACCTAAAAAACATATCAAATTTATTTGATGTTTTCATACAATGTACCTCCCAAATTCCGATTTATCGAGCAGTTTTGCTGATAAATATATTATAGCACAACCGCACATTATTTTCAACAAATAAATGCAGACCCGCTGTAGAAAAATACAGCGGGTCTGCGGCTATTTAATTATCGTTTCAGACGGTTACTTCAATTCTACAACGGTCACGCCGGCTTCGCCCTCGCCGTATGCGCCCTGACGGTAGCTCTTGACCGCCGGATTTGTTTTAAGCGACTGCTGCACCGCTGCGCGGAGCGCACCCGTGCCCTTTCCGTGGATTATGACCACGGTACTGATTCCGCTGAGCTGAGCGCCGTCGATAAATCTCTCAACCTCAAGTACTCCCTCGTCGGACATCATTCCACGGATATCAAGCTCCATGCCGCCGCGGCGGTTCATGTTGGAAGTTACCTGCTTCTTTACGCTGCCACCGACGGATTTCTGCGGCTGCTGCTTTTTCTTGTTCTCCACAAGGCGCAGGTTCTTCTGATTGGTCTTTATCTTCATCATGCCGACCTGGACGTAGCATGTGCCAGACATATTCGGAACAGTCATCAGCACGCCCTCTTTCCTGGTATCTGCGAGCATTACCGTATCACCTGCCTTGAGCGGACGCGGCAGCACATAGGTATCCAGATGCCGCTGTACAACGGGGTTCGCATCGTCCTGCATCTTGTTGAGAGTGCTGTTGGTCTTACCCTTTGCATTGCTCAGTCCCTGGCGGAGCGCTTCCTTGTCCTTGACCTTTTTCAGTTCCTCCAGCTCGTTGAGAAGCTGATTGGAACGGAAACGTGTTTCCTCCACGATGGACAGGGCGCGCTGACGTGCGCTTTCAAGTTCCTTTTCTTTCTGCTGCTCCAGGTCGGAAAGCTTCTGCTTCAATTCGCTCTCGTTCATTTTCGCATTGCGCTCGGATATCGCCGCACTCTCCTTGAGTGCCTCCAGCTCCTGGCGGGATTTCTCGAGGGCGTCAACCACCTGCTCGAAACGCTGGTTTTCGGTGCTGACAAGCTCCTTGGCGCGGTCGATGACGTAATCCGGCATTCCGAGCCGCTGGGATATCGCGAATGCATTGGATTTGCCGGGAACTCCGACGATAAGGCGGTATGTCGGCTTTAGGGTATTTACATCAAATTCACAGGAAGCATTCTCCACGCCGTCGGTCTGAAGGGCGTACATCTTGACCTCCTGGTAATGCGTTGTTGCCGCTACCTTTGCGCCCTGCTCCCGCAGAGTACTCAATATAGACACAGCAAGCGCCGCGCCCTCTACCGGATCGGTACCGCTGCCAAGCTCGTCTATTAGCACAAGGCTGTGGTCATCGGCTTTGGACAGTATCCTGACCACATTCACCATATGCGACGAGAACGTGGAAAGGCTCTGCTCGATACTCTGCTCATCGCCGATATCAACGTAGATACCGCCGAATATTCCGACCTCGGAACCGTCGCCGGCGGGTATCATAAGTCCGCACATCGTCATCAGCGTGAGAAGTCCTATCGTCTTGATGGCTACAGTCTTACCGCCGGTGTTAGGTCCGGTTATCATAAGGCTGGAATACGCGCCGCCAAGCTCCACGGTTATCGGAACAACGGAATTCTGGTCGATGAGCGGGTGACGCGCCTGGCGCAGGGATATCCGGGGTTCTGAAACGATATTCGCAGCAACTCCGCGCATTTTTGCGCCGAGATTGGCTTTTGCAAAGTACAGCTCGAGTATCTGAGCCACACGGAAGTTGTTCGCAATGCTGTCCGCGTTCTCCCCTACCCTCGCGGAAAGTTCCTGGGTGATACGCTCTATTTCCGCCTGCTCGCGGGATTTAAGCACGCGTATCTCGTTGTTAGCCTCGACAACGCTCATCGGCTCGATGAAGAACGTCTGACCAGTGGCGGAGGTATCGTGTACAAGTCCGGAAACCTCGTTCTTATACTCGCTGCGGACAGGTACTACGTAACGTCCGTCGCGCATTGTAACGATGGCTTCCTGGAGGAACTTCTGAGTGCTGCGGCTCTTGATGAGCTTGTCGAGCTGCTTGCGGATATTCATTCCCTGACGCACTATGCGCTTTCTGATGGAAGCAAGCTCCGGGCTTGCGGCGTCGGACATCTCCTCCTCGGAAATTATGCTCTCAGAAATACGCTGCTCCAGGTCCTTTATGGGATACAATTCGCGGAAGTACTCCGACAGGGAATTTTCCATGCTCTCGCACTGACCGAACCAGTCGCAGAGCATATTCGTTTCACGCAGGATATCCGCGACGTCCAAAAGTTCGCGGAACGAGAGCGCTGAACCGCTCTTGGAACGGCGCAGCGAAAACGAGATATCCTTTATCTTACGAAATCGCGGAGTTCCGAACTTCGCGGACAGGTTGAATGCGTCGTTGGTTTTCTGCAGTTCACGGCGTATCTCGGCTTTGTCAAAGGAAGGGGAGAGCTTCAGCGCCTTGTCGCGGCAGGAGTCACTGTAGGTCTGCTCCGCCAGAAGCTCCAGTATCTTGTCAAGTTCCAGCTTCTTATAGTATTTGTTCATTTTCTCACCTTTTTCATACATACGAAATTATGTAGCCGGTTTTTATTTTTTACACAGGTGTTTTTATTATAACTCCATTTAGGAAAATTGTCAACTGTGAATAAAAAGCAGGAGGAATTTAAACCTCCTGCTAATTGCCTATGATACTCAGGTACTGCTCTCAGTGTCCTCGGATATCTCCTCGACTGTGTAATCCAGACCCATGATGATACTGCGGATCATTACCTCCGGAACCAGCTCTCTGGATTTTATAACCGCAGTGCCGTCCTTCCAGCTTACCTCCGCAAAAACTCCGTCCAGCCGGTTGAATGCCGCAGAAATTCGGGACGCGCACTTATCACAGTGCATTCCGCCGATCTTAACCGTGCGGCTGTGGTTGTAGCCAGTGGTGTCCTTGACTATCTTTTCCACGATGTCTCCGCCGCCGGCTCCGCAGCAGCCCTGCTTTCCGCGCTTTATCATGCTCAGTACCGCGATCACGCAGATCACAGCAAGCACTGCAATTATAAGTATCATTATCAGATGATCAGGCATTTACAGCATCTCCCAAAGCATATTTCACAAGCTTCTCGACGGTATCCTCGGATACCTGCGCTACGATCTTCACAGAGTCGTTGTCGGCGTCGGTCTCGTCTATGCCTACCTTGTCCTTCAGAAAATCACACAGGATAAGGCTGTTTGCGAACAGCGACGACGCGGCTTTTACGCCCTCGTCCGTAAGCGAGATCTTTCCGTATGGCTCCTTGAGGATATACCCCTCGTCCGTGAGCCGCTGGGTCATTTTTACCGTGCTGGCTTTGGTCACTCCCACCAGCCGCGATACGTCCGAGGAGCTTATAACTTCCCCGTTGATGCCCAGTCTGTAGATAGCGAATAGATACTTTTTCTGTGCGTAGGTCAATTGTTTCGTCCTCCCATTACCGCGTTATGCGGTTTTTATTTCTTTGTCCCGGGAGCGCCTGGCGCGTGCCCCTGGGAACAGGCGTTGCAGCCGGAGCATTTACCGCTGCACGCGCCGCAGGAACCACAGTTGCCGCCGCAGGTGTACTTGCCCGCCTTTTTATCACGGACAAGCTTTACGATTATGAGCACCACAACAGCCAGCACAATAGCGCCGACTAACAGGCTGCCCCAGTTATTTTGCAGGAATTCCAGCATAATGAGCATCTCCCCGAAAAAACACAGGGCGGTCAAGTTCCCCCGACCGCCCATTGACTTCTTGTTTTTACTTTACCTTAACCTTGGTGGTGAGCTTGGTAGATTCCTTGTACGGTCTGAACAGCATGTAAACCAGGCCAGCCAGGAGTGCTACTGCAAATACCAGGCTGATGATGTTGCATACCGCGCCAGCGCCGGCAGTCATCAGTCTGCCAGTGAACAGGTTGCCGATCTGGTTTACGATAAGGGCGATCACATAAGCGAAGCCGCACTCGTAACCGATAGCGAACCAGAACCACTTTCTGTTGTTCATCTCACGCTTGATAGCGCCCATTGCTGCGAAGCACGGTGCGCACAGCAGATTGAATATCAGGAAGGACATACCGCTTACGCCGGTGAATGCTGCGCTCATTGCCGCATATACGGACTGATCTCCGCCGCCGTAGAGTACGCCGAGGGTGCCGACGATGTTCTCCTTAGCAACAAGTCCTGTAACCGCAGCAACGGTAGCCTGCCAGTTGCCCCAGCCAAGAGGAGCGAATATCCAGCAGATTGCGCCGCCGATGGTAGCGAGTATTGAGTACTCCATCTGGCTCTCATCGAGCATCTGGAAAGTGCCGTCAACAAATCCGAAGTAAGAGGTGAACCATACAAAGATGGTGGAAAGCGTGATGATTGTGCCGGCTTTCTTGATGAAGGACCAGCCGCGCTCCCACATTGAGCGGAGCACATTGCCTACTGTAGGCAGATGGTAAGCAGGAAGCTCCATAACGAACGGAGCGGGGTCGCCTGCGAACATCTTTGTCTTCTTAAGAATGATACCGGAAACGATGATCGCTGCGATGCCGATGAAGTAAGCGCCGGTGGATACCCACGGAGAACCGCCGAAGATAGCGCCCGCGATCATTGCGATGAACGGAACCTTAGCGCCGCAGGGGATAAATGTAGTGGTCATTACTGTCATGCGGCGGTCACGCTCATTCTCAATGGTACGAGAAGCCATGATACCAGGGATACCGCAGCCTGTACCGATGAGTATCGGGATAAAGGACTTACCGGAAAGGCCGAACTTTCTGAATACACGGTCGAGTACGAATGCAACACGCGCCATGTAACCGCAAGCCTCAAGGAACGCCAGGAAGATGAACAGTACGAGCATCTGCGGAACGAAGCCGAGTACCGCGCCAACACCGGCTACGATACCGTCAAGGATCAGACCCTTCAGCCAGTCAACGCAGTTGATAGCGTCAAGACCATTCTCAACCAGAACCGGGATACCAGGTACCCACGGACCGTAGGAAGCAGGATCAGGCTCGTCAAAGCCGTTCTCAGTGAAGTAAGCCACTGCGTCAGCATATGTGGTGCCGAGGGTCTCTTCCTCGTCAGCGTCTGCGGGGATCTCAGAAGCGTATACTGTGATCTCGCTTACTGCCAGCGTTTCCTCGTCCTCTACCTCATACGGTACGGACTCCTCAGACGGTGTGAATGCTGTGATATCAGCAAGTGCAGCGTCAGCGTCGAACTCTTCGTCCTCAAGGTCGGGAACAACGCCGAATGCGTCCAGAGCGCTCATTGCGTCGCCGTATTCCTCGGAAGCCTCGTCGTAGGCGCCTCTGCCTATTCCGAGTGCGAACCAGCCATCGCCGAACAGGCCGTCGTTAGCCCAGTCGGTAGCGCTTGCGCCGACCGTTACCATGGATACATAGTAAACGATCCACATAACTACCGCGAATATCGGCAGACCCAGCCAGCGGTTGGTTACGATCTTATCGATCTTATCGGAAACTGTCAGGCCGTTCTTGTTCTTCTTGGTAAGGCAGCCCTTGATTATCGTGGATATGTAAACGTAACGCTCGTTGGTGATGATGGATTCTGCATCGTCGTCTAGCTCTGCCTCGGCAGCCTTGATGTCGTTTTCGATGTGCTCCATCTTGTCCTTCGGGATCTTGATCATCTCAAGAACCTTTTCGTCACGCTCGAATATCTTGATAGCATACCAGCGCTGCTGTGCCTCGGGCAGGTCATGCAGTGCAGCTTCCTCGATGTGAGCGATTGCATGCTCGACAGCTCCGCTGAATGTATGCTGCGGGATCATCTTTTCCTTAGCCTCGGCAGCCTTGATAGCCTTTTCAGCCGCCTCGGTGATACCGGTGCCCTTCAGCGCGGAGATCTCGCAGACTTCGCAGCCAAGCTCCTTGGCAAGCTGTTCTGTGTTGATCTTGTCGCCGTTCTTCTTAACGACGTCCATCATGTTTACGGCTGCAACTACCGGGATACCAAGCTCCACCAGCTGAGTGGTGAGGTAAAGGTTACGCTCCAGGTTAGTACCGTCGATGATATTGAGTATCGCGTCAGGACGCTCGCCTACTAGGTAGTTTCTTGCTACGACTTCCTCCAGTGTGTAGGGGGAAAGGGAGTAGATACCGGGCAGGTCAGTGATTATAACGTCCTTTCTGCCTTTCAGCTTACCTTCCTTTTTCTCTACCGTAACTCCGGGCCAGTTTCCGACGAACTGGTTGGAACCGGTCAGTGCGTTGAAGAGCGTTGTTTTACCGCAGTTAGGATTACCTGCCAGCGCTATTCTGATGTCCATTAGTATTTCTCCTCTCGATTTTTATTCAGAAATTCAGAATTTGCTGATTCCGCAGCACAGCCGTACAGCAGCGCGGCTGACTGGATCACTCAAATCTCGACCATCTCAGCGTCCGCCTTGCGGAGCGACAGCTCGTAGCCTCTTACAGTGACCTCGATCGGATCTCCAAGCGGAGCGACCTTGCGGATATAGATCTCAGTACCCTTTGTGATACCCATATCCATTATTCTGCGCTTGATCGCGCCTGCACCGTTCAGCTTCTTGACGGTGACGGTCTCTCCGACCTGTGCTTCTTTCAGTGTTGCCATTAAACCTTCCTCCTTTGAAAATATATATGAACTTGTCCGTTCTGTCATACCATGATCTTGGCTGCCATTTCCTTTGAAACGGCTACTCTCGAATCCTTGACCTTCACTATCACGTTGCCAGATATTTCACTGACTACCGTTACGGCGCCGCCTGCCACAAATCCCAGACTCTCCAGGAACTTGCGTGTTTCAGGATTTCCGCCGACCTTCTTTATCATGTTTTCCTCGCCAACTGAAGCAAGTGTAAGCGGCATCATAAGCAATCCTCCATATATTATATATTAGTGTGAGCTAATCATTAAGCTTTAAAAAAAAGTTAGATTTTTCTAACCCGGTTATATGATACTACCTTGATCCCGATTTGTCAAGTTTTTTTCCCGAAAAAATTCTGTATATCCGAGTTTTTTGTGACTAATTGAGTTAGCACAGGCAAACTCGGAACTTTTTTTGTTGTTTTTGCACAAAATCCTGTGTGTTGATCCATTAAAGGATAAAAAATGGGGGAAGCTTTCGCTTCCCCATTGGGTTTATTAGTATTCCACGCACCATGCAGCTCTCTTGTGATACGGCAGATAATTTATCGGGTTCATCTGAACGCCGTTTATTCTTACCTCAAAGTGGCAGTGGTTTGCCGTGGACTGTCCGGTAGAGCCGACGTCCGCGATAAGCTCACCGGCGGTGACGCGCTGTCCCTGCGTAACATGCAGGTAGCTGGAATGTCCGTAAACCGTGACGATACCGCTGTCATGCTGTATCATTACGCAGTTGCCGTAGCCGTAATACCACTGTGCCAGAATTACCGTACCGGATTCCGCCGCGAATATCGGCGTGCCATACGGTGCGACGATATCTATACCGCCGTGGTTGTAGTATCCGCCATAGCCGTACATCATCTCGCTTATCTGACCGCCGTCAGAGCCGCCGACCGGCCAGATGAACTGCCCGACGGGTCTGTTCTGCGGTATAGTCGCGGTAACTCCGGTGGGTATCTCCTTTGTACCAAGCGCGATTATCTCCGGCGTGGGATCGGATACCGTTTCGCGGGAAAGCACCTTGCGGCGCGTTTCAACGCCATTGATGTACGATACGTTCGCAGTCACGCGCTCTACGCCCTTTTCGCCCTCCTGGATTATCGTGGAGGAACCCTGGTAATGCGTGGAGTCGTCTACGTACTCGGTGTCATACGAAGTCTTTTCCTCGTACGTCTCCGTTCTTGTGACAGCGACGGCAAGGAATGGCTCTTCCTGCGTGATAAGCAGCTTATCGCCGATGAACAGCGAAGATTCCAGCGAGAAATCCGGATTGAGCTTTGCAAGCTCCTCCTCGCTCATGCCGAGCTTACTGATGACGCCGAGCGGAGAATCCCCGTCCACCACGGTGTAATATGCCGCGACGGTCTTTTTTGTCGTTATCAGCTTGATTATCGAATCCTCGCTGACTATACTCTCAGTGAGATACAGTCCGGGTTCGTAGGTTATCTTACTCTCGAATTCGACGGTCTCGTCGCCGCCCTCGCGGTATACGTCAAGCAGATCGTCGAGAGTCTGTTCGACGCGGTCCTTGCTTTCAAGCGCGCCATAGAACGAACCGCCGATGTACATACCGTAAGCGAAGGAGATCTCTGCGTCCACGGAGGACAGCATTTTATCCGCCAGCTGATACTTGGTCAGAGTTGAGCCATAGCCCACCATCTCGACCTCGTACGCACTGTCGAAGCTGAACATCTCGGTGTTGCTGTCGAGGTACGTTATACGCTGCTGGACTATCTTTTCAGCGTCCGTGAATACGGATTCATCGCTGACATAGCCCATGAAATCGCCGTTTACTGATAATCTCAGCGCGTAGGTCATGCTGTTTGCGTAGCTTACGACGCTGAACAGGAACACACAGCTCACTATCGGCAGCGCCCAGTTACAGAGTGTCACCAGCATGCCGCGTTTTCCGAAAAGTATTCTTCCGACCATGCGGAAGACCGCCTTGCATGCCGGGATAACTCCGTCCTCCCGGGCGCGGCGAATCTCGGTGTTACCCATTCTGAACGCCTTTATGTATCGGATAAACGGCGCGCGGAGCTTTTCACCGAGCATTTTCAATAAAATAAGTATCTTGTCGCCGACCCACGCCAGACGTCTGCCGATGGCTGTGAGCAGCCGCGACAGAGCGCTACCGACTGCGGTCAGCATCAGCATCAATACAGTAAACAGATACTCGCCGAGGTCCGATATCCTGTCTGACACGGACATTACGGCGGTATCTGCTGTTTTTTCTGAAGTCATTGTCACATCTCCGTTATTTTGACTGATAACAAGTTAATAAGTCAAGAATTTTCTACACTTATATTAATTATAGCATACTTCACACGAAAATGCAACCTTTTGCGGGGGATTTACGGCTATTTCACAGAATTATCAGGCTGTTACTGCTTTGTGTACTGCTCAAGTACGGTTTTCAGCGCGTTCACGCTGGCGTTGTGGATTCGTGCTACAGGGATCCCGTGCTTCTCGGATTTCTGGTTCACGGAGTTCACCATCTTATGCGAACATGTGTTCGTGAACACTACCATCAGATCCGGTGTGCCGAGCTTCGCGGCAAAATCCGCGGGCATCTGAGTGAATACCTTTGCCTTGCAGCGATAGCTCTCGCAGATATCCTTGTATCTGGTAGCCATTCTGTCGTTGCCTCCTATTACTACTACGCTCATGTGATTATCCTTTCTGATTAGTTATAACTAACCCGGTGATACAGCACCGTTACTGATGGCAGTATTATCCCGGGCGCCGAATCACCGGATGTTCCGTAAGTATCGTTTGGCTGTGAAGATACGCGGTCTTGCGCCGAGTTATTCTACACTAACTAAATTCTATCATATAACACGGTCATTTGTCAAGGGGGCTGGCGTAATTTTTTGCACTAAAGTCCCAAAAACAAAAAAATTTTTAAAATTTGCAAAGAAATTTATTAAAATCTCTTGACAAATTAATAATCCAGGTGTATAATATGATCATGACCGATAGAAGAAAATGTAAATACTCCAGACTATCGGGTAATGCCGGGGGTGAGAAAAACGAGCAAGAGTATATACAGCCTTGTGCTATCGGACGACGTTGTAGAAGCCGTGGACAGCCTGGCGGCGGCCTCCGGGCTGAGCCGCTCGGCGATGGTCAATCAGCTTCTCGCCGAAAAAGTCCGCTGCGTCACGCCGGAAATGCGTCTGAAAAGCATAACCGCCGCGATACGAAGCGCCGTAGGCTCCGGGTTTTATCTGACCGAGCAGCCCTCCGCCGCGACAGTCGCATGCAAAACCGCGTTGAAATACCGCTACAAGCCCACGCTGCGCTATTCAGTGGAAGTCTACGGTGCCGGGAACAAGCGCGCGGGAGAACTCCGCGTGACGGTGCGCACCCAGAGCGAGCAGCTGTTTTCAGACCTCAGCGGATTTTTCACCTGCTGGACGTCGCTTGAGCAGAAGTACATCGCCGAGGAGATATCGCAGGACATCATGTTCGCGATAGAACCGGGACGATTCACACGTACGCTCAACATGCCGCCGCAGGGCATCTCGGACGAGAATCTGGGACAGGCGGTCGCAGACTACATGGCGATGCTGGACGAGGCTATGAAACACTACTTCGCGCAGCTCCCCGACAGCCGAAAGGCGGAAGCGGCAGCCGAAAAGAGCTACGCCGCGTCCATAGTCCGCCAGCAGGTAATAATCTGACAGAATTCAACGAACAATGAACATTGATATAAAGGAGGCATTATTATGGATCCGAACAAGTTCACAAAAAAATCACTTGAAGCCATTCAGTCCGCGCAGGACGTTTCTGTAAGCTATCAGAACAACTGCGTCGAGCAGGAGCACCTGCTGTATGCCCTGCTCACCCAGGACGGCAGCCTTGCTTCCCAGGTGCTCACAAAGATGAATGTGGACGCCAATGCCGTACAGCAGGCGGCTCTGCATTTCATCGAAGGCATGCCGAGGGTTTCCGGCAGCGGCAGAGAAGCGGGTAAAATATACGTTTCTCCCGACCTTGACAAGGCGTTCACCGAAGCGCAGGCTCAGGCGGACCGCATGAAAGACGAATACGTCAGCGTGGAGCATCTGCTCCTGGCGCTGGCTGAAAAGCCCTCCAGCGGCGTTGCGGGAATTTTCCGCAGCTTCGGCGTGACTAAAGACAAGCTGCTGAAAGCCATTTCCGAGATACGCGGTTCCGCAAGGGTAACTTCCCAGGAGCCTGAGGAGACCTACGACGTGCTGAACAAGTACGGTCAGGATCTTGTTGAACTTGCGCGGCAGAACAAGCTCGACCCGGTGATCGGCCGTGACAGCGAGATAAGAAGCGTTATCCGTATTCTTTCCAGAAAGACGAAGAATAACCCCTGCCTTATCGGCGAACCCGGCGTCGGCAAGACCGCTATCGTCGAGGGTCTGGCACTGCGTATCGTGCGCGGCGACGTTCCCTCCAATCTGAAAGACAGAAAGCTGTTCTCGCTGGATATGGGTGCGCTGATAGCCGGCGCGAAGTACCAGGGTGAATTTGAGGAGCGTCTGAAAGCAGTCCTTAACGAGGTCAAGAAGAGCGAGGGACGTATCCTGCTGTTCATCGATGAGATACACCTTATCGTCGGCGCGGGCAAGAACGGCGGCGCAATGGACGCCGGCAACCTGCTGAAGCCTATGCTGGCGCGCGGTGAGCTGCACTGCATCGGCGCGACTACTCTCGACGAGTACAGCAAGTATATCGAAAAGGACCCGGCTCTTGAACGTCGTTTCCAGACGGTAATGGCGAACGAGCCGTCCGTTGAGGATACTATATCCATTCTGAGAGGTCTGAAAGAGCGTTACGAGGTGTTCCACGGCGTTCAGATACACGACAGTGCGATAATCGCCGCGGCTACGCTTTCTAACAGATATATCACCGACCGTTTCCTGCCGGATAAGGCCATCGACCTTATTGATGAAGCCTGCGCTATGATACGCACTGAAATGGACAGTATGCCGCAGGAGCTTGACGAGATCAGCCGTTCCATCATGCAGGACGAGATCGAGGAAGCGGCGCTGAAGAAGGAGACCGACAAGCTGTCCCAGGAGCACCTTGTTGATATCCAGAAAGAGCTTGCCGAGAAGCGCGAGAAATTCAACGCCATGAAAGCAAAGTGGCAGAACGAGAAGAACGCTATTTCAAAGGTACAGGATCTGCGTAAGGAGATCGAAAACACCAACGGCGAGATAGAAAAGGCAAAGCGCGAATACAATCTGAACAAGGCGGCTGAACTCCAGTACGGTACGCTGCCGAAACTCCAGGCAGAGCTTGCCAAGGAGGAAGAGCTTGCAGAGCAGGCGAAGAACGACAGCCTGCTGCGCGACAAGGTCGGCGAGGACGAGATAGCGCGCATAGTTTCCAGATGGACCGGCATTCCGGTATCCAAGCTGGTGGAGGGCGAGCGCGAGAAGATACTTGCCCTGGGCGACACGCTCCACAAGAGAGTAATCGGCCAGGACGAAGCGGTTGACCGCGTGACCGAAGCTATCATGCGCTCCCGTGCAGGTATCAACGACCCGAAGAAGCCGCTCGGCTCGTTCCTGTTCCTCGGTCCTACCGGCGTCGGCAAGACTGAGCTTGCAAAGGCGCTTGCAGAGGCTCTGTTCGATGACGAGCACAGTATCGTCCGTCTTGATATGAGCGAGTATATGGAGAAGTACAGCGTGTCCAGACTTATAGGCGCGCCTCCAGGATATGTCGGCTATGAAGAGGGCGGTCAGCTCACCGAGGCAGTACGCCGCAAGCCCTATTCCGTTGTTCTGTTCGATGAGGTCGAAAAGGCTCACCCGGACGTATTCAACGTTCTTCTCCAGGTGCTTGACGACGGCCGTATCACCGACGGTCAGGGTCGTACCGTGGACTTCCGCAACACAATAATAATCCTTACGTCCAACCTTGGCTCTCAGTTCATTCTTGACGGCATAAACGAAGCGGGCGAGATATCCGACGAAGCTAAGAAATCCGTTGACGCGCTGTTAAAGCAGTCGTTCAGACCGGAATTCCTTAACCGCCTTGACGAGATCATATTCTACAAGCCGCTGCGCAAGGAAGAGATATTCAAGATAATCGACCTGCTTGCTGCTTCCCTCAAGCAGAGACTCAGGGACAAGCAGATATCCCTCGAGATTACAGACTCCGCAAAGCAGGCTATCGTAGACGCAAGCTACGACCCGAGCTTCGGCGCACGTCCGCTCAAGAGATACATTCAGCGTAATGTAGAAACTATGGTCGCTAAGGAGATACTCCGCGACGAGGTACGCCAGGGCGATACCATCACCATCGACGAGCAGAACGGAGAGCTTACCTCTTACGTCCAGCATGTTGCAGAATAAAATTTTGGGCTGTACAGAAATGCACAGCCCATTGTTTTTTTAAAGTAACTGTCCCGGCTACTGACGCCGCAGATGCGCCTTTATCGGCAGCCTGAACTTCCCCGTTCCCTCCCTCACCCGGCGGTCTGACGATCTGGTAGTAAAAATGCGATGTTTGTGTGCATTTGTAACAATACTGGGCTTGCACTGTTTGAATAAGAGTATGCGCCCGAACATACCCAATGTGAGTGCGGCTCATTCTCAACCGCTGAGATCTCGCCCACTACCGCCGGATTACCTGCGTATAAACGCTCAGCGTGCTTCGATAAGCTCCGTCGTCCAGTTCAGCTCCTGTATCTTCTCGTCCAGGTTGCGCAGCTCCTTTGAGAGCCTGTCCGCTTCCTTCTGGAGTTCCGCAACGTCCACCGTGCTGTGCACAGCTATCTCTGTCCGGGAATATCGGTCTACCTTGCTGCTGGCGCAGTCCAGAAATCCGCGCAGCATCGCCAGGCGCTTTTTCATGCAGTCGCGCTTAGCGAGAAGCAATGTCATTGAATTTCCATCAGCACAGGTCTGACTGTTCGTTATGTTTATTTGGAATATCAGCGTTTCCAGTCGGTTTATGAGTGCGTCCATTTCTGCGAGGAGCTTCTTAGGCTCCTCCGCCGGGACGTCGCCCTCCTGCACCTTTGCGTTATTCGCGAGCCTTTCCGAAAGCTCCGAAAGACGGCGCTGAATATCAGCGCGCTCTGATAATGCTACTGCCAGTTTCATGTGTAACCTCCGTCACTTCTGCACCTTATTGTGCTCCTTTGCGTGTATGTACTCCGTGATGAGCTTCGCCGTTTCCTCTACGCCTATCGACGAATCAAGCATGAGGTCGTAATTACGGTGATCTCCCCACTCCCTGCCGGACATACTGCGGTAATACGCTCCGCGCGCTTCGTCCGAGCGCCGAACATTCTGCTCCGCCTGCTGGCGGCTGTCGCCATAGACCTCCATGACCCGCCCGATACGGTATTCCTCCGGGGCGTATATGAACACCCTTACAACGTCCTTGTGATCCTGTAGGATATGGTCTGCGGCTCTTCCCACGATAATACAGCTTCCGTTCTCCGCGATCCTGCGAATTACCTTGTTCTGCGCCTGCACCGCGTGCTGAACTACTTTCGTGCTTAAGTAAAGCTCCTGGAGGCGCTCCGGAGAATTACGGTTGATATCCGAGATGAACTCCTTGTCAAGACCGCTTTCCTGCGCCGCAAGCGCCGTCATCTCCTTGTAGTAGAACGGAATGCCGAGCTTCTCGCTGACGAGCTTTCCTATCTGCTTTCCGGAGGAGCCATGCTCCCTCGCGATGGTCACGATAACTCCGGGGTGGGACGGCTTTATGACAGCCTGCACGTCCTCCGGCTTCTTGTCGTGCGTAACGTACGGCTTTTTGAGGAACTTCCGGTAAAGCACAAACCCCACGATACTTGTAATGGAATCCGTCACCGGGAACGTCAGCCAGAAGTAATCCAGACCGAACCGCGAGAACAGGAACGCCAGCGGAACGAACAGGAACACCGTTCTTATCACCGTAAGCATGGAGCTTTTGGCGCTTGACCCCACCGCCTGGAAAAACACCGGGAACGTCAGCGATGAAACCAGTGGAATAAAGCTTATGCCGATAATTCTGAACGCGTTGATACCGATGCTTATGACCAGCTCGTCCTGAGAAAACACGTGCAGCAGCTCGCTCGGAATGAACTCAAAGCACAGCGTGCCGATAGAAAGCAGCGCCATGCCGAATATCATCGACGTGGAAAGCGTCTTGCGGCAGCGGTCGATGTTCCGGGCGGCGTAATTGAAGCTTATCACCGGGACTATACAAGTCTGCATCGAGCCGAGCGGAATGAAGATTATCGTCTGCCACTTGTAGTACAATCCAAGGACTGTCACCGCCTGGTCGGAGAATGTGGCGAGTATCATATTCAGCCCGAAAATGTACAGCGTATACGCCGACTGCATGAGGATATTCGGCGTGCCCAGACGGTAGATAGTTCCGATATGCTTTGGGAATTTATTCAGCTCCGGCGGCTTTCTGACGCCTTTCTTCATGACCACCAGCGCCGCGACTATCTGTCCTACGACAGTGGCGACCGCCGCGCCGGAAATCCCCATCTCCGGAAGTCCGAACAATCCGAAAATGAGCAGCGGGTCAAGCGCAATATTCGTCAGCGCTCCGACTATCTGCGCTATCATCGGGCGCTTCATGTTTCCGTCCGCCTGGTGTATCTTAGTCCAGACGCTCTCCAGGAACAGACCGAAACTGAATACGCACACTATCCTACCGTAAGCCACGACGTCCTCTATGACCTCCGGCGTGGAGGTAGACATCTTTGCATACGCCGGCATTATCGCCCAGCAGACCGCCGCGAAAACAACCCAAAGAACCACTGCGAGTGGAGTGCCTACCCCGGCGTATTCATCGGCCTCCGTGCGTCTGCCGGAGCCTAGTCTTGCCGCCATGACCGTATTTATTCCAACTCCGGTGCCTACCGCCAGCGCTATCATAAGAAGCTGTATCGGGTAGATTATCGAAAGCGCTGTCAGCCCGGACTGCGAATAATTAGCGACGAACAGGCTGTCAACGATGTTATAAAGCGCCTGGATAAGCTGCGCCAGCATGACCGGCGGCGCCAGCTTCAACAGTACCCTGCTGATCTTTTCCTTGCCGAATAATTCTGATGTATCCATAAATTCTCCTGATTTGTTCTTTCTGTTACTTCATTATATATCCGCGCCGGAAGTTTGTCAATACAGTTTTTATATCACCCTGCACCAGAATTCATGTGCCGGGGCACAGCACCCTGCTTGACAATTCCTGCAGAAAGTGATATGATATGTTGGCGGTTCAACGGTCTATAAAAATATAGATTCAGGATAATTCAGGGGACAAGGAAACAGACAAATGAATACAAAGACGTGTTCTATAGATATGAACTCAGACTCGCTGTGGAAGAATGTACTTCTGTTCAGCCTGCCGCTGATGCTGACGCAGGTGCTGGAGGTGCTGTTCAACCTCAGCGACGTCGCAATTGCCGGGAAATTCGCGGATTACATAGCGCTAGGGGCGGTAGGCTCCACAACGCTACTTGTATCGCTGTTCACCGGCTTTCTTATCGGAATGGGTGCAGGTGTGAACGTCCGCACCGCCCACAGGCTTGGCGCCGGTGACGACGAGGGCGTCCGCATGACGGTACACTCCTCGCTGCTAGTGTGCACCCTCATCGGATTTGTCATGTGCCTTTTATGCATGGTACTAGCCGAGCCTGTGCTCTCCCTGCTGAAAACAAAGGATGAGCTTATGCCAAGCGCCGTGGCGTATCTGAGGATATACTCCCTTGGAATGCCTGCGATGGCGATATACAACTTTGGTAACGGAATTCTCAGCGCTTGCGGCGAAACCCGCCGTCCGCTCGTCTACCTCTCCATCGCCGGAGTGCTGAACGTCGCGCTGAACCTGTTTTTCGTGATAGTCTGCGGCATGGCGGCGGAGGGCGTAGCCATCGCCAGTGTTATCGCGCAGTATCTTTCCGCCGCGCTGATAATGATACATCTTTGCAGGCGCCGGGACTGCTGCGCCGTAAGGCCGGCGCGCCGCTACATAAGCCGCAGCGCCTGTGCCGATGTGCTTATACTCGGCATTCCCGCCGGGATACAGAACGCGGTGTTCGCAATCGCAAATCTCTTTGTGCAGACCGGCGTGAACCACTTCGACGCAATGACCGTTTCCGGAAACTCCGCCGCCGCAAATGCGGACGCCATAATATTCAACGTACAGGCGGCGATATACACGGCGTGCGCCAGCTTCGTCAGCCGGAACCGCGGCGCCGGAAACAAATCCCGAATGAAACGCAGCTACTTCATCAGCCTGACATACTCCGTGGCTGTCGGGGCGCTGCTCGGCGGACTGCTGATGATCTTCGGCAGGGAATTCCTTTCGCTGTTCGCCGACAAGCAGGAAGTCATCGACGCGGGAATGGAGCGTATCTGCATCATGGGCTGGAGCTACGCACTGGGCGCGTTCATGGACTGCACCATCGCCGCCTCCCGCGGTATCGGAAAAACCATTGCCCCGACGGTAATCGTACTGATGGGCTCCTGCGTTTTCCGCGTGATATGGGTGTATACGGTTTTCGCGTGGTTCCAGACGATAACCTCGCTGTACCTGCTGTACAGCTTCTCCTGGTCGATAACCGCCATCGCGGAAATAATCTACTTCTTTATCGCGCTGCGGAAAACCCGGTGCGGGTCGGAGGATATCTCGGAAAAGCTCAGGAAGAGCGCGGCATAAATAATTTTACAGCGGTTCCGGAAGTGAAACCACCCTGCTTATTGAAAAACTAACTATCCCAGGCTGCCGAGAAAGGTGCAGATGCTAGGAAGTTGCTGTTTGGCTAGGCTTAGTGCCTGCCGAACGGCAACTGACGACGCAGATGTGCCTTTATCGACAGCCTGAGCGGTTCCGGAAGCGGAGCCGCTGTTTTATTCATAAAGCGCCAAATTCCGGCACCAGAATACATAAGAATTTATATGTTATTCCCTATTGACAAAGGCGTTAGTATATGCTATACTTAATATCGACAAAGAACCTTATCAAGAGTGGCTTCTGGCGTAAAGCGGGGGACTGGTCCCTATGAAGCCCGGCAACCTCTCCTGTTGATGTGCATTTCGCACGGAGGGAAAAGGTGCTACTTCCTGCGGCGGTATAACTGCCGAAAGATGAGGAGTGATACGAAATTCGGCTCACTCCTACAGAGTGAGTTTTTTGTTTATAAGAAAGGTATGTACTGTAGAAAGGAAAAACAATGAGCAAATATCTCTTCACCTCCGAGAGCGTGACTGAAGGTCACCCCGACAAGATCTGCGACAACATCTCCGACGCGATCCTGGACGCTATCCTTGAGCAGGATCCCATGGGCAGAGTTGCCTGCGAAACTCTCACCACCACCGGTATGGTAACGGTAATGGGCGAGATCACCACAACAGCACAGATAGATATTCCGAAGATCGTCCGTGACACCGTACGCGAAATCGGCTACACCAGCTCCGAGTACGGATTTGACGCAAACAGCTGCGCGGTTTTCACCACCATCGACAAGCAGTCCCCGGATATCGCAATGGGCGTAAACAACGCGCTTGAAGGCCGTGATCAGAACGCACACGACACCGGCGCCGGCGACCAGGGCATGATGTTCGGCTATGCGTGCACAGAAACTCCCGAGCTTATGCCTATGCCGATAAGCCTTGCGCACAAGCTTGCAAAGAAGCTCACCGCGGTACGCAAGGACGGCACTATCCCCTATCTTCTCCCCGACGGAAAGACCCAGGTGACTATCGAATACCGCGACGGCAAGCCGTTCCGCGTTGATACTGTAGTTGTATCCTCCCAGCACATGGCTTCCGCTACACTGGAGCAGATACGCGCTGACATCATCGAAAAGGTCATCAAGACCACCGTTCCCGCAGAGCTTCTGGACTCCGAGACCAAGTACTACATCAACCCCACCGGACGTTTCGTCGTAGGCGGCCCTATGGGCGACAGCGGACTTACCGGCAGAAAGATCATCGTTGACACCTACGGCGGATATTCCCGTCACGGCGGCGGCGCATTCTCCGGAAAGGATCCGACAAAGGTCGACCGTTCCGCAGCGTACATGGCACGCTATGCAGCAAAGAACGTAGTTGCCGCTGGCCTTGCTGAGAAGGCAGAGATCGAGGTCGCATATGCGATCGGCGTTGCAAGACCCGTTTCCATCTTCGTTGACACCTTCGGCACCGGAAAGGTAGCTGACGACATTATCTCCGTAGCAGTCGCAAAGGTATTCGACTTCCGTCCCGCTGCCATAATCGACCTGCTTGACCTGCGCAAGCCCCAGTACAAGAAGCTTGCCGCATACGGTCACATGGGTCGTGAGGATCTGGACGTTGCATGGGAGCGCACCGACAAGGTTGACGCACTCAAGGAAGCTGTAAAGTCCCTTTAATACACAAGTCCCCCGGTTTTCAGCCGGGGGATAACCATATAAAAACCCCGGAGTTTTCACTTCGGGGGAGTCTTTCAAAACAACTTACGGCTTTTCCAACAGGAAGCAATCCCAGGACATCGGGCGTTGCCCAAGTCCACTGCCTCGCTTCCACGTAAGGCGGAACCGTCACTTAGACACTTATGCGGATAGAAGTGTTTTTTGCCCGGAGAGACCCGTGGCAAAAATGGATTTCAAAAGCCCGCTTTTTAAACAAACTGAAATCCCCGGAGCTTTGCTCCGGGGATTTCTTCTATTAAGATCTTTATATTACTTTACGATCTTGATGCCGCCGATGAGGGGCAGGGGCTTCATTTCGCCCTGTGCTGCTGCAACGATACCCATGATCATGAATACCAGGGAAGCTACACTTACTGCAGCGGAAAGAATGCCGCCGATGAAGCCGATGAACGGAATAGCGCTCAGAACGCCTGCAACGATGCCGAGAACGAGCTCAGCGATGAACAGGACGATACCCTGATTTGCATGGAACTTGGAGAACTCTGTCTTGCCAGCTGCCAGCGGAACAATAAACAGAATGCCGATGTAAGCGAGTACGCCGAATACCTTTTCATTTGAATCCATAATAAAAACCTCCTGAAATGAACGCCGCGGAAGTGCCACATACTTCATTGCGCCGTTATATGTATGGCAAATGCTGAAGCATCTGCCTGCCTGACGTTCAGTGCAATCTTCCGTTTTGGCACTGCCGTACATTTATATAATATAACAAAAATGAACTTTTGTCAACTTATTCACACAACAATCACAAAATTTATACGAAAAAGCTGAAAATCTCGCGTTTGTTATCAAGAATATCGGTAAATCTGTCCAAATACTCGTATGGATATTTATGGTTGGTGATACGATTTATTCTTCCTGTGCTCCGGTCTACCAGCTTGGTGGAAGCCCCTGCGCCCACGGCGAGTATCGTCTGAAGCTCCTCCATGATGTAGGTGTTATAAAGGCTCTCCGTGCCGGGCTTTGCATAGCCGGTGTTCTCCTGGTTATCGGCGGTGTTTTTCTGCCGATAGAGATAATACGGGACATAACCGCACTCCGCGAGCTTTTTATGCGCATAGTCCACCATGCGCTCCGTTTCGCCGGACGTGCTTTCATTACCCTCGTGGAAGAGCCTTGCGGCGCGTTTCAGCGCAAGGCTGTGCACCGTGATATTCTCCGGTGATAATCCACAGACCGTGTCAAGGCTGGCGGCAAAGCTGTCGAAATCGTCAGTCGGAAGTCCCGCGATAAGGTCCATGTTTATCACGTCAAATCCTATCTCCCGCGCCATAAGGAACGCCTGCTCGGTCTCGGCGCTGGTGTGCGCCCTGCCGATGGCTTTCAGCACGCTGTCGTTCATCGTCTGCGGATTCACGCTGATACGTCCAACACCGGCTTCCTTTATCGCGGTGAGCTTATCGTAGGTTATGGTATCCGGACGCCCTGCCTCCACCGTGAATTCCCGGACATGCGAGAGATCGAAGCAGTCCAGCGCCGCAAACAGCCGCTTGAGCTGCTCCGCTGAAAGCACAGTGGGAGTTCCTCCGCCGAAGTATACCGTATCCGGGATAAGCCCCAGGTGACGGGAGATGGTCGCAAGCTGCTTCATCTCCTCAGTCATGCGCTGTAAATACTCGTCAAGCCGCGCCGCAGCCTGGCTGACAGAATGCGACACAAAGCTGCAATAACTGCACCTCGTCGGACAGAACGGTATCGACACGTAAAGGCTGAATGAATTCGCCGGGATAGAAGCCTCAAGCGGCTTCTGCACCTGCTCTATCCTGCGGGCGATGGCAAGCTTCCGCGGACTTACCAGCAGTCCTTCAAGCGCCTGGGCGTCGGTCAGCTTTGAAAGCACCTTTACCGGACGTACTCCGGTGAGTATCCCCCAGGGCAGGTCATGCCCGGTGTACTCCCTCAGCGCCTTGTACAGCAGCACAGACATTTCGCGCTCCTGCTCCTTGTCCGTGGTTTCCGGCGGAACAACTCGGTTCATGGAATAGCGCTTATCCCCGCAGACAAGCTCCACTGACAGGCTCACTCCGCCGGGAAGCTCCTGCTTTTCCGTCAGGCAGTAATCCCCCTGGGCGTCCGCTCTGTCCGTGGACATTTTAAGCTCCATCGGCGGAAAGAAATTCCGGAAAAGCCGCTCAAGCTCATACTGAAATCTGTGGTTGCTGAAAATTAGTGTCATTATTGTATATCCTTTATTCTGGTAAGATACTCCGTCACAAACTCCGGGAATCTCCCGCGCGGAGCCGTTATTTTTTGTTTAGCCGTGATATCCTCCTGCGGCATATCCTCCGGGAATACCGCGATATCCGCGATGTTGAGCAGCGGGACGTCCATAGGACTGTCGCCGGCGCATATTATCCTGCCGCCCGGAATACGCTCCGCCAGGCGCTTTGCCGCCGCTCCCTTACAGAGCTTCGCCGGGAGCGCATAGAGCTTCTGCCCGGTGTGGTAGCAGCGTATTTCATCTCCGGCAGCTTCCCTGAGCGCCGCAAGCGAGCTTTCCGGCTCGGCGGATTTCGTGAACAGGAACATTCCATCGACCAGGCGTATTTCAAAATTCCGGTGTATGTCACGCTCCATTATCCTGCGGCACTCCGCGAGCTGCGCAGAGCATTCCGCCGCAAGCGCAAGCGAATGCTCCGTCCACTGAGGGTCGGGTACTCCGTTTATCAGCAGCGTGCCGCCGTTGTCAGTCAGCGCGTATTCCGGCTGAAATCCCGGAATGCTAATCCGCCGGTACTGCTCTATGCTCCTTGTAGTCACTGGGATTATCCGTAACTCCGGGAGCATAACGGACTGCTTCTGCGTTATGCAGGATATCTCCACGCCGTCCTTGTATTCGCACACGATATCACCGGGAAGCTTTCTGGAAGCTGAAAAGATCAACGTTCCGTCAAGGTCGGCAAAGATGATGTCACACATCAGCCATCACCTTTATTATGCCGCATGCCGCGTAATTCCGCAGGGGGTACTCGCGCACCTCCACGCCCTTTTCCGCCGCAAGCTCCACAAGGTGCCTGGTGAGCGGGCTGTTTATGTCCCGCACCAGGATAAGCTCCGGTATCCTGCGCAGCAGAACACGGGTCGCTTCGCCGATTCCGGGCTTGACAAGCTTTATATCCCGTACGCCGAAATGCGCGGCGATCTCCTGGGTCTCCGCAAGTCCGCTGCCGCTGTTAAGCGGCGGGAGCGCAGCCGGGTCAAGGCTCATTTCGTCCTCGATGGCGCTGATAAAGCTGTACGTTCTGTCATGCTGAGCGAGTTCGCCGAAGTACGCCGCGCCGTGGAATTCGTCCGGTTTCGTCACGCCGTCTTTCAGCACCGTTCTGCTGAACAATCCGGAAACCACGCTGTTAAGGCAGGCGCAGGGAATGAACATATCCTCGTGCGTTCCACACAGCCTGCAAAGTCCCGCCGGGTCTGCAAGCACGGCTATCTCGCACAGTCTGTCAAGCTTATCCCTGCCGATACCGTATTCATACAGCGGAAACTGCTCCAGCGCGCTGCGCAGCGTTCTGGTTATCATTCCCTTGCCCGTCCAGCCGTCGATGAACTGTATACCGTCCGCGGAATGCCGCGCCAGAATATACTCCATAGCCCTCCGGTCAATTCCCCGTCCTACAATTATCGAGATAGAATAATGCGGCAGTGAAACACCGTATTTTCTGCGAATATAGCGCTTTATCAGCACACCCGCCGGAGTTCCTGCCCTCGCCAGCGAAACAAGTACTGCGCGCCTGCCCTTTTCAGCCCATATTGCTTCGGCAACGGTGCGCACGGCATCGGCGTTCTTCCTCGCCCAGAGCCGCAGTCCGTTCTCATACTCTCTGAAATACGCCGGGGACGGCTCGTACTCTGCCGGGAGAAGCTCACTATAATGCACGCCGCTCTGGATAAGCGGCTCGCGCTCCTTTGCCGGAAGCGCCGGAAGCTTTCCGGTAATATCCGTCAGCAGAAGCTGTACGTCATCCGGCTTGTAGGACGTATGGAGCTTCTTTCCGTGCCAGCATATCACCCGGACTTCCCTGCCGCCGACGGCGCCGCACAGCCCGCGCAGTGCGTTCTCGTCCGGTTCTTCCGCGTCCGTCATGATTATGCTGAGATCGCATGGCTGGCTGTTGTAGAGATACACGCGCCTTTCCGGGTCGTATGCGCTGCGGAGCACCGCCCGGTTTACGATAGGGTATTCCCCCGGCCGTGGCTCGTCAAATCCGTTTCTGCCGGTTTCAGACGGAAGCATGGGGCTTCTCGTGGAGCAATGAACGACTACTCTGCCGTACTTTCCGGAAAGCATTCTGCCAAGAATCAGCGGAGGGTAGCAGAATTCCTCAGTACCCACTATTTCCACTGTCTGAGACATGCCGCCGGGAAATTCCGCAGCAAGCTGCGCGCAGAAGCTTCTGCACTCCGCGAGCCAGCTCTCGGAATTCACGCCAAGACGCGGGTCATAAATCGCATTGCGGCACATTATGCCGTCATATCCGCGGGGAGTTACGCTTCTGTCCTTGGAGAATTCCTGCGGCATAGTGCGGTTAGTCATATCGTCAAGGCATGACAGCGAAATGGGAATTATTCCGACGTCGCGGAAACGCTCGGCGCTCTCCCTTGAAGCCGCCAGTGACGCGGCATAGATCCTGCACCCGGGAGCAAGACAGCCGTCCAGCGCGTTTTTCAGATTTACCGCAGTCTGTCCGGTAGTGAACTCATCGTCTACGATAATGACCTGCGCCGCCCGCCGGAATGCTTCCTCATCGCGGACGCACAGGAAATGCTGCTTCGCGTGGCTGTGGCGTTCCTCAAAGCTGAGTGCGACCGCCCAGTCCGGGAGCTTCTCGCGGGTAGTCGTTACAAAAAAGCAGTCGTGGAAAAATCCCGCCACCACAGCGCCGACCGCGACGGCGGTTTCCGCAAAAGCTATAACTACAGTGGATTTTTCCGCTCTGCCGTCCTGCGCCAGCTTGCGCCCCAACACCTCCATCAGATCCAGCGACTTCACGGGATCGGACGGGAAATGCTTTGCCTGGCGCGTATTCACGATTATATGCTCCCGCAGCGGGTTATTGTCCCGCTTTGCGAGATACAGATTCGATATGCAGTTGTCAGCATAAATTTTCATATAAACACCAAAATATATTACAGAACCTCAAGCGTTCTTTCACGCGGGTAGACCTTTCCCTCCCGGAGGAGTCTGATGTAATCTGCCGGGCAGTTTATAGGCTCGGAGACATCGATACCGCCGCCGAAAAGTCTGTCCAGGTGGTGGCTGTCGGAGCCGCCGGTCTTTATCAGTCCGTAGCTGTCGGCGTAGAGCTTCGCGCGCTCGTTGTACAGCTTGCGGGGGTCGTGGCTTGCGTTGATGACTTCCACGGCGTCCACATCATGCGGATAAAGGCTGATGTGGTGTATATACGTGTCGTCCCGGAACGGGTGCGCATGCACTATGAAGCAGCCCATGTCGCGAAGTCCGCTGAACAGCTTACGCTCGTCCATCTCCATGAGCGCGTGCTCGTTCTGCTTCATCCAGTCCTTTGTCATGCCGTATATGAGGAAATCCGCGTTGTACACCGTGAATTCGCAGCCGAACCACACTTTCAGTCCTATCTGGTCGCCGACTTCCTTTGCGCGCTCATAGCCCAGGAAGTACCTGTCGATACGCTCCTCCCAGGGCAGGTCCCTGGGGACTGCGGTGTTGGCATTGAAAAAGTGGTCAGTTACGAAAATTCCGTCGTAGCCGGCTTCCTTATGCACTCTCGCCATGTCCGCCGCAGGCGCGCTGGAGCAGGCGCTGCCCTCTTTCGTGTGCATGTGCGTTTCGTATTTGTACATTATATTTTATCCTCCCCGGGGTTATTCGTTATACAGATTTATTGTACCACAAAGTGGTTGGTTTTGCAATAGTTTGTGGGAATTTCGAGGAAAAGAAAAATCCCCGCAGGTACGGGGATTTTTTTCATTATTGTTCATACTACCCTCAGAACTTGATGCCAGGTTTGACCTCGGGGATATTATCGTTTCTTACAGCTCCGCAGTTCTGGCAGAAATTTGCGTCGGGAGGATTTACCTTTCCGCAGGAGCATTTCCAGGGAGTATCCGATTTTGCAGCACCGTCATTTGACATGTTTAAAAGAATATTTCCCAATGTCTGTGATATGTCTGAAAGTATTCTGTCAGCCTCCGTAGTGTTTCTTGAAGATATGTGTACGATGTTTTCAGACATTTCAATATACATTGCCCATGTTATATGGCTTATTGTAGACGGTATCAGTCCCACCAGTGCACCTATAGCGTACGGCTCAAATTGGTATCTGTCAAAAAACAACATAACCACAACAAAAAGCAGAGCAAGTATATAAAATCCATAACTAACTCTTACAGCTATCTTGTTTATAGAAGTCCACTTGTCATTCATGTTTGAATCCTCCATGTTAATTGATTTTTGAAACCTTTCAAGCGTTAATAACTCTTTGAAGGCTTTCAAATGTTATTAACCTAATGTGACACCTTTCCCATGTATATTATAACCTTTTGTAGCTACTTTGTCAAGACTTTTCAGCCACATATGATAAAATATATTTGAAAGGAGAGATGGCTATGGCAATTTACACACGACTGAAAGACCTCCGTGAGGACGCTGACAAGACACAGAGCGACATCGCACGCTACCTTGGAACCACTGCTCAATACTACGGCAAATATGAAAAAGGCGAACGCGAACTCCCTTTCGACCGCGCAATACGGCTTGCTGAATACTATAATGTCACGCTTGACTATCTCGCCGGAAGAAGCAACAACAAACTCGGACAGCCGCTCACCGACGACGAAGCCTCCCTCTTGAAAAAATGGAACTCACTTTCCGAACGCAACAAAGGCAAGATCGAATACCACATTGAAGAACTTAACGACAAAAATCACCACAAATAACACAAAATCTCCCCACCGTCGCCGGTGGGGAGAAATTTTATACCACGGGAACCCAAATAACGGTGAGAAAGGTGCAGATACAAGGAAAAGCCCCATCGGCCAGGTTGAAACCTGCCGATGGGGCTTTGACGCAGTAGATGCACCTTTATCGCCGTTATTTAGTCCTGCTTGAATTCATCGCCGTACATATTCTGGAGTTCTACCAGGTGCTTGTACTTAGCGGCAGCATTCTTGACAGCCTTGTCGAACAGAACGGTTGCTCTTTCGGGGTTAGCACGCATAAGGGAGTTGTAACGTACCTCTCTCATCATGAATGCCTTGTAATCGCCTGTCGGAGCCTTGCTGTCGAGGGAGAACGGGTTCTTGCCCTCGTCTGCCAGAGCCGGGTTGAAGCGGAACAGGTGCCAGTAACCAGCCTCTACAGCTTCCTTCTCGACCTGCTGAGCGATGGTCAGACCGCCCTTGATACCGTGGTTGATGCACGGTGCGTAAGCGATGATGAGGGACGGACCGTCATAAGCCTCAGCCTCTGCGATAGCCTTTAAGCACTGGTTCTTGTCAGCGCCCATTGCGATCTGTGCAACGTAAACATAGCCGTAGCTCATTGCGATGCCTGCCAGATCCTTCTTCTTGACGTCCTTACCGCCGGCTGCGAACTGTGCAACTGCACCAACGTTAGTAGCCTTGGAAGCCTGTCCGCCGGTGTTGGAGTAAACCTCGGTATCGAATACCAGGATATTTACGTTCTTGCCGGAAGCAATAACGTGGTCAAGTCCGCCATATCCGATATCGTAAGCCCAGCCGTCGCCGCCGAAGATCCACTGGCTCTTCTTGGAGAGGTAGTTCTTCGCTGCGAGGATTTCGCCAACGAGTCCGTCCTTTGCAGGGCACTGCTCAAGGGCGCTTACCAGCTTCTTGGTAGCCGCTGCGTTTGCCTTGCCGTCGTTCTCGGTTGCGAAGTACTCGTCGATGAGCGCCTTTGCGTCGTCGTGCGCTTCCTCGCGTACTGCCTGGAGCTTCTTCTGAACTCTCTTTCTCAGGGTGTCCTGAGCAAGGAACATACCGTAACCGAACTCTGCGTTATCCTCGAACAGGGAGTTAGCCCATGCCGGACCCTTGCCTTCCTTGTTGGTGGTGTAAGGAGTGGACGGCTCGGAGCCTGCCCAGATAGAGGAGCAGCCTGTTGCATTTGCAATGTACATTCTGTCGCCGAAGAGCTGAGTTACGAGCTTAGCGTACGGAGTCTCGCCGCAGCCTGCGCATGCGCCGGAGAATTCGAGCAGTGGCTGCTTGAACTGAGAGCCCTTAACTGTGGTCTCCTTGAACTTCTCGTGTACCTCGGGCTTGTCGGAAACCTTGGATACAGCATAGTCGAATACCGGCTGCTGATCCATCTGAGTTTCGATGGGCTTCATAACGAGAGCGCTCTTGCTCTTGTCCTTTGCGCCAGCCGGGCAGATGTTCGCGCATACGCCGCAGCCTGTGCAGTCCAGAGTAGAAACAGCCATGGTGTACTTCATGCCGGGGAGCTGCATAGCGTCCTTGGTCTTTACGGAAGCGGGAGCCGCAGCAGCCTCGTCAGCGGTCATGATAACCGGACGGATAACAGCGTGCGGACATACGAATGCGCACTGGTTGCACTCGATACAGTTCTCAGGGATCCACTCGGGAACGTCAACTGCAATGCCGCGCTTCTCATAAGCAGCGGAGCCCTGCGGGAACGTACCGTCAGCGATGTTCATGTCAACGAATGTGGAAACAGGGATCTGATCGCCGCGCTGTGCATTAACGGGGATCTGTACCTTGTTTACGAAGTCAACCAGGAACTTGTTGTCGCCATCTGCCTTGTGAACAGGAAGCTCGCCCTCTGCATTAGCCCAGCTTGCGGGAACGTCTACCTTAACGACCTCGCCTGCGCCCTTTTCGATAGCGGCGTAGTTCATGTTGACGATATCGTCGCCCTTCTTTGCAAAGGACTTGTACGCCATCTTCTTCATGTAGGTGATAGCGTCCTCGGGCGGAATGATGTTAGCGATGGAGAAGAACGCGGACTGGAGCACGGTATTGGTCTTGTTGCCCAGACCGATCTCTCTTGCCACCTTGTTTGCGTTGATGATGTAGAAGTTGATGTTGTTCTTAGCGATGTAAGCCTTTACGGGAGCGGGGAGCTTCTCGTCCAGCTCATCGACTGTCCAGTGGCAGTTCAGCAGGAAAGAGCCACCGGGAACAACGTCCTGAACCATATCGTACTTGTCGATATAGGACGGGTTGTGACAGGCAACGAAGTTAGCCTTGTTGATGAAGTAAGTTGACTTGATCGGAGTCTTACCGAAACGCAGGTGGGAAATGGTAACGCCGCCGGACTTCTTGGAGTCGTAAGCGAAGTAAGCCTGTGCGTACATGTCGGTATGGTCGCCGATGATCTTGATGGAGTTCTTGTTAGCGCCAACGGTACCATCAGAGCCGAGACCCCAGAACTTGCAGCATGTTGTGCCCTCAGGTGTGGTGTTCGGATTCTCAGTGATATCAAGGGACAGGTGAGTTACATCGTCGTGGATACCAAGGGTGAATACCGGCTTTGTGGTGTTGTTGTATACTGCGATGATCTGAGCCGGGTTGCAGTCCTTGGAACCAAGACCGTAACGTCCGGTGAATATCTGAGCGTCCTGGAACTTGTTCTCCTTCTTGAGTGCTGCAACTACATCAAGGTACAGCGGCTCGCCGAGGGAGCCAGGCTCCTTGGTTCTGTCGAGGACGGAGATCTTCTTTACCGTTGCGGGGATAGCCGCTGCAAATGCGGAGGAAACGAACGGTCTGTACAGTCTAACCTTTACCAGGCCGACCTTTCTGCCCTGCTTGAGCAGGTAGTCGATGGTCTCCTCGATAGTATCACAGACAGAGCCCATAGCTACGATGACTTCCTCTGCGTCGGGAGCGCCGTAGTAGTTGAACAGCTTATAGTCTGTGCCGATCTCTGCGTTTACCTTGTTCATGTACTCGGTAACGACTTCCGGAACATGGTTGTAATAGGTGTTGCAAGCCTCGCGAGCCTGGAAGAAGATATCCGGGTTCTGAGCAGTGCCGTGGAGTACGGGTTTCTCAGGGTTGAGCGCTCTGTCGCGGAATGCCTGGACAGCGTCCATGTCTACCATGCCCTTGAGGGTCTCGTAGTCCCACTTCTCGATCTTCTGGATCTCGTGAGAGGTACGGAAGCCGTCGAAGAAGTGCAGGAACGGAACTCTGCCCTTGATAGCGGACAGATGTGCAACTGCGCCGAGGTCCATAACTTCCTGGGGATTGGTGGAGCACAGCATAGCGTATCCGGTCTGACGACATGCGTAGATATCGCTGTGGTCGCCGAAGATGGACAGCGCATGGGAAGCGACAGCACGTGCAGAAACGTGGATAACTGACGGCAGCAGCTCGCCTGCGATCTTGTACATATTAGGAATCATCAGCAGAAGACCCTGTGATGCGGTGTAGGTAGTGGTGAGGGCGCCTGCTGACAGGGAGCCGTGAACAGCGCCTGCGGCACCAGCCTCGGACTGCATTTCAACGACCTTTACCTGCTCGCCGAAGATATTCTTCACGCCGGCGGTAGACCAGGAGTCAGTTACCTCTGCCATTACAGAAGAGGGGGTAATGGGGTAAATAGCCGCTAAGTCTGTGAACGCATAGGACACATGAGCCGCAGCGTTATTACCGTCCATTGTTTGCTTTTCTCTAGCCATTGGATTTATCCTCCTTAAAATTTCGGGCAGCGGGGCTGCCGTTATGACAGCAGGCACCTCTTGGGCGCACTGTCTTAGCTTATCTTTTATTTTATCACAACTTCTTCAATTTGTAAATAGGCATTGAGTTTTTTTCAGATTATTTGTACAGGTTGCACCAAAAACTGTCACATTTATTTACAAAGTGATATTAGAGCATGCTAACTTTATATAGCTTTTGACCTCGCGCCGGTCGGGGGGATTTAGGGATAGGGGGCTGGAAAAGATGATAGAGATTTATTTTGTTTTCGCCTGGTCGGCAGACTCTTTATAGATTTATCGTGTTTTCACACAGAACTGAGGGGAAACCCTTCGGGACGGAAAAGGGGGGCTACTCAGAAATCCGACAAAAACTCCGCCGCCCCCCTTTTCCTCCCCTACGGGTTGTCCCGCGTTGCCCTATGTTAGGCGGCATCCTTGCCGCCTTTTGGGGACAACAGTGCAAACATCGTGTTTGCACACTCCCTTTCCCCTCTCTCCGCTTTTTCAGTGCATAAAAGTTTAAGGTTCATTCAAATATTACTATCGCGCTCACGATACGCCTTGCGTTACATCTCCTTTTATAATCTGCTTCCGTCGAGAAAACGCCGTACCTGCCGATGCGGCTTGCATGGGGTAGGAAATGCCAATGCGCTGCGAAGAGATAAACATATGCACAGCGGATTGGGGCTGCGCCCCTTTCCCCCGCCTGGGGATACTACAAAATAAAAACGGCACCCGAAGCTTTCAAGTGCCGATGTTTCTATTTCACTATTAGAACTGCTTATTGCCTTTGGCGGCTGCGCGGACTTCCATTATCCCGGTTTCCGGATAGAAAAACACTGTACGACCGTAATCAAGACCTGTATCCTCCGCAATTATCGGGATTCCCTCCTTACGGAGTGCTGTTTTTACTGCTGCGATATTACGCTCGCCGATATTGAAGCGGTCGCTTGCTGCTGCGAACATCACTGCTCCGCCGGCTATCTTTGCCTTTATGCGGGAACGGTTCGCGCCAAGCTTTACCATCTCTCTGACAAGCATCGGTATCGCTGTATCAGCAAAACGCATCGGGGTCGCTGCGCCGTTTGTCGCCTGGGTGCTGTCCGGGAGCATGATATGCGACATTCCTCCGACGCCGGTCGCACTGTCCAGCAGGCATATGCCAACGCAGGAGCCGAGCGCGTAAGTCACCAGAACGTCCGGCGGTCTGCACACCTTCAGATCGGAAATTCCTATCGTCAGATTTGCCATTACATTACACCAAGTTTCTTCATAAGCGTTTCAAGAGATTCCATCTCCGGAATAAGGATAATATTGGACTTGATGTCCACGCCGTCTATCGCAAATCCATCGTCGATGAACAGCACCTTATCTCCGACCTGTGAAAACTCGATTATCGGAACGCTCATTATCGCGCCGAGCATATCAACTTTCATTGACGGAATGCTCATATCGATGGTGAGTCCGGTAAGTGTGCCGAGCGCACGCAGATAGCTGCCCGCCATGATATTGCCCATTTCGGTGATAACGGAAAGCTGCATATCGTCCAGCTTTGTTACCTGGACGTCCTCAGCGCTCATGAATGTGGAAAGCACCACCTGTGCGAAGCTGTCCTCCAACAGGAACATCATCATTCCCTTGATATCGCCCTGCAGGCGCACCAGAATGCCGGTTATGACCTTTTCGGGGCCGCCCATGGTGTCGATTATCTGCTGATACTCCAGCACGCAGACATTCGGGACTTTCATCTCTATCGGCTTTCCGAGCATTTCTGAAAGCGAGGACGCTGCACTTCCTGACCCTATATTTCCTATCTCTCGCAGGCAGTCGATAGCCACCGGAGACAGTTCATCGTAATTCTTAAGCATTTTCTACTCCTAAAGGATATTACCGCAGATTATTTGCCAGTCTTGTAAACTCATCGGAGGTCGTGACCACTCTGGAGCTTATCTGGTACGCGCGCTGTGTTTCGATCAGCTTGACCATCTGGTCAGCGAGATTCACATTGGAGGTTATCAGCACTCCCTGGAGCTTCTCTGCGGTTCTGTCGGCGGTAGCCGCGCCGCTTCTGGCGGTGGCTGCATAACGATTGGTGGCAGCCGCTTCGATACCGTATACATTATCGAACGTAAACACGCCGATCATATCGCTGAGCGCCTGGTAATCCGGAGCCGCGCCGTCTGCGTCAAACGGAACGACTATGCGGTTGTTGTCGTAATCCAGAACATACTCGCCGCTACTTGAAACAAGATACCACTCTCCGGTGTCAGCCTGTGTCATTGCGAAAGCGCCGTCACGGGTGTAATTCACGTCGCCGTAGCGGTCCTCGACTGCAAAGAATCCCTCGTTGGGCAGGGCGTAATCCAGCGGGCGCTCGGTGTAATAGAACGAGCTTTCGTCGAACATAACGTCGGTTTTCTGGACATACGCGCCGTGACCGGTCTGCCAGTCAGCTTCGGTAGCGCGCTGGGTGGAGTACAGGCAGTCCGCAAAGGACGGACGTATCGTCTGATAGCCGTAGGTGTTGACGTTCGCGATATTGTTGCCGTAAACGTTCAGAGCCTTAGCCTGTTCGATCATCGCGGTTTTTCCGGTATGGAATGATATATTCATGGCTTAATCTCCTCAGATCTTGCAGATGGAAGTGGACTTCTGGTTCATGCTGTCTATCAGCTTAGCCAGTGAACTGGACGCCTCGTAGATACGGTTAGCGTTCATCATCATCGTCATTTCATAGTTTACGTCGATATTGGAACGCTCGTACGCGCCCTGGATTATCTCAAATCTTGTCCCCTCGGGAACGTCGCCTGCCTGCACGGAGGTGAACATATTCGCGCCGAACTTATCGACATTGCCGTCGGGATCGATGTAGGAAAGGCGCAGCCTGTCCACAAGCTCGCCGTCCTGGTAGATGGCGCCGTCGTTGTCGATGACAAAATCCTTGTTGCCGAGGTATATCTCGCCGTTCTCGCCAAGTATCCTGCCGGAATTGGAAAGGCACAGGTAGCCTTCCTCGTCCAGCTCCCACTGACCGTTTCTGGTGAGCATGTTCTCGCCGTTGTATCCTGCGATATTGAAGTAAACATCGCCGTTTATCGCCACATCGAACGGAGACTCGGTATACTCGAACGTACCCTGTCCGAGGTCGGTGTAGGAGGTATCGACATAGGTCTGCGCAAACGTACCGGAAAGCTCCTCGCGGTGCTTCACAAGTATCATCTGCTCCTTGAATCTGTTAGTGATTATCGTATCACGCTTGTAACCGGCAGTGGAAACGTTCGTGAGGTTGTTGCCGATGCAGTCCAGCTTGCGCTGGTTCATTATCATGCCGTTGCAGGCGTAGTAGTATCCTCTGTTCAAGCCTGTTCCTCCTTCTCCGGGGAGCTTCCCCTTATGTAAGGCTCCAGCGCTGCTTTCAGCGCCAGCATTGCTTTTGTGTTTATCTGGCACACTCTGGATTCCGACACGCCGATGACCTTCGCGATATCGGAATACTTCATGCTCTTGTAATAGTACAGCGTGATGACCTGGCGCTCCTTCTCCTTCAGGGAGGCTATCGCCTCAGCCGTCACCTCACGCAGCTCCTGCCGCAGCAGACGGGAATCCGTGCCCTCGTCCGTGGAAGCGGAGTCCTCGAAGTTATCCTCATACAGAAGCTCCTCAAAGGACAGCGTGACCGCATTGGACGCGTCAGCCATGCCTTTCAGCAGCTTATCCTCGCTTATGCCGAGATACTCTGCCAGCTCCTCGTTCGTCGGTGCCCTATTATATTGATTATACAATATACTGTTCGCCTTGTCAAGGTCGCGGGCAAATTTTCTTACAGGTCTTGGCACCCAATCCTGTTTCCGGACATAATCTATGACCGCGCCGCGCACTTTCAGCGAAGCGTATGTCTCGAACTTTGCGCCCTTTGTGGGGTCGAAGCTCTCGATGGCGTCCATGAGGGCGATAACTCCCTCGTTGATTACGTCGTCCACGTCGCCGTACTTTATGAAGGTATTTCGCAGGGAAAGTGCGCAGGCACGCACCAGCCCGAGATTCTTGAGCACTATCTCATTGCGGAGCGCCTCGCTGTGGCTCATGCCGTACTCCTCCAGGAGCGCTGCATTACTGCTTTCCATGCTTATCCCTCCTTCTGAGTGCTGTCTGCGTCAGTCCGTCAGTGCACCGCCGCCGGCTGACCGACGGGGACAGTACGCTGTCCGGGCATGTTCAGCGAAATATTGCCTATCGCCTGTATCTGCGCCGTGGAATCTATCTCGCTGTAGGAAAGCACCGTGATATTCGGAATGAACTGCTCGGTGAGCTTCTTGTAGTAAATTCTTACGACAGGGGACGTCAGGATTATTACGGTCGGTATAACGTCCTTTATCTTGTCTATCTCCTGGTTGGAAGCCGCGACAATACGCTGTATCAGGTCGGGCGCCATTGCAAGGTAGCTGCCCTGGTCGGACTTCTTGACGGAGCTTACTATCATATCCTCGATCTGCGTATCCAGCGTAATTACGCGCAGCGAATTTGCTTCGGAGAAGCGGTGCGTGATGGTACGCTTCAACGACTGGCGGACGTACTCCGTGATTATGTCGGTGTCCTTGAGCACGTTTGCGTGATCGCCGATGGTCTCCAGGATAGTTTCCAGGTCGCGTATAGGTATGCCCTCCTTGAGCAGGTTTGCGAGAATTTTCTGCAAATAGCCCACAGATATAACTTTCGGTATAATATCGTCCACCACGATAGGATTCGTCTTTTTCACGTTGTCCAGCATGGTGTTTACGTCCTGGCGGGAGAGCAGCTCATGCGCATAGCGCTTCATTATCTCCGACCAGTGGGTTATCATAACGGAAACCGGGTCGATGAGCGTGTAGCCAGCAACGTCCGCCATGATCTTCTTGTCCTCGGATATCCACTTTGCGGGAAGTCCGAATGCAGGCTCCACCGTGTCGATACCCTCTATCTGCTGGGTAACGTCGCCACTGTCCAGCGCAAGGTAATGATCAACAAGTATCTCACCCCGGGCGACTTCCTCGCCCTTTATCTTGATGATATACATGTTCGGGTTTATCTCCGGATTATCCGTCATGCGGACGGACGGAATGACCATACCCATATCAAGCGCAAACTGCTTTCTGAAAATAACGACTCGCTCGATGAAGTTACCACCGGATTTCTCATCGACCAGCCGCAGCAGGCTATATCCGAATTCCATCTCGATCGGTTCGACGTTCAGCAGCTTGAATACGTTGTCGATGTCGCGGTAATAATCGTTGTCGGCAGGGAGCTTTTCCATTTCCTTTTCTTCTGCTTTCTTGCGCTGTGCAAGCTCCAGCTCCGCCATTTTCTTCTTGTTGCGGTTGAGGAGTACTGCGCCGAGGATAAGCAGAACGCCCAGGATAAGGCACACAACTGTCGGGAATCCCGGTATAACCATCATGACAATCATGACGATACCGGCTATCATCAGCACGAACGGCTGAGCCGTGAACTGGGTCTTGATATCGTTGACAAGGCTGTCCTCGCTCGCCGCACGGGTAACTATCATACCTGTTGCAACGGAGATGAGCAGCGCCGGAATCTGGGAGCACAGACCGTCGCCGACGGTCGCCAGCGAATAGGTGTTAAGGATAGTGTTGAAATCACCGCCGCCGCGCACCATACCGATGATAACACCGCCGATAAGGTTTACGAGCGTGGTGACGATGGACATGATAGCGTCGCCCTTTACGAACTTCGTAGCACCGTCCATGGAGCCGTAGAAATCCGCCTCGCGCTGAATGTTGCTTCTGCGCCTTTTGGCTTCTTCCTCGTTGATTATGCCGGCGTTGAGGTCGGCGTCGATAGCCATCTGCTTACCGGGCATTGCGTCCAGGGTGAATCTCGCAGCGACCTCGGATACTCGCTCGGAACCCTTGGTGATGACGATGAAGTTTACCAATACGATGATTATGAATATCAGGAAGCCGACGATAGCGTCGCCGCCCATAACGAAGTTACCGAACGCCGCGATTACGTTTCCGGCATAGCCGCTGGAAAGGATACCACGGGTCGTTGAAACGTTCAGCGACAGTCGCAGCACCGTGGTCAGCAGCAGAACCGTCGGGAACACCGAGAACTCCAGTGCTTCCTTGATGAACATTGTCATTACAAGGATAATAAGGCTGAGGGAGATATTCAACAGTATAAGGAAATCCAGCAGCCAGCTCGGCAGCGGAATGATTATCGCGATAACGATGAAGATAACGAACAGAACAAACGAGTTGTTCAGAAGCTTGCGTATTATACCGTCCATCTCCTTTCTGTAATATTATATCAGAATTATACTGTAAGTGTCGAAAAATCATGCATGCAGCGTCTTATGCTTCTCGCGGTAGACTACCGTCAGCACCTCGGCGACTGCGTTATAAAGCTCGGCGGGTATCTCCCTGCCGACGTCCACCATGCTGTACAGCGAACGCGCCAGCGGCGGATTTTCTATTGTCATTACGTTGTTTTCCTCCGCGATCTGCACGATGCGAAGCGCCAGGTAATCCTTACCCTTTGCCACTACCTGTGGGGCGTTGTTCTTGTCCTGGTCGTATTTCAGCGCGACTGCGAAGTGGGTCGGGTTTCTGATGATAACGTCCGCCTGGGGGACCTCCTGCATCATGCGCATCTGCGCCATCTGCTGCTGTCTCTGCTTGATCTTGCCCTTTATCTGCGGGTCGCCTTCCATCTGCTTGAACTCTTCCTTGACCTCCTGCTTGGACATTTTGAGCTTCTTCTCAAACTGCCACCACTGGAAAAGGAAATCCGCAGCCGCAACGAACACCAGCATTATGCATATCAGCATCACCAGGTCGTATATCGTCAGCGCCGCATATGTCACGCCCTGCATAACGCCTGTGTTCATAAGCGCGATGAACTTCGGCATTCTGTCGCGTATCTCGTTGTAGATAACAACGCTGATTATGATGACCTCGATAAGTCCCTTGAGTATACTCACTATGGACTGCATCGAGAACAGTTTTTTTATTCCCGAAAGCGGATTGAGCCGGGAAAACTTCGGCTTCAGCGCTTTCATCGTAAACAGACCCCTGGTCTGCGCCACCGTCGGGATTATCCCGAGGAATATCGCGATAAGGCAGATAGGGCCTACGCATATCACAACGACCGTAATAACGTCAACGAAAATCGACATTATCGTATCCGTGCTGACCGTGGTCTGCCCGATATGCTCGTAAACCGAGCCGGAGTACGCCAGCAGCGATTTCGCGATAAATCCCAGCAGAAGCCGCATTGAAGCGAAGATACCCAGCACGGAAGCCGCGGTGACTATCTCCTTGCTCTGGAGGACATTACCCTCCTTGCGCTGATCCCGTCGCTTTTTCGGGGTGGCTTTTTCGGTTTTTTCTTCTCCTGCCATATTTCCACCCTTTCAGCCAGGGACGCTAGGAACACACTGAATACAGCAAAGCGTAACAAAATCGGACGTATGCTCGTTTGACCAGGTGATTTTGTTTTATTCAGCGCTTCTCTAGGGATACGCTGATTAAAGCGCAGCGTATCAAATTCAGCCGCGTGAGTATGCTCGTTTGAGCGGGGCGAATTTGATTTAATCAGCGTTTCCCTAGGTAACTGCCGTCATCTGCCCCAGCAGTCCGTTGAGGTTCGTAAAAAGCAGATCCATTATATCCTGCATGAAGCCTGCGGTCATGGAGCAGCTTGCCGCCAGCACCACGAAACCGACCATCATCTTTATTTGAACATTCAGCACGAATACGTGTATCGACGGAACTGCCTTCATCAGCACGCCAATGCAGAATTCCGTCACAAGCTCCGCCGCCATGACCGGCATAGCCAGTTTTAAACCGAGCGTTATCACCGTTTCGAAATACTGCACAATGAGGTACATATAGTTGAAATTGAAATCGCTGAACCCTATCGGTATCGTTTCATAGGATACCGCGAACAGCTTTATGTAGGACAGATGTCCGCCCACCAGGAAGAAATACACCATGAACCACCAGCTGTAGTACTGTGTGATAAGGCTGGTAGTACCGAACGTCGGGTCGTAGCTCTTTGACATCGAAAAGCCGATTTGAAAATCCGACACCTCGCCGGCGTATGTAAACATCTGTAACATTAGATTCACGAAAAATCCCAGCGAAAACCCGACCAGAAGCTCCTTGCCTATGTCGAACACAAACGGCAGAAGCCCGGAGGGCATTGTGTAGCTCACTCCGCCCGCGGAAGCAATGACCACCGCCAGCATGAGCGAAATACCCGCCTTGACCATATTAGGCACGCCGTTTCGCGAAAAGATCGGATTGAACGTGAATATCCCGCTGACCCTCGCCAGCACCATGATCACGATAACGAAGTTGTTCTGAATGATACTCCAGATCTCTGACATGGCGCCGCCTTATGTAATGGGGACTGCGGCGACCTTCTCGAATATGAGATTTACAAAGTCGATGCACTCCGAGGTCATCCAGGGTGCCAGGAAAAACAGAGCCAGCCCTACCGCCACCGCTTTCGGAGCAAATGAGAGCGTCTGCTCATGCACCTGCGTAGCCGCCTGGAGTATGGCTATGACCAGACCAACTATCATTGCGATGAGAAGTATAGGCAGCGCCAGCTTGAATGCAAGCATTATCGCCGCGAGAAAAACCTCCATCATATCGTCCTGCGTCAATTGTCACACCACCCTTCGGAAGCTATAGATTGTAGCTTGCGACAACGGAGCCTATCAGCAGGTTCCAGCCGTCCGCAAGCACGAACACGAGTATCTTGAACGGCATCGATATCATCGCCGGCGGCAGCATCATCATACCCATTGACATGAGCGTACTGCCGACAACAAGGTCGATCACCAGGAAGGGCAGGAATATCAGGAAGCCCATCTGGAACGCGCGTTTAAGCTCGCTTATCATGAACGACGGTACTATGACCGTCAGACTGAGGTCGTTTTCAAGGTATTCCTCGGTTATCTCGTCCGGAGTTTCGGTCTTTGACAGGTCGAGGAAGAATTGCAGATCGTCGTTGCTGGTCTGCTTCAGCATGAATTTCTTCAGCGGGACGGAAGCCGCGTCGAGCGCCTCCTGCGTGGTAAGCTCCTCGCTGACGTAGGGCTGGTAAGCCACTTCGTTTATCTCCGAGAATACCGGAGCCATGATGAAGAACGTCAGAAACAGCGCCATTCCGGTAATCACCATGTTTGGCGGAGTGCTCTGGGTCTGCATCGCCGTCCTGAGGAATCCAAGTACTATGACTATCCTGGTGAAGCAGGTCATCATTATCAGAAGCGACGGAGCCAGCGCGATGAGCGTCAGGAGTATGATGATCTCCAGCGGCTGGGAAGCGTCTACGCCGATAAGCTCCTGTATCACGGATGAGCCTGCGTCCTCGTCAACGTACGTCGGGTCGGTGTCCAGGTAATCGCCGGGCTGCTTGTCCGTCTGTATCGGAGCTTCTGCGGTCGCCGCCGCAGCCTCCTGCGTTGCCGCCGAAGCCGCATTCACCTGCTCCGCATACGCCGAGAGAGTGCACACAAGTACCGTAAGCAGCACCGTCACCAGAAGCGATACCGCAAATTTCAGCAAAAGCTGCTTATTCTCTTTCGTCAGCTGATACTGTTTTAACACGCTTCCGCCTCCGATCACTTTTTGTTCATCATGTCCTTGAGTACTATTTTGAAGCTCTCCTTGAACGTCGGATTTCCACCGTTGTCGTCCTTTTTCGCCAGCAGCTGCTCTTCCGTTTCCTCAAGCTCGTGGATCTTTTCCACTCTGCCGTTGGTAACGCCGACCACCATGCACTTTCCGCACACGCTGATAAGCAGCAGCATCTTGTCCGGACCGAGATTTATACGCTCCAGCACCTTCATGTGCCTGCTGTCGCTGATGGTAACGCGGCGGTTGAGCTTCTTCATCGCCCAGAAAAGCAGGAAAACCAGCGCCAGAACGCCGAGCAGCGCCATTATCATCTGAAAATATTCCACTGCATGACCTCCTGTTCTTCCCGGGGAAAATTGCCAACTAAAACAGCCGCACCATCAAACCGGCGGCTTGAACAGTGCGGCGGAAAAATGCTTCACGAAGCCCAGCCCCGCTGACACGACCGTCCTGCACCTGCGCAGCCGGTTCTGCTATGTATCCGCAGATATCAGCCGAGAACCTTCTTTACAGTCTGTAAGATTCTGTCAGGCTTGAAGGGCTTTACGATGAAGTCGAGCGCGCCCAGCTTGATAGCCTCAACGACCATTGCTTCCTGACCCATTGCAGAGCACATTACGACCTTTGCCATCGGATCCATGCCCTTGATGTCCTTCAGAGCTTCGATACCGGTCTTGTTAGGCATGGTGATATCCATGATAACAAGGTCAGGCTTCTCCGCTGCATATACATCGCATGCGATCTGACCGTCGGCTGCTTCAAGGATATTGGTGTAGCCGTTCTTGGTCAGTGCATCCTTGATGAGCATTCTCATGAAAGCTGCGTCGTCTACCAGTAAAATCTTCTTATCCATTACAAAAACTCTCCTTGATTTATTGTAGTTTTAAATCATTGTAGTATATTATTGTTTGCCCAGGCTGTCCATGAAGTTGGACTTCACGATCTCGGTTATTCTTACCGCAAAGTTATCGTCAATGACCACAACATCGCCGCGTGCAATGAGGTTTCCGTTGACAACAACGTCTACCGGCGCACCTGCCTGGCGCTCAAGCTCAATGATAGTACCCTGCTGGAATTCCAGGATATCCTTGACCTTGCGCTTTGCGGTGCCTATCTCAACAGAGATCTCCAGCGGAACACCCATCAGCAGCTTTAGGTTGTCCTTCTGGTCTGTGGGAAGTCCGAAGTCCATAGCGTCGAACTGGTGCAGCTGCGCGTTCTGGATATTAACGGGAGGCGCAGGCGGCGGATAAGCTCCGTAAGCCGCGTACTGACCGCCGTAACCATAACCGGGATAACCCTGGGGCTGTCCCTGCGGAGGATACTGATATCCGGGGGCGCCCTGAACAGGTGCCGGAGCCGGCTGCTGTGCCGCAGGAGCCGCCGGAGCAGGCGCGGGAGCTGCCGGAGCAGGAGCCGCTGCCGCAGGTGCCGGAGCAGGTGCGGGTGCAGGCTGAGCAGTCTGCGTAGCTTCC
>Ga0129310_1000309_pt1 | contig 64183 bp, 54 predicted proteins | sample Go1ome_2_FD_94433 | JGI IMG/M metagenome (GOLD analysis project Ga0129310, IMG submission 94433) | Western lowland gorrila individual fecal microbial communities from Wisconsin, USA - Go1022A metagenome | ecosystem: Host-associated > Mammals > Digestive system > Large intestine > Fecal | place...
GCATCTCCTATGACCTTGTGGGCTTTATCCCCGTGGACGAACTGATGAAACAGGAAACGGCATGACCGAAGCCATGCCGTTCCTGCAAAAAGCAATATTACTTTCTTATGACCCCCGGCCATTTGGCCGGGGCGGGCCTTTTTGCTGGCCGCCGCCACAAAGAATTCACAGAAACACCATAGTTTCCCTTCGGTTTTCGCCGCGTTTTTGGGGTGCCGCTCTGTGCAAAAAGCTTTGCAGCATCATGGTTTTTCAGGTTTTGGACGCACCGTGGGCCGGCGGCGGCCCGCCTTGCCTTTGCGGGGCGGTTATGGTATACTGTCTTTAATCTGTCCGCCGGGCCCTGCGAACCTTCGCAGTTTTTTAGCGCGGCCCGCGGGCATTTCTTCAAACTGATTTCATCGGCTGCACGGCAGGCCGCGGCGCACGCGCCGCCTGCCCGGCAGCTTGTTCCGGGAGGGAAAATCAACATGGCAATGATGACAAACGAAGAGCATGACCGCATGAAGCGCCGCCGCTTCCGCCAGCTGGCGGGCCTGCTGGTGTGCTGCCTGGTGGTGGTGGGCATCGGCACGGTGATCTCCAGCGGGCTGGGCGTTGTGGCCGCCCTGTTTGACGACACCAAGAAAAAGCAGGAGTACGCCAACAAGCTCCAGTGCCTGGTCATGCTGGACCCGCTGCCCTTTGAATCGCTGGACGCGGCCGACCCCAAGCAGCTGACCGAAGCCGCCATCTGGGGCACCATTTCCAACGCGCTGGCCAATCAGGACAGCCTGGACAACTACGAGCGTGACCCGGACACTGACGGCATCATCCTGCCCGCCCTGGAGGTGGACGCCACCCTGGCCAAGCTGGTGGGCCCCGATTACAAGATCACCCATGAGTCCTTCGAGTCCAGCGAGATGATGTTCCAGTATCTGGAGGACAAACAGGGCTACCTGATCCCCGTGACCGGCCAGGTGGGCCAGTACACCCCCCAGGTGGAAAAGTTCCAGCGCAAGGACGGCAAGATGTACGTGACCGTGGGCTACATTCCCACCTTCTCCAGCACCGACTTCTCCTTCAGCGCCGCCACCGAGCCCACCAAGTACATGGACTATGTGTTTACCAAAACCGACGGCAGCTGGTACCTGACCAGCCTGCAGGAGAGCAGCATGAAGGCGAGCACCGCCTCCAGCTCGGACACTTCCAGCTCTCAGAGCCAGAACGACGCCAACTACGACCCCAACGAAGTTCTGCGCAACACGGTGGGCGAATCCGCCTCGGCCAGCGAGTCCGGCGCGGCGTAACTTCTGCCGTTCGGCACCTGCTTCTCAATTCCGTTTCCGCATTCAACCTCCCCCGGCTGCCCGGGGGAGGTTTTTTGTTGTCCTGCGGGCGGCCATCCTTCCCGGGCGCGCTCTCTCGCCGCATAACCGGCGGCCGGGCGGCCCATACTTTCCCCGCGGGGCGTTTCGCCCGGAAAGGAGGCGCTGCCATGACGCTGCTGAACCGCTCCAACCGGTGGCTGATTCTGGCAGCCGGGGCCGCCATCCAGATCCTTACCGGCATTCCGGCCGCCTGGGGCGTGTTCCGCCGCCCGGTCATGGCCGAATACAACCTGAGCCGGGCCGACGCCAGCGCCGTGTTCAGCCTGACCATCGCCTGGTTCGGGGTGGGCTGTGTTCTGGGCGGCTATTTACAGGACACAAAAGGCCCCCGCACCGCCGGGCTTTGGGGCACCGCGCTGCTCACCTTCGGCATGGCGGCGGCAGGCTTTGTGCCCCGCGGGGCGGCCGGGCTGTTCTGCCTGGGGTTCAGCCTGCCAGTGGGGCTGGGCACGGCCTTTCTCTACCCCGCCGTGATGAGCTGTGCCCAGAAGTGGTACCGGGACAAAAAGGGGCTGGCCACCGGGGTCATCGGCGGGGCGGTGGGGGCTTCCGGGGCCTTTCTCACGCTGTTTGTGCGGCGGGTGGGCGGGCAGGCGGGCATTCGCGCCTGCTTTTGGTGGCTGGCCGGGCTGAGCTTTGCCGTGTGCGCTGCCGGAAGCCTCCTCTTGCAGGACCCGCCCCCGGAAACGCCGCGGCCCAGCCGCCAGGGCCGCCAATACAAGCGCCCGTCCCTGGACCTTCCGCCCGGCCGGATGCTGCGCACCCGGGATTACCGGCTGTGCACGGCCTCGGTGGCGCTGGCCGCCCCGGCGGTGCTGCTGTTCAGCCCGGTGATCGTCAGCCTGGGGCAGCAGCGCGGCCTGAGCGAGGGGGCCGCCCACCTCTGTGTGGCCGTGGGCAGCCTGGGCAGCGCCGCCGGCCGCCTGCTCATGCCCCTGGCCAGCGACCGGTTGGGCCGCCGCCGGGCGGACATTCTGCTGCTCTGGGGGCTGTGCGGGCTTTCGGCGGCCTTCGCCTTTGCCCGGGGCGGCTGGGTGGTGGCCTGCTACACCGCCCTCACCTTCTGCTATTCCGGCGCGGCTGCCCTGCTGCCCGCCCTGTGCACCGACCGCTTCGGCCTGCCCCACGCCGGGGTAAACTACGGCTTTCTGGCCCTGGGCATGAGCGCCGGCAGCCTGGGCTTCCCTTTGCTGGCGCGGCTTTGGGGGCTGGAGGATGGACGCCACTGGCTGGCCGCCGGGGCCGCGGCCCTGGGGGCGCTGTGCCTGACGGCCCTGCCCGAAGCGCCGCCGCAGGGCTGCCCGGCCGCCAAAAAAGCCGAAGGGCCGGGCAGGCGCTGATCTGCGCTCTGCTCGGCCCTTCGGCTGTGTGCAATAAATGTTCAAGGTCAGAAACCGCAAAGCCGGGTCCCCACACCTGGCCTTGCTTTTGACAAAACGCCCTGGGCAGCACCGCACCCGAACGGGCGCAATTCTGCCGCAAAACTTTGTCTATGTTATAACTATAACAGGTGGCGGCCGTTTGCGCAACAAAAATTTGCCGTACCCATTCAAAAAAATTTACAGGGGCCCGCTTTTTCGTTCCGCCGCCGGCCCATGCGCCCCCGCCCGGCCCGCCTTTGCCCCAACCCGGGCGGATTGGGGGGCTGGAGTTGCCGCTTATCAGCTGGATTTTTTGCGCCAACCGGTCAAAACGCCTTGAAAAACAAAACGCCCTTATTTATAATGATAAAGGATTGACAAAGTCTGTTTTCGCTTTGCATCCGCCTGGCAACAAAAAGTAAAGGAGAGTACTATTATGACCTATTCTCATGAAGTAGAGCGTATGTGTCCTCTGACCAAGGGCCCCAACCACGGCCCCGCCCCCATTCCCGAAGAGGGCAACTGGGTCAAGGCTTACGAGATCAAGGACATCAGCGGCTATACCCACGGTGTGGGCTGGTGCGCCCCTCAGCAGGGTACCTGCAAGCTGAGCCTGAACGTGAAGAACGGCGTCATTGAAGAAGCCCTGGTGGAAACCATCGGCTGCTCCGGCATGACCCATTCTGCCGCCATGGCTGGCGAGATCCTCCCCGGCAAGACCATTCTGGAAGCGCTGAACACCGACCTGGTGTGCGACGCCATCAACGTGGCCATGCGTGAGCTGTTCCTGCAGATCGTTTACGGCCGCAGCCAGACCGCCTTCAGTGAGGACGGCCTGCCCATCGGCGCCGGCCTGGAGGATCTGGGCAAGGGCCTGCGCAGCATGACCGGTACCATCTTCTCTACCCGTGCCAAGGGCGTGCGCTATCTGGAGCTGACCGAGGGTTACATCACCAAGCTGGCTCTGGATGAAAACAGCGAAGTCATCGGCTACCAGTTCGTGCGGCTGGGCAAGATGATGGAAGCCATCCGTCACGGTGAAGACCCGAAGAAAGCCTACGAGAGCAACGTGGGCACCTACGGCCGGTTCGATGGCGCTGCCAAGTACATCGACCCCCGTGAAGAATAAGAGAGGAGGAGCAAACAATGGCTAAGTTTGAATCGATGGAGCGCCGCATGCCCAAAATCGAGGCATGCCTGAAGGCCAACGGCCTGGAATCCCTGGACTCCTGCAATGAGATGCTCCTCGCAAAGGGCATCGACTGCGACAAGATCGTGCGCGGCGTGCAGCCCATCTGCTTTGACAATGCCGTGTGGGCCTACACCCTGGGCACTGCCATTGCCGTGAAGCGCGGCCTGACCAGCGCGGCCGACTGCGCCGCCGCCATCGGCGAGGGCCTGGAGGCCTTCACCGTGCCCGGCTCTGTGGCCGAGCAGCGCAAGGTGGGCCTGGGCCACGGCAACCTGGGCGCCATGCTGCTGCGCGATGAGACCAAGTGCTTCGCCTTCCTGGCCGGCCACGAGTCCTTCGCGGCCGCCGAGGGCGCCATCGGCATCGCCCGCACCGCCAACAAGGCCCGCAAAACGCCTCTGCGCGTGATCCTGAACGGCCTGGGCAAGGACGCTGCCTACATCATCAGCCGCATCAACGGCTTCACCTATGTGAAGACCGACTTTGATTTCAAGACCGGCGAGCTGAAGATCGTGGAAGAGCGTGCCTTCAGCGAGGGCGAGCGCGCCGCCGTCAAGTGCTACGGCGCCAACGACGTGCTGGAAGGCGTTGCCATCATGAAGCACGAGGGCGTTGAGGTTTCCATCACCGGCAACTCCACCAACCCCACCCGCTTCCAGCATCTGGTGGCCGGCACCTACAAGAAGTGGGCCATCGAGAACGGCAAGAAGTACTTCTCCGTTGCTTCCGGCGGCGGCACCGGCCGTACCCTGCATCCCGACAACGTGGCCGCCGGCCCCGCCAGCTATGGCCTGACCGACAGCATGGGCCGTATGCACGGCGACGCTCAGTTCGCCGGCTCCTCCTCTGTGCCTGCGCACGTGGAGATGATGGGTCTGATCGGCATGGGCAACAACCCCATGGTGGGCGCTACCGTGGCCTGCGCCGTGGCCGCCAGCCAGGCCAACGCCTGAGCCAACGGATTTTTCCAGATTTTTATGGCACAGCCTTTGGGCTGTGCCATTTTTGTTTGCCGAAACCGGGCAAAAAATGAAAAAATTCAATGAATATTATTTCTTTGCCAAGAAAAACGGATGAATCATCGGGCAGCTTGTGCTATAATAGCGGGCAGATATTGCCCGATTTCCAATCAATTTGACAGGTTTGTACCGGAAGCCGGGCGTATTCTACGGGAACGTATCTGCAAACAAAGAGGTTAATCAGCCATTTATGAAAATCAAACGTAACGACCCGCGCCAGCGCACGGTGTTTCACGCCGCGGCAGCGGCCCCGGTGCCCGCGGAGGCTGCCCCCCGCCGGGGCGGCCCGCTGCGCATTCTGGGCCGCGGGCTTGCCGCGCTGGGCGTGGTGCTGCTCTCGCTGGTCATCCTGCTTCTGGGCGTGATCGTGGTCGTGTGCAAGGGGCCGTCCCCCACCGCGCGGGACCTGTTCGTCACCAGCGTGACCGAAACCAGCGCCATGGATTTTCTGGCCCGCATCTGCTTCACGCAGAGCGAGGTGGACGAGATCCTGGCGCGAAACGCCGTGGTTGCCGGCGGTTCGGTAACACAACTCTCCGGATTTGAACAATCCAACGAGGATGTGCCCAAGGACACCATTGAACTGGTGGACGTGAGCGGTTCCACCTTCAAGGGCAAGATGCTCATCGTGCACGACCCCTCCCGGGTCCGGGTGGCCGCCGCGCCGGAATTCAGCGCCTCCGCCAATGGGCGGACCGTGGAGGAATTCGTGGAGGAAGAAGGGGCCATTGCCGGCATCAACGCCGGCGGCTTTGTGGACACCGGCGGCGCAGGCACCGGCGGCCTGCCCATCGGCCTGGTGATCAAGGACGGCGAGCTGCTCTACGGCGACTTGACCAGCTCCAGCTCCATCGTGGGCTTTGACAAAAACGACGTGCTGGTGGTGGGCACCCTGACCGGGCAGGAATGCCTGGACCGGGGCATCCGGGACGCGGTGAGCTTCGGCCCTGCCTTTATTGTGGACGGGCAGGCCATGGAAGTGACCGGCTCCGGCGGCGGGCTGAACCCCCGCACCGTGCTGGGCCAGCGGGCCGACGGCGCCGTGCTGATGCTGGTGATCGACGGCCGCCAGCCCCACAGCCTGGGGGCCACCTATAAGGACTGCATCGACGTGATGCTGGAATACGGCGCGGTGAACGCGGGCAACCTGGACGGCGGCTCTTCCACCATCCTGCTGTACGACGGCGAGGTGCGCAACGTGTGCGCCTCCCTCTACGGCCCCCGCAATCTGCCCACCGCTTTTATCGTGAAATGAGGAACCTTCCATGACAAAACAGAACACCGGCCGCCGGGGCGGCTTCTGGAAGGGGCTTGGCCTTTTCTTTGTGGGAATGCTGGTGCTGACGGCCGTGCTGTGTGCCCTGCTGTGGCAGGCCCTGAAGCGGTACGAAGCCGGCACCCCGGCCGCCGCCATGCGCCGTTATCTTACTCAGGTGCAGCAGCAGGAGTATGACCAGCTGTACGAGGCCTCCGGCTTCACCCCCACGGAATTTACCGGAAAAGAAGAATACATCGCCTACCTGAAACGCCTGTACGATGGCCAGGACTTGAGCCAGGCCACCTTCAACCAGCGCACCGGCGGGGCCGACGGGCGGCGCCTGTACGCGGTGATGGAGAACGGCAGTCCCGTTGCCGAACTGGACGTCTGGCAGGAGACCGAAAACGGCCCCTGGCAGGTGCGCACCCATCTGGACCTGGACGGCTGGTATGAGGTGCTTGCCCCCGAGGACACCGACGTGTGGGTCAACGGCGTGCTGCTGGCCCCGGATGAGGCCGACACCACGCTGGCCCCCGCCTATGCCGGCCTGCCCGAGAACATTCCCGGCCCGCAGATGACCCTGTATCGGGTGACCGGCGTGCTGGGTGAGCCGGACGTGACGGCCAAAAGCGAAACCGGCAGCTGTGCCGTGGAACAGAGCGACCCGGAGGAGGGTGAGGACGCCCCCCTGGGCGTCTACACAGTTCTGCTGAAGCCGGACAGGAAAACTGCCGAGGCCTACACGGCCCTGGCCCAGCAGGCCGCCGAAACCTACGCCACCTTCATCTCGAAGGACACCGACCGCTCCGTCATGCTGGGCCAGCTGGTCTACGGCAGCGAGTTTCACAAACGGGTGGCCTCCTACAACAACATCTGGTATGCCGAGCACACCAGCCATGAATTTGAGGATATGGAGATCACCGAGCTGCTCTGCTACGGTGAAAACGCCTTCACCTGTCACGTCTCGTTCACCTACAAGGTCAGCCGCAGCGGCGGGCGTGAGTACGAGTATCCCTCCCAGTACGACATGGCCTTTTTGAAAACCGGCGGCCGCTGGAAGCTGGCCGATCTGGTGACGGAATAAGCCGGATTTTTTAAGCGATTTTACAGCCATTCAGGCACTTGCATGGCAAGACGGCCTGCCCTTTTTGAGAAGGGCAGGCCGTCTTTTTTGGTTTTTCTGATTTAATTTTGCCGCCGAAGGGCCGCCGTTCAGCCCAGGGCTTCCAGATCCAGCCGGTAATACTTCACCGGGCGGCCGCGCTGGCTCATGCCCCGCTTGTTGGCCGTCACCGCGCTGCCGGCGTCCGCCAGCTGGCTGAGAATGCGCGCGGCGCTGCGGGTGGTCAGATTCAGGATCTCCCCCATCTCCTGGGCGCACAGCACCACTTCCTTCTTGCCCTCAAAGGCTTCGGCCAGCTGGTTCACATACCGGGCGGGCAGGCGGTACATCAATTCCTGCGGGCGCTGCACCGCAATGGGCGTCCCGTTGCCTTCCTCGGCCAGAGGGCCGATCAGGTAGGCGTCTTCCGTCACCAGAAACGCCGACGAGGCCGGCTGGCTCAGGGCGTTTTTCAGCGCCCGGCTGGCCCCCCGGTGGGCGGCGATCACATCCTCGGCGCAGCCCCAGCCAATGGCAAAGGGGAAATCCAGCCGCTTTTTCAAAAAGGGCAGCAGGCGGCTGCTGGTGTACTGGCGGGTGGCCTCCCACAGGGTGGGGGCGCTCACGGTCAGCTCCACATTGGGGCCGTGGCGGTACACCAGAAACACCCCGCCCATCTGGCGGCTGGCCTGTTCGGCCGCCAGGGCCAGGTCCTCCAGCTGGCGGCCGCTGCTGCTGTGGGGGCGCAGCAGGCCAATGCCCGTGGCCCCGCCCCGGGGGGCCTTTTCCTGCAGGCGCAGCAGCAGGCCGTAAAACGTATCCAGCATGGATTCCTTCGAGGGAAGCAGCAGCTTGTAGCGAATGCCCTCTTTCTGCAGCTGCTCCTCCATGCTGCCGAAGCGGCTGACGATCCAGTCGGCCTGGCCGCTCTGCCACAGCTCCCGGTAGCGGTTCAGGCCCTGGTTCCAGTAATCGCCGTAGGGCACCGAGGGGTCGATCTCCTCCACAATGGAGGCCCCCTGCGGCCCCAGCACCGACTCAAAGTCCACCGGCTGATCCGGCTGGTCGAAGAACACCCGCGAAAAATCCACCCCCGGCTCCTGAATGGCCAGCTGGGCGATCACCCGGAAGTAATCCCGGTCCGCAATGTTGAAGAAGGCGCAGGGCTTGGGAATGCTGCCCACCCGCTCCAGCAGAATGTTGTAGGTGTACGAGCCGCCGAACAGCAGCGCATCGAACTGACTGACGTTCTGCTGGTAGATGTAAACCAGATTGTCGTTGGAGGTGTAGGTCAGAAAGGTGACGTTGCACTGTTCCTGCATCTGGGGGGCGATCTCCATGATGTTCTTCAGGGAGGCGGCCACCGCAATGATCCCGATGGAATACATGAGTTCTCCTTTTCCGTCTTGTATGCAGCCGCGCTGAACCGGCTGCCGATTTTTGGTCATCCGACAAGGAACCGTTCCCGGCCGTTTTTCTGATCGGATGGAGCTTTATCTGTCTTTTATTATAACAAGATAGTAAGGCTCCGACAATGCGGCTTTTGTCTCAAACTTCGTCTTAAATTTTGTTCAAGCTGTCATCCGTTTCGTTATCTTTACCAGCAAAGCGGTCGTGTGTTTGTGGTATTCTACAAAATTCTTCCGGCTTCCTCAGAATTTCTCAAATTTCCCTTGACTTTTTCCTTATTTTGCAGTCAAATAAGGACATAGCAAGAAATCAAGTCTAAAATATCTAAAATAGTTTCCAAAATAGATTTTGGGCTTTGTGTAGGAACGGAAACAGGAATTGGAACCCCCATTGCCAAAAAGGAGACCGCATCATGACCAAATCCGAAGCCATTGCCGCCGTCAGCCGGGAGCAGGCACGCCTGACCCAGCTCAGCGACGCCATCTGGGATCACCCGCAGGTCAAGTATCAGGAGACCTTTGCCGCCGGGCTGCTCAGCGATTTTCTGCGTGAAGAGGGCTTCACCGTGGAAACGGGCGTTGCAGGCATCCCCACCGCCTTCTGTGCCAGCTACGGCAGCGGCGCACCGGTCATCGGCCTTCTGGCCGAATACGACGCGCTGGAGGGCATGAGCCAGGCGGCCGAGGCCACCACCCGCCAGCCGGTGGTAAAAGGTGCCCCCGGCCACGGCTGCGGCCACAACCTGCTGGGCGTGGGTGCAGTGGGCGCGGCTCTGGCCGTGCGGGACTATCTGAAGGGCGGGGCCAAGGGAACGGTCAAGCTCTTCGGCTGCCCGGCCGAGGAGGGCGGCTCCGGCAAAACCTTCATGGCCCGCGAGGGCGTGTTTGACGGCACCGACATCGCCCTCACCTGGCACCCGGGCGACACCAACGATGTGGCCTGCGGCAGCAACCTGGCCAACTGCCAGGTGCTGTATCGATTTCACGGCAAGGCGGCCCACGCCGCCATCTGCCCCGAGCTGGGCCGCAGCGCCTTGGACGCGGTGGAGCTGCTGAACGTGGGCGTGCAGTTTTTGCGGGAGCATATGCCCTCCGACTGTCGGGTGCATTACGCCATCACCAACGCGGGCGGTGCCTCGCCCAACGTGGTGCAGGCCGAGGCCGAGGTGATGTACCTGATGCGCGCCCCTCAGCTGACCCAGGCGCGGAACCTGAACCAGCGGGTGGACGACATCGCCCGCGGCGCGGCCCTGATGACCGGCACCACCCTGGAGATCCAGTTCATCAAGGCGGTCTCCAACGTGCTGCCCAACAAGGTGCTGGGCAAACAGCTGCAGAAGAACTACGACGAGCTGGGCGCGGCCCGGTACGACGACGCCGACCGGGCCCTGGCCGCCGCCATGCGGGACACCATGGACCAGAAGGACGACTACTACACCATGCTGGTGAACGACATTGAGGACGACGCCCTTCGGGAGGCGCTGCTGGCCCACGCCAACGACCCCATCTACGAAGAGGTTCTGCCCTATGCCAGCCGCGAGACCTCGTCCATGGCTTCGTCCGATGTGGGCGACGTAAGCTGGGTCTGCCCCACCGCGCAGATCTCCGCCGCCACCATGCCCGCCGGCACGGGAATGCACTCCTGGCAGGAGGTGGCCGTCGGCAAGAGCAGCATGGCCCACAAGGGAATGCTGCAGGCCGCCCGCATTCTGGCCGCCACCGCCATTGACGCGCTGGACGACCCGGACCTGATCGCCCGGGCCAAGGCCGAAAAGGAGCGCCGCACCGGCGGCCAGCCCTATATCTGCCCAATTCCTGCGGGGGTGGCCCCGCAGATGCAGGGATAACCCCCAACGCATAAACGCAAAGTTTTTTCATAAACGGAGGTGACGTTGTACAACAGGCCGCATCGGCTGCCGCTGCGGGGCAGCCGACAAGAAAGGGAGATGCAGCCTGCCCGGGGCAGCCCCACCGGGCAAACCACATTCCGCAGCCTCAGAAAGGAGTAAACCATGCAAATCACGATCTGTCTGCTGGTGTTCCTGTTTATGGTCATCAGCTTCAGTATGAACAAGATCCCCATGGCACTTACCTCGATGATCGGTATGCTGGTGCTGGTCATCAGCGGCTGTGTGGATTCCAAAACCGCCCTGGGCAACATCGGCAGCAACACCGTTATCACCATGATCGCGATGTTCGTCATCGCCGCCGGCCTGAACCGCACCCAGATGGTGCATCACCTGTCCAAGATGGTGTACAAGGTCACCAAGGGCTCCTTCACCAAGGTGCTGGCCGGTTATGTGCTGGTCACCTTCGCGCTGGGCCAGTTCATCCCCAGCATCACCGCCCTGTTCGCGCTGGTCTGCCCGCTGGTGGTCAGCATGTGCGAAGAGATGGACATCAGCCCCTCCAAGATGATGTACTCCATCGGCCTGGTGGCGGTTGCCGGTTCCTTCACCATCACCCCCATCGGCCCCTACGCCGCCAGCTTCATTGAGGACAATGGCTACCTGACCGAGTACGGCATCACCGATTACGCCTTCACCATGTTCACCGAGATGAGCATCAAGGTGCCCGTTGTGATTTTCGTTCTGGTCTGGGCCATCTTCTTTGCCCCCAAGTTTGCCCCCGATAAGCCCGTTGTGCCCATCAAGGCCACCGAAGGCCGCAAGCGCGCTGAGCGCGAGCCTCTTGGCCCCGTGCAGGAAGTTCTGGGCTACGCTGTGTTCGCCGTTGTGATCGTCTGCCTGATTTTCCAGTCCTTCGGTCTGCCTTCCTGGGTCATCCCCACCGTGGGCGCCTGCGTGCTGGTGTTCTCCGGCGTTCTGAGCGAGAAAGAAGCCATTGACAACATGGGCATGGACATCATCATGCTGTACGTGGGCGTGGTTACCCTGGGCAGTGCCTTTGGCAACACCGGCGCCGGCGAGCTGGTGGGCGACACCGTGGCCGGTCTGCTGTCCGGCACCCACAACAGCTACGTCATCGGCGCGATCTTCTTCATCGCCGCCTTCGTGATGACCTCCGTTCTGTACAACCGCGCTGTGAGCAAGATTCTGGTTCCCCTGGTCATCCTGACCGCCATGTCCATGAACTGTGACCCCCGCGGCCTGATGGAGATGTGCTACATCGGTTCCATGTGCTCCGTCATTACCCCCATGGCCACCTCCGTGGTTCCCATGATGATGGGCGCCGGCGGCTACGACCAGAAGGCCCTGCTGAAGATGGGCTGGATTCCCTCCATCGTGATGGGCATCATCGCCGTGGGCGTTGGCATGACCCTGTACCCCTGCTACTGATCGCCTGACTGCAGCCCCAAGCGTTTTTCTCAGGTTTTCCCTCTTATAAAGTTTCTCTCTCATACAAACAGCGCCGCCGCGCATTCCGGTTTTTGGAATGTGCGGCAGCGCTGTTTTGTATTAAATTGTTGCATTGTTTCGCGGTTGGTGCGCCGGGCAGGCCCGCTCAGCGGCCCAGAAGCTCTTCGGCCCGGCTCTCGCCCACCACCTGAATGCCGTTGGCCTTCAGCAGCTGGGCGGTCACGCCGTCTCCCGGGATCACCGTGCCGGTGAAGGTGCCGTCGTAGACGGCCCCGCTGCCGCAGCTTGGGCTGCGCTCCTTCAGAATGGCGGCGGTGCAGCCATAGAGTTTTGCCAGGACCAGGGCCGCCTGCGCGCCCCGCTCGTACTGGACGGTCACGTCCTCACCGGTGCGGCTGAGCACCCGGTCCCCCACCCGCTCACTGGGCTGGCGGGGAATGGCCAGGCCGCCCAGGCACTCCGGGCAGACCGGAATGAGCGTATGCCGCCCCGCCTTGACCGCCTGAATCACCGCCGGGCAGGGGTTTGACCCGCCGCTGTATTTGCACCGGATGCCCAGCAGGCACTCGCTTACCAGAATGTTCATGGTTTGGCCGTTCCTTTCTGATTGAGGGGGTGTATAGGGATTTGAAGGGGTATGCTTCCCGCCGCGCCGGAGGCTTCCCCTCGAGGGGAAGCTGTCGGCGCCAGCCGACTGATGAGGTGGCATCTTATGTTTGCCGCCAGCTCACGGCGGTTACCTATGATGCAAACCAAATGGATGATATGGCCTTTTTAATATGGATAATATGGCACTTCGCGCCGCCATTCCTCTTTAGTGACGATCCGCGCCCCACCTCATCCGTCACGGCTTACGCCGTGCCACCTTCCCCTCAAGGGGAAGGCTTTTGCTGCGAAGATATCGCTTCCCGCCGCGGTTTTTTACCGCAAAGGTCCTGCTTCCCGCCGCGCCAGAGGCTTCCCCTTGAGGGGAAGCTGTCGGCGCCAGCCGACTGATGAGGTGGCATCTTATGTTTGCGGCCAGCTCACGGCGGTGACATATGATGCAAACGATATGGCTGATACGGCATTTTTAATATGGCTAATACAGCATTTCACACCGCCATTCAGTCACAGCAAGGATACGCGCCCCACCTCATCCGTCACGGCTCACGCCGTGCCACCTTCCCCTCAAGGGGAAGGCTTCACCTCCGCGACTATAAAGCAGCCCAAGCTCTCACGCCGCCCGGCGCTTTTTCACCTTCTGGAGCAGGTGCAGCGCCATGCCTACGGTGCCGCGCACGTTGAACAGGCACACCGCTGCCGTCAGCACCGTGACGATGACCGCCCAGTACTTGCCCTGGCCCAGAATCACCACGGTCTCCACGATCAGCAGCGCCAGATTGATGGCGATGCGCAGGGGGTAGAACTCCACCCGCAGCAGCCCGCGGGTGTTGATGCACCGCAGAATGAACACCACCATGTAGCTGATGAGGCTGGCGTAGGTCGCGCCCATGCTGCCCCAGCGCAGAATAAAGAAGTAGTTCAGCACGCAGTTGGTCACCGCGCCGGTGAGCATGGTGTACAGCGCCAGCGTGCTGCGCTTTTCCACCATGTAAATGCTGTTCAGGAACTGGTTGAAGCAGCTGAACACCGTGGCAATGGTCAGCACCGGCACAAACTGCCAGGCGGTGAAGAAGTTCTCGCGGAAAATGCGCATCAGCGGCTGGCACAGCCAGATGATGCCCGCCGCACAGCTGAACATCACGCACTGGTAGATGTAGAACACCTTGCTGAAAAAGGCCTCCCGCCCCTTCTGCTCGGTCACGGCGGAGAGCTGCCACGCCTCATAGAAGATCGTGCCCAGCGTGACCAGAATGGTGGGCAGGAAGTAGCCGGTGCCCAGCAGGCCCGACCAGTAGTTGCCGCTGTCGCCCATCAGGCCCTTGACGAAGAACAGGTCGCTGGCGTTGATGACCCAGAAGCTGATCTGGGCCGGGATCAGGGGGATGGAGTAGCGGAGCATCTGCACCAGCAGCTTTTTGTTGAAGTGGCTGAAGTCCACATAATGGGCCACGTTGCCCACAATGAACATGAACACGGTGCTGGTGGCGTCGCCGCAGATGATGGCCAGCAGGTAGCCCTTCGCGCCCAGGTCAAACCCAAGCAGAAAGACCACGTTGTACAGCAGCGTTGCAGCCGAACAGAGAATGCCGTCCACCGCCACCAGGCGGTTCAGCTGGCGGCAGCGCACCAGCTGGCTGGTGAGGGTGCGCAGGCAGCTCATCAGCACGTAGATGTATAGATAGACGGCGTAGTCGGTGAAAATCGGCACCAGCTTCAAAAGCGGGTAGAACAGCATCATCAGGATGAAGCCGCCGAACACCGCGGCCAGGCCGCAGGTGTACACCTGGCGGCGGCTGTAATTCTTGTCCAGGCCAAAGCGCAGCACGGCATAGCTGATGCCCAGGCCCACCAGCGGAATGAGCAGGTTCGCACACTGGCTGGTCAGCTTGGTAATGCCCACTTCCTCCACCTCGCGCATGGCATAGGTGATGAAGGGTTGAATAAACAGGGTTAGCAGCTTGCCTGAAAAGCTGCTGATGGCAAACAGCACGGTATTGCTGGCCAGTTTTTTATAGCGGTTTTCTTCCAAAATTCGGCCCTCCTGCGGCCAGGCAGGGCGGCAAAGGGCTGCCGCCGCATGGTTTCTCGTTCCCGGTGGGTTCCGCACCCGGTGCAGACCCCCATTTTTCGGCTCATTTTCGCAAAAAGCGCGCCAAGCCAAAATCACAACAATTATAGCATGCCCCACAGCAAAATGGTAGCGCTGTGCAGCCGCTTTTTTCTTGCCCACCGTCCCCTTTCGTGTTACAATAAGCGAGGCATTGCGGCAGTTTGAACGCCGCAGCATTTTATCCCACCAACCCAAAGAAATGAGGCACCCCTTTATGCGCTACCAAGCCCTTGCGCTGGATCTGGACGGCACACTCACCAATTCCAGAAAAGAAGTCACCCCCGCCACCCGGGCCGCCCTGGGGCGGGCCATGTTTGAGGGCTGCAAGGTCATTCTGGCCAGCGGCCGCCCTCTGGTGGGCATTCAGCCGGTGGCCTGGGCGCTGGGCCTGCCCCGGCTGGGCGGCTACATTCTGGCCTACAACGGCGGCCAGGTGGTGGACTGCCGCACCGGCGAGACCCTCCGGCAGGACCGACTAGACCCGGCGCAGATTCATCGTCTGTGTGAGTTTGCCCGCCGGCAGGGCGTGAGCATCCTCACCTACGACCGGGACGGCATCGTCACCGAGCACCCGGAGGACCCCTTTGTGCAGAAGGAGGCGGGCATCAACCGCATTCCCGTGCAGAAAGTGCCGGACCTGGCCGCCTATGTGACCTACCCCATCACCAAAATGCTGCTGGTGGGCGAGCCGGAGCGCATGGCCGCGGTGGAGCAGACCATGCGCCCGCTGTTTGCCGGCCAGGTGGACTGCTACCGCTCCGAGGCCTGCTTTCTGGAAGCGGTGCCCCCGGGGGTGGACAAGGCCGCCAGCCTGCACTGGCTGCTGGACCATCTGGGCCTGAGCGAGCGGCACCTGATGGCCTTCGGCGACGGCTTCAACGACATTCCCATGCTTCGGGCCGCCGGCCTGGGCGTGGCCATGGCCAACGCACAGCCACCGGTCAAGGCCGCCGCAAAGGCCCTCACCGATTCCAACGACGAGGACGGTGTGGCCCACGCCCTGGACAAGTGGCTTCTGGGCTGACCCTTTGCAACGAATTCCCCGCCCCTGCCTGCCGGGCAGCCGGGCGTGACAGAAAGGACCCTTTTTGATGAGCCTGATCGTATTTGACCTGGAATGGAACATCGGCTACCAGCCCCGCCTGTTTGATTACCACGGGGCCGAACAGACCCTGCGGGGCGAGATCATTCAGATCGGCGCAGTGAAGGTGGATGAGACCGGCAATGTGCTGGACACCTTCGGCCTCACCCTGAAGCCCCGTCTGTTCCGCAAACTGCAGCACCACATTGCCAAGGTCACCGGTATGACCCAGGCCGATCTGGACGGCGGCGTTCCCATTCGGGAGGGCCTGCAGCGCTTTGTGCGCTGGTGCGGCCCGGACGCTGCCTTTGCCGAGTGGGGCATGGACGATGTGCCCGTGCTGAAGCAGAACCTGTTCCTGAACAACCTGGATGAGAGCTGGCCCACCCGCTGGTACGACCTGCAGCAGATCTTCATTGCCCAGCGCGGCCGCGCCGAGGGCGAGGGCATGACGCTGGAATCGGTCATTACCCGGCTGGGCATTCCCACCGACCGGCCCTTCCACGACGCGCTGAGCGATGCGCTGTACACCGTGGACGTGTGCCAGCGGCTGGATCTGGCCAAGGGCATTGCGGAATATCCCACTGAGGAGCAGCAACTGCGGGCTGCCGCCTGCCCCGAGGGGAGCGACTGCCGGAATGTGGAGTGCTTCTTCGGCTATCTGGAGAAGGAGGTCTGGCGGGAGGACCCCACCCTGCACGACCTGCGCTGCCCGGACTGCGGCGGCGTGCTGACCCCGGAGAAGCACCCCGGCGACCAGAACGAGGGCGAGCTGTGGATGCGCCGCGGCAACAACAGCTATTACGGGCTGGTGCACTGCGGCTGCGGCAAACAGTGGTTTGCCCGCTTCAAAATGGCCCGGCGAGACGGGTTGCACTGGGCCTTCGCCCGCTGCTATGAGGCCCCCACCCCGGAAAGCCTGGCCAAGTGGGAGAAGCAGAAGCGCCTGATGGTGGAGCGGCTGAAGCACCGCACCGAAAAGGCCGAGGGCTGACCTCCGCTCCATAATCCTACCGCGAACAAGCATCCGGCTTGCATCCGCCCGGCAGGCCCCCAAACTGTTTTATAAAAGGAGAGAACGCCTCATGGAGAGCGAGACCCGATCCTTCACCGCACTTCCCTGCAGCGATTTTGTGGAGATTCTGGCCAGCAAGGCCGCCGTGCCCGGCGGCGGCGGGGCCAGCGCCCTGGTGGGCTCCATCGGTGTGGCCCTGGGCCACATGGTGGGCAGCCTGACCCTGGGCAAAAAGAAGTACGCCGCCGTGGAGGAGGACATTCAGCGCTGCCAGCAACAGGCCAACGCCCTGGCCAAGCGCCTTCTGGACCTGATGGACGAGGACGCCCGGGCCTTTGAGCCGCTGAGCAGGGCCTACGGACTGCCCCACGCCACCCCGGAAGAGGCCGCCCGCAAGGCCCAGGTAATGGAGCAGGCACTTCTGACCGCCTGCAGCGCCCCGATGGAGATCCTGCACGCCTGTGCCGAGGCCATTGACCTGATGGCGGAATACGCCGCCAAGGGCAGCCGCCTGGCCCTGAGCGACGCAGGCGCCGGGGCCGCCCTGCTGAAGGGCGCGCTTCAGGCTGCCTCGCTGAACATCTACATCAACGCCAAGTCCCTGCAGGACCGGGCCGCCGCCGACCGCCTGACCGCGGAGGCCGACCGGCTCGTGGCCGAATACGGGGCAAAGGCCGATGAAATTTTCTCCGCCGTGCAGCGGGAAATCCGATAAAACGCGCAAAGAAAGGACAATCACCATGGCACAACTGCTGCTGGGCAAAGAAGTAACCGCCTCGCTGAACGAGGAGATCCGCCGCAAGGTGGCACAGCTGAACGAACAGGGCGTTACCCCCAAGCTGGGCATCGTCCGCATCGGCGAGCGGGAGGACGACATCTCCTACGAGCGGGGGGCCACCAAGCGGTGCGAGACCCTGGGCGTGGCCTTTGAAAAGTTCCTGCTGCCCGCCGACGCCTCGGAGGAAGAGGTGCTCAAGGTCATCCGGACCGTGAACGAGGACGACAGCATCCACGGGGTGCTGCTGTTCCGCCCCCTGCCCCGCCACCTGAACGAGGACAAGATCGTGAACGCGCTGGCTGTGGAAAAGGACGTGGACGGCATCACCGACCTCTCCATGGCGTCGGTGTTCATGGGCCGCGGCGCGGGCTATGCCCCCTGCACCCCCAGCGCCTGCATGCGCATTCTGGACCACTACGGCATTGACTGCACCGGCAAAAAGGCCGTGGTGATCGGCCGCAGCCTGGTGGTGGGCAAGCCCGCCGCCATGATGCTGCTGAAAAAGAACGCCACCGTCACGGTCTGCCACACCAAAACCGTGGATATGCCCGCGGTGGTGCGCGAGGCCGATGTGGTGATCGTGGCGGCCGGCCGGGCCGGCATTGTGGGCGCCGATTATCTGAGCCCCGGGCAGGTGGTCATCGACGTGGGCATCAACATCAACGCCGAGGGCAAGCTGTGCGGCGACGTAAACTTCGCCGAGGCCGAGCCGGTCGTGGCCGCCATCACCCCCGTGCCCGGCGGCGTGGGCAGCGTGACCACTTCGGTTCTGGTGGAGCACGTGGCGGAGGCCGCCCTGACCAAATACCGGAAATAACCGGATTTTTCGACAATTGGACTTTTCCGAACCAAAAACGCAGAAACCGCGCCCTGACACAGCTGGTCGGGACGCGGTTTCTTTTATTTTTATGAGGTTTTTGGGTAGGAGAAGAGCTTGATCTTCACGGCAGCAAAGCCTTCCCCTCGAGGGGAAGGTGGCGAACGAATGTGAGGCGGATGAGGTGGGGCGCGAATCGCCGCGGTACTTTACATGCGAAGCGGGGACAAACTACCGTGCCCGCCACCGCCATAAGCAAACTGCGACAACAAGATGCCACCTCATCAGTCGCTATCGCGACAGCTTCCCCTCAAGGGGAAGCCAATGTTGCGACCGAAAACATCACCGCCGCAGAAACGCAAAGCCTTCCCCTCGAGGGGAAGGTGCCGAACGGATGTGAGGCGGATGAGGTGGGGCGCAAATCGCTGCGGTACCCTAAGTGCGGAGAAGCGGCAAAATACCATGCCCGCCACCGCCATAACCGAATCATAAAGGCTGCAAGCCGCCACGCCCTACGCTGCCATAGCCTGACGGCATCCACAAGATGCCACCTCATCAGTCGGCTAGCGCCGACAGCTTCCCCTCAAGGGGAAGCCTCCGGCGCGGCACACACCGCGCATTTGTACATAGAAAATGGCCCCGGGGGATCCGCATCCCCGGGGCCTGTTTTGTAAGTACCCGGCCCCCTAAAATCCGCACGGGGGCGGGCAAGCGGTGCTTCCACCGGGCAGGCCTCCCTCTAAACGGCCAGCCACAGGCGAAACGCCGGGACATGGGCGGCACGCAACGACCCTGCCAGAGGCCGACGCACCCGAACCGCATGTCACTCCATCACGGCCAACTTGCCGGATGTTCACTACTCTCACACTAGAGCTTGTAATAAGTATAAACTGTGAACATGCACAATGTCCATGGACATTTGATAGCAATGCTGCACAAGGCTGCACCACACTTCTTCCCGATTTATCGCCTGGTTTGTCAAATTCTGCCGTTTTCTGCCGCCATCGGTTTATGGCGGGCAAACTGTCCTTCTTCTAAGCACATTTTCAACCAAATTCGGCAAATTCGGCAGCACATCCGATAAAATCATACTCTTTTTCTTTTCTTCGGCACAAACCGTACAAACACTTTACTTTTATAAAAAACGGGCTTTCCTTTGGTGCAAGCACCCCGGGAAAGCCCATTCTTTTTTGTAACTTTTTGTATTTTTATTGTTTTTCTCTTTGCCTGCGGTTCTGCCCGTGGTCAAAAATTTCATGCCCGTCGGGCCGCAGGCGGCCGCTTTTCCGCTCAGGAAAGCCGGCCTTTAAAGTCCTCATAGCCGAACCGGCGCACCAGTTCCAGCGTGCCGTCCTCATGGCGCAGGCACAGATCCGGCAGGGGCATTCCGTTGAAGGTGTTGGTCTTGACCATGGTGTACAGGGCCATGTCCTCCAGCACAATGCGGCTGCCCTCTTCCAGCGGCTCGTCAAAGGAGTAATCGCCGATCACATCCCCGGCCAGGCAGGTGGGCCCGGCCAACCGGTAGGTGTGGGCCTTTTCGCCGGGCTGCCCGCTGCCCCGCACCGGGGGCCGGTAGGGCATCTCCAGCACGTCGGGCATGTGGCAGGCGGCGGAGGTATCCAGAATGGCAATGTCCATGCCGTTGTGAACCACTTCCAGCACCTGGCTGACCAGGAAGCCCGCGTTCAGCACCACCGCTTCGCCCGGCTCCAGGTACACCTCCACGCCGTAGGTCTCGCGCAGGCGGCGCACCAGCTTTACCAGCCGCTCCACGTCGTAGCCGGGGCGGGTGATGTGGTGCCCGCCGCCCAGGTTCAGCCACTTCAGGCCGTGCAGGTACGGGCCGAACTTCTCTTCCAGCGCCTGCACCGTGCTCTCCAGATCGTCCGAGTCCTGCTCGCAGAGGGTGTGCATATGCAGTCCGTCCAGAAGGGGCAGCTGGGCCGGGTCAAAGTTGGCCCGCGTGGTGCCCAGGCGGCTGCCGGGGGCGCAGGGGTCATAGATGGCGTGGCCCTCCTGGGTGGAATGCTCCGGGTTCACCCGCAGGCCCACCTGCTTGCCCGCCGCTCTGGCCCGGGCCGCGTACTTTTCCACCTGCCGGGGCGAGTTGAACACAAAGTGGTCGGCTACCTCCAGCAGGGCCTCAAACTCCTCCTCGGTGTAGGCGGGCTTGAACACATGCACCTCGCCGCCGAACTCCTCCCGGCCAAGGCGGGCCTCATACAGGCCGCTGGCCGTGGAGCCCGCCAGATACTGCCGGATGAGCGGGTAGCACCGGTACATGGAAAAGGCCTTCTGAGCCAGCAGGATCTTGCAGCCTGCCCGCCGGGCCACATCGGCCAGCAGCTCCAGATTTCGTTTCAGCAGCCCCTCGTCCACCACAAAGGCAGGGGTGCGCAGCTCCGCGCCGCCCATCAGTCCACCAGGGCGGGGTCGTCCTGCACCTGCCAGGGCAGGCCGCAGGTGTTCAGGGCGTCCATGTAGGGATCGGGATCAAACTCCTCCACGGTGTACACCCCGGGCTTGGTCCACTTGCCGGTCAGCATCATCATGGCGCCGATCATGGCGGGCACGCCGGTGGTGTAGCTGATGGCCTGGCTGCCCACCTCGCGGTAGCACTCCTGATGGTCGCACACGTTGTAGATGTAGGCAGTCTTTTCCTTGCCGTCCTTCACGCCGGTGAAGATGCAGCCGATGTTGGTCTTGCCCACGGTGCGGGGGCCCAGGGTGGCAGGGTCCGGCAGAAGTGCCTTCAGGAACTGGATGGGCACGATCTGGTGGCCCTCAAACTCCACCGGCTCGGTGGAGAGCATGCCCACGTTTTCCAGACACTTCATGTGGGTCAGGTAGCTCTGGCCGAAGGTCATGAAGAAGCGGATGCGCTGCACGCCGGGAATGTTCTTGGCCAGCGACTCGATCTCCTCATGGTGAAGCAGGTACATATCCTTCTCGCCCACCTGGTCGAAGTTGTACTCCCGCTTGATGCTCATGGCGGGGATCTCCACCCAGTGGCCGTTCTCCCAGTAGCTGCCGGGGGCCGAGACCTCGCGCAGGTTGATCTCCGGGTTGAAGTTGGTGGCGAAGGGATAGCCATGGTCGCCGCCGTTGCAGTCCAGAATGTCGATGGTGCGGATCTCATCAAACAGGTGCTTCTGGGCCCAGGCGCAGTAGGCCTGGGTCACGCCCGGGTCAAAGCCGGTGCCCAGCAGGGCGGTCAGGCCGGCCTCCTCGAACTTCTTCTTGTAGGCCCACTGCCAGCTGTAATCGAAGTAGGCGGAGAAGCCCTCCTCCTTGCAGCGGCGGTCGTACACCTCCCGCCAGGCAGGGTCGGTGATGTCCTCCGGCTCGTAGTTGGCGGTGTCCAGATAGTTCACGCCGCACTCCAGGCAGGCGTCCATGATGGTCAGGTCCTGATAGGGCAGGGCGATGTTCATCACCAGGTCGGGCTGCACCTTCTTGATCAGGGCCACCAGCTGGTCCTTGTCGTCCGCGTCCACCTGCTCGGTGGTGATTTTGGTGGCGGTCTTGCCCTCCAGCTTGGCCTTCAGGGCGTCGCATTTGGATTTGGTGCGGCTGGCAATGCACAGCTCGCTGAACACGTCGGGGTGCTGGCAGCACTTCTGAATGGCCACGCTGGCCACGCCGCCGCAGCCGATCACTAATACCTTGCTCATGGGGGTTCCTCCTTTATTTGAGCGGCCCGAAGGCCGCATTCTCGTCCAGTCGTTCAGTCCGGGCCCGCTTACTTGCCCAGCAGGGCCAGCAGCATTTCCCGCACCACCTTGCAGGCCGCCGCCGTGGAAACGCCGCTCTGGTCGTAATGGGGGCTGAGCTCGTTGGCGTCGCACCCAACCACGTTGGCCTTGCTGCACACCAGCGTAACGGCCTTGCGCAGGGCGTCAAAGCTCACGCCGCCCGGCTCGGGGGTGCCGGTGCCCGGGAACACGCTGGGGTCCATCACGTCCAGGTCCACGGTGAAGTACACGGGCGTGTCCCCCAGCGTTTCCAGAAGCGCTTCCAACCCCTCAAAGTCAAACTTGTGGGTGTCCACATGCCGGCTGCCCCAGGCAAATTCCTCCCGGTCGCCCGAGCGGATGCCGAACTGGTGAATGCGGCCGTCCCCGGCCAGCTCCCAGCAGCGGCGCAGCACGCAGGCGTGGGAGAGCTGCACGCCCAGATAGTCCTGCCGCAGATCGGCGTGGGCGTCAAAATGGATGATGTGCACCTCCGGGTACTGCTTGTGCACGGCGCGGAAGGCGCCCAGCGTCACCAGATGCTCGCCGCCCAGCAGGAAGGGCAGCTTGCCCGCCTCCAGAATGGTCTCAGCCCGCCGGGTGATGGCGTCCAGCGCGGCGGCGCTGTCGCCCATGGGCAGCTCGATGTCGCCGCTGTCCATCACCGCATAGTCGGTCAGGTCCCTGTCCTGATAGGGGCTGTAACTCTCCAGCCCGTAGGATTCGTGCCGGATGGCCCCGCTGCCGAAGCGGGAGCCGGGCCGGAAGGACGTGGTGGAGTCGAAGGGGGCGCCGTACAGCACCACCTGGGCCTCCTCAAACTCCGCCTCGCAGGCCAGAAAGGTCTCGTTATTCATGTTCAACATGCTTCAGCAGTTCCTCCACATAGGCCGGGATGTAAAACGCCCCCTTGTGCAGGGTGGTGGTGTAATACCGGCAGGGAATGCCCCGCAGATTCCAGCGGGTCTCGTTCAGATCGCGCAGGGGATGGTACTTCTTCGAGGCAAAGCCGAAGAGCCAGTGCCCGGAGGGATAGGTGGGAATGTGGGCCTGATACACCTTCGCAATGGGGAAGGATTCCACCAGGTTCTTGTGGGCCCGCTGGCAGGCGGCCGCGTCCTCCGGGTAGAAGGGGCTTTCGTGCTGGTTGATGAGAATGCCGTCCTCCCGCAGGGCCTTGTAGCAGTTGCCGTAAAACTCCCGGGTAAACAGCCCCTCGCCGGGGCCGAAGGGGTCGGTGGAGTCCACAATGATCAGGTCGTAGGCATTCTCCTTGCCCCGCACGAACTTCAGGCCGTCCTCATAATGGATGGTCAGGCGGGGGTCATCCAGCCGACAGGCGGTTTTGGGCAGATACTTTTTGCACACCTCCACCACCAGCTCGTCGATCTCCACCATGTCGATGTGTTCCAGATCCTGATACTGGGTCAGCTCGCGGATCACGCCGCCGTCGCCCGCGCCGATGACCAGCACATCCCGCACGTTGGGGTGCACCGCCATGGGCACATGGGTGATCATCTCATGGTAGATGAACTCATCCTTTTCGGTGAGCATCATGTAGCCGTCCAGCGTCAGAAAGCGGCCGAACTCCGGCGAGTCGAACACATCAATGCGCTGAAACTCGCTTTTGCCGCTGTACAGCTGCCGGTCCACCCGGATGGACAGCTTTACGTTTGGGGTATGCGGTTCCGAAAACCAGAATTCCACGGTCACACTCTCCCTTCTTCATCGGGGGCCTGATCCCCCACCCTCACCGTTTGTTCAATGCAGGCCGCTGAGCACGTTCAGCCGCTCAATGTCCGGATCTTCCGGGCCGGTCATGCTGCAGCCCTTGACCTTGGCGTACTTGATGTAATCCACAATGCGGCGGGTAATGCGCTCGCCGGGGGCCAGAATGGGAATTCCCGGGGGATAGCACATGACAAACTCGCTGCAGATGTGGCCGGGGGTCTTATCCAGCGGCAGCGACTCCTTCGGCGCATAAAAGGCCTCCTGGGGGCTGGCGTCCACCTGCGGCTCAATGTACTCCTGCCGCATCAGGCCGGCCGCGTCCGGCTCTTTGCCGAAGCGGCGGCGCACCTCCGCCAGCGCGCCCACCAGCCGCTCGATCTCCCGGGGCCGGTCGCCGATGGAAAGATAGGCCAGAATGTTGCCCAGGTCGCCGAACTCGATCTGAATGTCGTATTCGTCCCGCAGCAGGTCGTACACCTCAATGCCCGCCAGGCCGATGTCCAGCGTATTCACCGAGAGCTTGGTCTTATCAAAGGCAAACACGCTGTCGCCGTTCACCAGCTCTTCCGAGAAGGCGTAGTAGCCGCCGATCTGGTTGATCTCACTGCGGGCGTAGTCGGCCATCTCCACCACCTTGGCGAAGGACTCCCGCCCCCGCAGCGCCAGATTCCGGCGGGAAATGTCCAGGCTGGACAGCAACAGGTAGCTGCCGCTGGTGGTCTGGGTCAGGTTGATGATCTGCCGCACATGGCCCTCGCTCATGGCCGGCCCGGCCAGCAGCAGCGAACTCTGGGTCAGGCTGCCGCCGGATTTGTGCATGGACACGGCGGCCATATCCGCCCCCGCCGCCATGGCCGACACGGGCATGTCCGCGCCAAAATAGAAGTGGGTGCCGTGGGCCTCGTCCGCCAGGCACAGCATGCCGTTCTCGTGGGCCATCTTCACAATGGCCCGCAGGTCGGAGCAGATGCCATAGTAGGTGGGGTTGTTCACCAGCACGGCCTTGGCGTCCGGGTTTTCCCGGATGGCCCGGGCCACATCCTCCCGGCGCATGCCCAGGGGAATGCCCAGCCGGTCGTCGCAGGCAGGGTCCACATACACGGGCACGGCCCCGCACAGCACCATGGCCCCCATCACGCTGCGGTGCACGTTGCGGGGCAGGATGATCTTCTCGCCCCGGCTGGCCGAGGACAGGATCATGGCCTGCACGGCGCTGGTGGTGCCGCCCACCATCAAAAAGGCGTGGGCCGCGCCGAAGGCCTCCGCGGCCAGCTGCTCCGCATCCCGGATCACCGACACGGGGTGGCACAGGTTGTCCAGCGGCTTCATGGAGTTCACGTCCATGCGCACGCACTGTTCGCCCAGCAGGGCGGCCAGCTCCGGGTTGCCCCGGCCCCGCTTGTGGCCGGGCACATCAAAGGGCACCACCCGCTTTTTTTCAAATTCCTGAAGCGCCTCGTAAATGGGCGCGCGTTCCTGGGAAAGCATTTGGTTTTTCTCCTCCCCTTCCGCTGTGCGGCCGGCTCAGTAAATGTTCCGGCCGCTGTAAATCTCAATCATTTCCCGCCGCAGATTCTCCATGATTTCCAGGCGCACCTGCGGGGGCAGCTCGTACACATCGGTTTTGAACAGATAGTTCTGCAGATCGATCTCCTTGAGCATCATGCGGGTGTGGAACAGGTTTGCCGCATACAGGTTCATGTCCACCGCGTCGTAGCGCAGCAGGGTCTTGGGGTCGATGTAGTTCTGAATGGAGGCCACCTCGTGGTCCAGAAACAGCTTTTTGCCGTTCATGTCCCGGGTGAAGCCCCGCACCCGGTAGTCCATGGTAATGATGTCGGAATCAAAGGACCCGATCAGGTAATCCAGCGTGGAAAGCGGGGTGATCTCCCCGCAGGTGGCCACGTCGATGTCCACCCGGAAGGTGGCCAGGCAGGTCTCGGGGTGGTACTCCGGGTAGGTGTGAACCGTGACATGGCTCTTGTCCAGATGGGCCAGCTGCGTCTCCCCCACCGGGATCATGGAGCCTTCCGCGATGAGAATGGTCACCGAAGCGCCCTGGGGGTCATAATCCTGCCGGGCAATGTTCAGCACCTTGGCGCCGATCATGTCCGTCAGGGTGGTCAGAATGTTGGTGAGGCGCTCGGAGTTGTACTGCTCGTCAATGTAGGCAATGTAGTCCCGCTGTTCCCGGGCAGTTTTGGCGTAGCATACGTCGTAAATGTTGAAGCTGAGGGCCTTGGTCAGGTTGTTGAAGCCGTAGAGCTTGAGCTTTTCTCCCATGGCGGTGTTTCCCCTTTGTTCTTGTAATCGGCCTGAAAACGGCGCTGCCGGCAAACAAAAAAGCGATGCGCCAAAAAGGCGCATCGCTGCAAAACGTTCTCTCATCCTGGCGGGCGGTAAGCCCCGGCGCACTGCGCGCTTCGGGCTGCGGCCCCCTGTGGGCTGCGATGAGGATTCATTCAGAGTCTATATAGCAAATATTACTTTTACTACTCTTATTGACCGTTTTACAAGTTGATACGCACCGTTTGTGCGCTGGTTATAAAGTAACCAACTCATAAAATTGAGCTTTTAACTCAATCAATAATGGCGGTGGTTGGCCGCCCATCGGCAGTTGACCCGGCTGTCCGTATGGCCTTGACCCGATCCGTCTCGGGTGGTCAGTAAAGATATTTGCATGGATACTCTGTTTCCTCATATCACATACAGGTAAAGTATAGCGAGATTTGAGGGAGGTTGTCAACATTTTTCTGTGGAGGTTTTTGTAAAATTCGTGCAAAAGCCTCCGCAGCGCTCTGCCGCGCCCGGCCTCTCGCAAACAGGCCGGGCCGGTTTTTCAGTACTCCAGTTCTTCCAGCTTCAGCAGCGCCAGAATGTAGATCTTCAGCGCCGCCAGCAGGTGCTCAAAGTTTGCGCCCTCGTTCGCGCCGTGCATGGGGCCGGCAAAGTCCGGCAGCACCGCGTTGGGGTCCTCGGGGCCAAAGCTCACCGCCAGCGGGAAGTGCCGGGCGTAGGTGCCGCCGCCCATGGTGAAGGGCTTGGCCTCCTCGCCGGTCACCTGGCAGTAGGCCGCCATCAGGGCCTGAATGGGGGCCGCGTCCACCCCGATGTAGAAGGGCTCGTTCACGTGGTCCATGCACACCGTGCCCGCGTCGCCGGCCGCCTTGCGCAGCGCGGCCTCCAGCACTTCGCCGTTGGTGCTGGTGGGGAAGCGGCAGTCCACCGTCTGGCGCAGTGCGCCGTTCTCCATGCAGATCACGCCGCCCACCACCGTCAGCGGGTCAAACAGGCCGTCGTCCGCCTGAATGCCCAGGCCGGTGCCGTCCCAGGCGCTGTGCAGCTTGTGCAGCAGCTGCAGGAAGGCCCGCTCGGCCTCGTTGCCGATGCCGTTTGCCAGCAGGTAGTCCACCACCAGGCCAATGGCGTTCACCGTGCCCTGGGGCATGGCCGCGTGGCCGCTCTTGCCCCAGCCGCGCACCCGAACGCCGCCGGCTTCCTGCTCCAGCGTAATGCCCTCGGCCGCGGGCAGGGCCGCCAGCTCGGCCCGGATGAGAGCGCTGGCCCGGTCGGGCACCGCGTTGCGGGCCACGCCGCCCTCAAAGTCCAGAATATCCCCGTTCAGCACCGGGCTGAGCAGATCCGCCTCAAACTGGCCCTTCTCGCCGTTGCACAGCGGGAACTCCGCGTCCGGCGTAAAGCAGAACACCGGGGGCTTTTCGTGGGCGTTGTACCACGCCACGTCCTGCATGTTTGTCTCTTCGTTGCAGCCCAGCAGCGCCCGCACTGGGTAGCGCAGCGGCCCGGCCTCGTCTTTCAGGAACTTCAGGGCGTACAGGCACAGCACCGAGGGGCCTTTGTCGTCCGCCACGCCACGGCCCAGCAGCCAGCCTTCCCGCACCCGCAGGGTGAAGGGGTCGGCGTCCCAGCCGTTGCCCTGGGGCACCACGTCCAGATGGGTGATGGTGGCCAGATACTTCTCCTTCTCCGCGCCGGGCACATCCGCCCAGCCGATGTGGCCTTCCCCTTCACCTGGGGTCAGGCCCAGCTCGACCGCGATGGCCAGCGCCTCATCCAGCGCCGCCCGCGGCCCGGGGCCGAAGGGTGCCCCCGGGGCGGCCGGGCCTTCCACGCTGGGCACCGCCACCAGCCGCCCGATGTCCCGCAGGATGTTCTCCCGCTGGGCCTGTACGAATTGGTCGATCCGTTCGTTCCACTTGTTTTCCATCTGTCGCTGCCTCCTGCCGCCGGGCGGTGGAAAAATTCCCGCCGGGCTGATATACTAATAGAGATTATGGAGCTTATTTTGTGCGGCGCGCCCCGAAAAAAGGCCGCCGGAATGACGCGAGGAATTTCATGCAGAAAAAAAATCGGCGCGGTCTGCGCCAGAATCTCATCTTTGCCGCCCTGGTGCTGGCCCTGGCCGCCGGGCTGGCCCTGTGGCGGCAGACCACCGCCGCCCCGGCCCCGGTGGCCCAGCTGGACTACACCGGCGGCCAGATGACTATTGACCTGAGCCGGGATGCCACCTACGACATCGTCAGCGGCGACTACACCATTCATCTGCAGGTTCAGAACGGGGCCATCCGGTTTGTGGATTCCCCCTGCCCGGACCATTTGTGCGAGAACTTCGGCTGGCTGAGCCGCACCGGCGACTGGGCCGCCTGCCTGCCCGCCAAGGCCTCCCTCACGCTGTTGGAGCCGGACCGCTGAACCGTGCGTTCGCGGCCCTGATTTTCCAGTTCGATTATACCCCCGCCCCCGCCGCTTTTGCAAGGGCGGGGGCTTTCTGCCGCGGCTTTAGGCTTCCCCTCGAGGGGAAGCTGTCGCGATAGCGACTGATGAGGTGGAATCTCACTGCTGCAACTCGGCTGTGGCAGTGGCGGGTGCGGTATTCTGCCCCGCTCCGCACTTAGGACACAGCGTCGATTCGCGCCCCACCTCATCCGCCTCACATTCGTTCGGCACCTTCCCCTCAAGGGGAAGGCTTTGTCTTTCTGCGATGGTGCATCTTTCTGCCGCAGCAGTGGCTTCCCCTCGAGGGGAAGCTGTCGGCGCTAGCCGACTGATGAGGTGGCATCTTGCCGCCGCAGCTCGCTTATGGCAGTGATAAGGCCCATAGATTTCGCCCCGTCCTGCCACCCCCAAAAGAAAACCGCGCCTCGGCCTACCTTGCCGGGGCGCGATTTTCGTTTATGCCGGTTCTCGCTCTGGGACCCGGCGCTTACTCCTCGTTCAGCCCGGCATGGCGCAGGTTCATGCAGGGGTTGCCGATGGTGGTCCACAGCTCAAAGTCCTCCAGGGTGCACACCGTACAGGAAACCGTCGTGGCCAGCACATCGCCGTGGGGGTGGCGGCAGATGCAGTTCGGCTCGTACTTGTGGTCGCTCATGATGCGGTACAGATCCTGGAAGCGCAGCTTGCCGTAGCGCTTCTCGATCATCTCGCCGATGCGCTGGTAACGCTTGTGGGTGGAGGGATACTCCTCCTCGGGCGGGTTCAGCACCTTCATCTGGTCGCTGACCATATGGTTGGTGCGGTACAGCACGCCGCGGCCCTCGTCCTTTTCCACATACATATCATCGGCGGTCATTTCCAGCACATAGGCCTCCTTGGGGTCCGCCACGATCACGTTCAGGCCGTTCATGCGGGGGGCCGTGCGGCAGAACTCCACCGCCTCAGCGGCCGTTTTGCAGCTGGTCAGCAGCACACGCACGTTCAGGAAGATGTCCGCTTCCTCCACCCGGTCAACGCGGGTGGGGTCCTTTTCCGACCAGAAGCCGGTGGTGGTCACCGCCAGGCCGTAGCTGTTCATACCCACGGCGGGGAAGGTCACTGTGCCGGAGCCGCTCACCTCCAGAATCTGCAGCCCGTCCGGGTAGGTGCGCTTGATGAGCGCCTGCTCCATGGCGGGGCTGCCCATATCCCGGTTTTTGATCACGTAGGTGCAGCCGTCGGCCGTTGCCGGGGCGCGCACGCACAGCATGCTGCACTCCTGGGTGATGCAGGTAAACTTGTCGGCCAAGAAGTAGGCGGGGATGTTCAGCATCAGGATCTCCTCAAAGGGGATTCCGCTGCCCTCGGCAATGCCCTGCAGTTCCTCGTACATATCGTGGCGGTTCTTTTCAAAGAAGCGGATGTTCTTGTTCACGAACTCCCGATAGGCCTTCTCGTCCACGTGTTCCCGCTCCATTTTTTCATACACGCGGTTCAGATTGCGCTGAATGCCCTCCTTCAGCTCCCGGCCCATCTGAACGCCCTGTTCAAACGGCGTGCCGGAAACCTCGCAGAACGAATGCTCATATTGCGAATTCATTGTTTCTCCTCCTATTCCCATGGCCCCGGCACACTGCACCGGGGCGCTTTCTCGAACAAAACAGCCGAACCGTGCCGCCCGCTCAGGACTGCGTGGCCGGGGCCTTTCCCTCACACAGCAGGCACCGGCACAGATGGCCGCAGCCGTTCACGTCCCGCTCCTGCGGCACCTCGCTGGCGCACCGCTCCTGCACTGCATAGCACCGGGTGTGGAAGGGGCAGCCCGAGGGCACCGCAATGGGGCTGGGCAACTCGCCCTTCAGCACAATGCGCTGCGCCTGCGCATCCGGATCCGGCAGGGGCACCGCCGAGAGCAGCGCCCGCGTATAGGGATGGGCGGGGTTGGAGAACAGCTCCTCGGTGGGTGCATACTCCACCACCCGGCCCAGATACATCACCGCCACGTTGGTAGAGATGTGCCGCACCACGCGCAGATCGTGGGAGACGAACACCAGCGCGATTCCCAGCTGGCGCTGCAATTTCATCAGCAGATTGATGATCTGCGCCTGAATGGATACGTCCAGTGCCGAAACGCACTCATCGCACACGATCAGCTTGGGGTTCACCGCCAAAGCGCGGGCAATGCACAAACGCTGGCGCTGGCCGCCCGAAAACTCGTGGGGAAACTTGCGCACGCTGTCGGAGGGCAGGCCCACCAGCTCCAGCAGTTCCAGCACGCGCCGTTTGGCCGCCTCGCCCCTGGCCAGGCCGTGAATGGTCAGCGGCTCGGTGAGCATATCGCCCACCCGCTGGCGGGGGTCCAGGCTGGCGTAGGGGTCCTGAAAGATGATCTGGATGTCCCGGCGCATCCGGCGCAGCTCCGCCTTGTTCGCCGTGGTCATGTTTTTGCCCTCAAACAGCACCTCGCCGCCGGTGGGCTCGATCAGGCGCAGCATCACCCGGGCCAGCGTGGATTTGCCGCAGCCGCTCTCGCCCACAATGCCCAGGGTCTCCCCTGCGCGCACGGTCAGGCTCACATCGTCCACCGCTTTCACGTAGCGGGTGTTCCGGCCCAGCAGGCCCCCGCGCACGGGGAACCACTCTTTTACATGCCGGGCCTCCAACAAAACCGGATGCTCACTCATGGTCGGCGCCCTCCTCTCCCCACTGTGGGGTGTACTTCCAGCATTTTACCACACGGCCGTCCTCCAGCTGAAGGGTCGGGGGTTCTTTTTCTTTGCAGATTCTGCCGCACTCGCTGCAGCGGTTGCTGAAGGCGCAGCCCGCCGGCAGATCGTAAATGCTGGGCACCGCCCCCTCAATGGTCTGAAGATCGCCCTCGGTGTGCCCCACCTTGGGAATGGAATTGAGCAGGCCCCGGGTGTAGGGATGCAGCGGGTCATGGAACAGCTGCCGCACCGGTGCCTTTTCCACAATGTGGCCGCAGTACATCACGGCCACCGTGTCCACCATGGAGGCGATCACGCCCAGGTCGTGGGTGATGAGAATGATGGAGGTGCCCATCTTCCGGTTCAGCTCCTTGAGCAGATCCAGAATCTGGGCCTGAATGGTCACATCCAGGGCGGTGGTCGGCTCATCGGCGATAAGCACCTCCGGGTCGCACAGCAGTGCCATGGCGATCATGGCGCGCTGGCGCATACCGCCGGAAAGCTCAAAAGGATACTGCTTCAGCCGGGTCTCCGGGCTGGGAATGCCCACGGTGCGCAGCATTTCAATGACCTGTTTATCCGCCTCGGCCCGGCTGACCTTTTTGTGCAGCCGCACCACCTCGCCCAGCTGGTTGCCGATGGTATACAGCGGGTTCAGGCTGACCATCGGCTCCTGAAAGATCATGGAGATGCGGTTGCCCCGGCAATGGCACATCTCCTGTTCGGATTTGGTCAGCAGCTCTTCGCCGTCCAGCTTGATGCTGCCGCAGATCTGCGCCGGGGGCGAGGGCAGCAAGCGCAGAATGCTCTTGGAGGTCACGCTCTTGCCGGAGCCGGATTCGCCCACCAGGCCCAGCTTTTCGCCCTTGGCCAGCGCAAAGCTCACGCCGCTCACCGCGGCCGCGCTGCCATACTTGGTTTTAAAGGTAACGGTCAAATCGTTTACTTCCAATACAGGCCGTTCGCTCATGGTCGGCACCTCCTTACACATCCAGTTTCGGGTCCAGATAATCCCGCAGCCAGTCGCCCAGCAGGTTCACGCCCAGCACCGTCAGGGTGATGCACAGGCCGGGCAGGATGCACTGCCAGGGATTCGAGACCATGTTGGCCCGCGCCTCGCTGAGCATCCGCCCCCAGGTGGGGATGGTGATGGGCACGCCGTAGCCCAAAAAGCTCAGGGACGCCTCCATCAGAACGATCTTGGCCATTTCCAGCGTGGCAATGACGATCACTGAGCTGATGACGTTGGGCAGAATGTGCCGGAAAATGATCCGGGCGTCGCTGCCGCCCTCCGCGCGGATGGCCTCAATGTATTCGCTCTCCTTGATGCTCAGGATCTCGCCGCGCACCAGACGGGCATAGCGCACCCAGCTGGTGATGCCCGCGATCAGGATCACGTTGCCCAGGCTTCCGCCCAGCACCGCCGCAATGAACAGCGCCAGCAGCGTAAAGGGGAAGCACAGCTGAATGTCCACCAGGCGCATGAGCACCGCGTCCACCCAGCCGCCGTAATAACCGGCCAGGCAGCCCAGCACAACGCCCACAACGCCGCCCACGACCGTACCGGCCAGGGCCACCAGCAGCGTGATGCGCGCGCCCACCAGCAGGCGGCTGAGCACATCGCGGCCCAGCTGGTCGGTGCCCAGAAGGTGCTCCGGCGTTCCGGTGGCCGTCCAGGCCGGGTCGTGCAGTTTGTTCATCAGGTCCTGCTGCAGGGGGTCACAGGGGGCCAGCTGGTAGGCAAAAATGGCGCAAATGACCACCACCAGCACAATGGCAAGGCCGATCATGCCGGTCTTGCTCTGCTTCAAGCTTCTCCACAATGCTTTCATCCTGCACACCTCCTCACTGCAGCCGCACACGGGGGTTGATGACGCTGTACAGCACATCCACCACAAAGTTGATCACCACAAACACCACCGCCAGCAGGAACACGATGCATTCCACCACGGCGAAATCGCTGCTCTGAATGCTCTGGATCACCAGGCGGCCGATGCCGGGCCAGGCGAACACGGTTTCGGTGATCACCGAACCGCCCAGCAGCGAGGCGAACTGCATGCCCAGCATCGTCAGAATCGAGCTGAAGGCGTTTTTGAAGGCATGCTTCATCACCACCACGCTGCCCCGCAGGCCCTTGGCCCGGGCCACGTCAATGTACTCCTTGCCCAGCACCTCGATCATGTTGCTGCGCAGCAGGCGGCAGATGGTGGCGGCGCTGAACAGGCCCAGCGTAAAGGCCGGCATGATCAGCGAGCGCCAACCCTCGCTGTTGCCGCCGGTGGGCAGCCAGCCCAGATTGACCGAGAACACCATGATGAGCATAATGCCCAGCCAGAAGGCAGGCAGGCACTGGCCCAGAAGGGCCAGCACACGGATGACGCCGTCCGACAGGCTGTTGCGCTTGACCGCCGAGATCACACCCGCCGGGATGCCCAGCACCACCGCAATGGCCAGGGCGGCCACGGCCAGCTCCAGGGTGGCGGGCACACGCTCCAGCACCACACGCATGGCAGGCTCGTTGTAATAATAGGAGGTACCGAAATTCCCCACCACTGCGCCCTTCAGAAAGCGCAGATACTGCTGGGGCAGCGGATCGTTGTAGCCCATCTCCTGGCGCAGAATGTCCATCTGTTCCTTCGAGGTGGTCGGCGACACCATCAGCTCCACCGGGTCACCGGTCAGGTGCAGAATGACAAACACCACCACCGTAATGCCCAGAATGGCAATGAGCGACTGGGCCAGCCGTTTTGCCAGATATTTGGCCATGCATCTTCCCCCTTTTATGCGTTTCAGCGCATCGCATTGCGCCGTTTCGCGCCATTTTTATACAGAAAAAGCGCACACTGCACAAGGTCTGTGTGCGCTTTTTCCAATGTTCCGACAGAACGTTTCGTTTCGATTACTGCACGCTCACGCCGTCCATCAGCACCACTTCGTCGGTGCGGGCCGTCCAGTTCTGCACCTTGGCAGAATTGTAAGCATACAGGGTATCCTGCTGGTACAGCCACACGGCGGGCGCCTGGTCCACCATGAACTGCTGCATCTCGCTGTGCAGCTGGGCACGCTCGGTGTCGTCCACCGCAGCCGCTGCGCGGGAAGCCAGATCCACGAACTCGGCAGAATCCCAGGTGCAGTAACGGGCACCCTTGGTGAAGCCGATGGAAGCGATCAGGTCAATGTCGCAGTAGGGGCCGCCCAGGCCGTTCAGGAAGATGGGCGCCACGGTGCCGGACATGATTTTGTCGCGCTGGGTGGCGGAGTCCTCCTGCTGGATGTTGACGGTCACACCAACCTCAGCCAGCTGAGAGGCCACAGCCTGCGCCACGTCGGTGGCGTTCAGCAGGCCGCCGGAAACGGACAGGTCCACGGTAAAGCCATCGGGATAACCGGCCTCGGCCAGCAGGCTCTTCGCCTTCTCGGGGTCGTAGGTGTAGCCCTGTACGCTGGCATCGTAATCGTTGTATTCCGGGGTGGAGATGGAGGCCACCTTCACGGCATAGCCGTCCAGCACGCCGGCGATCAGGCTGTCGCGGTCAACGGCGTAGTTCAGGGCCTGACGAACCTTCAGGTCGTTGACGGGGCTGTCGCCGTTGATGGTGTTGAACTGCAGCCAGACCACACGGGTGGAGGGCTGGCCCACCACGGTAACGCCGTCCACGCTGCTCAGGTAATTGGCCTGGGTGGTGGGGATGCTGCAGATGATGTCCACCTCACCGGCCTGCAGGGCAGCCACGCGGTCCGCCGCCTCGGGAATAACCTTGTAGACCAGCTGATCGATCTGAGGAACCTCACCGTAGTAATCGGGGTTTTTCTCCATCACGACCTTGTCGTCCTTGGTCCAGGAGACGAACTTGAAGGGGCCGGAACCCACCGGATTCTTAGCGAACTCCTCGTCGCCCACTTCCTGAACGTACTTGCTGGGGATGATCTTCACGTAGTTCAGGCGCAGAGGCAGCGAGTTGAAGGGCTGATCGGTCACGATGTTAAACTCGTAATCGCCCAGAACTTCCACGCTCATGAAGGAGAAGTCACCGGACAGGGCGTAACCGGCGTCCTTGTTCTTCAGGCTCTCGATGGTGTACTGCACATCGGCGCTGGTCATCTGGTCGCCGTTGGTGAAGTACACATCGTCCCGCAGGGTGAAGTGCCAGGTCACATCGTCCACACGCTCGTAGCTGGCCGCGGCATCGCACACGATGTTGCCTTCGGCGTCGGTTTTAACCAGCGTGCTGTACAGGTCCGCCAGAACACTGGCGGTGATGGTGCTGGTGCCCCGGCGGGGGTCCAGGCTGGCAATATCGGATGCATTGGCGTAAGTGACCGTCTTGGGGGCGTCGCTTCCGGCCGCCGCAGACGAAGCGGCAGCCGAAGAGCTGGCGGAAGAGCCGCAGCCTGCGAGCAGGCTCATCGACAACGCCAGGCACAGCGCCATGGATAAAAACTTCTTCATGGAATTACGTTCCTCCTTTTTGAAAATGGGGTTCATCCCTTCTTCGGCTGATGCAGCCGAATGCTCTATTTCCTCCGCCCCTGCGGGCGGCAAGAACCTGATTCAGTAAAACGTTTTTGGGAAGCGGCGATTATTTCAGCCGGTGCTCCTCAAAGTAAGGGTTCAGCACGTTCAGCCGCCGCTCCGTCTCCTCCGAGTTGCGGTCCGCCACCAGCGTTGCCAGCAGCTCCAGCAGGAACACCGCCGCCACCTGAGAATTGAAGAAGCTGGTGCCGTCCACATCCACCAGCAGCAGCAGGTCTGCCAGGCCGGCAAAGGGAGCGGTGGGGCGGTCGGTCAGCAGCACGATCTTGGCGCCCCGGCTTCGGCCGTAGCTCAGCACCTTCATGGCGGTGTTGCTGTACTGGTTGAAATCGATCACAAACAGGAAATCCTCCGGGCAAAGGTCCAGAATGTCCTCCATGATCATCCGCTGGGTGGAAACCCTCACCCCCGGCACGGCCATGCGAAGCAAAAACGCAAAGCGCTCGGCCAGGCTGGCCGTCGGACGCTGGCCCACAATGTACTTGCGCGGGCAGCTGCTCAGCAGCTGCACCACCTGTTCCAGCGTTTCCTCGGTGTTTTTATGGAACACGCTGTCCAGATTCTGCATCATCAGGCGGCTGTATTTCAGGTGCAGCCCCTGACGGGTGTCACCGCTGCGGCTGGTCTGCATCCGCTCCATCGGGCTGGAAAAGATCCGCTGGGCATTCTCTGCGTCCCGCGTCAGTTGGCTGCGCAGTTCCTCCTGCAGCTCCAGAAACGAAGTGTAGCCCAGTGCGCGACAAGTTCGAATGACCGTGGCGTCGCTCACGCCGAGGTTTCTTCCCAGCTCGCCGGTGGACATATAGCAGACCGCGCTGAAATTGTTCAGGATGTAATCGGCGACCGCCGCCTCCTTTTTGGTGAGGCGCGCAGCGTGTACCCGTTGGCTGAAGGCCGACATTGCGTCCATGAAGCATCTCCTCATCTGCGCCGAAAAACCGCTTTTCGGCAGAACTATTTTCGGCGGAATGATTTTTTATATTTTTTCTCTGCTTTTATTATAGAGCCTTTTGTCGAAAACTCAACAAATTTTTACATAAAATATTGCAAATGCAACATCTTTGTGAATTTTAGTGCATTAAAGTGCTCATGTGTTGTCTATTTTCACGATAGGTTTTGGTTCATTGTGCAGGCACGCGCTTCAAAATGCGGTGTAATCCGCGCGTTTGTTCTCATATCGCGAACAGTTTTGTCTTCGCATTTCTCCTGATTTTGCCCGGCCTGTCGCCCGCTTTGCATTGCCGGAACAAGCGATTTGTTGTATACTCATTTAAAAGTCACAATCTTTTCTTTGGAGGCCGAATTTTCATGAACCTGACCAACCTTACCTACTTCATCGCCGCGGCCGAAGAACTGAACTTCACCCGGGCCGCCCGGCGGCTTTACATTTCGCAGCAGGCCCTCAGCAGCCACATTGCCAAGCTGGAGGAATACTATCAGGTTCCCCTGTTTGACCGGGGAAACCCCATGACCCTGACGGACGCCGGCCGGGTGCTGTATCAATCCGCGGTGCAGGTGACCGAAACGCTGGAGCTGTGCGACCGCCGCCTGCAGGACATCAAGGATTTCACCCGCGGCAGTCTCTCGGTGGGCATTCCCGTCACCCGCGGCACCATGATGCTGCCGCAGCTCTGCTCGGCCTTTCACCAGCTGTACCCCAAAGTTCACCTGGAAATTTTCGAGGGCCAGACCACGCCGGAAGTGGAGCAGGCACTGGCCGCCGGTAAAATCGACCTGGCGGTGGGCTACGTTCCGCAGGACGCCACCAACATTGTCAGCGTGCCGCTGTACCGGGAGACCTACGTTCTGGCCGCCCCCAACCAGCTTCTGGCGGAGATGTTCCCCCCTCACACGCTGGAGGCCATGAAGCGCAAGCCCCAGTCCATCGCCGCGTTTGCCGGGCTGCCCTTTGTGGGGCAGATCGAAACCACCATGGGCGGCAAGGTGTTCCGCCAGCTGTGCAAGGAGGCCGACGTCACCCCCCATGTGGTGCTGACCACCGCCAACATTCTTACCCTGCTGAACCTGTGCGTGGCCGGGCTGGGCGTGTGCACGCTGCCCTCCACCTTCGTTCGGCAAAGCGATGCGCTGCCCGGCCTGCGCGGGGCGGGCATTGTCGGGCCGGAAACCCTGCGCCGGGTCACGGTGTTTGAGCTGAACAGCGCCACCGGCTCTGCGCAGTTGGCCGTCAACCGGCTGCGCAGCAAAATGCTCACCCAGGCCGGGCGGGAGTTCATCACCCTGGCGCAGGAGCTGTTCCACGACTGAACCGTTTTCTGCCCGGTTGTATACGCCTGTATTGAAAAACCGAGGGCCGCTGTGTTTTCCACACAGCGGCCCTCGGTTTATTCATCGATCAGGATCTGGTTGTTACAGACCCATGGCCTGCTCCACCGACTCCTTGGTCTTTTTCACGTAGGAGAGCATCTCCTCGTTCAGGGGGTAGCGGATGACGCAGCCCGGGGTCAGAATCAGCCGGCGGCCGCCGCTCATGCGGCAGCACTCGTAGATCTGATGGCGGATGGCGTTATGGTTGCACTCGGTGATGTCGAAGCGCTTCAGGCCGCCCATGATGCACTTATCGGTGGTGGCCAGTACCTCGTCCACAGTGGGCAGGGTCTCCCAGGCGTGCCAGTTGAACACCTGCACCGGGTAATCCTTCAGGATGTCGAACATGATGTTGTCGCCGTGGCAGTGGATGGTGTTCATCCAGCCGCCTGCGTTGTTGGCGGCGTTCAGCACGCGCACGTCGTAGGGCTTGCCGTACTCCAGGTACTCAGCAGCGGTCAGCGGCTCCACCGCCATACTGGTGGCATAGTTGCTCATCTGGCTGGCCATGAACACGCCGTCCGCACCCATTTCAATGGCCTTGGCCGCCAGGGCCTCGGTGGTCTGGCAGATGACCTCCAGCGCGGCCTTCACTTCCTCGCCGTGGCCCTGGTGGATGTACTGGCCGATCTTGCCGCCGCACAGCTTGTTGGCGGTGGTGATGGGGGTGAACACGGTGAAGATCACGGGCACGTCGTCCGCCTTCACCTTCTCCAGGATCATCTCCAGGTAATGCAGCTCACGAGCAATGGCACCCTCGGTCAGGGGCTTTACGGTGAGCCTGGTCCAGTCCTCAGCGGTCGCGATGGGGGTGCTGACCAGCTTGGCCATGCCGCCCTTGGCCACCTCGGAATAGTCGATGACCGCGCCGAAGTCCTCGATGGAGTACATGCCGTTGTTCATGGTCTTGATAAAGTCCACGTCGTAGGTCTTGTAGAACTCGTAGGTCTTTTCGGTGATGGCATCGGCATCGTGGTCAAACTGGGGCATATGGCTCCACAGAGAATAGGGAATCTTATCGGGCTTCTCGCCCTTCACCGCCGCCATGCAGCGCTCGCGCTTGGTCATACTCATTGCAACTTCCTCGCTTTCTGTGCCTGTATGCAGATGCGCCCGGAACCGCCCGGGCCGTTTTGTATCTCAGTGCTCCGCTCACCCGCACCGCCGGGCGGGCGCGGAATCGGCCCGGCCGGTGGTTGTGCGGATGTGTGAGAGCAAAAGGAAAGCGCGCGGTCCCTTGGCTGGGCGCAGGGTGCCCTGCCGGGGCCGCGCGCTGGGGTTGGTTTGCCGGTGGCTGAAGCGATCAGCCCTTGATGATGATCTCATCCCGCTTGGAGTGGGTGAGGAACTCGAAGCCGTCCTCGGTGATCAGCACGGTGTCACTGTTGCGCACCGCGCCCAGCTCGGCGCTCATCAGGCCGGGCTCCACCGTCAGCACCATGCCAGGGGCCAGCGGGGCCTTATTGCCCTTGGTCACCGAGGGGAACTCGTGGGTGGACAGGCCCATGCCATGGCCGCAGCGGCCGGGCAGAATGCTGCCGAAGCCCGCGTCCTCAAACTCCTTCATGGCGGCGAAGTACAGGTCCTCAAAGATGGCGCCGGGGCGCAGACGGTCAAACACCTGCTGGCGGGCGCGGAGCATGGCGTCGTAGGCGCGGCGGCGGGTCTCGTTCACCTGGCCCACCATCACGCTGCGCTCGTTCTCCACATTGTAGCCGGCCACACGGGCCCAGCTCATGGGCATGGTCAGGTCGCCGGGCTGGGGCACATAGCCGGTGGCGCAGTCACAGCCGTAGTTCAGCCGCTCGTTGGACATGCACCACACGCACAGGGTGTCGATCTGGGCGGTCTCGCTGTTGGAGAATCCGGACACCTCGTACTGCTGGTACTCCTTGTGCCACAGCTGGCGCATGGCGTACTGGCCCTCGGTGCAGGCCGCGGCCTCGCTGTAACCGCCCTCCAGGGCTTCGATGGCCCGGCTGACGCCGGTGTCCACCAGACGGCCGGAAATGCGGCACATCTCGATTTCATGGGGGTCCTTGATCAGGCGCTGGTCCACCGCGTCCTGGGCGATGTCCACAAAGCCCTTCACGTTCAGCTTTTCCTTCAGTTTGTTCATCACGCTCAGGCTGGCGTAATCACCCTCAATGCCCACGGTCATGGGCTTGTCGCCCAGAATCTCCCGCATGGCGTCGTAGGCGTCCATGGCGATGGCCTGGGTGGCGCCCCACTTGCCGTAGCACAGCACCTCATCCACGGCACCCTCGTTTACGGCGTGGTCGTGGCGGATGCAGTGCACCAGCAGGAAGCCCTTTTCGGGGGTAACGATGAAGTAGGGCACATGGCTGATGATGATGGGGTTGAAGTTGCTGAAGTAGAACACGTTTTCGGGGCGGGTCATGATGACCACATCCACGCCCTTGCGGGCCATGGTGGCCTGCATTTTTTCAATGCGCTTCTTCACATAGCCCCGCAGTTCGGGGGAAGAGCGCTTGGAATCCAGAATTTCCTGTCCGTTCATAAGGAACCCTCCTTGTACAAAATCCAGTTAGGCAGGCATACGGGCCGATCAGCCGTTCAGCAGAACGGGGCCGCCGGGGCCGAAGGGAATCTTCAGGAAGAACCAGAAGAGCAGCTCGATCACCATAAAGACGAAATAGCAGATCACATAGGGCAACATGTTGGACATCAGGGTGCCAAAGCCGGCCTTCTTGTCGTACTTCTGAGCCAGAGCCAGCAGCATGCCGAAGTAAGCAAAGGTGGGGCAGATGGGGTTGGTGACGGCATCGCCGATGCGGTAGGCCATCTGAACCAGGGCGGGGTGGTAGCCCAGCAGCATGAACATGGGCACGAACACGCTGGACAGCAGCGACCACTTGGTGGAAGCGGAACCGATGAGCAGGTTCAGGAAGCCGCACATGATGACAAACAGCACCAGCACAACCCAGATGGGCAGGCCGGAGGCCTCCAGCGCATTGGCGCCGAAGATGGCCAGGATCAGGCCCAGGTTCGACCAGCTGAAGTAGCTCAGGAACTGGGCGATGAAGAAGAACAGGGCGATGTAGTTGCCCATACCGGCCATGGCGTCGCTCAGGGACTTGGCAACGTCCTTAAACTTAGTAAAGCGGCCGGAGGTAAAACCAAAGGTGATGCCGGGGATGGCGAACATCAGGGCGATCAGAACCGTCAGGCCCTTCATCAGGGGAGCGGCGGAAGCAATGGCAGAACCAGTCTCGGGGTCGCACAGCACACCGGTGAGCACGCCCGCCACGATCAGGGCGATGTACAGCAGGAAGGAAACCAGCGCAGCCTTCAGGGCCTTGCCGTCGCGGGGGTTGGGCTCTTCTTTTTCTGCCTCATAGCCGCCGGTGTACTTGCCCATGCGGGGCTCCACCACACGCACGGTGATGAACACAGAGAAGATGGTCAGGAACACCACGGATACCGCGGAGAAGATCCAGTTCATGGCGGGGGTCAGCACGATGTCCGGGTCAACCAGCTGCGCAGCTGCCTCGGTGTAGCTCATGTTCACCACGTCCATGGAGGTAACCAGCAGGTTGGAAGCGAACGCGCCGGAAACCGAAGCATAGGCAGCCAGCATACCGGCCATGGGGTTGCGGCCCATGGCGGCCCACAGCAGCGCACCCACCGGAGGCATCACGACGAAGCCCGCACCGCCGGTGCAGTCGGCCATAACGCAGACAAACACGAACACGGCAATAACCTTCAGGTCAGAGCCCTTGGAGTTGGTGGCCAGGCCCTTCAGCGCAACATTGAACAGACCGGAGCTCTCGCACAGGCCAACGCCCAGCATGCAGGTCAGGGTCAGGCCCAGGGCGCTCATGCCGGTGAAGTTGCTGACCGCCTTGGTCAGCATCTTCAGCAAGCCGTCAATACTGCACAGGTTGACCACTTCCACCACCTCGCCGGTGGCGGGGTTGACGGCGCTTACGCCAAGCGCAGAGCAGATGCCAGAAATCACAACAACTGCCAGCGCCAACACAATGAACATCAGCATGGGGTCGGGGATCTTGTTGCCCAAGATCTCCACCTTGCGAAGGAAGCGTTCAAACCCCTTCGGCTTCTTGTTTGTTTCTTCCATGATTCTTCTCTCCTTTTTGTTTGTTCGGGTGCTTATGTCATTTGCTGCAAAGATTCAGACCATTTTTTCGTCCTTACAACAGTATAACATACTAAACCAGTATGTAAAGCAGTTTTTGACTTTTCATCCGGGTTTCTGCACTCTTCCCGCTTTCTCTGGCTTTATCATACCCCTTTGCTACAATCGTTTCAAACAAATTATCCTGTTTTTTGACAACTGTTCAATTGTTGTTCGGTTTATTTCTTCGGCAGTTCATTCGATTTTTCTCATTTTTACCTCATTCTCTGCCAAACATCCCCTTTCAAATTTGTAGCTTTCGCTCAGTTCCGGCTCTTGGGGCAATCTCGCCTGCCCTCACGCAGCCCGTACTTTGCCTCTTTATAGCGCGTTTCTTTGTGGAAATTTCTCTGTCCCAGCGTCTTTTTGCCGCAGTCTGCCACCGTTTGCGCCCCGCTTCATTTGCCAAACACCGCCGTATGTGCTCTAATAGGTACAAACGCATGGCACAAAGGAGTGGTTTTGATGAAATACGGCATCATCGGTGCAGGCAGTACCGGCAAAGCGGCCGCGGCCTGGCTGCATCAGGCGGGCTGCCCTGCCCTTGTGTGGGACCGCGACCCCCGCAAGCGGACCGACCTAACCCAGAACGGCCTGCTGGCCACCGGTAAGGTGGAGGGGCAGCTGCCCGTGGAGACCGCCGACACCCTGGAAGAGCTGGCCGCCCGCTGCGACATTCTGCTGATCCAGACTCTGGCCGAGGGGCACCGCCCTGTGGCCGAAGGGCTGGCCGGGCACCTTCGCCCCGGGCAGATCCTGTTGGTGACCAACTGTTGCTGGGGCGCCGCCGAGCTTGCGCAGGTTTTGGGGCAGGAGGCAGCCGAAAAGGGCTGCCTCCTCGCCGAAACCAGCGGCCAGCTCATTCTGGCAAACGCCCCCGGGCCCGGGCAGGTCTACCTGAAAACCGTGAAAAAGCAGCTGCTTCTGGCCTGCACTAACCCCACCGCCACCGGGGCTGTGCTGGAAGCACTTCGCCCGGAATGGCCCCAGTATGCCGCCGCCTCCAGCATTCTTGAAACCTCTCTCTCCGGCACTAACCCCGTTACCCACGGACCCATCGCACTGTTCAACCTGGCCCGCATGGACAACGGCGAGGACTACCGCCTGTTTGCCGATGGTCTAAGCCCCATCACCGCCCGCTGTGTGGAGCAGCTGGACACCGAGCGCGTGGCCGTGGCCCGCGCCTGCGGCGTGCCCGTGCGCACCGCATTGGAGCTTTTGAACGACGCCTGGCCCACCCCGCAGCCCACCCTGTACGATGCCTTCCACTCCAATCCCTCCTATATGGTCACCAAGGGGCCTGCCACCACCCACCACCGCTTCATCACCGAGGACCTGCCCTACGGGCTGGCCCCGCTGGTGCTGCTTGGCCGCCTGCACGGCGTGCCCACCCCGGCCCTGGAGGCCCTGCTGGATATGTTCCAGCTGGCCATGGGCACCGATTACATCGCCCTGGCCCCGGCGTTGGACTGGAAGGGCCTGAGCGCCTTTCTGCCTGCCGCCGGCGGCCGGTAAACCGCCCGGCGGTTCAGCCCAAACGCACAAAAAAGCACACCCCGCCTCAAACCCGAGGCGGGGTGTGCTTTTTATGCAGCGGTCAGGCAAAGGCCCGAAGCACGCTTAGTTCTTGGCAGTCTCCTTGCCGAACAGGGCCTTGCAGCCCTCCCACAGCAGGGCAATGGCCAGCACGAACACCGGCACAATGATGATGCACTGCATGATGGGGGCAGCCAGGCTGGCACCGCCGGCCATGATGGTGGCCACGTTGTTGCGGAAGCTCAGCACCAGCTGGAACAGAGAAGCGGCGGCCATGAAGAACATGGGCACGATGAACATCTTGTGGTTGCGGCTCATGCGCTTCATGAACACGGCGGCAGCCATCAGGGCAGGCACGCTGACCAGCTGGTTGCAGGCGCCGAACAGGGGCCAGATCTTGGCGTAGCCCGCGCCGCACAGCAGGGCAGCCATGCCCAGGTTGATGATGGTGGCAACGTACTTGTTGGTCAGGGTCTTCTGCAGGGGGGTCTTTTCGCCCTCCTCAGGGGTGAAGAACTCCTGGAAGGTGAAGCGGCCCAGACGGCAGCAGGTATCCAGGCTGGTCAGGCAGAACGCAGACACAGCCAGGCTGATGACGGTGAAGGCAATGCTGGCAGCCTTCTCGCCCAGGCCCATCTTGGTGAAGAAGCCGGCGATGGCGGTGGCGAACACGGTGGCAGGCGCAGCGGCCACTTCGGTGTAGTTGCCGTCGGTGGTCAGGCTGCCCACGCACAGCAGGGCGATGACGGCCAGCACGCACTCGATCAGCATGCCGCCGTAACCGATCATCTTGGCGTCACCCTCGTTGCTCAGCTGCTTGGAGGTGGTGCCGGAAGCGATCAGGCTGTGGAAGCCGGAAACGGCGCCGCAGGCCACGGTGATGAACAGGGTGGGGAACAGCATGCTGTTGCCTACGGTGAAGCCGTTGAAGGGGGTCAGGATCACGGTGGGGTTGGAGCCCAGGATGCCGATGACGGCGGCCGCGATCATGAAGTACAGCAGGAAGCTGTTCAGGTAGTCACGGGGCTGCAGCAGAATCCACACGGGAGTGACGGAAGCGATGCCGCAGTACACGAACACCACCACGCGCCAGAAGTTGACGCTGCCATAGTTCAGGGGGAAGGCCAGGCCGGCAGCCACGCAGCCGCACAGCAGGGCAACGCCCACCACGGTGGAGATGCCCAGAGGCACACCGCGGCGATAGACCAGGAAGCCGAAGGCGATGGCCAGGGGGATGAACAGCAGGCTGGCAGTGGCGACAGAACCGTTGTTGGTGCTGCCCTCCACATAGTAGAAGGTCTTGGCAACGATGTCCGCGAAGGCGGCGTCCACCAGCAGCATAACCAGCCAGGTGAACACGCTGAACATGACCTTGCTCTTATGGTTCAGATGAACCTCCATCACTTCGCCGATGGACATGCCCTTGTTGCGCACAGACACAAACAGGGCGCTGAAGTCCTGCACGGCGCCGATGAAGATGCCGCCGATCAGGATCCACAGCAGCACGGGCACCCAACCGAACAGGGCCGCCTGAATGGGGCCGTTGATGGGGCCGGCGCCCGCGATGGACGCGAAGTGGTGACCCAGCAGAACGGGGGCCTTGGCGGGCACGTAGTCCACGCCGTCCTCCATTTCATAAGCCGGGGTCTTACGGGACGGGTCAACGCCCCACTGTTTTGCCAGCCAGCCGCCGTAGAAGACGTAACCTAAGGCCAGCACAACAATGGACACGACCAGAATTGCAATTCCGCTCATTGTTATGTTCCTCCTCGAGAATTGTTTCTCGCCCCGCGCCTTACCAACACGGCGTGGGGTGTTTCGTACCGGCGGCCCGCCAGGGGTCTTGCAAAGCCTGCGCAGCCGTCTTTATCAAAAAATGATTTGCCGCAAACAACCGGAGCCGCCAACAACTCGGCCCCCGGCCCATCATTTTCTGCCATGTTTGTGGGGCAGGTGCTTTACACCTTGCCCTCTTTCACGTCCGCCAGCACCCGCTGGTACAGCTCGGCGGCCTTTTTGCCCGCCTTGTTGGTGTAAACCTTCTCATTGGCCAGGTCCACCAGCACCATGCGGGCCTCGCTGTACCCGCGCAGGTAGAAGCTGTAATACTTGACGAACTTGAACTTCTGCACCGCCTTCACCAGCTCCTCGCTCACCGGCTGTTCGCTGAGCAGGGCCAGGGTCAGGTAGGTGTACATGTGGTCCTCCGGCATGTTGGCCTCGCCGCGGCGGGCCACCTCCGGCTCCATGTGGCTGGTCAGGATCTCACCCAGCCGGGCCACTTCCTCCGGCCCGGGGGCGGTGCGGTACTGCTGCACCAGCACATGCTCGTGGCTGTCCACCCCCCAGAGGGTGGCCTTTTTCACCAGAACATATTTCTCCTGCCGGATGTGGAACGAAGCCAGGGCCGAAAACTCGCTGCCGCCCAGAAGCGCCGGGCGGGTAATGTCAAAGCTTCCCTCGTAGTAGCGCAGCAGGCGCTCGAAATATGCGCTGGAATCCATGCCGCCGTTTCCTCCTGTGTGGTGGTGTGGGAATCTTCTGCTTTTTGCTTGAATCCGTGGCCCGCCGATGGGGCGCAAAAAGCGCTTCGTCTCGCAAAAGAGACGAAGCGCACTGACCTCGTGGTACCACTCTTTCTTCCGGTGTGCTGTTTTCAATTAAAACAGCGCACCGCTCTGCCCCGTCCCCGCCGGGCAACGGCAGGAACAGCGCCCGGGTAACGGCGGGCGGCCGGCGGGGCTTACCGCCTGCCGGGCCAGAGGCCGCGGCCGGGTTTCAGCCTGCTGCTCACAGGGGATCCGAAACCGGGGCACCCGCCGCCTCGCAGCTTCCGGCGGCTCTCTGAATGGGTGTTTTTCCGGCTTCCTGTCCTGTTCAACGCATTTTAATATACTAAAGTAAAAGATTCTTTACTTAGTATAGCCATCCTACGTTTTTGCGTCAATCGTAGGGTTGCACAATTCTCATTCATAAATTGGTCACAATTTTATATCCTTTTGCGGTTTGCCGCCGACCACTTTTCGTTTCTTTGCGTCCAGACGCTGATTTTTGTATGTCGCAATGTGCTTTCGCGCGCGTTCAGGCCATCGCTTTGCCGGTTGAGGCTGCGTCCTCCGTGCCGGAGAGATAGCTTCGGCTGCCCAGAAGTGCGCTCAGCTCCTGCATGGTCATGCTGCCGGCCCAGTAGGCCCGGCCCGCCGCCAGATACAGGCCGCACCGCTGCTCTGCCCGCTCCAGCAGAGTGGGGATGCCGCCGGTAAATTCTTCGCCGTTGAAGGGATGCGTCCAGGTCTCGGGCAGGCCGGGATGAAGCCGGGCAGGGGTCACATGGCCCATCACCGTGCCCGGCGTGCCGAACAGCGGCTCCGCCAGCCGCAGCAGCCCCCGCTTCACCGGCCCGCGGCAGACGAACAGGGACCGGATGAAGGTGGCCTGCACAAAGGCATCCCGCAGAGCCTGCTCGGGGTAACGCTCCCCATAGGCGGCCTCAATGGCCCCGGCCAGCAGCGGGATCACCTCATCCAGCGCCGCGTCGTCCATGCGGGGGCAGCAGTGGGCCACGGGCACCGCGGCGTCGCCCGTGTCGCGCTCATGCAGCTGGCTGTCCAGCGCGATCTCGAAATAGCCGTGGCCGCCGGGGCCTTCGTAGGCCTGCCCCGGCGAGGTGACCAGCACCACGTAGGGATGCACCACCGTGTCGGCCCCGTAATGGCACAAAAATCCCGCGGCGTAACTGCGCTGCACCGACGTGTTTGCCCCCTCGATCAGCGCCCGCAGAAAGGCTCCCGTGTTTTCGTTGTGCATCCGCTCGCCCAGGTCCGGCAGCGCATACGCCCGCTTTTTTGCAGGCTTCCACACCTGGTAGCAGAACAGCATGTCCGGCCCGTTGGCCCCGGCAAAAAATGCCTCCCGGTGCAGGTCGGCGGTCAGCTTCTGGGCGCGGGCCGCCCGCCAGGCGCAGCGCAGATGGGTGTATCCTTCCGGCATGGTTCGGTTCCTTCTTTCCTCAATTGGGCGTTTTTTCGCCTCATTGCGCCGGTTTGCTTTGCGCCGGCGCATATCCTGATTCTATCAGAATTTCCGGGTGGAAGCAATCTTCCGGGCGTCTGCACCATGTAAAAAGCCGGGAAGGGCCAATGGGGCATGCTTCATGCCCCCGGTCCTTCCCGGCTTTCTGCTTTTTTGTATCGGCTCAATGACCGGTCAATTACTTGTTGATTTCAAACTGCACGTCGTGCCCCGACCAGTAGGAAGGCGTGTAGGAAATCTCCATCTTCTGCCAGTCCTGCGGAATTTCATAGGCGATGACCCCGTTGATCTTTTTGCCCGGTGCAACGGTGCCGTCCAGCGATTTCCAGGAGTCCTCCAGCATCTCTCCGGTGATGGAAAGGCTGACGCTGTAATCGTCGCAGTAGGCATTGAAGCTCACCATGGAGCTGACGTTGATCTCCTCGGAGGAATCGTTTTCGATCTCAAACCGGCACACCAGAAAAACGTTTCCGTCCGTGGGCATCATGTACTGCTTTCCCGGGTATTCCTCCGCGCTCAGCAGCGTGGTTTTCACCCCGTTCAGCTCCACCGTGTCCCCCACCGTGAACACCGTCTGTTCCGGCTGCGCTTCGCTGCTCTGGCTGGCGGCCTGCGAGGTGCCGGACGTGCTCTCCACCTTTTGGGGTGTGTTGCTCTCACCGCCGCCTGCAAGCGCGGCGATCGCCACCAGCACAACCACCACCAGAACCACGATCAGGCAGCCCGGTGCCCCCTGCTTTTTCCGGCAAACGGGGCATACTTTTGCATCGTAGGGAATTTCGCTCTTGCAATGCTTGCATTGCTTTACCGTAGGCTTTTCTTTGCTCATAAGGGATGCACTTCCTTTCTTGCTTCTCATTTTATGCAATTATTGCATAAAAGTCAATATGCAATAATCGTATATTTTAGAATATGCGATGGTGATTTTTATGTATCCGCGCATTCGTGCCCTGCGGGAGGACTGTGACCTCTCGCAAACCGAAATGGCCCGGCTTCTTCACGTAAGCCAGGCCACCTATTCCCGCTATGAAAGCGGGGCGCTGGATCTTCCGACCCAGATTCTCATCTCGCTGGCCGATCAGCACCACACCAGCATTGACTATCTGCTCGGCCGCACGGACGATCCTGCCCCGCCCGAACACGCATAACGCGCCGCTCTCCCCTTTTGTGGGAAAGCGGCGCGTTTCTTTTTATGGATGTAGTTTTCAGTTGGCGCTCTCTTTTTTCAGGCAGCGGGGCAGCACCAGAAAATACAGGCCCGCGCCCACAAAGAAGATGAGCAGGATGGACAGAATGCCCCAGGGGGCCGCGGCGGCGTTCACCTGGGCGATCTGCTCGGCGGTGGCGGTGGCCTGGGTCAGGCCGCGGGCGGTCAGCTCCCGCTGGGCCATGACGCCGCTCACCACGCCCACCAGAGACGGGCCCATGATGGCGCTGAACTTGCCGAAGATGTCGTAGAAGCCGAAGAACTCACCCGAGCGCTTTTTGTCCGGGATCATCTTGCCGAACATGCTGCGGCTGAGCGCCTGAATGCCGCCCTGGCTGGTGGCCACCAGGAAGGCCAGCACCCAGAACTGCCAGGCGCTGTGCATGAAGAAGCCGAACACGCAGGTGAACATATACACGCAGATGCCGAAGCCCACCATGGCCCGGGCGCCGAACCGGCTGCTGAGCCGGATGTACAGCAGGCAGAAGGGCAGGCCCAGCATCTGCACCATCAGCAGGGCCAGCATCATGGCGGTGGAGTCCAGCCCCAGCATATCGCCGTAGGTGGTGGACATATGAATGATGGTGTTCACGCCGTCAATGTAGAAGAAGTAGGCCAGCAGGTACACCAGCATGTCCTTGTGGGCGGCGATCTCCTTCAGGGTGCCGCCCAGGCCCCGCAGAGCCTTGCCCACGGCCCCCTTTTCGCGGGGCACGCCGCTGGCCTGATGGACGTTTTTCAGCATGGGGAAGCTGAACACCAGCCACCACACGCCGGTAAACCCGAAGATGAAGGACAGGCAGGTGAGCATGGGCACCCCCACCGCGTTCATAATCAGGAAGATGAGCAGCGGAATGGTGCTGCCGCCGATGTACCCAAGGCCGTATCCCATGGTGGACACCTGATCCATCCGCTCCTCGGTGGTCACGTCGGTGAGGAAGCTGTCGTAATACAGGTTCGCCCCGGCAAAGCCCAGGGTACTGAGGATGTACAGGCTTAGAATGAGCAGGCCCACCCGCTCGGCCACGCCGGGCTGGGTAAAGGGCAGGGCCGGGGCGGCCGCCAGCCCCAGACAGGAGACCACGCCCACCAGCATGAAGCCGGTGAACAGCTTTTTGCGCCAGCCCTCAAAATCGCCGAACACGCCCAGCACCGGGGCCAGCAGCGCCACAATGGCCATGGCCGCGCTGGTGGCATAGCCCCAGGTGCTCATGCTGGACACCGCGTCTCCGGTGTACTCGGCCACCGTGTTGTAAAAAATGGGCAGAATGGTCACCACAATGACGGAATGGGCGCTGTTGGCCCAATCGTACATCATCCAGCTGGTCTCCTGTTTGGAATAGCCTTTCAGCAGTTTCATACTTCCTCCGATGTTCGGCGGCCCGGCCTCCGGTCATCAATGCCGGGGCCGTTCTTTTATTGCGGGGCCGTGCCCCGGCTCAGCGGGCGAACACGGCGCCGGCAACCCCCAGCACACCGCTGCTGGCCAGGCCCATGATCACGCCCGCCAGCAGCACGCCGCCCATGCAGGCCAGCACGCTGCTCTTGAAGTCCATATCCAGCAGCGAAGCCGCCAGCGTACCGGTCCATGCGCCGGTGCCGGGCAGCGGAATGCCCACGAACAGCAGCAGCGCCATAAACAGGCCCCGGCCCGCCGTGGCCTGCAGCTTTTCGCCGCCCCGCTTGCCCTTGGTCATGAAAAAGGTGCAGGGCTTGCCGATGAGGGGCTTATCCTGGCCCCACTCCAGCACGCGGCGGGCGAACAGATAGATGAAGGGCACCGGAACCATGTTGCCCACAACGGCGGTAATGTAGGTGGGGATCATGGGCAGGCCCATGCCCACCGTGCCGATCGGGATGGCACCGCGCAGCTCCACCAGCGGAACCATGGAAATAAAGAATACATACAGATATTTGGTCAGCATAAATTTCTCCTGAATCGGGTCATTGGTTTGGTTCGGCGGCCTGGAATGCCCCCATTCGGGCATGGCCGCTGTGGGCCATTATAGCATATCCAGCCCTTCCCGTCACTAAAACGGGGAAGATTTATTCGACAAACCAGCAAATTTTACCGGAATTTTGCCGTTTTGATTCACCGGCTCCTCTGCTTTTCCAGCAGGCGGCGGTAGGAGGCGTCCATGCCGATGGCCCCCAGCGGGGCGGTGATGAGAATGGCCAGCACCGCCACCGAGAGTACCAGCCGGCCGCAGGGCAGCCCCATGGCCAGCGGCACCGAGCCAATGGCCGCCTGCACCGTAGCCTTGGGCAGATAGGCGATCACGCAGAACAGCCGCTCCTTCCGGTTCAGGGCCGTGCCCGCCATGCACAGGCACACGCCCGCCGCGCGGAACACCAGCGCCAGCGCGATCATGGCCAGCGCCGCCGGGCCGGCCGCCAGCGTGTAGCGCACGTCCACGGCCGCGCCCACCAGCACAAACAGCAGCACCTCGGCCGCCAGCCACAGCTTGCCGAACTTCTCCGAAAGGCGTCTGGTCACCGCCGGGGTGCTGCGTAGCTTCAGGGTGCAGGCCATGGCCACCACCGCCAGCAGGCCGGACAGGGGCACCCGCCCCTTCAGCCAGGTTTCCGCCGCCATGAGCAGAAACGCCGCCCCCAGCACCACGATCACCTTCATGCTGTTGCGCACCATATGTTTATGGGCGTAGGCCGTCTCGAAGAACCAGCTCAACAGCCAGCCGGCGGCCGCCCCCAGCGCCACCCCCAAAAGAATGGACACCGGAATGCCCGCAAAGTCCGCCAGGCTGGCGCTGCCGCCCTGGGCCATGCTGCTGAAGGTGGAAAACAGCACGATGACAAAGATGTCATCGCAGGAAGCCCCGGCCAGAATCATCTGCGGGATGCTCTTTTCGGTGCCGTAGCCCTCCTCCATCAGCTGCACCATGCGGGGCACCACCACGGCCGGGGACACCGCCCCCAGCACCGCGCCCATCACGGCGGCCTCCACGCGGCTGATTCCCATCAACGCCGGGGCCAGCAGAAAGAACGCCAGAATCTCACAGCTGGCGGGCACGCAGGCCATCATCACCGCCGGGCGGCCCACCTTTTTCAGGTCGGCCAGGTTCAGCGAAAGGCCCGCCTTGATGAGAATGATGATGAGGGCCATCTGTCGAAGCTCCGATGAGATGGACAGAATGGAATCGTCCAGCAGATTCAGGGCAAAGGGCCCCAGCAGAATGCCGGTGAACAGCATGCCGATGATGCGGGGCAGCCGCAGCTGCTGACACAGGGCCGCCATGGCAAGCCCGATGAGAAAGATGTACGCGAGGGAGGTAAGCATGAAAACTCTCCTTTTTCGTTGCGGCGGCGTGCGGCAGGTCCTGCCGGGCAGCCGCCTTCGGCAGAGGGGCGCAAAAAAAGCCGATGAATTCTGCGACCCCAAACGATCACAGAAGTCATCAGCCTGTCATGGTTTATGAAAAGCGGTTTTGGAGCGCGCGGTCCGGCGTTCCATGGGAGAACTTCATTCCCGCTGCCCATTATACGCAGGCAGCCCCGGTTTGTAAAGGGGCGCTCGGGAAGTGTTTTAGGCAAGGCAGCGTTTCGCGCTCCGGCGCTGCCCCTGCCCTGGCGTTCCCCGAATGGCGCGGCAGCCGCCCGGCCGTCAGCCCTTTCTGATCGGGTGGCGGATCACCGTCTTGCGCTTTTCCGGCGGCGTTTTCCGCGGGTCCGAGAGGTAAATTTCATGGTGAAGCCTTGTCTCGCTGAAGTCGTTCACAAAGCCGTTCTCTTTTAGAAAAGCGTCCATGGCCGCCACCGTTGCCGGTTCGTCGTCGTAGCTTCCCACGTGCAGCATCTGCACGCACAGCCCCTCCTCAATGGTCAGGAACTCGGCACCGGAGCAGTCCAGCTTTTTCTTTTTGGCGGCGGTCTCCACCGCCCAGGCAAAATCCTCCCGGGTGACGAATTCCGGCAGGCGGATCACCGACGTCCAGCAAAACCCGCTCTTGTCGGCATAGTCCACCCCGTCCACGCCGTCCACGCCGTCCTGCCGCCAGAAGCCCTCCAGCGGCGGAACCACATAGTCAAAGAAGCCCTCGATGGCGCGGCCGTTCCGCCCGCTCATCTTCAGGGTGTAGGCAACCGCGTACAAAACGCCGATTGCCCGCTGATAGGCCCCGTCCGTCTCGTTCGGGTCGCCCTTTCCCCGCACCGCAATGTAGTTGGCCGCCGGCACCGTCATCAGTTCCGGCCGGGGTTTCGGGGCATAAAGCGCCCGGTACTCTTTTTTGAAATCGAATGCCATAGCCGTCTCCTCAAATTTTACTCTGCGCGGCTACCGTTCGTCCTGCAGTTCCGTCATGCAGGCCCAGTAGCGCTTGGGGCAGTGGGTGCGCCGCACCGTGGGGTTGTACCGCTCCCGGATGCCGATGGTCTGGTAGAACCGCTTCCACAGCGCCTGATACTCCGCCTCCTCCGCGTCCGGCGGCGGCAGGGCAAAATCCGGCGGCAGTTCGGCATAATCCGCCGCGCCGTCCTGATACACCAGCGCCGTGCGGTGGGTCAGGTCCGCAATGAGAAAGTCCTTGTCCGGGTAGCGGCCGCAGAAGTGGGGCCGCAAAAGGGGCAGCACGTAGTTTTTAGGGCGGATCACCGCGCCCAGCATCCCGTCCGCCACCTGAAAGCGCACAAACCCGGTGAGCAGGTGCGCCTCGCCCCGCACGGCCTTTTCCAGGTCCAGCACCGGGGCGGCGTCCGGGTGGGCGTAATCCCAGGCGGCCCCCCGCCCGCGGGCAAAGGCCATGTGCAGGAAGCGCAGGATCAGCAGCTCCTTCTCGGGCTTTCCGCTCAAAAAGGCGTAGTGCACCAGCTCTTCCGCCCGCACCCCCAGGGCCGGGGCCAGGCTGGCCTCCACCCGGGCGGCCTTGCTTGCCTCGGTGGGAATGTCCCGCCCGTCAAAAAAGCTCAGCTGTGCGGTCTCCGGCCCCTCAATGGCCAGGGGCAGGGCCTTGCGCACAAAGCTCTCGAACACGCAGCACAAAAAGCCGGGGTAGCTGCCGTCGTAGCGATAGATCACATCTTCTGTGCGTACCGTGCGACCACCTCCTCCTGCACCATGCGGCCCGCGATCTGCGGGGGCAGGCCGCTGCCCGCCAGCTGCTGCACCTGGGGTGCGCTGAACAGGCTCAGCTGCTCGCACCCGGCGTTGAAGGCCATGGGGTCCAGCAGCGCCCGCACCACGGTCTCCCGCTTGGGGCTTCGGCTGCCCCCGTAGCCCTTGCAGCAGATGAAATACTGGGCCCGCTTGAGCACCACGCCAATGCGCCGCAGGCCCTCCAGATCCAGTTGGGCCTGCCGCCGGGCCGAGAGAATGCGCAGCGCGCTTTTCGGCCCGATGCCCGGCACCCGAAGCAGCCACTCCTTCGGGGCGGTGTTCACGTCCACCGGGAACATTCCGTAATGCTGAATGGCCCAGTTGCATTTCGGGTCCAGATAAGGGTTGAAATTCGGCTCCTCTTCGGTGAGGATCTCCGAGGCCGTAAAGTCGTAAAAGCGCAGCAGCCAGTCCGCCTGATACAGCCGGTGCTCCCGCAGAAGGGGCGGCTTGGTGTCGGCGGCGGGCAGGCGGCGGTCCTCCGTAACCGGGATATAGGCCGAGTAAAACACCCGCTTCAGGCTGTATTTGTGGTACAGCCCCTCGCTCAGCCGAAGAATCTGCCGGTCGCTCTCCGGGGTGGCCCCCACGATCATCTGGGTGCTCTGCCCGGCCGGGGCAAAGGCCGGGGCGCGGCGGTACAGCTGCATCTCCTCCCGGCTTTGGGCGGTGCGGGCCGCGATCTGCCCCATGGGGGTGAGAATGGCCTTGCGCCCCTTGTCCGGGCAGAGCAGGTTCAGGCTGCGCTCGCTGGGCAGCTCGATGTTCACGCTCATGCGGTCCGCCAGAAGGCCCAGCTGCTCCACCAGCTCCGGTGAAGCCCCGGGAATGGCCTTGGCGTGGATGTACCCGCGGAAATGGTACTCCTGCCTCAGAATGCGCAGGGTTTCCACCATGCGCTCGGTGGTGTGGTCCGGGCTGCCCTGCACCGCGCTGGAGAGGAACAGCCCCTCAATGTAATTACGCTGGTAAAACTGAAGCGTCAGGTCCGCCAGCTCCCGCGGGGTAAAGCTGGCCCGCGGCACATCGTTGGAGCGCCGGTTGACGCAATAGCAGCAGTCGTAGGCGCACACATTGCTGAGCAATACCTTCAAAAGGCTCACGCACCGGCCGTCCGAGGCAAAGGTATGGCAGATGCCCGGGGCCGTGCAGCTGCCCATGCTGCCGTGCCGGCCCGCCCGGTCCAGCCCGCTGGAGGTGCAGGCAACGTCGTACTTGGCGCTGTCGGATAAAATCGTGAGTTTCTGCAGCAGTTCCATGGTTTCTCTCCGCCGAATCGGCTGTTCTGGGCCTTCGGCAGAAAGGCCTTGGTTTTTCTCTTGTGCAGGCGTTTCCTGCGTTCACAGGCGGTTTGCAGCACGGCGCACCGCCCGTCTGCGGCGGCCGCCCCCCTGAACCGGCACGCGCCGCCGAAACTTTTTCCTCCGTGAAATTCAAAGTCCTGATTATAGGGCTTTTCTTTTGTTACAATAGCATCAGCGGGCAGGGGGTTCACCACTGGGTGACGGTTTTGATCACCTTGCCCACCACGTGCAGCTGTTCCAGCTCCTCGCCGCGCAGCACCAGCTCTTCATAGTCCGGGTTGAAGGGCTGCAGCACCACCGCGTTGCCGCGGCGCACATAGCGCTTCAGGGTGCCCTCGCCATCGCCGTAAATCAGCACGCCCAAATCGCCGCTGTCCAGCACGGGCTGCCGATGCACCAGCGCCAGGTCGCCGTCCTGAATGCGGGGTTCCATGCTGTCGCCCCGAACCACCAGATAAAAGTAGCTGTCCGGGTCCTTCACGCTAGCGTACTCGCTGCCGTAGTCCTCTTCAAAGGCGAGGGCGCCGTAGCCGGCCTTGACCGTGCCCACCACCGGAATGCGGCACTGGCCATAGGCCGAAGCCGGGCGGGTTTCCAGCCCGACCACCCGGCCCAGCAGGGTGTCGGTGCTCACCTCAAGCAGTTCGGCCATGCGGGTCAGCTGATCCGGGCCGGGGGTGCTCTGCCCCTTTTCCCACTTGGCCACCATCTGCTGGGTCACCCCCAGGTGCCCCGCCAGTTCCCGCTGGGTCAGGCCCTTTGCCTTGCGCAGGGTGCGCAGAATTTCCGAAAACATACCGTATCCCCCTTTTATATGAATGCGGTGCGGCGTCGGCAGACCAGCCGCATCGGTTTCTTCCCCCGCGTCTGCGGGCATTGCCGTGAGCGCGCGGCCCCGGCTCTATTGCAGCGGCCGTGTGTGGGGTGCCCCCTGCCGGCCGCGTGATCGTTTCTTCCTCTTCATAGTACAACTTTGCGTTGTGATTGTAAAGGTTTTTTGTTGTATTTTTCACCAAAAAGTTGTTTTTTAGCTCTTGACAACAACCTATTGGGGTATTATTATGATGTTGTAAACAACTCAATGTTGTTTAATTGACGAAAATCTTCCCCGTCCATTTCCACGTTTCATCGAAAGGGGTTCTGTGTCATGGTCACTTATTATAAAGTAAAAGCAATGCTTCTTCGCACGTTGTGCCTGGCCTGCGGCCTGTGCAGCGTGTTCAGCCTGGGCAGCCTGCCGGAGCAGGGGCTGTCGGCGCTGGCGTTCTGCCTGGCGCTGGGCGGCCTTGCCCGCTGGGCGTACCGGGCCGGCCGCCGGGCCGAGCGCACCGCCAGCCGCGTGCGGCGCACGATGCTTCGCCGCCGGGCCTGCGCCCGGCAGGCTGCGGCGGCCCCCCGCCTGCACACCAGCCCGGCCGCGCCGCGCCTGATGCGCACGGCCTGAACCTTCCCTGCCTTTTTTCCTGCGGCCAGTGTCTGTTTCCTCTGTTCTGCGTCCGCTTTTTATACCCCCAACCCCGCCCGGGTGTGCCGTCGGCAGCGGCATGCCCGGGCAATTTTTTGAAAAGCGAAAAAAAGCCCTTGACAAAATCCCGCCCCCATGGTACTATAATACTCGCATTCCGCAGGCGGTGCGGGAGACCACTGTGGAGAGATGTCCGAGTGGTTTAAGGAGCCGGTCTTGAAAACCGGTGACCCGGCAACGGGCCGTGGGTTCGAATCCCACTCTCTCCGCCATTAAAAGTGAATCATTTTTCAATGACTTTGCTCTGGAGAAATACTCAAGAGGTCGAAGAGGCGCCCCTGCTAAGGGCGTAGGTCGGGTAACCGGCGCGAGGGTTCAAATCCCTCTTTCTCCGCCAGATGAAACTCACATATCTACGTAAGATATGTGAGTTTTTTCTTTGTCAAAAATGGTTTTTACCCACAACTTTACCCACAACAGGATTGAAAACGGCTTTTTGACCCACATTTGAACATAGTTACGCCCCTGACAGGTTTGTACTTGCCAGGGGCTTTTTTATGCCTTTTTTATGTTGTCTGTAAAGAACTGCTGCATTCTGTTCGCGCTTTCCCGCTTCATTTGTTCGCTTGCGTGAACATACCGCTGCAAGGTAAAAGCGGCTGTGGCATGTCCAAGGTTTGCCTGTACGGTTTTCAGATCATCGCCGTTTACAAGCGCCAGCGTTGCGTTTGTATGACGCAAATCATGGAAGCGTATTCTGGTCAATCCAGCCCGTTTTAAGACTCTTTGCAGCATGTGCAGGATGCTGTCCGGAGACATGGGGCCACTGCTTGGCGATGGGAATACCCAGTCGCTGTTGCCTGTTTTTCTTCTTTGTTGCATCAGAACGTCTATCGCGTCTGCCGACAGGGGCAGGGTGCGACAGGCGTTTTTTGTTGTTTTCAATGGGGCTTCGACTACTTTTCCGTTCTGCCGGGAGATTGCCCGCTGCACCTTGACTACTCTACAGTCAAAGTCTACGTCTGCCCACTTCAGTCCCAGCAGCTCCCCTCGCCGCAGGCCAGTGGCGAGGTCGAGGTAGTATAACTCGTACACGCCGCTGTCCTTGGCTTCCTGGAAGAAGGTACTCAGTTAGTCAGCGGTCAGTGTTTTCATCTCACGGTGCTCCACTTTTGGCAAGGCACAGCCCTGCGTTGGGTTGCGGGTTACCAGTTTCTGCTCCATGGCAAGGTTGTACGCCGAACCGATCATCTGGTGGATATTGCGGACGGTTTTCGGCGCAAGACCTTTCGGCTTTTTCTTGGCTTCGGTTCGGTCAACCCTCCCGCCGTCCAGCAGGTGTTTATAGAACCGCTGTAAATCCAGAGAAGTGAGTTCCGCCAGCGGAATGCTGCCGATCTGCGGCTTGATATGGTTTTTCAGGAAGCCTTGGCTGGTCTTGAAGGTGGATGGACGCAGCTTGATTTTTGCGTAGTTTTCCATCCAGACTTCCAGCCAGTTACCCACGGTATAGGTCTTGGCTTTGCCGTAGTCGATGCCCGCATTTTCCTCGATAGCTTTTTTCAGCTTCTCCTTGACCTCGGCCTGCGTCTTGCCGAGAACGTTTTTGATGATGGCCTTGCCGGTTTCGGGATCGTGGCCAACGGTATATCTGCCCTCCCAGCGGCCATCCTTGCGTTTCCTGATATTTTCCTCTCCGTTCGCTCGTCGTTTTGGCATGGTATCAGCCCCTTTCACCAACGAACAATACCGTAATCAAGAGAGAAAAGCTATCTGAAAGCCGCACTGTTATCAGAAAGTTATCATTTGCCCTTGGCTCTGCACTGCCTTTTCTTTGTCTATGGCGATGCAATTTTTGCACTGCTTTTTTTCGAATGGTTTTACTATTGACTACAGCAATGTTAATATTAAATTTCAAACGGCTATTGGATACTCAATTTTCTCTCGTAGTGGTATAATTGGCATTTGATACATCGCCAGCAGTGCTTAGTCGTAGTTCCCAATTTTCTCTCGTAGTGGTATAATCTTCGTTACCATAGTGGCTAATCACGTCGTGTCGTAGTTCCCAATTTTCTCTCGTAGTGGTATAATGGAGACGGGCCCAAGGTCGAAGTCATCCCCGTCGTAGTTCCCAATTTTCTCTCGTAGTGGTATAATTAAGCCGACACCGGCAATGCAATAATTTAAGTCGTAGTTCCCAATTTTCTCTCGTAGTGGTATAATTGTACATGGCGAAAGCATCCGTTGTCCGTGGTCGTAGTTCCCAATTTTCTCTCGTAGTGGTATAATAGGCGAAAATTGAGGACGCAAATCCAGCGTTTTTATGCCGAGTTTCTTATCAAAATTCGGTATAAAGTGCGAAAACAAGGAACGATTTCCAAAGGAAATCGTTCCTTATTTTTTCAAAAAATCATCAGCTGTTCAAATTGCTGCGGTTTATCATACGGCGTTGGCTTCCCCACCAGCAGTTCTATGGCATTATACTGCTTTTCGGTAATCACCAGCATCCGTACCGATCCTTTTGACGGCAGAGCCAGCAAAATCCTCTTCTTGTGCGTCTCCACGGAATCTCTTCCGTTGCAGACGCGGGCATAGACAGAGTACTGTACCATGTGGTATCCATCGCTGACCAGAAAATTCCGAAACTGCGTGGCGCTGCGCCGTTCCGCTTTTGTTTTGACCGGCAGATCAAACATCACCAGTATTCTCATAAGCCTACTCATACCGATGCAGCTCCAAGAGGATCAACTCCGGTAGTTCCAGCAAAAGTCTCTGTTCCGTAATGCTATTCGCCAGAGCCGTACACGTCCGGTCAATGGCCAGCATGACCCGATATTGCTTGCCAGACTGCTTGACAAGACAATTTGTAAGGTTGAAAAGGCCCGCTTTCTGCTGCGGTGTCAGCACATCATCCTCCGTCGAAAAATTCTGCGCCACATAGAGGTCAACAATGGGGCGGAACGGCTCAATGAGGTCGTCCGCCAGATTAAAATTGTTCAGCTCGCTCCGATGGTGAAGCCTGATACATGGCTCTAATCCGTGTACAACCAAATTTCTGGCAATTCCAGCCCGCAAGATCGCATACCCGTAATTTAGAGCCGCATTCCGTGGATCATCGGAGCTGCAGGAGAAACCGCTGCCAAACAGGGCTGGAAAATAGAGTGCCGCCGCGACAGCCTCCCGGTTATCGCTGTCGTTGGAGAGGACTTTCCCCACCATTTGCTGCAATTTTCCCCAAGTATCTTTTCCCATCAGACGCAGACACTGCGCCTGATTTTGTATTTTTCGGGTCACGATCTGCTGCCATAGCTGCTTTTGCAGTGGCTTGCCCAGTTCACACTGTGCCATCAGCAGCTTGCGCTGGCGGCAGTATTGGTTGATCGGCAGGAGCTGGCAGCTGGGCAAATGCTTCTCGTCGCACAGGAATACCGTAATTCCGTGATTTGTCATGGCTGCTGCGGCATGAACGGATAACGTGACCTGCTGGGATTCGATGAGAACAGCGGAAATATCCTCCAGCGGAACCGTGAATTTTTCCGCCTGTTCGATGACCAGCTGTTCTCGATGCACACTGAGCCGTGCGGGGTTCGCCAAAAAGATATTCCGATATTCCATCTCAGCCCTCCTTGGAAAATGTCATCCGCTTTTCGGGGAGATCTACTTTGTAATAATTGCCCAGCACATCCACCTGATACTTTTCAATGGATTGCAGGGTTTTAATCCCCACACTCGCCTGAGAATATCGCCGGTCGTGAGTTTCTATTTGAATTGACCCAACAGTGATTCCGGCAGTGCGGTAATAATACAGTCCATCCTGCCGTATAATCTCCTTTTCCCCAGTGCCGCCTTTAGTGAGATTCAGCTTGATACCTTTGCGGCTTTGGATGCGTACAAGGTCGCCTGGGTAGAGGGAAAACACAAAGTTTTCATCCTGCATCACTTTCCAATCGGCATATTCCTTGTGAGCCACAACCGCTTTGCTCGGCAGTTTCTCCTTTTTCGTATCCGCCACATAGATGGGAACAAAGTAGTAGCCGTCATCTTCCACATAGAATACATCAATTCGAATCATTCTGCCATTGGCGGCAATGCCGTCCCGAACGGGCAATCCAACGGTGGCCTTCTCGCAAATCTTCACCTTGTCCACCCGCGGGCCGGGCGTACCGTCTTTCTTAGGTTTGTAAAACGGCTTCGCGAATGCCTGTGCGCCGTCTCCGCCGAAGGCTTTTAGCCGCACCAGCAGCGCATCGTAGAGCAACCTGTCACTTTCCGGGTTATAATAGCCGTCAATTTCTCCCAGCTTGTTGAGCTTCAGATTTGCCAGCGGCATTTTCGTTACAGTAAAGCCGTCTCCCGCTTTGCTGCTGCGGATGGTTTCCTTATGTGCCGCACCGGTCACCTTATGGTTCGGCATTCTGGATACAAAAACGGGCTTAATCTCCTCATCGCTCTCGTAGGTTGAGAGCTTCAGCAGGTCAATCTGATGCCGCGGATCAATGGGGTCGAGCCGCGCCTCCAGCTCCTGATGGAATAGCTCCCATGGCTTCGGGAAGCGGTCGCGCCGCGCGTCCCCGGCTTCTTCTACCAACGTTTCCCGCTGTTTGCTGTATTCTGTCAGGCGCTGTACCAGACCGGGCGTGATCGCGGCCAGCACGGCGGCGTCCATGCAGTGGTGTAGATCGCCGTTCTCTCTGATTTTTTGCACACCCCAGCGTTTGCGAAGCATAGCCGTCACCGCGCCGTTGACCGTCTGCACTGGCTTCTTGCTGTATTGGGAATTGGCAAACAACAGATGCTCCCGGAGCAGGTTGTAGATGCTTCGGGTGATGTACTGCGTATCCTTCAGATTTCGTTCAATAAAGCCATTGCTTTCCTCCTCCGTCAGACAGTGCTTGAGCAGTTTCTGACGCTTGCGGTAATTGTGGATCAGATTCTCCACCCGCACCTCATAGGCGTGCCAGCGCTCCGTATCCTGCCCGAAATATTCATAGGGCAGCCGATTTCCTTTCTGCTGGTTTTCACTGGCTAACACCAGAACTTTATTCTGGTAGCTGTCATCAAAGCAGCGGCTATACGGGACGATGTGGTCCACCTCTGCATAGCCCGGTTCAAAGAGACGGGAAATATCCAGTTTTTGCCCGGAGTACAGGCAGACACAGCCCTGCTCCTGGTAGAGCTTAAACTTCACAATATCAAGGCCCGTCGCGCGGTCGCCCTTGTATTCCCGTATTTGCTCTTTTACCCGCTCATTCGCCGCCCGGTTATTCTCCATGCGCTTTTCCGTTTTCCGGCGTTCGTCGAAGTTCTGGCTCATCTCCCGCGCCAGTTCAATGCGTACCACATCCGGCGGGCCGTAGGTACGCACTACCGCGTTGATGACCTTGATCGTCTGGGACACCGCCCTGCGAACCACCGGGTTTGTGATCTCATCCATATCTTTCAGGGAAATCCGGGGCATTCTCTGATTTGCGTGCAGGCCACGGTGATCCCCATAAATTTGCGTACAAGCCTCGTCATAGCGCATCCCATCTTCCAGCAGCGGAATGAGTTTTTGCATGGCCGTGATGGAGAGATTGCCGTACTTGCTGAAAGACAGCGGCAGCAGCGCTCCGTCAAGCTGCGGCGGAATCCCGGCCTCACGCAATGCCGCTATTCGCTTCGCATCGCTTTTATACTGCGTGAGAATCTCTGCAATGGCATTCAGCTGCGCCTCTGTCAAGGTGCTGATCGTACCCTTTCCAACCTTATCCAGTGCCGTCCGTATTTTGTGATAGGACTGCATCTGGGACCATTTGCGCTTTTCCGCATCTTCTATGGAATGATCTCCATAATAAAGCCCATTAAAATACACATCGTCATCCAGATTCAGCTTCTTCCTGATCTGCCCATAGTTCAGCGACGCCGAATGGAGCGCCGCAGTTTTCAATAGTTCGCGCTGCTCCGCGTCCAAAGGCTGCGGCGGCAGTCCCATACGAACCAGCCGTATGCGACTCAGGTCCTGCAGAAGCTTGAAATATTCAAATGTATAGGACGCCTTCGGTGCTCTGCGTTCCTCCGGCTCAAATGTACAGCAGCCCACTTTTTCGCCGATGCCGCCGCGAAAGGGGCTGTTGCCGCCGGGACCTTCATCAAAGCTGCGCTGGCTTTCCAGTATGGAGAGATAGGATATCTCTACCGCCTCGCTCATCCACGCCACGCCGAAGCCTCTCTGGGCGGCAAAAATTCGCTTCACCTCATCAACGATGGCCGTGCGTTCTACCGTAAAGCGATAATCATCCGCCTTATTACGGGTCTGGTGATAGCGCGACCCATCCGGGTTGCTCTGCCAGAACCGCTCGTCACGGAACATCATCTCGCCCACGGTACGGTAGCCATGTTCCTCCATGCAACGGCGGTTTTCTTCAATGGCGCTCTTGACTTTTCCGGTCTCTTTTTCATCCTTCGCCGCTTCCGCAGGGCTGTTGGACTTGTATCCGCGCCGCTGGGCAAGGTGGATCAGCACGCGAACCGTTTCTTCTTTTGTGAGCGGTCGGTCAAGTGCCTCGGCCCGCAGCTGATAAGGCGACTTTTGAAAGCCACCGGCGGCATACATTTCTTGAATATCTGAAACGGACATGATGCCGCTTTGCTCCATCAAGAACCGAATCCGCTCCAAGCGGTGGCTGTGACGCCGCAGACGGCGCCGCATACTTCTTGCATCCCGTCTGAGGGCCGCAAGGCTGGCGCCTTTCTGTTCCGCTATGTCAAAAATCCGCACACCTAAGTCCTGAATACGATCAGGCTCGCCATTCGCTTGATTTCGGAGGACTGCCCAGCCAACAGAACCAATGCCAATATCCAATCCGAGCGCATAATGAAATTCCGACATCTGAGCGGGCTCCTTTCTCTAAATACGAAGATACCCCGGCCGATAAGGCCGGGGTATGACTTCGCGGTGTTCTACCTTATCGTAGTAACACGATTTTCCCTCGTAGTGGTATAATGGATATTATTAGTATATATTCTTTTATCAAAAACGTCAACACTTTTGTTTGATTTATCCAGTGTTACCTTGTAGAGCTACAATACATCTTGGACAAGTGAATAAAAAGATATGAGGAACAGGGCCTCATGTGTTAAAGTTGAGTTGTCACACAAAACTTCACAAAAGGAGACCCTATTCCCCATGAGCAAAA